>ERZ511473.52-NODE-52-length-308764-cov-68.934471_pt1 | contig 308764 bp, 276 predicted proteins | sample MGYA00374947_ERZ511473 | MGnify/ENA primary metagenome ERZ511473 (study PRJEB26303, sample SAMN06343854) | sediment metagenome | isolation source: hot spring sediment | place: Canada: British Columbia | collected 2012-09-26 ...
GATCGGATGGAGAAGGTGGAGGCGCAGATTGCGGCGCTGACGGATCGGATGGAGAAGGTGGAGGCGCAGATTGCGGCATTGACGGAGGAGATGCGAGAGCTGCGGCGGGTGGTGGGTCGGATAGAGGAGCGATGGGGGCTGGTGCACGAAAACATGGCTGAGGATCTCATGCCCCGGTTTCTGGCCCAGACAGGCCGTCGGGTACGGCGGAGCGCTATGGTGCAGTTCGATGGGGAGGCCGATCTCGTCCTGGAGGTGGAGGAAGCGGATGGCCGTCGGATCACCCTGATTGTGGAAGTAAAGGGGCGGGTCTGGGGTCGTCGACCATTCGAGCAGGCGCTGGAGAGGATCAGGGACCCTGGTTTCCGGAGCTGGCTGCAGCGGGAAGGGTTCCCGGAGCCGGTGGTTCCCGCGGTTTTCGGACTGGCGGTATATGCAGGGGCAGATGCGATCGCTGGAGATCTGGGGGTGGGGTTATACGAGGCGCGGCGAGGAGAAGTGGTTCCTCCCCGGGCAACCGCTGCTCCGTGGGGATGGGCGTCCTCATCGGGATAACGAAGGCGCATCGGCCGGATGCCGAACATCCCATCGATCGGAAAGGACGGAGCGGGCGACGCAGCCGCCCGCTCCGCTTTTTTATCCCCCGCGGCCCGGCGATCGTCTCAGCGAAGGCGCCGCGCGCTCAATAGGCCCCTCGCTTCCGGATCACCGCCGGGATCGTCTGGGCCAGGATCGCAAGATCCAGCCACAGGCTGTAGTTGCGGATGTAGAAAAGATCCAGCCTCACCCGCTCGCTGTAGGGGAGATCCGCCCGCCCGGAGACCTGCCAGAGGCCGGTGATGCCCGGCTTCACGGTGAGCAGATTCAACGCCCAGCGCCCATAACGGGAGATCTCTTCCGGGCTCAGCATCCGTGGCCCTACGAGGCTCATCTCGCCCCGCAGCACGTTAAAGAGCTGCGGAAGCTCGTCCAGGCTCCAGCGTCGCAGGAATCGCCCCACCCGGGTCACCCGCGGATCGTCTCGCAGCTTATAGTTTTGCTCAAAGGCCTTTTTCAACTCAGGGTTCTGCTCCAGAAGGAGCTCCGCATTGACCACCATGGTGCGGAACTTAAACGCATAAAAGGGTTTCCCTCCCAATCCCACCACCCGCCGTCGATACAGCACGGGTCCGGGCGAATCCAGCTTGATCGCCAGTGCGATCAGTATGAGGAGCGGCGTCAGAAGGATCAGCGCAATGGCTGCCAGCGTGTAATCCATCGCGGCCTTAAGGAGTTGTTCCATCGGAGAGAGCCGGAGCCGTCTCCAGTAGAGCAGGGGAACCCCCATCACCTCCCGAACCTCTGTTCCAGTAGCCAGAAGCTCATAGAGGCCCGAGGAAAGCCGCAGATTCACCTGAGGATGGAAAGCGAAGGTGCGGAAAAGTTCAACCAGGGCTTCCCGGGGGAGGGCGCTGGCCGAAACGATGACTTCCCGAACCCCGAACTGTTCGATCAGCCGGGGAAGGTCCGTCAGAGTGCCCAGAACGGGCAGGCCGGGCAGCAGCTCTTTCCCCCGAGGAAGATGGGGGTCCAGGATGCCCAGGAGGATCATCCCGGAGATCGGGGAAGAACGAATTTGTTCCGCCACCATGCGGGCTTCTTCATCCGCGCCCACGATCAGGGCAGGCACCATGAATTTCCCCCGGGCCCGGAGGGCATAGACCGCCCGACGGGCCAGGAAGCGGGCGAGCCCCACCATTCCGATGGAGAGGCTCCAGGAGAGCAACAGCCACCCCCGTGCGATCACCAGGGCGGGCTCCATGAAGCTGGCTACGATGGCCGCCATCATCCCCAGGCTGGCCGCCTGGATCACCCGCATGTATTCCGAGGTCCCGTGGAAGAGATGATCCAGCGCATAGAGCCGATGGGAAGCGAAGATCAGCAGCCACACCGGGATCAGAGCAGCCATCAGCAGGCCGTAGTAGCGAACCGGCGAGCTCTCGGGCTGGTAGAAGACAGGCAGGCGGGATTCGAATCGGATCAGATAAGACAGGGAGAACGCGATCAGCAACGCGAGGGTATCCAGGATGACTAACCCCGCGCGGAGGGTCAGCCATTCGGTTTCCTGCGCCCGCGCTCTGGCTTCCGGGCCAATCCATTCAGAGGGCAGGGCTTCGTTTCGCATGTCCGCACTCCTTCCTATCTAAACCGATCGAGCCGGAGAGGTCCTGCGCTGGAAAACCGGTGCGTCACGGCATGAAAAATCGGGCTGGATTTTCGCCCTCTTCGGCCATGCGTTTCTGGATCTCCTCAGCCGCCCGCCGCGCATGGCGGGTGAGAGATTCCCCATTGGTCAGGGCTGGGTAGATCTGGGTCAGGTTGACCAGGAAGAGGCCCCTAAGGGGTGGGGCCAGCGGTGGAATACGTCTCCACTGGCCTTGATGGAACAGCGGCTCCACATAGCGCTCCCGATGGACCCGGGCATGCCGGATCCATTCCGGTCGGAACGTGGGGAACATCCGCTGGAGGTGTTCCAGCCATGCCTCCAGGATCTCCGAGTCGCTCCGTTGAAGCCACGGGGAATCCCAGGCCACGTATTTGGGCAGGTAGATCAGGTGATAGCCGCCCACATCGGCCGGATCAATGTAATGGGTGGTCTCGATCACGCCGGTGAAAGGCACGGACTCATCGGTGATGTAAATGGTCCAGTAATCCGTTAGCGGCCGATCCAGGGCCAGGAGGACGCACACCACGCCCAGATATCGCCAGGAGCGAAGGTCCTCCACCCACGGCTCCTCGATCCCGGGGAGCAGGCGCGGGACCAGCGGGGGGTGCAGGGTGATCGCAGCGGCCTCGCATGGCTCCGTGATCCCATCGACCCGGACTCCCGCCACACGGCGGTTTGAGACCACAACTTCCTGGACCGGGGAGCGGAGTCGGATCTCGCCCCCCGCAGCCTCGATCGCCTGAGCCATCGCCCGGATCAGCGTCATATGGCCCCCGACCAGATAGCCCGCCATCTCTCGCTGCGAGACCCCACTACGGGTAGAGCGGGTTCGGATCAGGCGCGCCCAGATATAGGTGGCGGGGAGATCCTCGAAGCGGCCATCGAATTTGGCCCGGAGCATCGGCCGCCAGAGGTGGTGAAATGCGCGTCGTCCTCCCCAGCGGGTCAACCACTCCTCGACGCTGATCTCCTCCAGACGATGCCAGTCGCGATGGAAATAGGCGGCCAGGATCGTCAGGCCCAGGCGCGCGCGATCTATTGCGCGCAGGAGCGGGAAGGCCATGAAATCCCGCAGCGTCGTCATCGGATACAGGCGACCTTCATGGAAAAACGCCGAGCCTGTAGCCCGGAAGCGGAGCCGATCCGCGATCCCCAGCTCTGCGGCCAGCTCCTGCATATGGGTATCGCTGGAGAGGATCGTGTGATAGAAACGATCGATCTCCACATCGCCCAGTCGGATGGTCCCGGCCAGGCCACCGATCTGATCGCTGGCTTCATACAGAACCACCGAATGCCCGGCCCGGCTCAAAAAATACCCCAGGCTCACGCCGACAATCCCGCCGCCGATCACTGCAACACGCATCGCATCCTTTTTCCTCTCCCTCCAGTTGGTTTCATGCCCGATGGGGAATGGGCGATCACATTGCACGCCCGTTGTCCTCATCTTTATGCGCTCCGGGCGATCAGGCTAACCCCCAGGGCGATCAGCAGAACTCCAGCGATCCGAATCGGGTTCAGGGCCTCACCGAACACAAGATAAGAGGCCAGGAGGATCAGCACGTAGTTCAAGCCAGCGAAAGGATAGGCAACGCTTAAATCCAGCCGCGATAGCGCCGTCAGCCAGAACAGGCTGCCGCCCAGATACAGGCTCATCCCGACGACCACCCACGGGTTGGCGATCAGCTGCAGGATCAGATCAGGGAACCCGTGCAGACTCAAGGTCACCGGCCCGATCACCCGCATGCCCTGCTTCAGAAGGATCTGGCCCACAACGGCGCAAACGATGCTGACCAGCAGATAAGCCAGCGCCCCTTTCATACGGAAGCCTCCGATCTGGAAGAGATCCGCCCGGAGGATAAGGGATATCGGATGATCTCCGATTGCGTGCTCAGAGCGGCCAGGATCTCCATTGGGTTCTTACCTGGATGGGAAGTGGGAAGGAATCGGGGCGGGCCGACCGGAGCGGATCAGACGGGCCATCAACCGCAGGTGGTCCAGGATGGTGCGCAGGATTTTCATCTTGGAGCGCCCGAAGCGGCGGACGCGCAAAGTGGTGGGATATTCCGCTACACGGAACCCCGCGCGGATCGCCCTGGCCATGATCTCGGCTACCGCCACATAACCATTCGATTCAACGGACATCGCCTCTACGACCTGACGCCGATAGGCGCGGAACAACGCCGTATAGGTGCGGACCGGTGACCGGAGGATGAGCCGGTAAAGGAAGGAGGCGCCGAAGCTGAAAACCTGCCGCCATGGGGGCACCCCCTCGATCCCGCCGCCTGGATGATAGGGCGAGGCAGTGACCAGATCCACATCCTCTCGCAGATATTGAAGAAGGCGAGGGATTTCCGCGAAGGGATAGGTTCCATCGCTGTCCGTGGTGATAACGATCTCTCCCCGGGCGGCATGGAACCCGGTTCGCAAGGCTGCCCCCAGGCCAAGGTTGCGGGGGTGAGCCAGGATGCGGACGAAGGGTGAATCCGCGAAGACTACCTGCAGGAGAGCTCCGGTGCCATCCGTGCTCCCATCATCCACAAAGATGACCTCCACGCCGCCATCGGCCATCAGCTGCTCGATGACGGGCTGGAGCGCCTCCCGCAGCTGGGGGATGCCTTCCGCTTCGTTGTAACATGGGATGAGCAGCGTATATCGGATCGTGTCGAACAAGAGCGTATCCCTCCGCATTCGGATAGAGGGAAATCAACCGCTCACGGGCGGTGGGAAAGCCGGGGCGATTGAGTGGCCTGCATGATCTCCCGACGCAAGGACTCCCATCGTTCCAGCTCGGCCAGCAAGGATCGCAGGCAGAGCCCCTCCTCATCCTCGCCTTCTTTTATAAGACGAGCGATCTCCAGGCGGATCGCCCGCAATCTCTCCTCAATCCATTGATGATCCATTCTTGCCCTCCATCTCCATCACAGCGATTGGGAAACATCCATATCCATCTCCCAGCCATTCGGGGATTCGCTAAGCCGGGGTCCTCCACATCATCTCGATTTCCTGAAGCTGTTTCGTTCCATCGAATCGGCCCAGGCCCGGCTCGCGCTGAACCCGTAGTCCTCCGTGGGGCACCAGGACGGCCGGACAGTCGATGTGGCGGATCCAGTAAAGGCCCGCAGGAAGCGCGTTGTAAGGCGGGAGGTCCGGGAGGGGCTCATCGAAAGCCAGTCGGATCATGTAATACGGCATGTTACAGCCTGCCCGAGTATAGAAATACGTGGTGGTGAAGAAGCGCCCCGCGTTGATCTCCGTCGGGAAGAGGTTCCCGTGCTCATCTTCCATCAGATCCACACTGAACACCCCCGTGGCCTGTGGATCTACAGCCTGCACGCATCGAGCGGCCACTTCGTTTACCCGCTCGTCATGCACTGTCACCGTCACCGCGCTGGTGCCGGTGCGGCCGGAGGGTGCCAGATGGGGATAGATGTATTCGATCCGCTGACGCCCCTGGGAGACGATGAGCTTTCCATCTTTCCAGAGGGATTGCCAGGCGAACTCCCGACCCGAGAAATACGGCTGGGCGATGAACGCCCAGTTCACCCCGCGGGATCGCCAGTAAGCGACCCAGTGGATCCCGGTCTCGATCCGCTCCACCAGGGTGGCCCCTCGAGCCCCCGCGCCTTCCCGCGCCCGAAGCCATAGAGGAAGCCCGATGATCTCCACGGCCCGCTCCAGATCCTCAGGGGTCTCAATAGGCACTGTGGGGAAGGTGTGAATCCCGGCCTCCCGCCAGCGCTCTGCCGAAGCCTGCTTGTCCTGCAGCAGCCGGATCGTTTCCTTTCGAGGAAGGAACACCCGGGCCGGAAACCGTTCCCGGTTTTCCGAGAGGACCCGGACCTCCACATCCGGCTGGGCGTGGATGAGATCGATCCGCTCCCGTTCCACGATCTCGGCGACGGCATCCAGATACTCGGGGTGATCGACCGGCGGCACCAGATAGACGCGGTCCGCCGGCACCCATTCCAGATGAAAAGGGTTCATATCGGTTCCGACGATATACAACGGCTCTGGGGCCTCACGCCATGATCGGATCACATTGATGCCCGGCGGGCCGCCCGCACCCAGAAGCAAGATGCGCTTCACGGAGGATTCCCGGATCATTGGAGCCATCCTTCGTAGGAAGTTGGGATGTCGATCACCCAGGTCTGATGAGAGGCGACCGCTTCGACCAGCACATCGGCCAGCATATCGGCGGTGTGGACGGTGATCCCACGCGCCCCGAAGGCCGTGGCGAGGGCCGGAAGATCCGGGTTCCCCAGGGTGGTTCCCACCGCTTCTCCGAAGCGGGCGACTTGCATTCGGCGGATCAACCCCAGCGCGTTGTCCCGGAGAACCAGGGCGACCACCGGGAGGCCATGACGCACGCTGGTCTCCAGTTCCTGGACGTTCATCAGAAAGCCGCCATCGCCGCTCACCGCCACCACCGGATCTTCCGGTCGGGCCAGTCGGGCCCCCAGGGCCGCCGGGAGGGCAAACCCCATCGCGGAGAGCCCATTGGAGAACAGGATCTGCTGGCGACTCCGGATCGGGTAGGTGAGGCCCATGGCGTACTTGTTCAGTCCCACGTCAACCGTAAGCACAGCGTGGTCCGGGAGGACCTGGGCCAGCGTCCGGGTGATGGCGGCCGGGGAGAGCGGCGCGGATTCCAGCTGAGGCTGTTGGAGAGGACGTTGCATCGCCTCCCGGACCGCGGAAACCTCCAGCCAGGGCCGGCGTCCGGAGGTGGCCATCGCCGTCAGGTCCTCCAGGATCGCGGCCACGTCCCCCGCGAGGGTGAGATCCGCGTGCAGGAGATGGCTTTCGGATTCGAAGACGCTATCTATACATATGACCCGCTTGTGATTCCCCACCATCCAGAGGCTGGGCTTCACGCCCTCCACCTCATCGTAGCCGATGGTGAGGATCAAATCACAGGCTGTGAACAATCCCATCAACTCCCCCCGGGCATGCCGGCTGATCACCCCCAGGCAAAGGGGATGATCCTCCGGCAATGCCCCCTTGCCCATGTAGGTGGTCAGGGTAGGGATCTGATAAGCTTCTACAAAGCGGCGCAGGGAATCCAGCGCCCGGGCGCGTATTGGAAGATTGCCAACCAGGAGGATGGGGGCCTGGGCTTCCTGCAACCACATGGCGGCCTGTTGCAGAGCCCGAGGATCGGGACGGGCATGCAGTGCCGAGGGACGTCCGGGGAGTTCCCCGCCCAGATTGAAAAGAAAGCATTCGCGCTCCAGAACGTTCACTGGGAGGCTGAGATGAACGGGCCCCGGCCGTTCGGATCGGGCGACCTGGAAAGCATACTGCAGCGCAGCGGGGATGAGCTCCGGATCCCGGATCACCGCGCTCCACTTCGTGATCGGCTGAAAAAAGGCGGCGAGATCCACATATTGATGGACGCCCGGCCGCATCTGGTCTGTGGGCACCTGATCGGATAGCGCCACCACAGGGGAGCGATCCAGCATCGCGTTGGCCAGGCCGGTGGCGAGGTTGGTCGCTCCAGGGCCCAGGGTGGAAAAGCAGACGCCCGGGCGGCGTGCCAGTCGACCGTAGGCATCTGCCATAAACGCGGCGGCCTGCTCATGGCGCACGGTGAGGAAACGGATCGAGCTCCCCCGCAAGGCTTCGAAGAACGCCACCTCATCCCCGGGCAGGCCGAAGATCACCGAGACGCCCTGTTGCTGCAGGCTTTCGACCAGAAGGGCCGCTCCGTTCATAAGATCTGCTCCTTGTCTTTATCAGGATGGCAGGGGGATTCGCCCCATGGCCTCCTGCACAAGTCGGCCGATGGTTTCCGACCTTCGATAATGTTGTCCGAAGCGGGGCGGCGATTGCCCCAGGATCGCGGCGATCCGCTCCGCCGCGTGGCCGTCGCCGAACAGGGGTGGCCGTGGCCCGGCCGGTCGGAAGAACTGCCACCCCTCCAGGATCCGGCGCGGATCCGTGCCGACCAGGCGGTTCCACCCCACCTCCACGGTCTCCATCAGCTCCGTTTCCTCCCGCAGGGTGAGACAGGGAACGCCCAGGAAATAGGCTTCCCGCTGCACCCCTCCCGAATCGGTGAGGATCATCCGGGCGTGGGCCTCCAGGGCCAGCATGTCCAGGTAGCCCACCGGTTCGAGCATTCGAATATGCGGCCCCGCCTGCAGGCCGTAACGGGCGATGGCCTGGCGGGTTCGAGGGTGGACAGGGAAGAGGATGGGCTCCGGGATCGCATTTAGCCCGGAGAGGATCCCGGCCAGGCGCTGCGGATTATCCGTGTTGCCGGCTCGATGGACAGTGACCAGCAGGTAGCTCCGGGGCTCTACATGCAGTCGCCCCAGCAGATCCAAAGCGCGTTCCATGGCCCGGGGAAGATAAATGCGCACGGCATCCAGCATGACATCTCCCACAAAGAAAACCCCCTCCGTGATCCCCTCGCGGGCCAGATGCTTCACCGCGCGGCGGGTGATGCAGAAGTGAAGATCCGCCAGCCGATCGGCCACCAGCCGGTTGATTTCCTCCGGCATGAACTTGTTGAAGCTGCGTTCGCCCGCCTCGATGTGGACCAGGGGGATGTGCAATTTGGCTGCCGCCAGCGCCCCAGCCAGGGTCGAATTGGTGTCCCCACGCACGATCACCAGATCGGGCCGTTCCCGGAGCAGGACTTCCTCCAGACGGGCCATCATCTCGCCGGTTTGACGCCCATGGGGGCCAGAGCCCACCCCCAGGTGGTAATCCGGAGCGGGCAGGTTCAGGTCCTCGAAAAAAACGCGGGACATCGCGTCGTCATAGTGCTGGCCCGTATGGACCAGCACCTCGCGGTGTTCTCGACGCAGGGCGAAGCTGACCGGCGCGGCCTGGATGAATTCGGGACGGGCGCCGACGACGGATACGATCTTCATGGGTTCGCTCCGGCAGGGGTGGGGATCCGGTGCGGGCGAAGGACGGGAGCCGGGCTGTTATAAAGCAGCAGGCGGATGCGTTCCGCCAGCTGGATCGCCCGGAGGCCGTCCATGGCGGAAACTGTGGGGGCCTGACCGCTTCGGACGCAATCCACAAAGTGCTGGAGCTCCAGCGCGAGGGGCTCGGCCATCGGGATCCCGATCCGCTCCATCCATCCTTCCTGGCGATATTTCACCGGCTGGCCGTCGTTGGTGAAGCTGGGGATCGTGTAGCGGTAGACGGTAATCCCCTTGTTCAGGAGGTCCGCCTCGATATAGGCCTCGGCGGCCGTGATCTCGATGGCGCGGATCTTCTGTTCGGTGACACGGGAGGCGAACAGGGTGGCGACCTCTCCCCCCGGGAACTCCATCGTCAGCACCGCGTAATCCACCGCGTCGGAGAAAACCGGACGTCCGACCGGATAGATTCGGGCGGGGGCTGAGCCGATCAGGTCGATCGCCAGGTCCAGATCGTGGATCATAAGATCCAGGATCACATCGGCGTCCTGGTTGCTGACCGCATAGGGGCTCAGGCGGCGGAAGATCAGGCTGATGGGGTGCATGGTTTCGAGGATGGCCTTGAGCTCGATGTAGACCGGGTTGAATCGCTCAATATGGCCAACCTGCACCAGGACACCCCGGCGTCGAGCGGCTTCGCAGATGGCCATCGCTTCCACTGTGGAGGTGGCCATCGGCTTCTCGATCAGGACCGCCACACCCCGTTCGATGAGCTCCAGGGCGATCTCCGCATGGGTAGGGGTTGGGGTGGCGATGATCGCAGCCTCTATATGGGCTGCCAGATCCTGTAGGGTGGGGAAGGCGGTGGTCTCATAGCGGGCAGCAACCTCCAGCGCCCGTTCCCGACACTGGTCATAGATGCCCACCAGCTCGACGCCCCACAGGGACTGGAGCACGCGGCAATGGCGTTCCCCCATGGAACCGACGCCTACAACTCCAGCTCGCACGGCTTTCATCTCATCCCCCTGACAGGTCCTCGATGGCGGCGTTCACGGCTTCGACCACATAGCGGGTCTCCTCATCCTGAAGGGCTGGGTGGATGGGGAGGGATAGAACCTCGCGCGCCGCAGCTTCCGCCGCCGGGAGGAAATCGTTGTAACCCAGCCGCTGGTAAAGCGGCTGACGGTAAACCGGGATGGGGTAATGGATCCCGGTCTCAACCCCGGCCTCTTTCAGACGCTTGCGGATCGCATCCCGCATCCCGGGGGCGAGGCGCACGGTGTAAAGGTGGTAGACCGGCGTGCTGTTCGGGGTGGTCTCCACAGGATTTACCCCGCGGAGGTGCTGATCGTAGAACGCCGCGATGGCGCGGCGGCGGGCGTTCCAGGCCTCTATGTGCTCCAGCTGGCCGATCCCCAGAACAGCCTGGAGCTCCGTCATCCGGAAGTTCAGGCCCAGGATCTCGTGCACATACTTGGCCGACTGGCCGTGATCCCGCAGCATGCGGAGGCGACGGGCCAGTTGAGGATCATGCGTGGTGATCATCCCGCCTTCGCCGGTGGTGATGTTTTTGGTAGCGTAAAAGGAGAAGCATCCGATGCCGAAGGAGCCCACCGGCCGCCCCCGATACAGCGCGCCGGGCGCATGGGCGGCATCTTCGATCAGGGCGAGGCCATAGCGGGCCGCCAGCTCGGTGAAGACCTCCATATCGCAGGGGTTCCCGTAAAGATGCACCAGGACGATCGCCCGGGTCCGGGGCGTGATCCGCCGCTCCACCTCCTCGGGATCCAGGTTCAATGTGGAGGGCTGGATATCGGCGAAGACCGGCCGGGCGCCCAGGAACAGGATCGTGTTAGAGGTGGCGGCAAAGGTGAAGGGCGTGGTGATCACTTCATCCTCCGGGCCGATCCCCAGGGCCATCAGGGTCAGAAGCAGGGCGGCGGTTCCGTTCGATACAGCGATTGCGAATGGAACCTCCACCCACTCGGCGAACCGCTCTTCGAATTCCAGCACCCGCAACCCCTGAGCCAGCTGCCCGGAGTCCAGCACCTCCAGGAGAGCCTGTCGGGTCGCTTCGTCAAACAACGGGCGAGCCATCGGGATTTTCACGGTTGCGCTCGGGGATGCGGGGATGATTCGATCGGCAAGTCCGGCCGATAACACGGTCATTTCGCCCCTGGGCCTCGCGTTTCTGGCTTTCACTGTAAGCGGGGCGGGTTGGGAGGCCGTAAGCAGGGGGTTAGAAGGCGGTAATCCGTGGGTTTCAGGGGATGAGGCCATCGGGGGGAAGGGGAGGCAATCGAGGGAAGGGGCCATGAAACCATGGGCAGGCCCTCCGGCCTCATGGATCATCCAATCTCCCGGATTGGTTCTCCCGTTTTCTAACCCGCCCCTCTCCCGCCTCTAACCCGGAGAAGATGCAATGGAGGCGGAGGGAAGGCGATGAACATCCTGATGGTGCTCCCTTATCCGCCCTCCCGCATCCGGATCCGACCCTTCGGGTTCCTGCAGGCGCTGGCCCGACGGGGGCATCGGATCCGTGTGCTGGCGGTGCAACCCCCTGAAGATCGCGACGCGGATCTGGAGGCGCTGCGGCGCGTGGGGGTGGAGATCCAATGTTTTCCCCTTTCACGAGGAAGAACCCTCTGGAATGCAGGGCGAGCCTGGATGCACGGCCATCCCCTGCAGGCGGGCTATGCCGATCACCCCAGGCTGCGGCAGGCCCTGCATCGATCCCTCCAGGAGTCGTGGGACGTGGTGCATGTCGAGCACCTCCGGGGCGCCGGGTTCGCCCGGGAGGTTCCGGCGGACCGCCTGGTGTTCGATGCGGTGGACAGCATCACCCGTCTCTTCGAGCAGGCGCAAACCCAAGCACCGGGATGCCTGACCCGGTGGCTGGCGCGGCTGGAGCTGGCCCGAACCCGGCGGTTGGAAGCCCGGTGGCTCTCGACGTTCCCCCGTATTCTGGTGACCTCGAGGGAAGATGCGGCAGCCCTGCGCCGCCTGGCTCCCGATGGCCGGGCGTCGCTGACCGTCATCCCCAATGGAGTGGACCTGGCGTTTTTCCAACCGTGGCCGGTTCCACGAGACCCCGCCACTCTGATCTTTACAGGGAAGATGAGCTACCACGCCAACGTGGCGGCAGCCCTGGATCTGGTTCGGGAGATCATGCCACGGATCTGGGCGCAACGGCCGGAAGTCCGGCTGTGGATTGTCGGGCGGAACCCTCCCTCCCGCCTGCGTCGGGCGGCGCGGGATCCACGGGTGGAGATCCTCGGGACCGTTCCGGATCTGCGTCCGTATCTGGCGCGGGCCACCCTGGCGGTGTGCCCGATGCGATATGCGGTGGGAATTCAGAACAAGGTCCTTGAAGCGATGGCCATGAGGACCCCCGTTGTTGCCACTCTGCCGGTGCTGGGGGGCCTTCAGGCCGTTCCGGGTCGGGATCTGATGGTGGCCGACAGCGGCGAGGCCTTCGCGGAGGCCGTATTCCGCCTGCTGGACAGCCCGATGGAGCGGGCGGCCCTGGGGGCCGCGGGGCGAGCCTACGTGGAGGCCCATCACCGCTGGGAGACACTGGTGGAGCGGCTGGAGGACGTTTATTCCAGCCAGCCCCTCTGATCCTGCGTCCCTTCAGCTCATGGGGTCACCATGATCACCCCTTTCATCCTCTGGGCGTGGAAATCGCACTGATAGCGATACTCACCGGGACGGGTGAATGTGAAGGAGATCTGCTGGCCCGGCCGCAGGGGTGGGCTCTGCCAGTCCGCCCCGCTGAGGAAGTGCACATTTCAATAAGGCGAATGGATCGGCCACGCGCCGGCCCGCGGGGCCGCTGGACAGATCCGCCAGGCCTTTCCTCCGCGCGGCCGGGCCCGGAGGCAGGCCCCCTGCACCCCAGGGTTGAAACGAGCGCACGTCCAGTTGATAGAGAGCGCGGCGCCTCCTTTCTCCGGGAAGACGGGTAAGCATCGCTGATGCCCCGCTGCGCGTCGTTCATGACGCGCTTTTCCGGGCGAGCCGTCGCCGCACCATCGTGAGCAGCTGACGAGCCGGCGGGCGAAACTGTCGGACCTCATCCCCCAGCTCATGGACGGTGGCGGCCAGGGCGATGCTATGCCGGATGTAGTCCTGCATCAGATCCACCAGCATCCGCTGCCGGGTTCGGAGTCCCCGGGCCTCGGTTTCCCCCCAGATCTCCCCCGCCACGACCTCCTCCGCATCCGATACCAGGATCAACCATCGGGCAGCGGAGGCCGGGGCGATCCGGTAGCGATGGAGCTCCCCCCGGCATCCCTCGCATACGGAGGCACAGGCCGCCAGGCACAGCGTGGTGATCCGCACCCCCCGGGCTTCCGCGCGGGCCAGAGGCATCGCGAGGGCGCTCGCCTCCGGCGGCCACAGGGCGACCCAGATCGTGCGCGTGGCCCGATCCAGGATCGCCCGGGCATGATCCAGGAGCGTGGCATATCCAGAGAGGTTCCAGACCGGCTCCGGCTCCGGCGCAGGGCCGAGGGCCTCCAGCGCCCTCCGCGCCGCAGCAAGGGTCTCCTCGAAGCGGCGATCCAGGCGCTTGAGGAACTCCCCTGGCGGCGTCGGAGCATAACGAGTGCCCTCCGGCGTCTCCACCCGTATCACAGCGCCTCGCTCTTCCAGGCGCTGGAGCACCGGGTAGATATTCGGCCGGGGGATCCCCGAGCGTTTGGCCAGCTCATAGCCGGTCAGGGGATGCGCCTGCAGAAGGGTCACATAGGCCCGGGCCTCGTATTCGCTGAACCCCAGCTGTTGCAGCAACTCGATGACGTCTGCCATGCCGCTTCCTTTTCCAGAAGCTCTTCACCGGGAAGCGCCCACGCGCATCCCGTGCCGGTAGACCAGCTCCCCGCCCAGGAAGTTGCCGAGGAGCAGGAGCCCGACGCCCAGGGCGGCGAGGAGGAGGGGGAGGATGGGCGTGCGCGCCGATCCGGGGTCGAGGGCTCGCAACCCGGCGCTTATGGCGAAGCACCCGGTCGCGCCGGCCTGGGCGAGCAGATGTCGCCATCCCAGCTGACGCTTCCAGGAGCCGGGGACGGTGGGCAGGAAGTCCAGCAGGCCGGTGAAAATGGCCAGGGCTGCCATCCCCAGCCCCAGCAGGATGTCATAGAAAGCGGCGCGGACCAGCGTGGGATCCGGCCGGATCCAGGAGAGGAGATCGAACAGGAGGGCGGCCGGCCACAGCCCTGCCGGGAAGTGGACCACCAGCGCATGGGTCGGGTGCCCGATGGGCTTGCCCTGAAGCACCTCCCGCAGCGTCCAGCCGCCTCCGATGAACTGCCGGCTCTGTCCCACGCCCAGCCTCCGTATCCCTTAACGCCCCTGAGCGCCCGGGGTCCAGACACGACTGCGGACCTCCCCGCGCAGGACCTTTTCCATGGTCTCCGTCATATTTCGCCAGACCTGCTCGACGGAGAGGCCCTCGGCCTTCGCCGCCTCCACCAGGTGCTGCATCGTGATGTGGCGCGGATCCCCGTGCCCGGCATCCGGCTCCATACAACCGCACGAGAGACACATGGGGGCCTCCTTTAGAAGTTATACAAGCAACTACTATTGTAGATGGGAATGGCGATACTGTCAAATCTGGGGAAGGCGAGGTGAAGGATGCTGGTGGAGGGAGATCCGCGTCCCATGGACGTCTGACGCCGGTCTGGTGTATTTTCACTCGCTGTCGAATAAACTGAGAGGAGCATGGATTCCTTCAGAAGGCTGGTCATGAAGAGGGGGGTCATGATCAAAGTGAAGCGTGTCTACGATCCGGTGGAGCCCGATGATGGGCAGCGGTTCCTGGTCGAGCGGCTGTGGCCCCGGGGGATCCGCAAGGAGGCCCTGCAAATGAAGGGCTGGCTGAAGGACGTGGCCCCCAGCGATGGGCTGCGGCGGTGGTTCGGCCACGATCCGAGGAAGTGGGAGGAGTTCCGGCGGCGCTACTTCGCGGAGCTCGAAGCCCATCCCGAGGCCTGGCAGCCGTTGCTGGAAGCCGCCCGCGCCGGCAACATCACCCTGCTCTTCAGCGCCCGGGACACCTCCCACAACAACGCGGTGGCCCTCCGGGAGTTCCTGGAGGAGAAGTTGAAAGAGCCCCAAGATCCTTCGCTCCAGGCCTCAGGCCTATAACGCCCTCGCTCGCTTGAGCTGACCCGCGAGCGCTATTTGCCCCTTACGGGCGGCGAGGGGAGGATCAAGCGCACCGCCCGTTCGTAGAACAGATAATCCCATGCCCAGCCGGAGAGCACCACCAGCCGGTTCCGCATCCCGATGAGGCGAACGAGATGAACCCCCAGCCAGAGCAGCCATGCGGGGAAGCCGGTGAAGGAGCGCCCGAAGACATGGGCGACAGCGGCGTTCCGCCCGATGGTGACCAGCGTTCCGGGATCCCGATACCGGAAGGGTTGGGGCGGGCGGCCTTCCAGGACGCGCAGGATGTTCCGCGCGGCGAGCGCCCCCTGCTGGATGGCCACCGGGGCGACCATGGGCAGCCTCCCCGCTCCTTCTGGAAACGCCAGATCTCCCACCCCATAGATCTCCGGCCAACCGGGCACCTGCAGGGTGGAAGAGATCCGCACCCGTCCCCCCGGCCCCAGGGGAAGCCCCAGGGTCTCGCCGAGGGGATTGCCTTTTACCCCCGCGGTCCACACCACGGTCCCAGTCTCGATCGAGGCTCCATCCTTCAACCGCACGCGCCCCGGCTCCACGGCTTCCACAAGGGCCCGCAGGCGAACGTCCACCCCGAGGCGTCGAAGGCGAGCGGCCGCATAGGCGCGTAACGGATCCGGAAGGCCGGGCAGCAGACCTTCCATCGCTTCCAGGAGGACCACCTGGATCTCCCGGAAATCCAGGGTCGGGAAATCCCTCCGGAGGGGGCGGGCGATGAGCTCCGCCAGGGCACCGGCGAACTCCACCCCGGTCGGCCCGCCGCCGACGATGGTGAATGGGAGCATCCGGCGCCGCCGGGACGGATCGGGCTCCCGGGCTGCCCGTTCGAAGGAGGCCAGGATATGGTTGCGCAGATCGATGGCCTGATCCAGGGTCTTGAGGAAAAACGCATGCTCGGCGACCCCGGGCACCCCAAAGGTATGCTCGACGCTGCCGGGAGCCAGGATCAGGAAATCGTAGGGGATCGGCGGGCCGTCGGTCTCCAGCCGGCGGGCTTCGGCGTCGATCCGGCGGATCTCGGCCATTTCGAATCCCACGTTGGGAAACCGGCGAAGAAGGCCCCGGATGGGAAACGCGATGGCCTCGGGCTCGATCTCCGCGGCAGCGACCTGATAGAGCAGGGGGAGAAAGGTGTGATGGTTTCGCCGGTCCACCAGCAGCACTTCCACGGGCTCAAAGGCCAGGGTCCGCACGGCCCACAGCCCGCCGAACCCGGCGCCCACCACGACCACTCGCGGCCGATCCCGCCTCATGGTCATTTCCCCCTTCGTATGATCATCCGCAGGTGGGTGACAGCCCGATTTCTCTTCCCGAAACGGGGAGGGGGGATTTTTAGGCTCCCCCTTCCCTACGAGGAAAGGGGGCAGGGGGGGTAGGTCCGAGGACCCCTCCTTCTCCCTCCTCCCTGGATCTCGCTGTCGATCCGGCCATCCAGGGTATCTTAACCCGGCGCCGGCCCCTTTGCTTGTTCCGAATCAAAGAGGGAGGAACGCGGATCGCTGCAGAATAGATGCAGGCTCAGCGGGAGGAAGGAGACACACGATCCAGTAGAAAGCGGGAGGCTCTCCATCCTCTGAAGGCACGCACGGGAGAGTGGACCCGTATTTTCTTCGGGGTGGGCGGCTTGAACATCGGCTCGAATTTCCACATCAACATCATCGGGGAGATCTTCGATCGGGTGTATGCGGGATCGCCGGATACCTTCGTCGCCAATGAGGAGACCGTTTATATGCCGCCGGGGTCAACGGCCATCTTCGAGTTCACGACCGAGATCCCCGGCCACCTTGTTCGGGCGCAAGGTGGAGAAGAGGAAGGCCGCCGATCATGGGAGGGAGAGCGCTTCCGCGGAGGACCGATGATCCGGGGGGAGTGGTCGATCGAAGAGCTGAGGGCGCGTTATCCCCGATCCCGGGAGGTTCTGATCCGCTGGGGGATGTGGTGCCCGGTGTGCGCCCGGGCGGGTTTGGAGACGCTGGCCGATGCGGCTCGTGTCTATGGGGTGGAGATCGAGGCCGAGGCTCTGGCATCCTCTTAGCGGAGTCGCGGTTTCAAGCCGGGGCTACGCCGCAGGGGGCTTTCGAGGAGCCGGGGAGCTGAGCCGATCGCCATCCCAGAGTGGAGTTCGCTTCCCCTCCCCGAAGCCCTCTGGCCCCGGGGAGAGGGGAGAACCCGGCCTCTCTGAAGGGAGTGGGCCGGGCGGGATTCGAACCCGCACGGGTCTTCCCCACGTGGTCCTAAGCCACGCGCGTCTGCCTGTTCCGCCACCGGCCCATCTTTATTATATCCCGCCGTCCCTCGGCTTTTTAGCCTTCTGGCAGCCACCCAGGGCTTTTCAATGTTCCAACAGAAGAGCGGCATCCCAGGGGGTGCAGGGGGCTTTTGCCCCCTGCCGGGGGGCTGCGGGGGGTGTCCCCCCGCCTTCTCCCTAGGCGGCCATTTGGCAGGAGCCGTTTCAGCGGCGGCGTGGAGGTAGGGCGAAAACCCCTTCAATGTGGTCAGGAGGGGTGTGCGTATCCGAATTGATGGAATCCCGACCCGGCCATTTGCAGGTGGCCCGGGTCCCAGTTACCATTTCAGCTGTCTGCCAGGGGTGATCTTGAGGCCATCAGAACCACTGCAACCGGAGGAGGCCCATGAACGGACACCGACTTCAGTCCTGGGTGCTGGCCATCAGCCCAACCATAGTCTATAACCTTGGGATTACCGCCATAATAGGGTTGCTGGTGCGAACGCTGGCTGCCGGGGCCGACCTCCGGACGCGGACGGCCGTTCTGCTAGGGGGTGCGCTGGCCGTGGAGCTCGGGGTGCTGGGGGCTCTTCTAGGCTGGCTGTGGGTCCGGGGCGAACGGCTTGCAAGCCTGGGCTGGGGCCGTCCAACCCGCCCCCGGGCGGTGGCCGTCGGGCTGGGGGTGGCCCTGGCTTACTCGGCATTTACGTTAGCCTCGCCGGTCTTTGGGGCCTCGGCCCTGGAGCTGAGCCTTTTTAAGGCGTGGGGCGCCTTGGTTGGGGTGATAGGCGGCGGGGTAGAGGAGGTCGTCTTTCGGGGCTTTGTGACCGGGCGGTTGCGGGATGCCGGCCTCGGGCCCTTCGGGCAGGTGATGGGCGCGGCGGTGCTTTTTGGCCTGATCCACGGCGGCTTCGGGCTGCTGATGGGCCGGTGGGTTCTGCTGCCTGGCATCCTCTTAACCACCATGTTGGGGCTGGCCCTGGGCTGGATCTATCTGGACGGTCACCGGAGCCTGACCGCGCCGATGCTCAGCCATGCGCTCATCAACCTGCTCATTGAGCCATGGCTCATGCTGGGGTTTGTCCGCCTGGGCTTGTTCCACTGACGGCGATGGTTGCGGTTGTGGTGCTTGTTTTGATCATCGCTCTCGGCCTCCTTTTGGGTCTGGACGGATCGCTTGATCCTTCCTGCGTTCCAGGACCGCCGGGTTCGTCGTGATGGCTGTCCGGACCTTCCGGGCTTGCTCTGACCGGGATGCTCTTCATAGTGATGACAATGCTCTCACACACAGTCTGAAGGAGGGTTCCTGGCATGACTGAGCCCAGGGTAGGCATGAGCATCGGTCGGCCCGACTACGGGCTGGACGCTCCGGGTGTGGTGGGGCAGATGGCGCTGGCTGGTCTGATCGGGTTTGGATTCGGCGTTACAGGTCGGCTTCTGACAGGCTGGCGGGTTTTCGACTGGGCCCTCTGGTTTGGGGCAAGCTGGCTTCTGACCGCGGCCGGGATGGTGTGGAGTAGCCGGGTCGGGAAGCTACGGGTGGCTGGCCATCTGCTTGATTCCCTACCCTGGACGGGAGCAGAGCGGGTGCTGGATGTAGGTTGCGGCCGGGGGCTGCTGCTGATTGGGGCCGCCCAGCGGCTCCGGACGGGTTCGGCCGTGGGGGTAGACATCTGGCGTGAGGGGGATCAGGCCGGAAACCATCCCCGGGCGACCCAAGCCCACGCCGCCGCGGCTGGGGTCGGCGGACGGGTGTGCCTCGTAACCGGCGACGCCCGGGCGCTGCCCTTTGCGGAGGGGGCCTTCGACATCGTCCTTTCGGGCCTGACCCTTCATAACATCGGGCGACGGGAAGAGCGGGCCCAGGCACTGGCGGAGCTGGTCCGGGTGCTCAAGCCGGGTGGGCACCTCGGCCTCTTCGACATCCTCCGAACGGGGGAGTATGTCCGGATTCTCACCGACCTGGGCCTTAAAGAGGTGCGCCGCTCCCGGCCGTATTTCCTCTTCTGGCTACCAACCTATATGATCACTGCCCGTAAAGCCTTCCCAACGAGGGCGCAGTCTACAAGCTTCTCTACCTGGAGACTATAATCTCCTTTCGGTCAAGGCCCATCTAGTGAAACTTGCTGTGCGGCCCAGAGGGCAGCTCCAATTGCTCCGCTTAGCCCCCCCAGGGCAGCGGGGAGGATGCGAACTCGCTCCAGGGGGGTGACACGGCAACGTTCCGCCACAACCCGGCGGATTGGCTCGAGCAGCCATTCCCCCGCTTTTGCTACCCCTCCACCGATTACCACCACTTCTGGGCTAAACAGAGTAATGAGATTGGCTACCCCAATCCCAAGGTAGAAACCGGATTCCTCGAGAATCTCTCGAGCAACGGGATCTCCGGCCTCCGCGGCGCGGACAATCACCTCAGGGGTGATCGCATTCAGGTCCCCTCCGATCATGTCCCTGATCCGGGTGGTGCGGCCCTGGCGCACGGCCTTCATCCCGGCGGCAGCGATCGCCGGGCCGCTGGCATGGGCTTCCAGACAGCCCCGGCTCCCGCAGCCACAAGGGGGGCCATAGGGATGGATGATCTGGTGGCCAACCTCCCCAGCGGTCCCGTCGATTCCAAACAGCAAACGCCCTTCGATAACTACCCCACCGCCGATTCCCGTGCCCAGCGTGATCCCCACCACTATGGAGGCACCGCGGCCTGCTCCCCACATGGCCTCGCCCAGGGTGAAGGCTCGAGCGTCGTTGATCAGGAAAGTAGGATAGCCAACAGCATGCTCGATCTCCGGCCCCAGGGGGACATCCCGCCAAGCAGTGGGGAGATTGGGCAGGAAGCGCGTCGTCTGAGTGCGGGGATCATAGAGGCCAGGCACTCCGATCCCTATGGCGGCAATCGGAATTGGGCTTTGACTGATCAGCTCCTGGAGCAGGGAGATCATACGCCGGATCACCGCTGGGGGACCCTCCTCAGCCCGTGTGGGGATCTGGGCATGGACGATCACTTTCCCGTGTTCCTTATCGAAGATCACCCCGCGGAGGTTCGTTCCCCCAAGGTCTATGCCCGCGCAATACATCACGTTCACCTCTCCAGGCTTCAAGGGATAAGGGGAGCAAGCACATTGCGGGCGATGAGGAAGCCCTGCTTCACTAGCTCCTCGCTTCCTTCAAAGGAACGATCCTCGTGCTCGATGCAGACAGCCCCCTTGTATCCAACAGCGTAGAGAGCAGCTATGAAGCGCGCCCAATCCACCTCACCCAGGCCAGGAAGGCGAGGGATTTGCCATCGGAAGCCCAGCCCGAGGATGCCATCCTGGTAGAGCATTTCCCGGTCGATCTGCATGTCCTTGGCGTGGACATGGAAAATGCGATCCTTGAACTCGTATACGACTCGCACATAATCGATGAACTGCCACACCAAGTGCGATGGATCCAGGGTCAGGCCGAAGTAAGGGTCCGGGATGATCTCAAACATCCGACGCCAGATGGCCGGTGAATATGCCAGGTTCTTTCCCCCCGGCCACTCGTCATAAGAGAACAACATAGGACAGTTTTCAATGGCCAGCTTGATCCCATGGTCGGCCGCGAAGCGGACGATAGGGGGCCAGATTTCTCGAAACCGTTCGAAGTTTTCTTCGACAGTGCGCTTCCAATCGCGTCCGATGAAGGTGCTCACCACGCTGACCCCCAGTTGGCTGGCGGCCTCGATGACCTTCTGGAGGTGGGCGATGACATGCTCGCGGTAGGTGGGATCAGGGTCAAGAGGGTTGGGATAGTAGCCCAGTGCGGCAATTTCCAGCCCTTTCTCCCGCATCAGGCCATGGATCTCGTCGACGCGTGTGGGACTTAGGGTAGTGACGTCAATGTGGGTGACGCCAGCGTATCGACGTTCCTTTTCACCAAGAGGCCAGCAGGCAAGTTCCAGAGCCCGGAACCCCTGGGCCGCAGCCCAATCGGCCAATTCCTCCAAGGTCAAATTCGGAAAGGCGGCAGACATCACCCCTAATTTCATGGCGCACCTCCATTTCCCATTTTCAGGATCCGCGAGGAACTTCCACCCATCGTCCCTCCCGGGCGGAAGTGATGATGGCCTCGAGCACTCGCATCATCTCATGGCCGTCTGCGAAGGTGGGATAAACGATAGGCGCTGTTGGATCAGCGATACGGGCATAAATGGCTCGGAAAAGCATCTTGAAAGTGTCTGGATAGCCCTCGGCATGGCCGCCGGGGTAATCCGCCCATGGACGGGCTGCAGCGTCCATCAGGGCAGGGTCCTTCACCAACCATTGGTTGGGCTCATCCCGATGCCCGATCCACAAGGTATTGGGCTCCTCGCTATCCCAGGCTAAGGCGGCGCGGGCGCCGTCGATCTCAAACCAGAGGCGATTCTTGCGGCCTGGGGAGATCTGGGAGACCGTGAGAACGCCTCGCACTCCGCCTTCAAAGTGTAGGAGAATCATTGCGCAATCTTCAGTGCGGATGTGCTCTTCCACATAATCTTGGGCCTGCAGGCCTTTAGTCTCAAAAGTTTCCACTGGCTTGCGCGGACGTTTGCGGACAGGCAGGAAGGTAGCCATGTCGGCGAGGACCCGCTCCACCCGGCGGCCGCTCAGAAAGACCATGAGATCAATCCAGTGAGAGCCAATATCTCCGACGGCCCGGGTCTCGCCGGCCATCTCGGGGATCAGTCGCCAGTTCCAATCGGTCTCCAACAGGAGCCAGTCCTGGAGATATGAGCCGTGGATGAGACGAATATCCCCCAATGCGCCCCCCCGGATGAGAGCTCGGGCATGCTGGACCATCGGATAGAAGCGGATGTTGTAGCACACGGCGTGGATGAGGCCAGACCGTTCGGCGATCTCGACCAGCTCGGCGGACTCACGGGCGTTCATCGCCAGAGGCTTTTCGCAAACAACGTGCTTGCCTGCGAGGAGAGCAGCGCGGGCCTGGGGGTAATGGTAGGCGTTGGGAGTGGCAATATGCACCACATCGACTGAAGGATCGGCCAATAGTTCCTCGTAGGTTTGATAGACCCGGGGGATCCCTAAACGGCGGGCCTTTGTTTCTGCCCGTTCGGGGCGTGAACCGCACAAGCCGATCACTTCCACGTCGATTCGTTGCAACGCCTCCACATGGACTGGCCCGATAAAGCCGGTTCCTACAACGGCCGCTCGGATCGCCATGGGGACCTCCTATGGCAGGAGAATCATCCACCAGCGAGGCCAGCCCCACCTTGCCGGGTTTTGAAGGCCTCGAGGATATGGGCCGTGGCAGTGGCGCCAATACGGGTAGCGCCGGCCTCCAGAACTGCGAGGGCTTGTTCCAGGGTGCGGATACCGTGGGCAGCCTTGATCTGCACATGGGGACTGACCGTTGCGCGCATCAGACGAATGTCCTCCACCGTGCAACCACTTGGAGCAAATCCTGTTGAGGTCTTCACAAAGGCGGCTCCGGCGGCCTCAGCCAAGCGACAGCCTCGTATCTTTTGCTCATCAGTGAGGTAAGCGTTCTCTAGGATCACTTTCACGATGGCCTGTCCCCTTACAGCCTCAACCACAGCGCGGATGTCATGGAGCACGTATTCGTCATCCCCTGAGCGAAGCTTGCCGATGTTGATGACCATATCCAGCTCTGTCGCGCCATTGGCCACTGCCTCCTGGGCTTCGTAGACCTTAACCGCTGTGGTCTGGCTCCCATGAGGGAAGCCGATCACCGTGCAAACTTTTACATCAGTGCCCGCAAGAAGCTCCGCGGCCATACGCACATGGCACGGTTTGACGCACACAGCGGCCACGCCATATCGTCGGGCCAGCTCAATACCTGCCCGCACTTCCTCATCAGTAAGCTCAGGACGCAGCAGGGAGTGGTCGATGGTCTTCGCTAGCTGCTCCAGGGTCAGGTTCCGAACATCCAGCGGGGCAGTCATCGCCTTTTCCTCCCCTTTGGATTCAGCATGATCGAGGATCCAATCCAGCGGAGGGGGGCAACCCCCCTCCGCTGGACTTCTATTACCACGCCTAGCGGCCGAAGATGATCTTTCCGCCATTCTTGGGGTTAAATGGGCTGGTATCCAGGATCCGCTGTTGGAGCAGCGCGATCTGATCCAGCGCCTGCTTGCAAGGGATGGCCCCGATATAGGCCAGATTCAAATAGTTCTGCTGGATGTCCAATAACTGCCCGTATTCAGGAATCGTCCAGACATCAAATCCCCAGCCGCCAGTGATGCTTTTCAGGGAAGCCCACCGGGCCGTGCCAGGAGTCTGGATCTGATAGTCAAAGAGATCCTGTCGGGCGCTGGCGAAGCCAGCCCGCGGATCGTCGATCAACTTCTTCTGGGTATCGCGGCTGATCAGCCATTCCAGATACTTCCAGGCCGCCTCCTTGTTCTTGGAGTGTTTGTTGATGGCAATGCCCTGGGAGCCGTAAGTGGCTGCGCACCGCTTCTTGCCCGTGGCTGGGTCCACATAGCATGGCATGGGAGCATAGGCCCATTTGCCTGCCGTCTGGGAGATCTGCGGGTTGTCCATAGCCCCAGCGAAGCTTACCCAGGTGAAGTTCATCGCGTATTTGTCGGTGAAGGCACCGTTGAGGAGCTCATCCACAAACCAGTTGGCGGTGCCAGGATCCACCACGTGCTCCTTGAGGTTGAAGCTGGTGAAAAACTCGCAGGCGGCGACAGCCTGGGGCGAGTTAATAATCCCTTGCGCTGTCCATGTCTTCTCATCCCATAAGCGGGCACCGAAGGAGCCATGAAAGTTCAGCCACTGCTGGGTGATCCCATCACTGATCCGGCCCGCATACCAGCCCACTCCGTAGCGGTCGATCTTGCCATCGCCATTTACATCGACGGTGAGCTTCTTGGCCGCTGCCAGGAACTCGTCCCAGGTCTCCGGGGCTTTGGGATTCCCATTGGCGTCCACAATCCCGGCTTCCTTGAAGAGGTCAGCCCGGTAACCCAGGATCATGGTCCCGATGGTCCAAGGGAGGAAGTAGACTGGCATGTCTGTGTACTTCCGCCAGTCTTCCTCTCCCCGCAGGACAGCCACGGGGATGGGCCAGCGGCCGTTATAGGTGGCATAGGGTTGCACGAAGGTCTCATCGTAGTTGATCCCTGAGGCCTTGAGATAGGCGTCTAGGGGCTCGACACAATCACTGGTAATCATGGCCCCATACCATTGGCTGTCGATTTCATAGATGTCATACTCAGCGCTCTGGGAGGCACACAGCTCGCGGATCTTGGATTCCACAAACTGATAGGGCGGGCCGCTGATCTCTACCTTGATGCCGGTCTTCGGCGTGAATTCCTTGTTAGCCAGCTCCTGCTCGACCGGCGTTTGGGGCCATGGAAGGCTCAGGACCCGCAGGGTCACAGCGGCGGGCGCGGCGGTGGGGGAGGGGGCTGGCGCAGCGGGCGTCACCTCACCTATCGTGGGCGTAGGGGGGATGGCAGTTGGGGAAGGCGGCGTGGCGGGCGCGCAGCTTCCCAAGATCGCCACCAGGACAAGAGGCGTGATCCAGACTTTGGCGAAGCGCACGAGCCTCTTCATGGCAACCTCCTCCTTTGAGATAGGATGTTCGCCTTCAGAAGATCCGCAGGCCGGTTCGGAGATCGAAGAGATGAAGCAACTTCGGGTCAAAGGCAATAGCCAAGCGCTGATTCAACTGTGGCCGAAATCCCAAAGCATGCTGGGGAAAGCGCCCCTTAAGAAGATGATCGCCTATCCGAAGGTCGAGAATCACTTCATCACCCTGCGGCTCGATAACATAGACTTCCGCTGGGATCCCTAAGCCATCGGTGCAAATACGAAGAGCTTCGGGACGCACTCCCAGGATGACGGGCCCAGCCGGAGGCAGGGCAAGGCCGGAGGGCAGGTCTGGCATGGGAATCTCAAACTGCGGATGCATGAGCCATAGCTGCCCTTCTCGGTAGACCAGCTCGCAGGGAATCAGGTTCATGGGCGGCGATCCGATAAATCGAGCGACGAAGAGATTCTTGGGGTAATCGTAGATTTCTTGAGGGGCACCGACTTGCTGGACGCGTCCCTCATGGAGAACTACCATTCGATCGCCCAGCGCTTGTGCATCCGCCTGATCGTGAGTCACGTAGATCGTGGTGATCCCCCGTTCTTTTTGAATTCGCTTCAGATGGGCTCGTAGTTCGATACGCAGCTTCGCATCGAGATTGCCCATAGGTTCGTCCAGAAGATAGACGCGAGGTCGCCGAACCAAGGCGCGACCTAAGGCAACTCGTTGCTGCTGTCCGCCTGATAGCTGATGGGGATAGCGATCTAGCAATGGTTCCATATGTAACAACTCCGCCACCTCGGCGATCCGCCGGCGGATTTCAGGCTCCGGCAAGCGCTCCATGCGAAGGGGAAAGGCCCAGTTCTCGCGGACGGTCATGTTCGGATAGAGTGCATAGGTCTGAAAGCACATTGCGATATCCCGCTTCCCTGGTGGGACAGTATCCATGGGCTGTCCGTCAAAGCGAATTTGGCCCCGCGTAGGCCGCGTCAACCCCGCCACAACTCGTAACAGGGTAGTCTTCCCACATCCTGATGGGCCTACCAGGACACAGAATTCGCCGTCTTCTATCCTGAAAGTGATGTCCTCCAAAATCAGCCGTGATCCGTAGCGGACAGATACGGATTCGATGTCGATCTGGGTCACCGCACCCTCCCTGACTCAGGCAATGCGTTGCTGAGTGTATCGATCGAAAAGGTGAATGTTTTGCGAATCAAAAGAGATGGAAACCCGATCCCCAGGATGCGGGCGGAAGCCTATGCCGCGTGGATCCGTTCGGATTCGCAGGAGATGTGTATGAATCCGCACGTGAAGGATCAGCTCATGTCCCTGAGGCTCAACAACGACCACCTCAGCAATCATCTCATCCCCTTCATGCGGAGGATGGACGCGCAGGTGCTCCGGACGAACGCCCAGGATCAGCCTGGGGGGAAGATCCTTCTTCAGATTGCGGGATAATGTGATAGTCAGCCATTTGTTTCGGAGTACAGGAGCATCTCCGTCTGAAGTCAACTCGACTTCGATGAAATTCATAGAGGGTGTTCCGATAAATCCGGCAACGAACATGTTGGCTGGATATCGATAGATATCCTGCGGATTACCCACCTGCTGAATCCGACCTTGATGCATCACTGCGATCTTATCAGCCAGCGCCTGGGCCTCTATTTGATCATGGGTGACATGCACCGCCGTTATGCGAAGCTCCTGTTGCAGACGGCGGAGATTGGCTCGCACTTCCTCGCGCAACATGGCATCCACGTTGCTTAGAGGCTCGTCGAGGAGCAGTAGCGCCGGCCGTTTCACCAGCGCCCTCCCCAAGGCCACCCGTTGTCGCTGGCCTGCGCTGAGCTGCGAGGGGTATCGCTCTAACAGATCACCAATGTGGAGTAGGTTGGCCACCTCCTGCACTCGCTGCTCTCGTTCCGATGGTTTCATGGGAAGAGCCTGAAGGGGGAAAAGCAATTGCTCTCGCACCGTCATATGGGGATATAGAGCATAGCTCTGGAACACCATCCCAATGCCCCGCTGCCCCGGATAGAGGTGGGTGATTCGTTGCCCGTCCAGGTAAATCTCTCCTCCGGTAGGTCGGACCAGTCCGGCAATCATGCGCAGGGTCGTGGTCTTGCCACTCCCTGAGGGACCGAGCAGGACGCACAATTCCCCATCCTCAACCGTGAGGTCAATGTGATCTACGGCGTGGATTCGGCCATACCAGCAGTCCAGATGTTCCAGCACCAAACGCGCCATTCTTCGTCTCCTCCTTATTTCATCCGACCGAAGCTCATGCCCCGGACCAGCTCATTACGCACCAGGATGGTAAAGAGGACCACGGGCAGCATGAAGAGGGTGCCTGCGGCAGAGATTCGCCCCCAATCTGTTCCGAGGAAGGTCTGCAGCTTCGCCAGTCCTACCGGTGCTGTCTCCGCTGCCCGCACTGTCAGGGCCAGGGCGAGTAGAAACTCGTTCAGCGATTGGATCATGCAGAAGATCGCCGTAGTGACCAGACCAGGCCTGACCAGAGGGAGACTTACTCGCAAGAAAACCTGTAGAGGCGAGTAGCCATCCAGCATTGCGGCCTCTTCGAGCTCAAGAGGGATCTCATCGAAGAACGCCTTGAGAACCCAGATGGCGAAGGAAATATTGAAGACGTTGTAAGCCAGGAAGAGAGCCAGTAATGTATCCCTCAAGCGGAGAGAATTAAAAACAAGGAAGAAGGGGACCATCACGGCCACTGCCGGCAGAAAGCGCAGACTAAGGATCCAGAACTGGATGAAGGAGCTCCCGCGCAGGCTATAGCGAGAAAACCCATAGGCGGTCATACTGCCTAAGAGAAGCGAGAAGAAGGTGGAAGCCAGAGCCACAACCATGCTGTTAACAAACTGGGCGCGGAAATCAGAGCGGAGCACATTGATATAGTTGGCCAGTGTTGGTTGAAACACCCATTTGGGCGGAATAGCGAATAGATCCAGCTGGGTCTTGAAGGAGGAGATGACGATCCATAGCAAGGGAAGGAAAAAGAAGGCGGCGGCCGCAGTGGCCAGCAGGATAATCCCTGCGCGTTTTAGGCCATCCATCCATCGGATCGCCCGGATCGCCATGGTCGCCCTCCCAGTCACAGCCCGGTGTCTACATGCTCCTGTGGCGCCTTGGGCATAAGCCATCGGATCATCAGGTTGGTGACGATGTTGATCAGGATAACCACCATCCACGCGATCGCTGCTGCTTTTCCAATCTGGAAGAACTGGAAGTGATAACGATACGCCAGCAGGGAGAGCGTGGTTGTAAAATTCCCGGGACCTCCTCCGGTGAGGATATAGGGAACGTCGAACATCTTCATGACATCGATGGTGCGGAAGAGGAGGGCGAGCAGAAGCGGGAACCGGAGGTAAGGCCAGTAGATGTGCCGGAAGCGCATCCAGCCGGAGGCCCGATCTAGGGCAGCCGCCTCCTTCAGTTCAGGGGGAACAGTGCCCAGCCCGGCCACAGTAAGTAGCGTCACGAAGGGTGTCCACTGCCAGATATCTACAATCAGCACACTGAACAGGGCAAACTGGGGATGGATCAGCCAGGGCACTGGTGCCAGCCCCATGGTCGTAAGGAGGAAATTCACCAGTCCAAATGTCTGATCCAGCAGGAAACGCCAGAAGAGGCCAATCACCAGGGGAGCTAGCATCATAGGCATGAAGACCAGCAACCGCAGGAAGGAGATCATGGGGATTTGCTGGTAGAACACAAAGCCCAGGGCTACCCCCAGGATTAGCTCAAGCGATACTGCCATCACCGTCAGCTGCAGGGTCACCCGCAGCGCCTGCCATACCAGAGGGTCCGCAAGCAGATCTGCATAGTTTCTCAGCCCAATGAATCGAGCCTCACGTCCCATCGTATAATCGAACAAGCTAACTCCAAGGGAGTAGAACAGCGGAAAAATAGTCATCACCAAGAGGTAAATAAGAGTAGGCAAAAAGAGGAGGCGGCGGAGCCATGTTCCAAAGAGGCCCGCTGCCGCCTCCACCGAGGTGGCAGGTGCTGCCGGAATGACTACGATAGGTCGAACGGCTGTTGTGCTATCCGAACCAGAACTGAGGGAACGGGCTATCTTCATGCAACCTCCTCCATGATTTCTCCCGTCTGTCGATCCTTTAGAATCCACTTAGTTCGACCATCCGGCATGCGCTCCTGCTTGATCACAATCTTGCCGTCCCGCTCCGGGGCCACAGCACGGATTCGCTCCACCTGCTCAAGCCCATGCCACACTTCCAGCTCCACAGGCTCCCATTGCCGGCTACGAGCTGACCGATAGCACGCGTCAATTATGGCGTTGACAATGTATCCATCATAGTAGGTCTCCATGGGCTCCCGGCCCTCATCCAGCGCGTTCAACATGTCGGTGAACATATGGGTGTAACCAAGCTCGTTGATTTCATCGCCAACCGGAAAGAGCCAGCCGAACTCGCCTTCAGCCTTCTCTGCTACATAGCCGCCGGGGCCAGCAGCGGTGAACATCTCAAAGCCAGTGCGCAGGAAATGGTTAAGCCAGATCGTCCCATGGGTCCCGGCTACCTCATCGCGCAGGTCCATTCCGCCCCGGAAAGCCCAGCTCACCTCGAACTGCCCCACAGCGCCGTTAGCAAAGCGGATCAGGCCGATGCCATGGTCCTCCCCATCGATGGGGTGCACCAGAGTGTCAGCCCAACACATGACCTCCACAGGGCGAATCCCCTTGCCGATGAAGGCTCGAATGATCTCAATACAATGGCAGCCCATGTCCACAATGACTCCTCCACCGGCCAGCCGGGGATCCCAGAACCAGGCGCTGTGAGGGCCGGGATGGGTTTCCCGCGAGCGAACCCAAAGCACCTGCCCAACGGCGCCATTGCGGACAGCCTCCAGAGCCTTGAGGGTCTTGGGAGTGTAGACCAGATCCTCCAAGTAGCCGTGGAATACGCCTGCCCGCTCAACTGCCTCGAGCATCTGCCGGGCCTCGGCCGCGGTGCGAGCCAGGGGCTTGGTGCAAAGGACAGCTTTGCGAGCATCTGCAGCAATTTGTGTAGCTTCCAGGTGCTGATGGTTGGGCAATCCGATAACGATCACGTCCACCTCAGGATCCCGAATGGCTGCCTCCAGGTTATCAGTCCATTTCGGGATCCCATGGCGCTCTGCAAAGGCCCGCGCGCGCTCTCGGGATCGGGAGTAGACCACATGCACTCGATCGCGCCCACGATGGCCATGCAGGGCGACTGTATAAAAATAGCCTATCAGGCCGGTGCCCAGCATGGCGATACGGTGTCCTTCCGCCATGGCTTCCTCCTTTGATGTAAAAAGTTAAGATTAAGTTTCTTAATGCGTCCCCAGGGGGAACGCTGTCAGCCAGGCCCTGGCGTGGTCGAGGTCGTCTGTGCGCAGTGTATCTGGGTTATAACCGCGCCGTACGCCCAGGTGGTAGCCCAGGAGCTGGAACAGGATGGTCGCCAATATCGGCCACAGGATCTCAGGCAGCTCGGCAGGAAGAGGAATCACGTGATCGGCAGTGCGGGCGATGTGTGCATCTCCTTCAGCCACGACAGCGAGGACTGGGGAGCGGGCCGCGCGGGCGGTGCGGGCGCAGTCGTACAGACGGGTGTAGCTCGGGCCGGGGGGCGCAATGGGGATTGTGGTCATCTCAGGGCCTAGCAAAGCGATGGCATCGTGGACATATTCCCCAGGCCGATATGCCTTACACAGCATACAGGATTCTTCCTCGATCTTCAACGCCCCCTCCCGGGCAGAGAACCAGTTAGGGCCTCCACCAATCAGCAACAAAGCCCGTTGATCCTGAAGAACCTTAGCCACCTCTGCGAGAGAAGCATCCTGTTCTTTCAGAAAGCGATGCGCGAGAGCAGGAAGGGACTCCAGAGCACGCTCCAGGCTCACAGCCGATTTATTATCCAGGGAACCATGACGCTTCCCAAATTCAAGAGCAATAAAGTACAACATCATAAGTCGAGTGGTAATCACCGAGATGTCGGGGCCGCAGCGCTGGCCAGTGGGATAGGCAATGAGCTCATCGCACAGCTCCGCTAATGGGCTGTCCGGAGTATTCGTCAGCCCGATAACCAGCATCCCTTCCCGGCGCGCTCGCTCTGCCGCATCAAGGACCTCTACGCTTCCCCCTGTGGCGGACTGCACAATGAGGGCTGCATGAGGAGGAAGAGGGGGAGCATAGTTCACAAACTCCAGAGCCTCAATTCCCTCTACTCCAAGATTGGTCCATCGGCGAAAGAGATAGACGCCTAACCAGGAGTTAAAGAATGAGGATCCGCACCCGGTGAACACTACGTGCTCGATCCTCTCTTGCTCCAGCCGGCTGACGATACGGGACAGCTGAGGACGAAGGCCGATGACTCCATTCAACAGCTCTGGCTGGCGGTGGATGTCTTCATAGAGGAAGAAGGGATGCTCTTGGCGCACCCCATCACTTCCGCGGATAAGGGCCCAAAGGGGGGTGCGACGGATTTCCTGCTCCAGCCAGTCAGGGACCGGCCGTTCCGGTGTGGGGAGCTCCGCTCCTGGATGCCGATCCAACAGCTGTTGCGCCCATTTGGGGAGCCGTTGTGGTGAAACCATAGAGCTTACCTCCTGAGAGTTGATTGGAGTGTCGCAGCACTTCCATGGCGGCGCCTTTGTCAGTAACCAGGATGTGGAGAAGTCCACTACGGAGCGCGGCGAGAATGGCTTTCCCTTTTGCTGCTCCGCCAGCAACGGCAAATACGCAGGGAATTCGTCGAATGTCCTCCAAAGTAATGCCCACCAGACGTCCATCGAAAGGAGTGGGAATCGGCTGACCCGCGAGATCTAGATAGCGACCGCAGATGTCCCCTACTGCTCCATCTCGTGCTAGTTTCACCAGCTCCGCTTCCGAGAGATACCCTGCGCGTTTCAGGGAAGAAACCTCTGGCTCTACCGAGCCAATCCCGACCACCAACAGATCGGCGTGCCGGGCCATCTCTAAAGTCTCCCAGATCATACGCTGCTGCAGCAGCTGGGCGCAGACCGCTTCGCTTTCCACAATCAGAGGGGCGTGCAACAAGAAATACTGAGCTCCCAGGGCTTGGGCCATGCGTTGAACAACAAGAGGGGTATCACAGGATTGTTGGTTCCCCAAGGCTCCTACGCACTGCACAACCCGAAGATTGGGATAAGCCTGATAGGGAAGAGCCTGCACCAGCTCCCAGATCGTCATTCCCCATGCGGTCGCCACTGTCATCCTATCCTGGAGATGCATGACCAACTCGCTCGCCGCCAGCTTCCCCAGTTGACGCAGCAGCTCAGGATAGGGGAGATGCTCCACATCTAAGACCCGAGCTGTCTGCAACCCAAACCGGACCACCAGCTCTCGCTCCAGATCGGGATTCGTGAAGATCGGACGGTGGATTCGGAACTCCACAATTCCCCGCTCTCGGGCTTCTATTAACAGGCGAGAAATCATTGATCGACTTAATCCCAACAATTTGGCAATATCCGACTGATTTAGCCCATTTTGATAATACAATTCTGATATATGGGCGAGCATTTCGTCACGAGATCGAAATTGCTTGCGATATCCTTTTTGGGAACTCTTACGCCGAACCCGAGGCATACCCTTTTCACAAATGTGAGATTTTTTAGACTTTTGTCAAAACCATGATAACACGATATCCGTATTTTGTCAAGAGGGTCAAGGGTCGGGTCAGAATCGGGGGGTTGACGGGAGGAGGGCGGAGAGGCATTTCAATGTGCTAGGAGCAACCACCTGAAAGAGAGGGGATCGGCATGCGTGGTGGTATCCGATGTTATGGCGGATGTCTTGCCGGGAAGCGCTTCTTCTGGTCTGGAAGGTGGGTCATTCCGTCCATCTTTGAGCGCTTATCATGACTGGGCGCGTCGGTTGCCTCTGGCCCTACTTCTCCCCGATTCGGAGAGAGGCGAGGGGAGGGGTTGTTGCGGCAACTCGGGAAGACCCTGGCCGAGAACCGCTTCGGCGGAAGCACCCCCAAACAAGTAATGCCTCGCTGGCAGGGGTAAGGCACATATTCAATTTGAGCCAGGGCAGGCGAGCAACAAGGCGTTCACGATCCAGGATCTGTAGGATCCGATGGGGTGGCTGCTGGTGCACCTGGAGAGGCAGGAGCCCCGATGAGCGCTGCTGGCCTCGGAGGAGGTGTGCTGGATGCTGGTAGAGCGTGCAGTCCTGTGGGAGGCCACCGAGTGGGGCTTTCGGTGCGCCTTTTGTCTCCCCCCGTGAGGGGTGAGCCAGGCATGGGGGGGTCGTCTAGCAGCGGCAGGCCCGGCAGACCGATCGCTGCTTCGTCGAGCGGATGGAGCGGAGGTGATCCCGGTGGTGGCGGGTCCGGCGATCCATCCCCGGGTGGCTCATGCTGCCCAGAGATGGGAGGTCTTGCGGCTCACGGATAGCCGCCCCTACGCCCCCGGAGAGATCCCCGCGGGAGAAGGCCAGGCTGGGCAGGAGCTTCCGAAGGGGAGACGATTCGAAGCTGTCCAGGAAGCGGAAACCGGGAGGCTGGAATCCGCTCCGGCCCCCCGGTGGTTTTCGGACCTGCTGGCCCACGCTCCTCGGATCCCTCCGGCAGAGGGAAGAGGGTCAGGAGCTGTCCGCTCCCCGCGTTCCCCACCCGGCTTATTCCGCGAACAGCTCAAAGAAAGGCGGGAACATCAGCAGAAGCCCCAGGCCGATCAGGACCAGGGCGATCCCGAAAATCCGCGGGAAGGGAAGCTCCCGATCTTTCCACAAGCGGTGAAGGACGGCCCAGGCGATCAGCCAGATCAGGACGGCCAGGGTGGTCTTCCCGCTGAGAGGCCCGGCTGGTGGATACCAGTTCAGCGCCTGCGCAAAGCGCTCGCTGGCTTCCGCCAGCGTCGTGTTCAAACCAAGCACGAAGGTGCCGATGCCGGCTGCCAGAACCGCTGCGGCGGCGACGCCGCTGGGAACCCGCTGGGTCGACGCCATCATCTTGCCCTCCTTGTCCTGGGAATTACCGGATGGGAGCCGCCTTGGTGATGAGGGCTCCGAAAAGCCCCGCCACTGCCGCTGTTGCGATGGAACCCATGCTCGAAGGCGGAAGCACCTTCTGGGGGGCGCCCATGCTCGCGGTGCGGATCGCCTTACGCCTCATCCATGGGTTGAGCGGGGCCTTCTGGTTCGGGTCCGCCATCGGGATCGCCCTGTTGCTGGAGCCTGCTGCCGCGACCTTGGGCTCTTCGGGAACCCGTTTCATGGCGGAATTGTTCAGGCCGGGAGGGCGCACTTCCCGTTTCATGGCCGGGGCATCGATGCTCACCGTTCTGTCCGGGCTGGGGCTCTACCTGATGGACGCAGGCTTGCTTCCCCCGACGGGCTTTAACCCGGCCTGGGCCTGGAGCCCCTCCGGCCTCGGGTTCCTGGCCGGGGGCAGCCTGGGGGTCTGCGCCCTGATCGTGGGGAGTTTCCTGATCCGCCCGGCGGCGGAGAAATGGTCCACCCAAGCCGCTCAGCGTCTCAATGCTCCCTCCGAATCGAGGTTTCCTGAAGCCGTCGCTCTGGAGGAGGCCCGGCTCCATCGTCTCAGCCGGATCGGCGCCCTTCTGGTTTTCAGCGCCATCGTCCTGATGGCCGTGGCCCGCTATCTGCCGTGATCCCGTGTATCCGGAAGGCCTGCGTCATCCAGGAGGAGCGATCTCACAACAGGAGGAACGCCATGTCGGACGGGGGATCCCCTATCCGGATCGCTTCTTCGACGCCGCCTTCTGCGAAAAGGTCCTCCTCCACGTAGGCCCTGCTGGGGTCGCGCTAACGGAGCTGGTGCGGGTCGTCCGTCCCGGAGGGCGGATTGGGGCGCTGGAATGGCAGCCCCATTTCGCCCTGAGCTGCACCCGCCCGGAGCTCGAGGCCCGCTGGAACGGTTTGCTGCGCCATGCGGTTTACAACTACCTGGCCGCGCCTTCCCTGGCCTACTACTTCAAGAAGGCCGGGCTGCAGGATGTGCGTACCCGCGTCTACGTAGCGGAGGGAGAACGCCTGGAGAATCCGCCCTTCTGGCGAGCTTTCCTGGTGGATCAGCTGCCTCTGTTTGTGGGCGCAGGCGTGCTGCCCATGGAGGAGGCGGAGGCCCTGGCGGCGGAGCTGCAGGCGCTGGACGCGGAAGGCTGCTTTCGGGCCAGCCTGATGATCTGGACGGCAGTGGGCCGCAAGCCGGACGCCCGAAGTTAAAGCCTGGGGGCCGGGACGAGGGCGGTAAGGATCTCTTCGGCCCGCCTTCAACAGGACATGCAGTCTCGCGCGTTCCCACCGCCGCATATTTCCCGGGGAAGGCTTCCGGGGCCGGGCAGGGCCCAAAGACGCCCTGCCCGGCTTCACCCCCTTGGAGGTCAGCCGGCGTAACGGCCCCACCGGTCGCGCCCGCTGTCCGCAGGATCCACCAGCACCCTGCCGTTCATGCAGATCCTCCCGCCGCCACGTGCGGCCACCCGCTACCGGTCCTCGGCGCATCCGCTCTTCTATGTCCTTGCCAATTTTTCTTTTTGTGATATCATCCCCAAGAGATGGTTATGCAACTCAGCAAGGAAGAGCAACAGCAGCTCGACGAAATGCTCTGGAAAGGGACTCCTAACAGCCGGGTCCTCCAGCGGGCTCGCGTCCTCTTGTTGGCCCACGAGGGCCGATACGATCAGGAGTCGGAGACCAGGAGAAGGTGTGATGGCCCTGCGCGTTCAGTATTCCCAACAGGCCCTTGAGGCATTTTGTAAACGTTGGCACGTTCAGGAGCTCGCCATCTTCGGCTCCGCCCTCCGGGAAGGCTTCCGCCCGGATAGCGATGTGGATGTCCTGGTGGTTTTTGAACCCGGCGTGGCCTGGTCCTTCCGGGACTGGCTTCAGATGATCCAGGAACTGGAGGCTATCTTTGGACGAAAAGTGGACCTGGTGGAGCGTCGAATGATCGAACAAAGCAAAAACTATATCCGTCGCAAGCACATTCTCAGCCACCTGGAGCGGGTGTATGTGGCGCGATGAAGCCTATCTGCTGGATATGCTGATCGCTACATCATCGGTTGCGATGGCCGCTGGCGCGGTTTCACCAGGGCCTTTCGAAGATCTTATCCATCCCGACAGGAGGTGGAGGGAGAAGGTGGGGGGACACCCCCCACAGCCCCCCGGCAGGGGGCAAAAGCCCCCTGCACCCCCCGATCTCTGAAAAGCCCCGCGGTTTCACGGTGCAGGCTGGACCCGGGGCAGGGTGAGGAGGACCTCGGTTCCCTGAGGGGCGCGCGGGCGGATGTGGAGCTTTCCGCCATGGGCTTCGATCACGGCGCGGGCAACCGCCAGGCCGATCCCCATCCCTCCGAACCGCCGCGTGGTGCCTCCCTCCACCTGATAAAAAGGCTGCCCGATTCGCTCCATCTGTTCCATCGGGATCCCGATCCCTTCATCCCGGACCCGCAGGTGCACCTGGCTTCCTTCTACCTCCAGGGCGATCTCGATGGTCCCTCCCCGGGGCGAGAATTTGACCGCGTTGTCCAGCACCTCTCCGATCGCCCGGATCAGCCCCTCCGGGTCCCCGATCAGCCACACCTCTTCGGCGGGCAGCCGGGCCACCACCCGATAGCGCCCGGGATCCAGCCGGGTTTTCCAGCGATGGAGGATCTCCTGCACCAGCTGTTTCAAATCCAGCGGGATGCGGGCCAGCTCCCCCGCGCGGGTCACTTGCAGGGTGAGCAGCAGTTCCACATACCGATGCAGCTCCCCCAGGCGTTCCCGGCTGATGGTGATCGCTTCCCGCTGTTCCGGGTTCAGGGGGCCCAGGGCGCCTTCGGCCAGCAGTTCCAGATAACCCATCGCGACCGCGAGAGGGGTGCGTAGCTCGTGGGAGACGTTCTGGATCATCTCCTCCCGAAGGCGGAGCGCCTCATGAAGGGCCCGGTTGAGGGCGGCCAGTTCCTGGGCCTGACGTTGGGTCCGTTGCAGCAGCCGGGCGCTCTGTATGCCTGTCGCCAGCAGGTCCGCAAGGCTCTGGAGAAGCTCCCGAGTCTCCGCATCGAACGTCTGGGGCGTCCGCCAGATCACATGCAACACCCCCACCCATTCGGAGCCTCGCCATAGGGGAAGCGCCGCGTGGCTCCGGATCCTTTCCCGTTCGATGATCTGCCGAGTCGCGGGGGGATACGGATAGCGCGCGCAGTCCTCCACCCATAAAGGCTCGCCCCGCCTGGCCACCCGGCTGGTGATGGTCTCTTCGTCTTCTCGGGCGGAGATCCGGATCGCCGGGATGGCCGTGAAACCGCGTTCCACCACGACGCGGAGCTGGTCGGGATCTTCTTCATCCGTCACGTAGATGTTGGCCCCATCCGCTGGAAGGTGGGTCAGGATCTCCTCCACGGCTTGGCCCAGAAGGGTGGGGAGATCCTGGAGCTCGGCCAGCGCCCGCGCCGTCTGGCAGAGCACGTGAAGACGGGTGGTCTGGGCCTGACGGGACTGGAGCAGCTGCAGCCGCTCGGCGACCGCCCCCAGCTCTTTCCCCACCGCCTCCAGCAGGGCGATTTCTTCTGGCTGCCAGCTCCGCGGTTCTCGAGCGGCCAGACTGAGTCCGCCCACCCGTTGCGCGCCGCGGAGAAGCGGCACGGTAAGAGAGGATCGGATCTCAAACCGGGCCATGGCGTTTCGCATGGCTTGCAAGGGATGATCGGGGGGCAAGGCTGCCCAATCGGGGACGGCCAGGGGCTCCTGGGGTTTCAGCCCTGCCTGGCGGGCGATCGCCGCGCTCTGGAGGCCGAATTCCTCCGGCAGGCCATGGAGGATGGCTTGCCCTTCCAGCCAGATGGCGCCGATCGGGACGTTCAGAAGGGCGCGCAAGCGGCTCAAAACCTGATCCATCAGGGCGCCCAGGTCCTGGGCCTCGGTGGCTTCTCGAAGGATCCCATGGAGGGTCTCCAGATGGGCGGCTCGCCGCTGGGCCGCTTCCAGCAGGCGAGCTCGCTCAATCGCCCCGGCCACCTGGGCGGCCACGGTCTCGGCCAGTCGGATCTCCTCCGGGGTGAAGATCCGAGGCTGTCTCACGCTGTCGATCCCCAGGGTGCCGATCACTCGATCTTCCACCACCAGAGGGACGATCAGGAGGGAGCGAATTCCCATGGCATGCAGGATGGGCTGCACGGGACCCAGGAGGGGATCGCTGGCCACGTCAGCGATGGGCAGCGGTCGGCGGTTCTGAAGGATCCACGCCATGGAGGGATTGCCGGGGATAGGGATCGTGACCCCCAGGCCGGAGGGCGTGCCGATCGGGTTGTATTCCGCCACCACCCGGAGGTGATCGCTGGATTCCGCCATCAGCGCGATAGCCCCCCGATCCCCCTCCAGCAGAGCTACGATTTCCTCCGTGATGCGGTTGAGAAGTTCTCCCAAAGGAAGGGGCTGATTGGCCAGCTGAGCGATGCGGCTTAGATCATGGAGCTGGCGATATTGCCGCTGGAGCCGCTCGAGGGCGCGAAGATATCCCAGGATCGCACCACCCAGCCGGCCTGCGAGCGTCAGCGTCTGCTGGGCGTCTCCCCTCAGCTGGAACCCCGGAGGGATCAGGAAGTTCATCACGCCATAGACATGGTCTCGAAAGCGAAGGGGGATCGTCAGGTGGGCAGCCGGCAGCCCCAGCCTTTCCAGGCGCTCGCATGGGAGCGTGGATATGGCTTCCGATCGCTCTCCCCGCAGCGCCATGCGCTCGCAACGGCATGGCGACCAGTGAGGGGAAGCCTGGCCCTCCGCCCCCAGCTCGGGCGGTAACCCGACCGCCGCGATCAATGAGAACGTCTCGTGGGGAGGATCCTCGATCCAGACCATCCAGGCCGTGGATAGGCCCAGCGCATCCAGGGCTGCGCGCAGAATGGCCTCCGGGATCGCCGAGGGATCCAGCGTGTCCAGAAGCTCAATGAGGCGAAGCAGCAACACCATCTCTATCCCTCCGTGAACCCGTGCAGGGTGGAGCGTGGCGGTGGCACTCCTATGGGGAAGGCCTGGACGAGGGGCCAGGGTTCATCCGGATGGGGCTCAATCCGGGAGATCCGGTGAGCCCTGTGACCGATAGCAACCCGAAGGGCACGGGCGATCCCCGCCCGAGGGGGACGATGGCAATCCCCCCCGGGGGGGGGGTATTTAAGGAAAAAAGAGAGGTTAAAATTCGGGTCCCGTAGCGCGGGTTCCGCCCGGGTTTTTGAACAGGGATCAAGCCGCTGTGCATCTTCACCGTCTCCAGCGGAACATCGGCTCCCCATAGGGCAACTGCTTTGCAGTTGCCCTACGTTTGTGCTTCCCGTCGGGCTGCCCGGTCGTCGCTCAGCAGCACCGCCCCGCGCTCCACAGCCAGGGCGATCGCCTCCCGCTCCCCCCGTCCCAGCCGCTTCGGCAACCCCTCCACCCGCTTTCGATCCTGGACCCGGACGACACGGATCCAGTCGTTCAGGGCCTTCTCCAGCGCCTCGACCCCCGGCTTCCCTGGCACCTGCAGCTCCCAGGCCACTGCCTCCAGGATCCACACCTCCCTCTCGCCCACGGCCTCGCGCAGCAGCTCCAGGTGCCCGATCCGGGCAAGCAGGATCAGGGTGGATGCGTCCGCGACGATCATCCCTGAAGGGCCTCTCGAAGGATCTCCACGTCCTGCTGCAGCTCCTCCGGGGTCTGGCGGAGTGCGGGGAGGCCATGCTTGGCCAGGAGATCGAGCAGCTCCCAGCGATCCACCCCCAGGAGTTCGGCGGCCTTCCCTTGCGAGATCTCCCCCCGATGGAGGAGATCGAGCACCAGCGCCTCCCGGGCGGCGTGGGCAGCGGCCTCCTCCGACACAAATAGCTCTCGTAGTTCCTCCGGCAACTCCAGCTCAAAACGAACTTTCATTCCCATCGTTTTCTCCTCGCTTTATTTTCGGAGCTCAACTTCCGCTGGGCCCTGCGCTCCATGTCGTCCACCCCCCTTCGGGATCCAGGACTCGCATCCGGCGCTGCGGGCACCCACGGATCAGAAGCTCCTCTTCGGGGGGTTGAAAACGAACCGCCGCTGTCTTTCCCGTGATCGTCCCACGTCACTTGCGTGTCATGCGGCGGCCGGCAGCCGTATCCCCTCGTCCGGCCGCCGCATGGCCCGCTCGATCGCCCCCACGCTCCGTTCCTGCTCAGGGTATCCCGTTTCTATGTTTCAGGCAACCCCTTTTGCCCTTACGGAGGGGAAGGGATGGGCGCATCGCATGGTCAAGAAAGGGGGAGGTGGGCGGGCCTCTGGCATGCCCACCCACCGTTCGGATCTGGAGAGATCAGCCCTCTGGCGGTGCGGCCCGGCGAAAAGAAGGGAGCTTATTCGCGGGGGCGCCCGACTTCGTAATTCACGTTGCGGGCCTCGAAGAAGTTCACTTGTTCAGGGAGATCGATCTCGGCGGCCAGCCAGCGGAAGGGATTCGGTGTGTGGAACTGGGCACCCAGCCCCAGCTCCTCCAGACGCCGGTCGGCCACATAGCGCACATAGGCGTTGAGGGATCCCGCGTGGAGGCCCAGGATCGGCCGGGGAAGCAATGCCTGATTGTAGGCTTCCTCCAGCGCCACGGCCTTGAGGATCATCCGGCGCAGTTCCTCCCCCAGGGCCGGCGTTCGCACCTCGGGATACTCCTGGAGGAAGGCCCGGATCAGGTGCACGCCGAACGAAAGGTGAAGGCTCTCATCCTTGAGCACCCAGTCGATGATCGTGCCCAGGCCCCGCAGCAGGTTCCGGCGCCGGAAAGAGAGGGCGAAGGCGAAGCCGGAATAGAAGAAGATCCCTTCCAGAACCACGAAGAAGCCTGTCAGGTTCCGCAGGAAGCGCTGGCGTCCCTCCACCGTGCCCAGGTCCAGGCCTGGCTGCATGATCTCGAGCGTGAGCTGACGCTGGAAATCCGCTTTCGCCGCCACGGCCGGATGATCCTCCAGCATAGCGAACACCCGCTCCCGATCCAGGGGCAACGTCTTGATCACGTATTCGAAAGCCATGGTGTGGTTAGCTTCCTCCCAGGCCTGCCGGGCGAGATAGAGGCGGATCTCGGGGGCGGTGAGATAAGGATAAAGGGCCAGCACCAGGTTGCTGGTGACCATGGATTCCATGGGGTTGAAGAAGCCCAGCAGGATTTCCACCGCCTGGCGCTCCTCCTCGGTGAGGCGCTCATGCCAGTCCTGAACGTCATCGTGAAGGGGTGCCTCTTCAGGAAACCAAGTGTTGCGCTTGGCCTGCTGCACATGGGCATACGCCCACGGATACCGCAGGGGAAAAAGACGCAGCGGCTCCACCGGATCACCGCCGATCAGCCCGTGTGCGGATTGCATGGAAAGGCCTCCTGGAGAGATCGGGAGATGGCGAGGCCATCGCCTCTACTGGCAGGCCTCGCAGGAGCCATCCAGGGCGCAGGCGGCGTCGGCCTGCAGCTCCGCCTCCGCCGCCTCCACCCAGCGGGGCCGTTGCGCGGCCTTGTTCACCCGCACCGTCGCCGGCTCCGCCCGCATGCGGGGCATCACATAACAGTAATAGGTGGCCTTCAGGCCCTTCCGCCAGGCCTCCAGGTAAACCTCTGCGATATCGGCCGGCGTTTCGGACGTGAAGTAGAGGCTGCGGCTGATGCCCATATCCACCCATTTCTGGGCCCGCGCCGTGATCTCCAGCAGGGCCTCCGGCCGGATCTGGAAGGCCGTGGGGAAGCGCCGTCGCACCGGCTCGGGGATCTCGGGGATAGCCTCTACATCGCCCTGGGTCTCCACCAGCCGTTCCCGAACGCGTTCCCACAGCCCCAGAGCTTTCAGGGTCCGGACCAGCGACGGGTTGAACTCCACGAAGCGGCCGGAGAGGGTGGTTCGAACGAAAAGGTTGCTGAAATAGGGATCCATGCTGGGGCTGGTGCCGGCGATCAGGGCGATGGTTGCGGTAGGGGCAATGGCCATCACCGCGCCGTTGCGGATCCCCTGGCGCACCACGTCCCGGAGAGCCCCCCAGTCCAGCCGGCCCCTGCGATCCACCTCGATCCTCCGCCCGCGCTCCCGCTCCAGGTCCCCCAGGGTATCGAAGGGCAGACGGCCTTTGGACCACTCGCTGCCGGGAAACCGCGGGAAGGGCCCGCGCTCCCGGGCCAGGGCGCAGCTGGCCCGGATGGCGTGAAAGGAGAGCTGCTCGACGATGCCGTCGGCCCATTCCGCGGCCTCCGGGTCATTGAAGGAGAGACCCTGACGGCTCAGGAGCTCTGCGAACCCCATGCAACCCAGGCCCACCGGACGGTTCAGGAGGTTGCTGCGGCGGGCGCGCTCCGAGGGGTACAGGTTCAGGTCGATCACGTTGTCCAGGGCCCGCATGGCGGTCTCGACGGTGCGGGCCAGCTCCGCCTCATCCAGGCTTCCGTCGTCTTTCAGATGACGGGCGAGGTTCACGCTGCCCAGGTTGCACACGGCGATCTCCTCCGGGCTGGTGGGCAGCGCCACCTCCGTGCACAGGTTCAGGGAATGGATGATCCCCGCGTGGCGCAGCATGCTGCGCAGGTTGCTGCTATCTTTGAAGGTGATCCACGGATGTCCGGTTTCCAGAAGGGCGGCGAGGATCCGCAGATACAGTTCGCGGGCGCGCACTTTCCGCCATGCGCGGCGAGGGATCTCGCCCCGTTCTGCCTGCGCGATGTAATCCTCGTAGCGCCTCCGGAAGGCCTCTCCGTAGAGATCGACCAGATCCCCCGTATACAGCGGGTCGAACAGATACCAGTCCGCATCGGCCTCCACACGCTCCATGAAGACGTCGGGGATCCAGAGGGCGGTGTCCAGGGAAGGGGTGCGCCGGTAGGGATCCCCGGCGTTCCGTCGCAGATCCAGGAAAGACTCGATCTCCAGATGCCATGGCTCCAGATACGCCGCCATCGTTCCTCGCCGCCGTCCTCCCTGGTTGATCGCGTGGATCAAGGCGTCATAGAGGTGCAGGAAAGGGATGAGGCCGCCGCTGCGGCCGTTGATCCCTCGCACCGGCGCGCCGGCGGCCCGGATGCGGCTCACAGAAGCCCCGATGCCTCCTGCGTATTTGGCCAGCATCCCGAAGGTCGCCGCGGCGTCCAGGATGTGATCGAGGCTGTCCAGCACTTCGTAGAGATAGCAGGAGGCCAGCTGGTGGTGAGGGGTGCCGCTGTTGAACAGGGTGGGAGTGCTGGGAAGGAAGCGCAGGGTGCTCATCTGCTCATAAAAGCGCACCGCCCATCCCTCGCGGTCCGACTCCTGCAAGGCCAGCCCCATGGCCACCCGCATCCACATGAACTGGGGCGGCTCCAGGACCTGGCGGGTCTCCGGATCCCGGATCAGGTAGCGATCGAAGAGGGTAGCCAGCCCGATATACGGCAGCAGGGCATCCCGCTCCGGGACCAGGGCCTGAGCCAGCCGATCGAGATCGTAGGCGAGAAGATCTGGATGCAAGGCCCCGCGCCGCACCCCCTCCCGGATGTAAGCAGGGAAGGCGGATGCATAGTCCGGGCGGTCAGAGCCCAGGGCCTCCAGGAGGATGCGCCGGCGCATCAGCGCCGCAGCCGCCCGCTCGTAGAGCGGGTCCTCCCAGATCCGCGCCGTGATCAGCAGGAGCAGCGCTTCCAGGGCCTGGGACGGATCCAGCTGGTCCACCGCGCTTTCCTGGGCTTCCCGGAGAATCGGAGCGCGGAGCGCCTCCGGCAGGCCGGTCTCCTGCAGGTAACGATGAAGCGCTGTCCGCTCCCATGAGGCGGTCGACGTGATCATCGCGCCCTCCGTAGAGGAAAGGATGGCGCGGGAGAACCGCCGGCGTAAGGGGAAAGCCTCCCGGATGGAGGAGGCCATGCCCATCGCCCTCCCGCGAGGCGATGGCGGTTAAAGGGGAGGATGGGCCGGTCTTCGGGCTCCCGGATCGTCCTACTCGCCGCGCCTTCCCGGAGAGGAACCTCCAGTGGCGTGTCGTGCGGCCGTCAGGAGAAGGCCACACCGAAGCGGCTTTCGTCCCCGGTTACCGCTGCGGGGCAGCGCCGGCCTCTCACCGGACTTCCCGCCACCCATCCTGTGGTGAGCCGGCTTCAGGGCCCATTATATTCGGAGGCCTCCGGATGTCAAATCAGGGCGGGGTCTTTGTCCTTCGAGGGCGCGGGCGAGCGGCCTGACGCTCCCGACGGACCTCACGGATCGCTTCGAGGAGATCCTCGCGGCGGATGCGCAGCGCCGGATAGATGTCCGGCTTCAGTTCAGAGATGGGGATGCCCTGGGAGGACGCGAAGGCGGTCAGCGCACGGTAGGCGGCGCGGGCGCAGACGGCCGCGATCTCCGCGCCACTGAAACCGCGGGTCTTCGCCGCCAGCTCCTCCAGGGAAACCGCGGGATCGAGCGGCCGGCGGCGCAGATGGACCCGGAAGATCTCCATGCGGGCCTTCCGATCTGGAAGGGGGATCACGATCTTGCGGTCGAAGCGGCCGGGCCGCAGCAGGGCGGGATCGAGATCCTGGGGCCGGTTCGTGGCGCCCACCACGATCACCCCGGAGAGGGGGGCCAGGCCGTCCATCTCCGTGCAGAGCTGGGCGAAAGCCCGACGGGTCTCCTCATGCGCTCCTTCCCGGCGAGGGCAGAAGCCATCGATCTCATCGATGAACAGCAACACCGGTCGGCCCTGCGCCGCTTCCGCCCGGGCCTCCGCGAACACCCCGGCGATGCGACGGGCGCTTTCCCCATACCACATCGAGAAGACATCCGGCGGAGTGAGCACCAGGAAGACAGCCTCGCTCCGCCGGGCGAGGATGCGGGCCAGGGTGGTTTTGCCCGTCCCCGGGGGGCCGATCAGCAACACCCCCTTTGGGGGCTGCAGGCGGAGGTGCTGGAAGACCCCCGGATTGCGCAGGGGCTCGACGATCCAAGTCTGCAACTCCGCCCGCACCGTCTCCAGCCCCCCCAGATCCTCCCAGTCCACTTCTCCTACGTCCACGGCGGCGGAGGAGGTGGAAGAGCGCACCCGGGGGCGTTGCCCCACCGTGCGGGCCAGAAGGACCCGGATCTCCTCCATCAGGGACGCTGGCGTCTCGACAGTCAATTTCCCGCCCCACTCGTTCTCCCAATCCAGGCTGATCCAGGCTTCATCGATGTAAGCCTCAATGCGGGCCTTTAACGGGATCAAATGCCCGGAAGGATGCAGGGCGAAGATCGGGGCCGAGCCCCCAGGTCCCTCCATGCGGGTCATAACAGCCCGGCGGCGGAGGTGATGGAGCAGCCGGATCAGGCCGCGGATCGAAGGCTGGGGAACCTGGATGATCACCGGCTCCTGCAGGTGCGCCTGCAGGAACGCTTCCACCCGCGCCAGGTCGGTGGGAGCGCAGCGGATCTGGATGTTCAGGGCCTCGCCGAATCCCGGCTCCAGCTGGATCTGACAGGGGGCCCCGCCGATCTCCGCCTTCAGCACGGCCCGGATCGGATAAACGAACCCGTCGGGATCCTGGTGGAGCTGGGGCGCATCCTCCGGCTCCCCCCGGAAATTCCAGCGCCCTCCCACCAGGGTCACCGTTCCATATCGGAGGAGGTTCTCGTAGAAGGCGCGGGCCGCCCGGTGGAGTCCCTTCACCTGACGCACCAGGGCGACCTCTCGAACAGCGATCGGCCCTGGTGCGGAGCCCGGGGAGGATCCGGGTGGAGAAGGGGAAGCGGGAAGCAGCGGGTTGCGATCGCCCTCGTCCATTGCGGCGCTCCTTCTGTTCTACGGCTATGGATTTACTCCATGACCAGGAAGGGGTTGAGGCGGGTGTCGACATCGAAGACATCCATCCCTTCCCAGCGCTTGAGGGCCCGGGCCAGGGCGGCGGAGAAGGGCGAGGCCAGGAACTCGTAGAGGATCTTGGCTCCCGCGTGGGTCGGGATAAGCCTTAGCAAAACACCGGACGGGACAATTCCCCCAAAAGCCAGCGTGAGGAAGACCGCGCTGTCCAGGGCCTCTCCCACCACGGTGCTGACCCAGAACCGGGGCAGCATATAGCGGCCGCGGGTGCGCACTTTCATCTTCGCCAGGACCGCCGCGTTGGCGAATTCCCCCACCAGATATGCGGTGAAGGAGGCCAGCAGCAGCCGGGGAGCGAAGCCCAGGATCTCCTGGTAGGCGGCCTGGCCTTTCCAGAAGGGCGCGGGGGGCAGAAGCCCGCCGGCCGCCGCGGCCAGGACGGCGAGGAGGTTCCCGGCGAAGCCGGTCCAGATCATCCGGCGGGCGACGCGATAGCCGTATACCTCGGTCACCACGTCCCCGATGATGTAGGTGACCGGGAAGACGACGACCGCGGCGGGCAGGATGAAAGGCCCCAGGGCGATGAGCTTAACGGCGATGATATTGGAGATCACCAGGCCCGCCACGAAAAGCCCGATGAGCAGCGTCAACGGAAACGAAAGCGAGGAGGCAGCGTCGCGCATCCCTTTCCTCCCGAAAGGCTCCGGTGGGTAGGAAAACCTTGTGGAATCATCCATTGGGGGACCCGTGGGCCTGCGGATGGTGATCCCCCGACACGGGCAGGGCCTCCCGTCGGGCCACGGCGGTGATCGTGATCCCCCCGCGCGCTTTCTGGACCACCGTCACCTCGCACCAGGCCGGGTGGATCGCCCGGAACACATCCTCGGCGATCCGGTCCGCCAGGCTTTCGCAGAAGATGCCCTGCTCCCGGAAGTGCCAGAGGTAGAGCTTCAAGCTCTTGGACTCGATGCTCCAGCCCCGGGGCTCGAAGGCGATGGTCACCGTGTAATAGTCCGGCTGGCCCGTGATAGGGCAGAGGGCCGTCACCTCATCACTGGTCATCACCACCCGGGTGACCGTCGGCGGGCAAGGGACCGTGTCCAGCTCTGTGATCGGGTGGCGGACCGGCTTGCCCAGCACCAGGAATTCTTTTTTCTCCACCATATCTATTGACCTCAGTCCGAAGTGGAAAGGCCTCTCTTCCAGCATGCCACGGATGGGATATCCGTCAAGAGCCCGGGCGGATGGGGAGGCATCTCGTCCCCTATTCTCCTCACAGGGAGTGGAAGAGCTATGCCCCGTGTGATTTCGGCAACAGAGGCCAAAAAGTGTCCGAGGCAGGTCATGTCCTGGGTGGCGGAGAAGGGAGAGGAGGTAGTCATCCAGGTCTACGATCGGCCGAAGGCGGTGGTCGTCAGTTATGAGGCCTGTGAGGAGTTTCGTCGCCTGCGCGAGGAGGCTCGACGCCGGGAGGCGCTGCGACGGTTGGAAGCGCTGGCCCTCTGGATGGCCCTCGCCGTATGGGAGACTTACCGGCTCCTGCAACGGGAGTATACGTAAGCTCCAGGGGATGAAATGGGAAGCCGCCGATCGGTTCACCTCCCCTCTTAAGGTTTTCTTAAGGTCCCCTTTGGTTTTCCTTCAGGACAGCTCTGCCTCGGTGGTTTAACATCCTTTTTCTGGAAGATCCGGCTGAAAGGAGGAGAGGCGATGCGCCATCGATTGGTGCACGGGCTGAGGGGACTCGGGTTCGTTGCGTTGCTGGCCATGACGGCTTGTGCCCGGGCCACGCCTTCGCCGACGCCCGCGCCCACCCGGCCGCCCGCCACCCCTACGAAGGCGCCGCCCAGCCCGACGCCAACCATGACTCCAACGAAGGCGCCCACGCCTACTCCGACGCAGACGCCGACCCCGACGCCCGCGCCCACCCGGCCGCCCGCCACCCCTACGAAGGCGCCGCCGAAGCCAGCGGGTCCGCCTGCTGCCTCCCCTACGCCTGTAGCCACCCCTGTTGCGGTTTCCCTTCCGCCGGATTTCGGGATCCAGAAATCTGCTCAGTGCGACTGGGCTCAGGCGCAGTGCACCTTCAACATCCTCGTAACCAATTATGGCCCGGATACCCAGATGGGGATCTCCATCACGGACACCATGACGATCTCCTTTGCCCTGGTGGGCTTTGGAGGGCCCGGCGGCCCTATCTGCTTCATGATCACCCCTTCGATCATCCGATGCGGCGATCGATATCCACAATCTGTCCCTCACAACGGTACGATAGGGATGGGCCTCGTCGTGCAATTCCCCGCGGTGCCTTTGCAGCCCTTCCAGAACTGCGTCTATCTCCTGACGAGCGATGCGAACCCTCAGAATAACCATGCATGTGTAACGATCGTTCCGCCTCCACCCACCCCTTAGGCGGAGAATGAAGCGCCGGAGAGAGAGGTTCAGGGCCCTGACAGGGGGATCCGGGGATCGAAGGGCGATGATCTCCGGAGCCAGAGCCCACCCCTCCGCCCATCGCGATGCGGATGGATACCCCCAGCGCCTGTGCCAGCCCTCCCGAGAGCAGCGCGCCGACCGGGAAGAGGCCGAAGAAGACCAGCGTGTAGAAGCTCATCACCCGTCCCCGCAGCGCATCCGGGATGAGATGCTGGATCATCGTGTTCGCCAGGGCGTTTTGCACGGCAAATCCCACGCCGATTCCCACCAGGAGGAGCATGGCCAGGGGCAATTGGGATGCGAAGGCCAGGCCGACCACCAGCCCGGGGAAGAGGAGGCTGGCTGCCCGGAGCAGAAGTCCCGCATAGCCCGGCCTGCGCAATACGGCCACAAGCAGCGATCCCACCCCCACGGCCGTGGTCAACAGCCCGAGGGTGATCTCGGACCCTCCCAGCACATCCCGGGCAAAGGCGGGGAGCAGAACTGAATAACCGGAGGCGAAGAGATTCGAGACCGCCACCATGAAGATCAGCCTCCGAACGGTTCGATGGCGCCAGACATACTGAAAGCCTTCGCGAAGCTGAGTCAGCGGGGAATGCTCCACGCCCGGCCCGGGATGATCGGAAACCCGCATGCGTGTGAGCCCGAAGATGACAGCCAGGAAGCTGATCCCGTTCAGGAGGAAGCACCAGGCGGGGCCGAAGGCCGCCAAGACGATCCCAGCCAGGGAAGGGCCGATGATCCGGGCGGAGTTGAACAGAGCGGAATTCAGAGCGATGGCGTTCATGAGGTCCTCCCGCCCCACCAGTTCAATAACGAAGGCTTGGCAGGCCGGCGCGTCAAAAGTGTTCGCCAGGCCCAGTAAGAAGGAGAGCGCCACGATATGCCAGGGCTGGATCCGTCCCGGGAAGGCCAGCGCGGACAGAACCAGGGCCATCATCGTGGATTGGGTGAGAAGGAGCAGGTTCCGTTTGGGAACCTGATCGGCCACGATCCCTGCCCACGGGGAGACCAGGGGAACGGGCATCGCGGAGACGAAGCTGATCAGGCCATGGGTACGGATCCTCCTCAGGATCTTCAGCGCGAAGAGGAGGCTTTCCAGCTCCTCGCGTGGCAGCGGTGCCAGACGCTCCTGTAACCAGAGGCTGGCCTCCTGGAAGAGGGCCTCCAGGAGGGCATGCCCTTCCGGGGTGAGCTCCAGCTGCACGCGCCTGGGGGGACTGCTTCGAAGGCCTTGCAGAGGGTTCCCTCTTCCCCAGCCCATGTCTGAATCTCGGTTGTGTAGGGGGCTTGACAAGGAGCTCGGAGATGCTTAGAATCAGGGCACGGTAACTTGATGGGTCAACCCTTCATGTCTTCATGTTTCCTCGTATGAACCGCATGCGGGTTCCACTCAAATACATCCAGATCGCCCGGGCGTTGCAGGAGGCGATCGAGTCTGGAGAGCTCCGTGCGGGCGATCCGCTGCCCTCCGAATATGAGCTGATGCGGGCCTATCGCGTGAGCCGGAACACGGCGCGGAGCGCGCTGGATTTCCTTGTGCGTATGGGCCTCGCATATCGTGTGCAGGGGCGCGGGACTTTCGTCGCAGCCTCCAAAGTGAAATATGGGCTTTTCCACCTCTCCAGTTTCACCGAGGAGATTCAGCGCCAGGGGATGCAGACCTGGGCTCGTGTCCTTGCCCTCGAGGCGATCATCCCGCCCCCTGCGATCGCTCGAGCTCTTCAGCTTCGCGCCGATCAGCGTGTGATCCGCATCGAGCGGCTCCGACTGGTGAACGGGAAGCCCTTGGCGCTGCATCTCTCCTTCGTTCCTGAGCATTTGTGTCCGGATTTGATTCATGTCGATTTCACCACGGCCTCCCTGTATGCCGTCCTGGAAGGACCATGTGGGTTGCGAATCGCCCGCTCTGAGCAGGTGCTGCGGGCGGTGGCGGCTACCCCGAAGCAAGCCAGGTTGCTCGGTATCCCCCAGGGTGCGCCCCTGCTGTCCATCCAGGGGGTCACATATCTGGAAGATGGGACGCCGCTGGAGTGGCTGGAATTGCTCTATCGGGGAGATCGTTATGAATTAACGTTCACCGCTCTTCGGTCCTATCGGAGTGAGTTCCCATGAAACAGCGGCTGATCATCGATACCGATGCGGGTGTAGATGATGCGATTGCGCTTCTGATGGCTCTGTCCGATCCCTCGGCGGAGGTGGTGGCGATTACCACTGTCTCTGGCAATGTGCCAGTTGATCGGGTTATTCGCAACGTGGGGATTGTGCTGGATTTCGTGGGAGCGGGTGCCATCCCGATCTTCCGGGGGGCTGCGCAGCCTTTGGTCGGGCCGCCGATCCACGCCATGGAGATCCACGGTCAGGACGGTCTGGGGGATGCGGGGTTCCCACCTTCCTCCCGAAGCCCGGATCCGGATCCTGCTCCATGGGCGATCGTGAACCTCGCCCGCCGGTTCGCGGGCGAGCTGCTTTTGATCGCCCTGGGCCCGTTGACCAATGTGGCCCTGGCGGTGGCGCTGGAACCAGAGCTCCCCCGGCTCCTCGGGGGATTCCTGTGGATGGGTGGTGCCATCCGTGCGCAGGGCAACACCACTCCGGTGGCGGAATTCAATGCCTACGCGGATCCGGAGGCCGCAGCGGCCGTTTTTGCCCGCGGGATGGATCCGATTGTGGTGCCCTGGGAGACGGTTGTGGAGGCTTTCATCCCTTGGGAGGACTGGGATCGGCTGCTTCGGATAGAGCCTTTGGGGCCGAAGGTGATCGCCCCGATGACGGCCCGTTTGCAGCAGCTCCTGAAAGCGCGCGGCTGGCCCGGGATGGTGTTGGCGGATCCGGTTGCGATGGTCGTCGCCCTGAATCCGGCATCTGCCCGTTTGGAATCTTGGTATATTGAGGTGGAGACGGTAGGGGCTATCAGCCGGGGATTAACCGCTGTGGATCGTATGAGGTTGCGCGGGCGGCCGCCCAATGCCCGCGTGGCCACTGCGGTAGATCGCAGCATCCTTCTCCAGATGCTGGGATCCGCTTTTCGTCGTTCGTTGCTTGAATCCTGATAGAATCCCTTCAGCGGGAGGGAAAAATGTGGAAATGGCTGAAATTGTTTCTCCCCGCACTTCTGCTGATAGGTTGTGCTGGGGCTCCTTCAACTCCTTCCCCTCCTGCTCCGGGAGGAGCGAAGCCCCTGAAGGCAATCCTGGTCCTCAATGGCACCCTGGGGGATAAGTCTTTCTTTGATTCCGCGCAGCGGGGGATGGATCGAGCCCGCCAGGAGCTGGGAGTAGCCACGGAGACCATCGAGCTGGGATGGGATCCCGCCAAACACCGCCCGGGCCTCGAGGACGTAGCCGCCAGCAAGGACTACGACATCCTGATTGTGGGCACCTTCCAGATGGCGGAGATCCTGGCTGATGTGGCGGCTAAACATCCAGACAAGAAGTTCATTATTTTCGACACTGCGGTGAATTATGAGAAGTGCCCCAACCGGTGCTCGAATGTTTACTCCATCCTTTATAAACAGAACGAGGGCTCTTATCTGGCTGGGCTTTATGCGGGCTTGATGGCCCGCAAGCTTCTGCCGGAGGGATCTGGAAGGCCGATGATCGGGGTGGTGGGGGGTATGGATATCCCCGTCATCAACGACTTTATCGTCGGCTATAAGCAGGGCGCCAAGGACGCAGGCCTGGACCCGGATCGCGATGTGCTGGTGCAATATGCGGGGGCCTTCAACGATCCCGCCAAGGGCAAGGAGATCGCCAAGGCAATGTATCGCCAGGGCGCGGTGATTGTGTTCAATGTGGCCGGAGGCACGGGGCTCGGGGTACTTGAGGCCGCCGCGGAGGAAGGACGCTGGTCCATTGGAGTGGATAGCGATCAGTGGTTCATGCTGAAAGACCAGAAGCCGGAGGTGGCTGCCCGGATCCTCACCTCGATGTTGAAGAACGTGGACAACTCCATCTATCGAGCGTTGCGTCTGGCGCTGGAAGGCAAGGTCCCCTGGGGGCGGGCGGAGGCGCTGGGGATCGCGGAAGGTGGGGTTGGGCTGGCCAAGAACGAAAACTATCAGAAACTGACGCCGGAGGATGTAAAGGCCCGCATTGAAGAGGCGGAGAAAGCGATTCTGGAGGGTCGGATCCGGATCGATACCGTCTTCAAGTGAAGCGGGGGATGGGGCATGCCCTTCGTCGAGATGCGAGGCATCACGAAAGTCTATCCGAACGGAGTGGTGGCCAATGATCGGGTGAATTTCGAAGTGGAGGCAGGGGAAGTCCATGCCCTGATCGGGGAGAACGGGGCGGGCAAAACCACCCTGATGAAAATCCTTTACGGACTGGAGCGGCCGGATGCCGGAGAGATCCGGGTTCATGGCGCCACAGTTCAGATCCGATCGCCACTGGACGCTATCCGGCTGGGGATCGGCATGGTGCACCAGAATCTCCTGTTGATCCCGGAGTTCACGGTGGCGGAGAACATCCTGCTGGGGATGGAGCCCCGGCGCTGGGGCCTGTGGGATCGCCCCGCGGCGGTTCGAACGGTTCGCACCATGATAGAGCGGTACGGGTGGAAGATCGATCCGGAGGCCCGGGTAGCCAATCTTTCGGTCGGGGCGCGCCAGCGGGTGGAAATCCTAAAAGCCCTCTGCCGAGGCGTAGATCTGCTGATCCTCGACGAGCCAACCGCCCTGTTAACTCCTCAGGAAACCCACGAGCTGTTCCGGTCCATTCGTGATCTCGTGCGCGAAGGGAAGACGGTGATCTTCATCACCCACAAGCTCCGCGAGGTGAAAGCGATCGGAGATCGGGTTACCGTGATGCGCCAAGGGCGCGTGGTAGGAACCCTGCCGGTGGCCGAGGCCTCGGAGGAGCAACTGGTAGCCTGGATGCTGGGGCGTCAGGTCTCCACAACCCGGGAACATCCGCCCGCCCGGCCCGGCCCACTGGTGCTATCCGTGGAGGGCCTCTCTTACATCAATGAAGAAGGACGCCAGATTCTGCGCAACGTCTCTTTTGAGATTCGGGCCGGGGAGATCCTGGGGATTGCGGGGGTGGAGGGCAATGGGCAATCGGAGCTGGTGGAGATCCTGGCTGGATTGCGTCGGCCGACGGCTGGCGAGATCTGGCTGAACGGCCAGCGATTGCCTCCCGGGAATCCCCGGCGGATCCGCCAGGCGGGCCTCGCCCACATCCCGGAGGATCGTCTCCGCAACGGAGTGGCCCTCTCGCTTTCTATCGCCGAGAACCTGATCGCCGATCGCTATTTCAACCCATCGTTTTCACGAGGAGGATGGTTAGACCGGGGAGCGATCCGCCGCCATGCGAGCGCCCTGATGCGAGCCTTTGATATCCGAGCGCCGGATCCAGAAGTGCCGGTCGGTGCCCTCTCCGGTGGGAACATACAGCGGGTGATCCTGGCCCGGGAGCTGAGCCAAGGCCCGCTATTGCTGCTGGCGGCCCAGCCTACCCGGGGCCTGGATGTGGGGGCGACGGAGGCCGTGCATCAACTCCTGCTCCAGCAACGGTCCCAGGGGGCAGCCATCCTCCTGGTGTCCTCAGATCTCTCGGAATTGCAGGAGCTATCTGACCGTCTGGCCGTGATACACAACGGGGAAATCGTGGCGCTCTTCCCGGATCCGCGTCAGATCAGCGAAGAGGAGATCGGCCTTTATATGCTGGGGTTGAAACGCCAGCCTCTGATCGACGGGAAAATGGAGGCAGGGAGGCTATGAACGGGAGGGGACGGAAGTGCTGACGGGAGAAGCGATGGAGGCCTCTCGAATTCAGAGGCTACGCCGTTACCAGGCATGGCTTGAGGTAGCCCGGCCGCTGACAACAGTCATCGCCGCCCTGGGCGTGGGATTCCTGGTCACTTTGCTGGTTAGCCCGCGCCCGCTTCAAGCATACATCGCCCTGCTCACTGGCCCGGTCAGCACTCCCGCTCGTCTGGGGACCTGGATCGAAGATGCCACCGGGCTGATATGGCTTGGGCTGGCCTTCGCTATCGTTTTCCAGGCCCGGCAGTTCAGCTTGCTGGCGGAGGGCCAGCTCCATCTGGGTGCCCTGGTCGCAGGCATTGTCGCCCTGCGCATGCCATTGCCTGGCGTCCTCCATCTCATCGTTGCCCTGGGATCCGCTGCATGGGTCGGATCCCTTTACGGTTTGATCCCAGGCGTCCTCAAGGCTTATCTCGGCGTCAGCGAGCTGGTGGCCTCCCTGATGCTGAACGTGATCGCCCAGCGTTTCTATGAGTTGCTGCTTACCTACTGGCTGAAGCCGCCTGGCGCAGGCTATAACTGGACGGATCCTTTCCCCTCAACGGCGACCCTGGGAGCTCTGATCCCGGGAACCCGGATCAATATGGGCCTTCCCCTCGCTCTGGCTGGAACGGTCCTGGCCTGGCTTCTCCTGTACCGTTCGACCCTCGGATACGAGCTGCGGGTGGTAGGGGCGAATCCCGAGTTCGCTCATTATGCAGGCATCCCCCTGCGACGAACCATCCTGATCGCCATGGTGGTGAGCGGCATCCCAGCCGGGCTGGCCGGGGCCTATCTGGCCGCGGGAATTCATCAGCGGCTGATCCTGAACATCTCCCTAGGCCTAGGGTTCGAAGGGATCGTGGTCGCCCTGCTGGCTCGAAACAATCCAGCCCTCGTCCCTTTCGCCGCCCTGCTTTACTCTTACTTGCGAATCGGCGGGGACATTATGGAGCGCACTGCCGCGGTGGGCTCGGATCTGGTGCGTTTGATCCAGGCGACGATCATCCTTTTTCTGACTGCCGAGGCGCTTTTTGAGATATTCCGCCGCCGGGTCTTTCGCAGGGGGGATCTCCATGTCGGAAAGTGAGGTGTTGCGGGCAATTCTCTCCCCGGCGTTCCTGGCCAGCGTCCTGCGGGTGACCACTCCTATTCTCCTGCCTGCCCTGGGGGGATTGGTCTCTGAGCTGGCTGGGGTGATCAATATTGCTCTGGAAGGGATAATGCTGACGGCTGCCTTTGTAGGCGTTGTGATCAGCGCCTACACCCAAAGCGCATGGGCGGGGCTGGCCGCTGCGATGGCGGCCAGCGCCATCCTGGCCCTGGGCCTGGCTTTCCTCCATCTGGAGTTAAAAGCGGATCTGATCCTGACCGGCCTGGCCTTCAATCTCCTGGCCTCTGGGGGCACGGTCTTTGTGCTCTATAGTCTGACTGGAGATAAAGGGACCTCCGCGAAGCTGGCCAGCCGGGTGATGCCCACGGTCGATGTGCCGCTTCTGGAGGCCGTTCCGATCCTGGGGCCTGTTTTGAACCATCACAATGTGATGGTTTATGTGGCCTTTCTGATGGTCGGGGTGGTCGCTCTGCTTCTTTATCACACGCCATGGGGAATTCACGTGCGGGCTGTAGGGGCTCATTCGGAAGCCGCGGCCAGCGTGGGTTTGAATGTTCGCGCCCTCCGCTATCAGGCATTGCTGTTAAGCAGCCTCCTGGCCGGATTGGGAGGCGCATATATGAGCATGGGATATCTGCAGCTCTTCCAGCGTGACATGACTGCCGGGCGCGGCTTCATTGCTCTTGCTGCGGTTTTCATGGGCGGGCGGCATCCCCTGGGCACGATGCTGGCCGCTCTGCTCTTTGGGGCTGCGGACGCCCTGGCCAGCCAGCTGGGGAATCTTCGAATCCCTCCCCAGTGGGTTCAGATGATCCCTTATGTTGCGACGGTGATGGCGCTGGCGGTCTATGCGATCGTTCAACAGGCGGCTGCCCGCCGCTATCTTCGAGCGTCGTCTTTGAGGGAATCGGGTCTATGAGCCTGGACGATCGCATCCTGGGTGCGCTCTACGGACAGGCGCTGGGGGATGCGTGGGGGATGCCTGCCTTGCTTCATCCCCTTCAGACTTGGGAGCGGTTCGGCGGCTGGCTGGATCGCTTCTACCCTGCCCCTCCGGATCATCCGGTCCATGCAGGGCTTCCGGCCGGACGGGTCACCGATGATACGGAGCAGGCCTTTGCCGTAGCCCAGGCGATCCAGTGGGAAGGGAAAGTGACGGCCGGAGGAGTGGCTCGAGCGTTGCTGGCCTGGTATGAGCAGGCGGGTGGGGAACGCTGTCCTTTTATTGGCCCCAGCACGCGTCGCGCGCTCCAGCGCCTCAAAGCCGGGTGCCCGGTGGAGCAGGCCGGCCTTGGAGGGGATACAAACGGGGCGGCCATGCGGGCTAGTGTGGTGGGACTTATCCATCCGGCCGATATCGAGGGGGCGATCCGCGACGCAGCCCTTCAAGCGATCCCCACGCACCATACCGATGTGGCGATTTCAGGGGCGGCGGCCGTGGCTGCCGCGGTGGCGGTGGCTCTGGTCCCGGACAGCTCCCTGGAGTCGGTGCTCGCGGCAGGAATCCGGGGAGCGGAGGAAGGGCGTCGCCTGGGCCCCCCCTGGATGGGCGCTTCTGTGGCGCGGCGTATCCGCATGGCCCTGGAGATCGCCGCACAACCCCTTCCGCCGTTCGAGCGCATTCTGTTGCTCTACGAGACGATCGGAAGCACGCTGTCAGCCACGGAGGCGGTCCCCGCCGCTTTTGGCATCCTGGCCATGGCTAATGGGGATCCCATCCAGACCGCAGTTTACGCTGCTGCTCTTTCGGGAGATGCGGATACGGTGGGGGCGATGGCCTGCGCGATCGCGGGCGCGTGGAGTGGGCTCTCAGCATTCCCTCCCGAAATCCTGCGTGTCCTGCGTGAGGTCAACCCCGAGCTGGATTTCGAGGGAACCGCGTATGGCTTGTTGCGCTTGCTTCATAAACATCGGGTATGAGGCCTGTTCGCGCATGTGTTCCTGATCCGAATGTGTCCGGTGGGGATCCGCGATGGGGTCTCATGTAGTAGCGATTGGCGATCTGGTGGCTGATATCCTCTGTGTGGTTCCATCCCTTCCCATCGAGCCGGGAGCCATTCACACCCCGTATCCGATCCAGGTGGAACCTGGAGGTTCGGGCAATTTCCTGATCACGGCCGCCCGGCTGGGGTTGAAGGCTTCTGCCCTTGGGGCCCTGGGCACCGATGCGGTCGGGGATATCATCTACGCGGCCCTGAGCGAAGAAGGCGTGGATCTCCAGTTCGTCTACCGCCCGCCGCATTCCACTACTACGACTGTTCTGGTCCTTGTAGGGGAAGACGGAGTGCATGCCCTCATCGGCTCCTACGGCCGCATTCCTCCGCTTTGTTGGCATCCGGAGTGGGAGTCTCTTTTTCGAGAATCCTCCGCAGTCTTCATGCCCGGTTACACGCTGGCTGAGCCGGCGTTCCAGGAGGTCGCCCTCGCAATCCTGGAGCGGTCGCAGGAGTGGGGCTGCCGGATCGTTTTCGATGCTGGTCCCATGGCTGTCCATATCCCAAAAGATGCGTTAAAGGCTGCTCTCGCGCTTGCAGAAGTGGTGCTTCTAACAGAAGAGGAAGCCCATGCTCTCCAGCTGGATCCCCCCCAGATCTTGCAGGAGGGGCCCAGGATTGTGGTCCTCAAGCGTGGCGCGGCCGGCTGCCGGATCTTTACCGCCACGCAGCAGGTGGAGGCTCCAGGTTTCCCTGTGTCGGCGGTCGATCCAGTAGGCGCAGGGGATAGCTTCGCCGCCGGCTGGGTCTACGCGATGCTCAAAGGATGGCCGCTGGAGCGCGCGGCTCTCTTCGCCAACGCCGTGGGGGCGGCGAAAGCCCAGAAGCGGGGAACCGGCCGCCAGATGCCCACCCGTGCGGAGGTCCGACAAGTTTTAGAAAGGCATCGGCCGGATCTCCTGCGCGGGACAGAGCTCTGAAGATCCCGACATGGAGGCGAGGCAATGGATCGCCTGATTATAGATACAGACACCACTGCGATGGCGGTGGCCCTGGATCCTGAGGTGTGTGTGATGAGGGGACGTCACTTTGTCGATGTGGAGACTCAAGGTGAGCTCATCCCCAAGATGATGGTGATGGATCGCCTGAGGATGATAAGCCAGGAGCCCAATGTCGAGGTCTGCTGGGCGATCGACGTCTCTCGCCGGAAGCGGATACAGCGCCAGTGTCTGACATCGTGGGAGTTCGCTCATGAGCGGGAGGCCGATCTCCTTCGGCGTGACGCTTCCTCATCGATGGACTTATGCCTCTCCTCAGACGATCGCGGAGATCGCCCGTGAGGCGGAGGCACTGGGCTATAGCTCCGTCTGGGTGACGGATCATATCGTGGTTCCCGTGCATCGCCCGGAACGGGGTCATATTTTCTATGAGGCGCTGATGACCCTGGCCTATGTGAGCGCCATAACGGAGCGAGTTCGACTGGGCACAACGGTGCTCATCGCGTCGGCTCGCCACCCGGTGTTGCTCGCTAAACAACTGGCCACGCTGGATGTGCTCTCCCGGGGCCGCCTGATTGTGGGGGTGGGCACAGGATGGATACCAGAGGAACTGGAGGCTTTGGGTGTTCCGTGGGCGGAGCGAGGTCGCCGGCTGGATGAGGCCATCCAGGTGATGCGGACGCTCTGGGCCTCATCTGGGCCTGTCAGCTTTGAGGGCCGCTATGTTCGGTTTCGAGATATGCTTTTCGAGCCCCGTCCCATCCAGATCGGAGGACCGCCGATCTGGGTGGGCGGGATGACGGATCCCTCACTCCGGCGTGCTGCGCGATGGGGGGATGGCTGGCTGCCCTGGGCGGTGGCCCCGGAGGAGCTGGCATGGAAAGCCGAACGCATCCGCTCATGGCGGAACGGACGTCCGCTGACCATCGGTCTCTTCCTTCCGGCGGATGTCGGACGGCGTTCCCTCACAGAATACATCGGCGCGGTAGGAGAGCGCCATGTCGTTCTGTCGGGAATGGAAGAGGAAGTCCGGGAGCAAATCGCCCGTTATTGTGAAGCCGGCTGTGAGCACCTGATCCTCTCCTTCCGGGACGTTCGTCTGTTTCGGGATGATCGTGTGGACCTGTTGCGGGAGCAGATGCGCTGGTTCGCCCGCGAAGTGATGCCCACTTTCCGTCCTCCTGCAACGGACCGCGGGTCATGAGGGGATCATCACAGGGGTTCCTTATTAGATCGGACATCATCCCCTTCGAATCGCGTTTCGCCAGTGGGACCATTTTCACCGGGTCGCGCAGGCCACTTTGACGGCGGTGTTTAGGGGGCAAATGGAGTGGGAAGCCAAGCTCTGCCTTCTAAATGGCAAGAGGCCAGGGGAGGCGGGATTGCTGGTCCGATTCGTGGGCCGCTTGGTCTCTCCTCCATGCCCCCCATAGCGGGCGGATCAATGGAACTGTTCGGCTTCCGTGGAGCCGGCGAGGGCGATCGTGGCGGTCGCGCCACGGGTGACGGCCATCACAACGGCATCGAAATAGCCGGTCCCAACCTCCCGTTGATGCCGGACCGCGGTGTATCCCTCCGCCTCCCGGGCGAACTCCGCCTCCTGAAGACGGACATAGGCCGCCATCCCTTCGAGACGGTAAGATCGAGCCAGCTCGAAAGTATGCAGATTGATCAGGTGCCAGCCGGCCAGGGTGATGAACTGGAACCGGTAGCCCATGGCGGCCAGCTCCCGCTGGAAGCGGGCGATGGCGGTGTCATCCAGGTGGCGTTTCCAGTTGAAGGAGGGCGAGCAGTTGTAAGCCAGCAGCTTGCCCGGAAACTGAGCATGGACGGCCTCAGCAAATCGCCGGGCCTCCTCCAGGTCCGGCTGTGAAGTCTCGAACCAGAGCAGATCCGCATAGGGGGCGTAGGCCAGGGCGCGGGCGATGGCGCCCTCCAGCCCGCCGCGCACCACGAAATACCCCTCCGGGGTCCGCTCCCCGGTCAGGAAGGGGCGATCGCGCTCGTCGATGTCGCTGGTGAGCAGTGTGGCGTTCCGCGCATCAGTGCGGGCGATGAGCAGGGTGGGTACGTCCAGGATGTCCGCAGCCAGCCGGGCGGCGTTCAGGATGCGGATGAACTGGCCCGTGGGGATCAGAACCTTTCCCCCGAGATGGCCACATTTCTTCTCCGCCGCCAGCTGGTCCTCGAAGTGCACCCCAGCTGCCCCCGCCTCGATCAGTGCCTTCATTAGCTCGAAGGCGTGGACGATCCCCCCGAACCCGGCCTCCGCATCGGCGACGATGGGGACCAGCCAGTCGCGTTCCGTTTTCCCTTCCAGCCATTCGATCTGATCGGCCCGCAGCAGGGCGTTCTGGATCCGGCGGACCAGGGCGGGAACGCTGTTGACAGGATAGAGGCTCTGATCCGGGTAGGTCTGCCCGGCGAGGTTGGCATCGGCGGCCACCTGCCAGCCGCTCACATAGATGGCCTTCAGCCCGGCGCGGACCATCTGGACGGCCTGGGCCCCGGTGAGGGCACCGAAGGTCGCCACATAGGGCTCCGTATGCAAAAGTTGCCAGAGCCGCTCCGCCCCGCGGCGGGCCAGGGTGTGCTCGACCCGCACCGATCCCCGCAGGCGGACGACGTCCAGGGCCGTGTAATCGCGACGGATGCCCTTCCAGCGGGGATCCGTCGCCCAGCGCTGCTCCAGCGCCTCCGCCTCCGCCATCCACAGCGTGCCATCCCGGTTCATCGCGTGCCTCCTGCGTCACGGATTCGCGCCTGTGGCGAGGCCACGGTCTCCAGATAGGCCATCCCGGGCTCTGTGAGGAAGGGGATGAAGTCCTCCGATTCCACCAGGAGGTCCAGCAACTCCTGAGCCTCCCGGAGGCGGAGGCCCTCCTCCTGGCCCGTCGGCTCCAGGGTGGCGATCTCCTGATCGCGAAGGACGCGGTAGAGGGCTCGATCGACCAGGCGCCCATCGTTCAGACGGACGCCGTGGCGGCGCCATTGCCAGATCTGGGAGCGGGCGATCTCGGCCGTCGCCGTGTCCTCCATGCGGTGGAAAATGGCCACAGCGCCACGCCCGGCCAGCCAGGCCCCCAGGTATTGCAGCGCGACGGAGATATTATTCCGCAGCCCTTCTTCTGTGATCGGGCCTTCGGGGATCTGAAGCAGCATCTCGGCAGTGATCTCACCCGGCGGGATGCACTGGATCTGATCCGGCCCCCTGAGGGTTTCCCGGAAGACCTCCTGGACGACCGGCACGAGGCCCGGATGGGCGACCCAGGCACCATCGAATCCCATCTGGACCTCCCACGTTTTATCCGCTCGCACCTCCGCGAAGGCCCGCTCGTTGGCCTCGGGATCCCGGCGGGGGATATAAGCGGACATCCCGCCGATCGCATGGGCGCCTCGCCGATGGGCGACCTGCACCAGCCGTCGGGCGGCGGCCCGCAGGAAGGGGGTGGCGGACACCGAGAGCCGGTTGCGATCGGGGAGGATCATCGTCGGATCGTGGGCGAAGGCTTTGATCATGCTGAAGATGTAATCCCAGCGGCCCAGGTTGAGGGCGGTGATCCGCTCCCGCAGCTCATACAGGATCTCCTCCATCTCGAAGGCTGCCAGGATGTGCTCGATGAGGACGGAGACACGGATGGCTCCGCGCGGCAGATCCAATCGATCCTCTGCGGCCTCGCAGACCTGGTTCCAGAAGCGGGCCTCGAGATAACCCTCCAGCTTGGGCAGGTAGAGGTAGGGGCCGCTTCCCCGGTTCAGGAGCTCCCGGGCGTTGTGGAAGATGAAGAGGCCGAAATCGAACAACGCCCCGGCGACCGGCTGGCCGTCCACGCACAGATGCGGCTCGATCAGATGCAGACCGCGCGGACGCACCATCAGGGTGGCGATCTCCTCCGCCAGGCGATATTCCCGCCCCTCCGGGGAGACGTAGCGGATGGTCCGCCGCACCGCCTCTCGAAGGTTCTGCTGCCCCTGGAGCATGTTCCTCCAGGTCGGGACGTTCGCATCCTCAAAATCCGCCATAAAAACCTGGGCTCCGGAGTTGAGGGCGTTGATCACCATCTTGCGATCCGTCGGCCCGGTGATCTCCACCCACCGGCAGCGGAGATCCTTGGGGGGCGGAGCCACCTGCCAGTTCCCCTCGCGGATCCCCCGCGTCTCCGGCGGAAAGCCTGGACGCTCTCCAGCCGCGAGGCGGGCGTAGCGCTCCCGGCGCCGGGCCAGCAGGCGCTGCCGCTCCTCCTCGAAGGCCCGGGCCAGCTCTGCAACGAAGGCCACCGCCTCCGGGGTCAGGATCTCTTCAAAGGGTGCTTCGAGAGGCCCCTGGATCTCGATTCCCTCCAGCGTGGCGCGCATCTCCCTTCCTCCACCGGGGGATTTCCGCCACGGGTTTACGGCGGGTACTTGTTATCGTATCGGCTCGCATCGGCGTTCACAATATCCCTTCGGGGGGTTCCGACGCCCTGAGAGAAGGGCTTCTCCGCCCCGTCGATGGAAGAGGCCTTCCCCGACCAAAGGAGAGGGCACGGCTCGCCGTTTGAGGGGGGAGGACGGCCCCGAAGGCGTAGGGCGCTTATGGGGATTTCTCCGGAGGAACCCGACCGGAGCGGGCGGTGAAATAAACGCGGGCGGCCTCCGTGCGGTTGCGCACGCCCAGCTTCTGGAAGATGTTCTGAAGGTGGAACTTCACCGTCGTCACCCGGACGCCGAGGCGTCGGGCGATCTGGGCATTGCTCAGGCCCTCCGCCGCCAGGGCCAGGATCTCGCGTTCTCGTTCGGTGAGGGCGAGCAGACCCTCCGGGATCCGCCGGCTAAGCCAGCGCCGCGCGGCCTGGGGAAATACCAGATGGCCCTGGGCGACCTGCCGGATGGCCGTGAGGGTTTGCTGGGGTGGTTCCGTCTTCAACACGAAGCCATCCGCCTCGCGTTCGATCGCCATTTGAATGAACTCGCCATCTCCAAAGGCCGTGAGGATCAGCACCCGGGTTCCCGGGCTGGCCCGGCGGATCGCCTCCAGGCAATCCCATCCGGAAAGGCCCGGCATCTGGAGATCCAGCACCACCACGTCCGGGCGATGGCGCTCGACAACCGGGATCAGCTCCGTCCCATCGGTCACGGCGGCCACCACTTCCATGTCTTCCTCGGCCCGGAGCATCGCCCGCAGGCCCTCCAGGACCAGGGGGTGATCATCGGCCAGCACAACCCGGATCCGACGGGGAACCCCGCTCTTTCCCTTCAACATGGCAGCCACACCCGAATGGAGGTTCCACGGCCCGGGGCACTTTCGATTTCAAATCGGCCGCCCAGCAGCTCCGCCCGATCCCGCATCCCCCGCAGCCCGAAGTGGCGCATCGCCTCAGGGGAGGAGTTTTCCAGATAGCGCTCCGGATCGAACCCATGGCCTTCGTCCCGGACCTCGAGCCAGAGCCCGTGGGGCTCGCCGCGCAACCGGACGGTGTAATGGGCGACGCCGGCGTAGCGGGCCGCGTTGTTCAGCGCCTCCTGGAGCAACCGGTAGAGGGCGATTTTCACGGGAAGCGGAGGCGTGGGGAGATGTCCTTCCACCTCCAGATGAACCTCGTGGCCGGTGAAGACCTCATGCTGGAGGATCAGGCCGTGGACCATGGCGAGCAGGGGGCGGTGTTCGAACTCTGGAGGGCGGAAGGCGCCGATGAAGGTGCGGATCTCGGTGAGGGAGCGCTCCAGAAGCTGGGCCGCCTGTTCCAGACGACGGCGCGCCGTCCGATTCAGCCGCCCGGCCCGCAGTAACAGCTGGATCTGGGAGAGGGCGGCGAAGATCTCCTGAACCGGGCCGTCGTGGATGTCCAGGACGATGCGGCAGAGTTCCTGTTCCTGCACATGAAGCAGGCGGCGGGAGGCCTGTTGCTCCCGGGCCAGCTGGAGGAGTGCTGCGGCCATCCGAAGGATGGCCAGCACCGCGCTGGGATCCTGCTGGGCTTCATCGGGCTCCCAAGTCCAGATCAGCCCCAGCTCGCCGATCTCCATACCGGCTTCCCCCACCGGAAACTGGCGGATGAAGAGAGACCCGATGGCCTCGGATTCTCTCTCTCCCGCCAGAAGCACCTCCGCGGCTCCCAGCCAGCCAGGATGAGCAGCGATCCAGCCGCGTTCCGCGCCGAGCCATGCGATCGCCAGCCGGAGCAGTTCCCGGGCCGCCACCCGCACCGGATCTCCGGGCTCTACCATCTCCCCTGGGCTCATCGCCATGCCCTCCTTCAGCGTTTCACACTCTCCAAAGGGCGGAGCCAGCGGTATCTTTCCTTCCCCTTGGGCAGGGGATGGACCCCTCTTTACCCCCATGATACCTGGAGATTGCCTCTTATGCGGTCCGATCGGCCGCCTGGGACTTGACAAAATCCCCCGGGCCCAATAATATGATATATGATTCATCTGTCATATTCCAGGGGAACATGGCACGGGCACCGGTGACGGTTCGGGGCGAGCAGACCCGCCGCCGGCTGCTGGAGGCGGCAGAGGAGGTCTTTGGGGAGCTGGGGTTCCGCCGGGCTTCGATCGCGGAGATTGTCCGCCGCGCCGGGGTGGCTCAGGGCACCTTTTACCTCTACTTTGATTCCAAAGAGGAGATCTTCCGCGCCCTGGTCCGCCATATGAGCCACGAGCTTCGCAAGTTCATCGCGATGGCCGTGGCGGGCCTGCAGGATCGGCTGGAGATCGAACGCGAAGGTTATCGCGCCTTTTTCCGCTTCGTCCTCCAGCACCGCTTTCTCTACCGCATCGTCCTGGAAAGCCAGTTCGTGGATGAGGAAGTCTATCGGGAATACTACCGGCGCCTGGCGGAAGGTTATGCCCGGGGGCTGGCGCGAGCGATGGAAGCCGGTCAGATCCGCCGTATGGATCCCGAGACGCTGGCCTATTGTTTGATGGGGATCGCGCATCTGTTGGGGATGCGCTGGGTGCTGTGGGAGAACCGGGAGCCTCCGGAAGAGGTGCTGGAGACCGCGATGGCTTTCATCCGCCATGGAATGGCGCTTCCGCCCGAAGGGGAAGGAGCGGCGGATGCCCCACGTGCGGGCGAATGAGGTTCACCTTTTCTATGTGGAGCATGGCCATGGGGAGGCCGTGATCTTCATCCCCGGCCTGGGCGGCGACCATTACCTATGGCATCGCCAGTTGCCTGCCTTCGCTGCTCATTTTCGAGCCATCGCGATCGATAACCGGGGCGCCGGGCAGTCGGATAAACCGGATGTCCCCTACACGATCGAGCAGATGGCCGATGATGTGGCCAGCCTGATGGATGCGCTGGGGATAGAGCGGGCTCACCTGGTGGGGGCCTCGATGGGCGGCTTCATCGCCCAGATGTTCGCCCTGCGCTATCCCCATCGGCTCGCCCGTCTTGTCCTTTGCTGCACCTCCTTCGGCGGCCCCAACGTGGTCCCCATGCCCTCTGAAAGCCTGGCCGTCTTCACCGATCGAACCGGGGATCCGGAGATCGATCTGCGGCGCCTGTGGGCGATCTCTGTGGCGGAGCGGTTCCTCCGCGAACACCCCGAAGCCCTGGAAGCGTATGTGGCCTGGCGGGTCGCTCATCCGCAGCCGCTTTATGCCTACCAGCGCCAGCTGGCTGCCGCCATGGCCTTCGATCTGGAAAGCCGTGTCCATGAGATCCAGGCACCTGTCCTCATCACCCACGGCACGGAAGATCGTGTGGTCCCGTTGGAGAACGCCCGGCGCCTGCATGCGCGCATTCCCCACAGCCGTCTGATCCTCTTCCCCGAGGCCGGCCATCTCTTCTTCATCGAGCGGGCGGAGGACTTCAACCGTGTAGTGATCGCCTTCCTGAAGGGAGAGGAGCCCTCTGGATGATCCCGGCAGCGGATTGGCTGGCGAAGCGGGCTCGGCTTTCCCCGAACCGCGTGGCGATCATCGAAGCGGCCACCGGTCGGCGGCTCTCTTACGCGGAATGGAACGCGCGGGCGAATCAGGCAGCCCATGCGCTGCAGGCCCTGGGGCTGCGCAAGGGGGATCTCCTGGCCGTTCTCTCTCCCAACCGGCTGGAATACCTGGATCTGCTTTTCGCCTGCAACAAGACCGGCGTGATCCTGCAGGCCCTGAACGTGCGGCTGGCCGTCCCGGAGCTCCAGGCCATGGTGCAGGATATCCCTCCCCGTGCCCTGATCTACAGCGGGGATCTGGCGGAGAAGGCGGCGGCTCTGGAGGAAGCGGTCCCGGTCATGGTCGCCCTTGACGCGCCGATCCGAGGTGCGCATCGCCGGTGGAGGGAGCTGGCGGCGCGGGCTTCGGATCGACCGCCGGATCCGATCCCGCTGTCCCTGGAGGATCCCTGGGTGCTGTGCTATACCGGGGGGACGACGGGCCTGCCGAAGGCAGCGATTCTGACCTACGGCACCATCACCTGGAACGCGGTCAACACGGTGATGAGCTGGGGGCTTCGCCCCGATGATCTCGCGGTTCTGAACGCTCCCCTCTTCCATACCGGCGGCCTCAACGTTTTCACCACCCCTCTGGTTCATATCGGCGGCGCCTCCGTTCTCTGCACAGCCTTCGATCCCGATCAGGTGTTCGATCTGCTGGAGCGGGAGCCGGTCACGCTCTTCTTCGGCGTGCCCACGATGTTCATCCGCCTGCAGCAGCATCCGCGGTGGAAGCGGGCCGATTTCTCCCGCTGTCGTATCGTGATCAGCGGCGGCGCTCCGTGTCCGATGCCAGTCTTCGAGCGCTTCTTCGAGAAGGGAGTGCCCTTCAAAACCGGCTATGGGTTGACGGAGGCTGGCCCGAACAACTTCTGGCTGCCGGATGAGAAAACTCGCCGCAAGCCAGGCTCTGTCGGAAGCCCGCTCTTCCATGTCGAGGTTCGGGTGACCCGGGATGGCCAGGAGGTCGGGCCAGGGGAGCCGGGGGAGCTGTGGATCCGCGGCCCCCATGTGATCCCGGGCTACTGGAACCGGCCGGAGGAGACCGCCCGGACCCTGGTGGGGGGCTGGTTGCGAACGGGGGATCTGGCGATGTTCGATGAGGAGGGGGATTTTTACATCGTCGGTCGGATCAAGGAGGTGATCATCTCCGGTGGGGAGAACATTTACCCGGCTGAGGTGGAGAGCGTGATGCTGGGGCATCCGGATGTGGTGGAGGCAGCCCTGATCGGGGTGCCGGATCCGGAGTGGGGGGAGGTGGGGCGGGCGATTGTCGTGCGGCGGCCCGGGAGCACCCTGACCGCAGAGGAGCTGATGGCCTATCTGCGGGCCCGGCTGGCGGGCTATAAGGTGCCGAAATCCATCGTCTTCGTGGAGGAGCTGCCGAAAACCGGGGCGGGGAAGATCGATAAGACCGCCCTTCGGCAACAGTATGGGCGGTAGCCTGACGCGGGGGAGGCCCTGATGGGGCGGGTGGCGCTGGTGACCGGGGCGGCAAGCGGAATCGGGCGGGCCATCGCCGAGCGGCTGGCCCGGGAAGGGGATAGGGTGGTGGTGGCGGACGTCCAGGTGGAGCAGGGGCGGGCGGTGGCCCAATCCATCGGAGGCCTCTTTCTCCATGCGGACTTGCGCCGCGGCGAAGATTGCCGTCGCCTCATCGCGGAGACCCTGGAGCGCTTCGGGGCCCTTCACATCCTGGTTAACAACGCGGGCTTCCAGCATATCGACCCCATTGAGGATTTCCCCGAGGACATCTGGGAGGCGATGCTGGAGGTGATGCTCACCGCCCCTTTCCGGCTCACCAAATACGCATGGCCGGCCATGAAAGCGCAGCGCTGGGGGCGTATTGTGAACATCGCCTCGATCCACGGCCTGGTGGCCTCGCCCTTCAAGAGCGCCTATGTGGCCGCCAAGCACGGCCTGATCGGCCTCACCCGCGTCGCGGCGCTGGAGGGTGGCCCTTACGGCATCACCGCGAACGCCATTTGCCCCGCGTATGTCCGCACCCCGCTTGTCGAGAATCAGATCCAGGACCAGGCGCGGACGCGTGGGCTTTCCCCGCAGGAGGTGGTGGAGAAAGTCATGCTGGAGCCGGCGGCTATCCGCCGGCTGATCGAGCCGGAAGAGGTGGCAGCGCTGGTCGCCTTCCTGTGTTCTGAGGAGGCGTCCGCGGTCACCGGCGCGGCCTGGACCATCGATCTGGGCTGGACGGCTCGTTGAAGAAAGCGTGAGGATGCCCCTCTCACGTATGGAGGCGTCCATGCGAATGCCTCATCTCGAAGGGATCCGCTGTGAGCTGGTGAGGACTTCCCGTTTGAATTTCCATGTCCTCTTCGCCGGCCCGCCGGATGGCGAGCCGGTCGTCTTCATCCATGGGAACGTTTCCTCCGCAACATTCTGGGAGGAGACGATGCAGGCCCTCCCCGCTGGATTTCGGGCGATCGCCCCCGACCTCCGGGGCTACGGGGAATCGGAGCGGCGCCCCGTGGATGCCACGCGCGGACTTCGGGATTTCAGCGATGATCTGCATGCGCTGGTGGAGGCCCTTGGCCTGACGCGTTTCCACCTGATCGGTCACTCGATGGGAGGGGGGATCGCTATGCAATATGCTATCGATCACGCGGAGCGGATCCTCTCCCTCACGCTGGTCGACCCGCTCTCGCCCTTTGGGTTTGGTGGCACGAAGGATCTGGAGGGCACGCCGTGCTGGCCGGACTATGCGGGCTCGGGTGGGGGCACGGCCAACCCCGAGTTCGTGCGCCGGCTGGCGGCGGGCGATCGAAGCGAGGAGAGCGATTTTTCCCCGCGCCGGGTGCTTCGCGCTTTCTATGGGAAAGCCCCTTTCCTTCATCCCCGGGAGGACGTCCTGGTGGAATCCATGTTGCGCACTGCGGTGGGCGAGGAGAACTACCCCGGCGATTTCCAGTCTTCCACGAACTGGCCAGGGGTGGCCCCGGGAACCCGAGGGGTGAACAACGCGATGAGCCCGAAGTATTGCAACCTGAGCGCCATGGCCATGATCGCTTCCAAACCCCCGATCCTTTGGGTTCGTGGGGCGGAAGACACCATCGTTTCCGACACCTCGCTCTTTGATTTCGGCTACCTGGGCATGCTGGGGGTGATCCCGGGGTGGCCGGGAGAAACGATCTATCCGCCTCAGCCGATGGTCGCTCAGACCCGGGCCGTTCTGGAGCGTTATCGGGCTGGTGGAGGTCGATATCGAGAAGAGGTGATCCCAGCCGCCGGGCATACGCCTTATCTGGAGCAGCCGGGGATCTTTCGGGAGATCCTCCACGCCTTCTTAAGGGGGCAAGCCGGATGAGCCTGAGCGCTCCGGAGAGGATGACATCGGGGGAATTCCTCGGTCACGGAGGATGGCCATGACAACGATCGGCATCGCCGGGCTGGGCGTCTATCTCCCGGAGCGGGTGATGACCGCGGAGGAGCTGGCGGCGGCATCGGGCATCCCGGTCGAGATCATCCGAGCCAAGTTCGGGCTGAATCGGAAACATATTGCGGATGTGACCGGCAAGGGGGAGACAGCCTCCATGATGGCCGCTGAGGCTGGCCGGCGCGCCCTTGAGGATGCCGGAGTTCCGCCCCAGGAGGTGGACGCCCTGATTTACTTCGGGAGCATGCATAAGGATTACTACGTGTGGCTGGCTGCGCCTCGCATCCAGGCGTTGCTGGGGGCCCATCGGGCCTATGCCTTCGAAATTTGTGGGACCTCAGCAGGGCTCCCCTTCGCCATGAAGGCAGCCCGAAGCATGATGCTGGCCGATCCCTCCCTGCGTCGCGTTCTGCTGGTAGCGGCCTCCAACGAGTCCATGTTGCTGGATTACACCAACCATCGCGCCCGCTTCATGTTCAACTTCGGCGATGGGGCGGCGGCCTGTCTGCTCCAGCGCGGCCATCCCTTCAACCTGGTTCTGGAATCCGCCCTGCTCACGGACGGCCGCTTCGCTGACTTCGTTCGCGTCCCAGCCGGGGGCTCGGTGCTCCCCCCCAGCCATGAAACTGTGGACCGGCGGCTGCATTTTTTCGATGTGACGGATCCCGCCCGGATGAAAGCGATGCTGGATCCCATCACTCTCGAGCATTTTGTGGGAGTGGTCCGGGAGGCCATCGCCCGCAGCGGATGCCATGGCCCGGATTTCCTGATCCCGCTGCACACCAAGCGCTCCCTCTTCGAGGCCTTGCTCTCCGCGCTCGGGCTGCAGGAATCTCAGGCCGTCTATCTCGCGGATTACGGCCATCTTTCCGCCGCCGATCCTCTGCTCGGGCTTTACCTCGCCCGGGAAGAGGGGCGCCTGCGAAACGGCGACGTGGTGGTGCTGCTGAGCGCGGGGACAGGATACTCCTGGGGCGCCACGGTGATCCGATGGGGAGGCCCCCATGGTTGAGCTCCGCGTAGGCTCGACCGCCTCCTGGACGAAAACCATCACCCGTGCGGATGTCGAGGCCTTCGCCGCCCTGACGGGAGATGACAATCCATTGCATCTGGATGAAGAATTCGCCCGAAATACCCGCTTCGGCCGACCCGTTGTCCACGGGATGCTGGTGGCCGGGTTGATCTCCGCCGTCCTGGGACGGATGTTGCCGGGCCCGGGGACGATCTATCTTCGCCAGACCCTGGAGTTCCGACGCCCGGTCTACCCGGGCGATACCATCACTGCCGTGGTGGAGGTGCTCGACATCCGGAAGGATAAGCCGATCGTGACCCTGGCGACGCGCTGCCTCAATCAGCACGGCGAGGAGGTGCTGCGTGGGGAGGCTATGGTGTTAGCTCCGAAAGGCGATCCTCGGCGCCATGCCGATGATCCGTGAATTCTCCATCTGGAGGTGACCGATGAACCGTCGCTGGGTTATGGGATGGCTGGTCTTTTTATTGCTGGCCGGGGCGTGCGCGGCGCCGGCGACGCCATCGCCCACGCCGACAGCCGCGCCTGTTCCGGCCACGCCGACGGCCGCTCCTCCTCCCTCTCCCAAGCCCGGCAAGCCGCTGAAGATCGGTCTGCTCACCGATCGCTCCGGCTCCCTGGCCCTCTATGGCCCGATGCTGGAGAACGGCTTTATGCTGGGCCTGGAGTACGCCACCGGTGGAACCATGGAAGTGGCCGGCCGACCGATCCAGGTGATCGTTCGGGACAACGCCAGCGATCCGGAGAAAGGGGTGGCGCAGGCCCGTGAGCTCATCGAGGCCGAGGGCGTGGAGATTCTGGTTGGGGCTCCCAGCTCCGGCGTCACCCTGGCGGTCCAGAAGGTGGCCGAGGAGCATAAGGTCATCCTGATCGCCGAGCCGGCAGCCAGCCCGGATATCACCGGGAAGAATTTCAACCCCTACACGTTCCGGACCAGCCGGACCAGCGTGCAGGATGCGCTGACGATGGGCAAGGCGCTGATCGGGATGGGCAAGACCTTCGTGCAGATCGCTCCCGACTACGCCTTCGGCCATGGCTCCGCTCGCGCCTTCTACAATGTGGTCAAAAGCCTGGGCGGCCGCTTCACCATCAACGACACGCCGGAAGGGGCAGGGGCCATCTTTATCCCGCTGGAGACCACGGATTTCACACCCTACCTCCAAAGGGTGCTGGATGCCAAAGCGGAGGTCCTGATCGTGACTTGGGCGGGCGCGGGCTTCGTGCCCCTCTTCCAGCAGATGCAGGACCTCGGGGTTTTCCAGAAGATGACGGTGGCCACCGGGATGGGCGACAACCAGAGCATTGCCTCCGGCTATGCCTTCGCCACAGGAGCGGTGGGGGTGAGCGTCTATCACTACACCCTGCCCAAGAACCCGATCAACGATTGGCTGGTGAAGCGCCACCGGGAGAAGTTCGGAACGCCGCCGGATCTTTTCACAGCAGGCGGCATGGCCGCGGCAATCATGGTCATCGAGGGGTTGAAAAAGACGAACGGTGACGCCCGGGCCGATGCCCTCATCCCGGTCTTCGAGGGCATGACCTTTCAGGGCCCCAAAGGAACCTATATCATCCGGCCCTACGATCACGTCGCCCTGCAGCCTATGTATCTGGTCCGTCTCAAGGATCCTAAGGATCCCCAGTTCCGATTCTTTGAGCTGATCCAGGAGTTCTCGCCGGAGGAGACCGCGCCGCCGTGCATGCTGGAGGGACCTTATAAGGATCGGTGCCCGAAATCCTGAGGGGTGAGGGGCGGGCAGCGGGGGGCGTGGGATGCTGCCCGCCCTCACCGGGACCAACCCTTTTCCAGCATAAAGGCGAAAGGGGAATCCGGCAAGCGAAGGCCGGCATGTCTGCTCTGCAGGGGTTGCCGGAGAGCGATTCGCTGTCGCCTCCCGATGATGCCATGGAGGTCGATCTCGTCGTGATGAATGGGAGCTTTCAAAGAGGCCTGGATCGGCTGGGGAGGGAAAGGATGTATGGGGAGACCCTTCTGGAGACCCGCGGGTTGACAAAAAACTTTGGAGGGCTGCGGGCGGTCGATCAGGTGGACCTGCGGGTGGAGGCCGGCACGATCCATGCCCTCATTGGGCCGAACGGGGCGGGCAAGTCCACCCTCTTCAACCTGATCGGGGGAAGCCTGCGCCCAACGGCAGGCCGTATCTTCTACCGGGGGAAGGATATCACCGATTTCCCCCCTCATCATCGGGCGCATCTCGGGATCGGACGGGCCTATCAGCTCATCCATGTTTTCCCCAACCTGAGCGTTCTGGAGAACGTACGCTTGGCTGCCCAGGCCCAGGGGCCCGACAACTTCCGTTTCTGGGTTCCGGCGGCTCGCCTTCATCGTTATCTGGATCGAGCCTGGGCCGTGCTGCATGAGATCGGCATGGCGGAGCTGGCCGATCTTCCCGCCCGCGCGCTCTCCCATGGGCATCGCCGCTGGCTGGAGATCGCCATGGTGCTGGCTCAGGAACCTCAGCTCATGCTGCTGGATGAGCCGGCAGCCGGGATGGCCATCGAACAGATCCCTCGCCTGATCCGCCTGATTGAAGAGATCCATCAGCGGGGAGGGCGGACGATCCTGCTGATCGAACACAAGATCGATCTGGTGATGCGCCTGGCCCATCGGGTGACTGTCCTTCATCACGGACATGTGCTGGCCGAGGGGACTCCGGAGGAGATCGCCCGCAATGAGGCCGTTCAGCGAGCCTATCTGGGGGAACGGTCATGGATGCCGTCCTCGAATTGAGGGACGTTCACACATTCATCGGGTCCTTCCACATCCTGAAGGGGGTCTCTTTTGTGGTGCAGGAGGGCAGCCTGACCGCCTTGCTGGGTCGGAATGGCGCGGGGAAAACCACCACCCTGCGCACGATCATGGGACTTTGGCCGGCCGTGCAAGGAAGCATCCGGTTCCTGGGGGAGGAGCTCCGGGGGCGCCCGACCTATGAGATCGCCGCCTTGGGCATTGGCTACGTGCCGGAACATCGGGCGATCTTTCGCAGTCTCACGGTGGAAGAGAACCTGAGGCTGGCGGAACGGCGTCGGGGAGATCTGGCTCGAAAGGCGGATTGGATCTTCCATCTTTTCCCGGATTTGAAAGGTAATCTGAAGAAACCTGCCGGCCTCCTTTCCGGTGGGCAACAGCAGATGCTGGCCATCGCCCGGGCCCTTGTTCCGGACAACCGTCTTCTTCTCATCGATGAGCCCAGCGAGGGCCTGGCTCCTATACTGGTGGAGCAGGTGATGGCAACCATTCACCGGTTGCGCGAGGAGATGCCCATTCTCCTCGTGGAGCAGAACTTTTATGCCATCCATCACCTGGCGGATCGTTACATCCTGATGGAGGACGGGCAGGTGGTGCGCAGTGGGCCGATGGCCGAGCTTCTCATGGACCGCGAGGGACTCCAGCGCTATCTGGGGGTGATGGTATGAAGGGGACATGGGCGATGGGGCTGATCCTTCTTGCCCTCATCGGACTCCCCGCCTTTTTCCTTCCCTTGCCTGTATGGGCCTCTGTTCTGCTCTCCGGCCTTACCCTGGCCGCCCTGGTCTTTCTCGTTGCCGCCGGCCTCTCCCTCATCTTTGGGCTGATGGATGTTATTAATTTCGCTCATGGCACGCTGTTCATGCTGGGGGCTTACCTCGGCTGGACCGTTTACCAGAACCCTCGCTTGTTGCTCAATGTGGCTCCTTTGTTCCTGGCTCTGGGCGCGGGGATCAGGTTCGGGCGGATCCTGTCCGGCCGCATGCCGATGCCCCGCGCCCTCTCCGGATTCGGCATGGTGGGGTTTGGGGCCATGGCTTTCTGGAATCACAACCTGGGGAAGCTGGTCGCCTTCGGGAGCACAGTGCCCGGAGGGGCGATCCCCACTCCCCTTGCGCAGGAGCCGCTGGGTCTGGTCTTCGCCCGGATGGCCGCCATGACGGTGGCCGGATTGTGTGGGGGATGGGGGATGGAGCGAACGCGTTCTGGAGACTACTCCCGATCATGGGGGGTGCCAGCCGGCTTGCTGTTGCTGGGCGTTCTGATGCTGAGTGGTCGGGAGCCGATCGAGCGCTGGATCTTGGAAAGCCCGGCAGATCTCCGATTCCTCCTGGCGATCTGGGCAGGCGCTCTGGCGGGCGGCGCCCTGGGCGCCTGGATGGAAGCCACCCTGATCCGTCCCCTTTACGCCCGCCCCATCTATCAAGTTCTCCTGACGCTCGGCCTGTCTTATGTGGGCACGGAACTGGTGCGGGTGGTCTGGGGGCCTGGAAACTATGCTCCGTTGCCTCGGCCCTCCCTCTTCGCTGCGCCGTGTCTGGCCTCATCGGTTGGGGAATGGCTGCGTCAGGGATGCGCCTCCTTCAACGTGCTGGGGCGTCCTTTCCCCACCTATCGGTTGTTGATCATCGGGGTAGGGGTCGCGATGTGGGCAGGGATCGGCCTGTTGTTACGCTGGACCCGCATCGGCATCGCGGTGCGAGCTGCGGTAGAGGATCGAGAGATGGTGGAAGCCCTGGGGATCCCGGTGCGGCGGCTTTTCACCGGCGTGTTCGCCATGGGGTCGGCCCTGGCGGCTCTGGGCGGCGTGGTGGCCACGCCGTTCCTGGGCTTGAGCCCGGCGATGGGGCTGGAGTTTCTGCTTCAGGCCTTCATCGCCGTCATCATCGGGGGCATGGGGCATTACGGCGGCGCAGCGGTGGGCGCCTTTCTCGTTGGCCTCGCGCGAGCTTTCGGAGATTACCTGGTCACGGTAGGGATCACCCTTCCAGGCCTGACGGAGGCCATCCGCTTTTCTCCAGCCATCGCCCGCGCCTCCACCGTGCTGCTCATGGCCGTGATCCTTCTGCTCCGCCCCAGCGGACTGTTTGGACAGAAGACGGGATAAAGATCAGAGGCCGAACGTTCCCGCATCGCCCTCAAATCCTGGCTCCGCCTGGCGGGACCCCATAGAGGATCTCAGAGATCCGATATCTGCCTGGAAAATCGCAACATTCTACCGGACGACCGTCCAATCCTTCGTCGGAGAGGATGATGGAGATGGAGCGCACCGGGATCCATCAGGAGATCCTCTCGCGAGGATCTGTTTTCCGCTTATGGATTCGGCGGCATGGGGTGGGGCTGGCCGGCCTGGTCATCCTGGCCGGGTTGCCGTTCTGGTTGAGTGGGATACGGGGCGAGCCCGTGGAGGCCGGATGGCCTCGGTTTCTTCAAGGCCTGCTCATCCGCGTTTATCTGATGGCCGTTTATGCGCTGAGCTATGATCTCCTGATGGGTTACACTGGGATCCTCTCCTTTGGTCATGCCCTGTTCTTCGGCGGTGGAGCCTACATCATCGGCATTCTGCTCAAGCACTTCCAGGCTCCCTTGCTGGTTGCCATGCTCGCGGTCACCCTTTTCGCCATGGGAATCAGCGGGCTGGTCGGCGCCCTCTCTCTACGAGTACGAGGGGTGTATCTGGCGATGGTGACCCTGGCGTTAGCCCAGGCCGCCTTTATTCTGAGCGAAGCGACCGATTTCCGGCAATACACGGGAGCCGAGGATGGTCTTCAGGGCATCCCTGTTCCGGCTTGGCTGGACCCTGCGGAGCACCGCCTGCGGTTCTACTATTTGGCCATGGTTTTTATGCTGGGGGCCTATTTCCTGGTGCGTCGTCTGGTGGATTCCCCAACCGGCCGGGTCTGGATCGCGTTGCGGGAGAACGAAGAGCGCGCCGTCGCACTGGGGTATTCCCCCCTGGCTTTCCGGTTGCTGGCCTTTATGTGCTCCGGTACGCTGGCTGCGCTGGCAGGGGCGTTGAACGCTTTGTTCAACAAAAACGCCACGCCTTCGTTGTTGAGCGTCAACACCACGATCCAGGCCCTGCTGATGACCCTGGTAGGCGGAGTGGGAACCTTAAGCGGCCCCATGTTCGGCGCGGCGCTGCTGGAGCTCGCCGGTTATCTGTTTAACCGGGTGTTCGGCCCTCTTTGGTTCTTGCTGTTCGGCCTTTTCTATGTGATGGTGGTGCTGGCTTTTCCCCACGGACTGGCGGGTGCCTGGCGGCGCGCATGGGCCCGCCATCATGGTCCATTGCAGGGATCGGCTCCTGGATCGGAGGGATCTGCGCGCTCCGCCTCTCTTTGAAGCGGATGGGGGATCCCGAGCGGGCCGCTCCAAGGCCTTCCAGCGCGCCTTCCGAGCTGCTGGCCCCTGACTTGCCTCGCCCTGGAGGAGCCGAAGGGGTTGACATGCGGGGGAATTCGGCTTACAATCGCTATTGAACGAAATTGAAAGAAGTGCACATTTGCTCAAAAGCGGAAAGGGGTGGGGGCCCTAGAGGTGGGCCGGGGTTCCCTCTCCGCGTGCGGGGTGGAGATGCCACGGAAGACATCCTACCCGTTTCCGACCCGCGAGGAGCTCCTGGCCTATGTGGCCAGCCTGTATTATCAACGCGGCTGGGATCAGGGTCGCATCGCCCGGCGGCTGGGCCTGAGCCGTTCGATGGTCTCCCGTCTCCTCAGCGAGGCGCGGCGCAGGCGCATCGTTCAGATCCACATCCAGTGGCCGGTAAAAACCGTTTCCCCTCTGGAAAGCCGCCTCATGGAAGCCTTCTCCCTGCAGGGCGCTCGCGTGTTGGATGCGGAGAACTCCTCCTATCGGGAGCTGCTGGGCCAGCTCGGAAGGCTGGCCGCTATGGAGCTGCTTCCCCACCTCCGGGATGGAATGACGGTAGCTGTCACCTGGGGAGTCACCCTGTGGGAGGTGGTGCAGGCCCTCCCTTCCTCGTCCTATCCGCGGCTGCGGATCGTCCAGTGTCTGGGGGCGCTGGGAGGGCGCCAGCCGTGTGACAGCCCCTCCATCGTCCGCAAGCTGGCGGAGACCCTGGGGGCTCAGGGGTATTACTTGCATGCCCCGGTGATGGTGGAGCGCGAAGAGGTCGCCCAACGTCTGCTGGAGGAGCGGGCTATCAAGGAAGTCCTGGATCTGGCTCGAAGCGCGGACCTGTTGCTGGTCGGCATTGGGACGACTCATGCGGAGGCCTCCTCTTTGAAGCGCGCTGGATATCTGTCCGATGAGGATCTGGCGGAGCTGCGCCGGCGGGGCGCAGTGGGCTATATCTGCGCGCGGTATCTGGATCTAAAGGGTCTCCCGGTGAGCACGCCTTTCGATCAGAGGACGATCGGCCTGACCCTGGAGGACATCCGCCGCATCCCGTGTGTGATCGCAGTGGCCGGTGGCCTGGTGAAGGCGCAGGCGATCCTGGCGGCCCTGCGCAGCGGCCTGATCGACATCCTGATCACAGATAAAGGGGCGGCTACGGAAGCGCTGAATCTCCATCTTCGAGAATCCCCATGAGCGCAAGGACGGACGGCCACGCGATGGCGGAGCGATTCCGGAAGGTGCTGGAGGCCTTCGCCCGGGCGCGGGTGATCCCGGTGGCGGTCCTGGAAAACGAAGAGGAAGCTTGCGTCCTGGCAGCCGCCATGCAAGAGGCAGGGATCCCGGCGCTGGAGGTCACCTTTCGCACTCCGGCGGCCCCGGAGGTGATCCGATACCTGCGGCAAGCCTATCCGCTCATACGGATCGGTGCTGGGACGATTCTCTCCCCAGAGCAGGCAGAGGAGGCGGTGGCGGCGGGCGCGGAGTTTCTGGTCTCCCCGGGGTGGGAGGCGGAGCTGGGCTGTTGGTGCCGTGAGCATGGGGTTCTCCTGATCCCCGGGGTGGCGACTCCCACGGAGATCATGGCCGCATGGCGGCAGGGATGGGAGGTGTTCAAATTCTTCCCGGCGGAGGCTATGGGTGGGGTGCAGGTCCTTGAAGCCCTGGCGCCGGTTTTCCCGCACGCCCGCTTTATCCCCACGGGAGGGATCCAGGCGGGAAATCTCATCGATTATCTGCGCTTGCCCAACGTGCTTGCCTGCGCCGGCACCTGGCTGGCGGATCGTCAGCTAATTCGCGAGGGAAAGAAAGAGGAATTGGTTCGCAGGGCCCGAGAGGCTTTGGCCCTCGCTCGGGAGGCGACAACGGGAGGCCTGGCCGCTATCCTGTCGTGAACTTCAATGGGAGGCCGTGCCCAGGAGGGGGAGCTGTGGCGGTCATCCGGACAGTAGCCGGTGATATCCCGCCGGAATCCCTGGGAATTTGTTACGCCCATGAGCATGTCTTCTGCCGGCCTCCGGTAGAGGATCCGGATCTCATTCTGGACCGCGAGGACGTTGCCATCCGGGAGTTGCGCTGGTTCCGGGAAGCGGGCGGACAGGCGCTGGTGGAGATGTCCCCGCCGGACTACGGTCGCGATGTCCAGGCCCTGTATCGGATCTCTCAGGCGACGGGCGTGCATCTCATCGCCGTTACCGGTCATCATAAGGAAGCCTTCTCTGGCCCCTGGGTGGAGGGTCGTTCCGTTCACGAGTTGGCCGAGCGGTTCATGCGGGAGATCGTGGAGGGCATTGACGGGACAGGGATCCGTGCCGGTGTCATTAAGGCCGGCAGCAGCCTGAATTGCATCACGCCGAACGAGGAGAAAGTTTTTCGGGCCGCTGCTCTTGCCCATCGCCTCACGGGTGCCCCGATCTCCACCCATACCGAGGCGGGCACGATGGGCCTGGAGCAGGTAGCCCTCCTGCGATCCGAGGGGGTGGATCCGGCCCGGGTGATCATCGGCCATGTCGATCGTCGGATGGAGTGGGAGTATCACCTGGCCCTCGCCCGCACAGGGGTTTATTTGGGCTATGACCAGATCGGCAAGGAAAAATACGCCCCGGATCGCCTCCGGATCGAGTTCATCCGACGGCTGATCGCCGAGGGTTACGGGAAGCAGATTGTGCTGGGCGGGGACATGGCCCGGAAATCCTATTGGCCCAGTTATGGAACGGGGGGCGGCCCGGGGCTCACTTATATCCTGTGGCGTTTCATCCCATGGTTGCGCTCAGAGGGGGTGTCCGAGGAGGCAATCCAGGACCTCCTGATCCACAATCCGGCGCGCGCCCTTGCCATCGCATAGATGGGAGGGTGTAGTCGGAACAAGGGGAAGTTGGGATCTCCAGCGCGAGTAGGAGGAGGTGGGCGGTGAGCGGGAAGCCACCGATTCGGGTCGTGGCGGCTTGCGGGCTGGGGACCGGGACAGCCCTCTACCTGAAGATGACGGTGGAGGAGATCCTCAGGAAGGCGGGCATCCCCGCGGTGGTGGAGACGGCGGATGCAACCCTCGCGCCCACGATCACCGCCGACATCATCGTCACCGGTCCGGATCTGGCAGAGATGTTCCGCCAGCGGGCCCGGGCGCGGGAGATCGTAGCGGTTACGAACTACGGGAACAAGGCCGAGATCCAGGAGAAGCTGTTGGCCGCTGTGCGGCGGCTGGAGGGATAACGCGTTGGATTTCCTGGAGGCCCTGGACGGGCGCATCCGTATTCTGGAGCGTGTGGGCGAATGGGCGGAGGCGGTCCGGATCAGCGGGGAGCTCCTGGCTGCCGATGGCCTGGTGGCTCCTTCGTATGTGGAGCATATGATCCAAACCTGCCAGGAGCTCGGCCCATACATCGCTATCGCTCCCGGCGTAGCCATTCCCCACGCCCGCCCGGAGGATGGGGCGAAGGGCCTGGGTCTTTCCTTGGTGGTCGTTCGGGAGGGGGTCTGGTTCGGCTCCCATAATGATCCCGTTCGCGTTCTGATCGCCTTCGCCACTCCGGATCGATCGGCGCACATCGATTTGCTGCGTCAGCTGGCGAACCTGCTGGCGCGGGCCGGCGATCTCACGCAAGCGGCTGCGCGCCTGGGCACCCCCGAGGAGTGGAAGGAGTATTTGCGTTCCATCCTTCAGGATTCCCCATAGGAGGTGACCATGGAGACCTTGCGCGCTATTCTGGAATTTATCCAGAAGTTCATGCAGGAGCCGTCCCTGTTCCTGGGGCTGATCGCCCTGCTGGGCTTCCTCCTGCTTCGGGAACGGGTCGAGCGCACGATCTCCGGAACCCTCAAGACGGCCATCGGGTTGCTGATCCTCCTGGCAGGGGTCAACCTGATGGTCCAGGCGCTGCTCCCGCTCGGGGAGCTGGCCGGGAAAACCCTGGGCCTGCCGCCGGTCCAGATCCAGATCGGGACCCAGAAGATCATCAGCGAGCTCGGGATCCAGATCGGCCTGGTCATGCTCTTCGCCTTCCTCATCAACGTGCTCCTCACGCGGTTCCTCGGCGGCCTGGGGTTTAAGTACATCTATCTCACCGGCCATCTCATCTTCTGGAACGCGGTGATCTTCGTTTCCGCTTTCCGGTATGCCCTGGGGCTGGAGGGGGCCGCTCTGGTGATTGTGGCCAGCCTGTTCACCGGCCTTTATCAGACGATCCAGCCCTGGTATACCCATCGCTTTGATCTCTTCGTGAATGAGGGCAGCGGGTTCGTCCTGGGCCACTCTTCCTCCCTGACCGTGCTGGTTACGGCATGGCTGGCGCGCCTGTTTTCACGGGGAGGGAAGCAGCGCATAGGGGACATGGAGGCCCTCCGCTTCCCGCGAGCGCTTGAATGGTTGCGGGAGCCCATGTTGCTGATGGCGGCCACCTTCCTGGTGGTTTATCTTATCATGGCCGCTCTGAACGTGAGCTTCGTAGTGGAGGCGGCCGCCAAAGCGGGCAAGCATCCCATCATCTGGGTCCTGCTGCAGGCGTTGAACTTCGCCGCCGGCTTCGCTATCCTGATCATGGGCGTGCGGATGATCATCGCCGAGCTGATCCCCTCCTTCAAGGGCATCGCCGAGCGCATCGTCCCCGGGGCCATCCCCGCCCTGGACTGCCCGCTCTTCTTCCCTTACGGTCAGGTCTCCATGGCTTACGGAGGCCTGATCGGGATGCTGACCATGGTCCTGGTTTCCCTTCTTTTCGCAGGAGCCCGCTATCCGTTCTTCATCTTCGCCCCCACGATGTCGGTGTGGTTCCATGGGGCCACCGCCGGCGTGTATGGGAATAAATACTGGGGGATCCCGGGCGCCATCCTGGGCGGCGTGGTCGCCGGGGTGCTGATGGGCGTGGGCCAGGCGCTGATGTGGCCGGTGCTGGGGTTCGCCATCGGCGATTTCTTCAGCTGGGCCTCGGACACAGACTATGTGCTCTGGCCTCTGCTGATCGCCCTCATTGGTCGCATCCTGGGACGCTGATGGCTCCCGAAGAGCAGGAAGCGATGGAGAGGGGCCAGCTCTGGGGAGCTGGCCCCTCTGCTTTCATCCAAGTCGCTGCAGGGCGAAGCGGAGGACGGATACGATCTGCTCCACGATGGCCTCGAGGAGGGACTCCCCTTTCTCCGCAGTGGCTAGGGTGGGATCGCCGAGGATGCCGGTGCGGGTGATCTCCGTCCAGGGAACCGGGCGGTAGAGAAAGTCGGGGGGGAGCTGAGGCTCCTCGCGGATCATCCGATCCCGACGCACTTGCTCAGGGGCGATATGCAGAACCAGGGAGGTCTCGATTTCGTCGGCGTGGAAGTAGCCGCCGGGCATGGGTCGGGAGGAACAGATCCGCGAAGCGGCCTCGCCGATCCCGGGATAGGTGAAGACATACATTACTGGGCCCTTCAGCTGGTAGAGACGGCGGGCGGCGGCCTGGAGAGCAGCCCCGTTGCCGATGTGGCCGTTGATCACCGCCACCAGCGCCGCTCCCTGCCGTTGAAGGCTCAGCCCCAGATCCACCAGAAGGCTGACCAGAGTCTCGCTGGAGATGGAGAGGGATCCGGGGAAATCCTGAAGGGACCAGACCTGACCGTAGGGGATCAGGGGCAACAGCACGCCTCCCACCTGTTCCGCTACCCGTTCGGCGATCGCCTGGGCCAGCAGGTTATCGGTGCCGACCGGGAGATGGGGTCCGTGGGCTTCGATGGCCCCAATGGGGAGGATCGCCAGACGGCGCGCCTCCAGAATCCGCCGCGCTTCTTCCCCGCTGAGAAGTTCGTATCGCTGCAGGTTCATCACCGGGCCTCCCTTAGAGGTCGCCTCTAATTGTAGTAAACCTTGCGCCAGGGGCGGCCATCCGGGCACGGCCCCTCTCCGATTGGGGAGGGGCAGGGGCACCCAGGGCCTCCCGGCTGCCTTCCCCGCGCTCGGGGAAGACGAACCCGCAGCCCCGGGGCTGATGGGAAAGAGGGAACCGGTTCTCCGCCAGACCACGCAAAGCGCCGACAGCCCATCGTGTTCCACAACTTTTCTTTTTGAGCAGGCGGTTTTAAAATAAAAACCGTAAATGTCCTGTTTCCTCTTTTTTCTCGGCGCGAGGAGTGGGAAAGGAAGGAGCCGACCCCATGCAGGTTCGCGGAACTGCCGGTGATCCTGTAAGGCCCAGTCCTCAGGGCTTGATATAGAGGCGTGCCGGGGTGGGGAAACGGCCTTCATTCTGCAACCTCTAAGTCCTCATCTCCGTGAGCTCCGAGGCCTCCATATGGGATGAGGGATCACCTGGGTTGGAGCTCCCACTTTGCGGTCTCTATCTGGAGCGATCGGGGCGAGCGCCCTGACCTTCTCCCGCGGGACGATCGCCCGTGAGGATGGGAGTGAGGAGGGTAGCGATGGCAACCACCGGGAGCTTGCGGGAGATCCCGCTGGCCGCGCTGATCGAAACCGGATGCCGGTCTCGCGCATCCGCGCGACTTCAGCTCCGGCATGGCGAATGGGAGGGCGAGATCTATTTCTCCGATGGTGAGATCGTCCATGCGGTTTGCGGGGATCTCAAAGGGGAACCCGCGTTGTGGCGATTGCTGGGATGGACGGAGGGGCAGTTCACGCTGGAAGATGAGGTCCGCAGCCCCGAGCGCACTCTGTATCGTCCCTGGCAGGAACTCTTGCTGGAGGGCATGCGCCGGGCCGCTCGTTCCGCGGATGCGGCCAGCGCGGCGATTCCTTCCCCCTCGGAATGGATCGCTCGCCTCCGTTCGATCGAAGGAGTCCTCGGCGCGGTGATCTGTAGCCCGGATGGGGTGGTGATGGCCGCGGAGGTTCCAGAGGGGAAAGGGGAGGTGGAAGGGGCGATTACGGTCTATCTATCGGCGGCGGCGGCGGCCATAGCGGATCTTCTCCCCATGGGCGCTTTCGAACATGCAGTGGTCTCGGAGTCCCAGCGGCGGCTTCTGATCCTCCCGCGTTCGCCGTTCATGATCGGCCTGGTGCTCTCCCCCCAGGCCTCGCCGGCCCTGGTCCTCTCCGAGGCGCTGGCCCGCCTGGCCTGAGGCGATCAGCCCGCTTCTTTTCCATTAAGCTGGATGACGGATCGACCTCTCCTCACCCTGTGAAGCGGGATGAGGATGGGGAGGGGGCGAACCCGAGGAAGCCGGCCTGTCATGGGCTTGCGGGGCTCTATTCGATCCGGAAACAGCTGCTCTTCGGATCCCGAAAGGAGAGGGGATGGCCTTCGAAGAGCTGTTGCAGGAGGTGAATACCATTCCAGGGGTGGAGGGGGCCTTCCTGCTTCACGAAGAAGGGGCCGTTCAGGGGAATACGCTCCCCGCGCGTTACTCTGCGGAGACCCTGACGGCGGCGGCGCGGATTATCACTCGAACCTTCAGCGCTCTGGAGGCCTCCCGCCGGCGAGTGCCCGAGGTGGAATTGTGCTTCGTCGGAGGACGTCTCATCCTTCGGCGGATCCCCGGAGGGATCTTAGGCGTTTGCTGTGCCCGCTCGATCAACCGGCCTTTGCTCGATCTCGCCCTCCAGCCGGTGATCCGATCGCTGAGCGCCGCCTTGAAGGAGCAACCGACAGCTCCCCGTAAACCCCGCGCATCCCGGACGGGCGCCCTCCGGCTTTCCACCCTGATCCAGGATCTCGTGAACGAGGGGCTCCGCCTGGTCGAGACGGCGCGGACCCGGGGGATCCCCATTCGATTGCTGGGGAGCGTGGGGATCGCTTATCACGCCCCGTCCGCGGCCCGTTACCTGCCGACGCCCTCCTATCCGGGATTGGAGCTCGCTGCCTCCTCCCGGCATGGGAAGGCCCTGGCGGTTTTTATGGAAGAGCAGGGATATGAACCGTTTGCTCGCTTCAACGCGTTCTACGGGACCCGACGCCTTCATTTCCGCAAGCCGGAGACCGGCTGGCCTGTCGACGTGTTCCTGGATGCCTATGAGATGTATCACCGAATGGAGTTCGCAGCGGCGCTCAGCCGTGAGGAGATCGCCCTGCCACCCACCTGGCTCCTCCTTTCCCGCCTCCAGGCAGTGGAGGCCGGAGAAGCCGAGCTGCTGGAGATCGCGGTCATGCTGCTGGACCATGAGGTGGTGGAGGGAGAGCAACCGGAAGCGGTGGATCTGCGGGTGATCGCTGGGCTTTGTGCAGAGGATTGGGGGTGGTATCGGACGGTTACCATGAACCTGGAGCGGACGGCCCGGCAGATCGAGGGGTGGGAGGAGCCGGCGCGGGGGCGCGTTCGCGAACGCCTGGAGCGCTTGCGGCAGGCCATTGAGACAGCCCCTAAAAGCCTGGGCTGGCAGATACGCGCTCGCCTGGGGGACGCGGTGCGCTGGTATCAGGCCCCCATTCGGCCGGAGGAAGGACCGCGTCCGGATATGGCCATCGGATGATGGGGGGTTGAGGCTCGCCGGCAGCGGCCGGCCTGGTCTTAGGGAGATTTCTTCGGCCGCGAAGGGAGGACTAGGAGGAGCCAGGATGCGTCTGGAGCCGGTGCGCCGTTTGGGACGGGCGATCGGGGAGATCCTTTACGGGATGGCCCTGCATGATATGGTGCGGGCGAACCTCCGCCAGAGAGGGTCTATGGAGCACCTCTTCCTGTTGATCACCTTCGGGGATCTGGTGGGCATCCCGATCATCCCCCCTTATTACTGCATGCGGCTGCTCCCCTTCATCGTCCCCCAGATCCACGCCTGGCGCCGGCGTCTGCTCCGCGAGCGAGACCTCACGGACATGCTGTTCTGAGGTAGGGGATAATGGCTCCCCGTCGGCGGATCCTTCTGGTGATCGAGACAGCGGACCTGGCCCGCTACGCGGGGTTCCTGGAGTCCGCCGCGTCGCGCTGGGAGATCCTGGCTCTTTCCCCGAGCGAGGCCCTCGCCCAGCCGATTCAGGAGGAGCCTCCGGACGCCGTCCTGGTCGCTGTGGAGGGCGTTCCGGAGGGATGGCTGGAGAGCTGGAAGCGGACAGAGCCGCGCCCCCTCCTGATCCAGCTGAGCGCCCAGGTTTCCGCCCCCCGCAGGGCCCCCGCAGGGCCCTGGGATTGGATCCTCCCAGCGGTTTCCCCGGCATCGGATCTGGAGGCGATGCTCCCCTTTCCATCAGGGGAGCAGAGGCCGACGATCGCCGTGCGGAAGGTCTTGCTCGTCGGGGAGGCGACCGTCGGCAAGACTTCCCTGGCGGCCTTTTATCTGCAGCGAGCCTTCGACCCCCGCCGTCATATGACCATCGGGGTGGACATCCATATCTGCCCGGTGGAGGTCGAGGGGATGGCCGTGCGCCTGGTGGTGTGGGATGTCGGGGGGCAGCGGCGTTTTGCCGCCCTCCGGGATCTTTTTTATCGGGGTGCCGCGGCCGGGGCCCTGGTTTTCGATCTGAGCAACCGCCTCTCCTTTTACCAGCTTCTAAGATGGTGGCAGGAGCTCCGGAGCCACCTCGGGTCCATCCCCGTTCTCCTGGTGGGCAACAAAGCGGATCTGCCCCGGGAGATCTCCCGCTGGGAAGCGGAATCCCTCGCCCGGGCATGGGGCACGCCGTATTTTGAGACCTCCTGCGTGACCGGTGTGGGGGTCCTGGAATTCTTTCAGGCCCTGGCGGCCGCTGCCTTGAAAGGGGCCTCGCCAGCGGAGCCAGGTTAACCCATCCCCGGTGATGGGAACGCTACTCATACTACAACAGTGGAAGTAGGGCAACTGTTTGCAGTTGCCCTGCGGGTAACTAAGGCCCTGGCACGATCCGCAGGATCCGATCATCGCCGGGCATGGGCCGTCCCCGGCCATCCCGGTTGCTGGTGGTGAAGTAGAGGGCGCCGTCCGGGCCCATCACCACATCCCGGATCCGTCCGAATTCCCCGCGGAAGAGCTCCTCATGGAAAATCACGGCCTTCCCATCCGGGCTCAGCACCACGTGGTGCAGGTGTTGTCCGCGCAGGGCTCCAAAGAACAGATGGCCTTTCCACGGCGCGAGCCGCTCGCCGGTGACGAACGCCATGCCCGCCGGCGCCCAGGTGTCCTGCCCGCTATGAAGGATGGGATCCACGAAACGGGGATCCCCCGGCGCATCCGTCACCCGGGGCCATCCGTAATTGCCCCCCGGACGGATGAGATTCAGCTCGTCCAGACAGCATAACCCCATCTCGCCGGAGGGTCCATGCTCGGTGCTGTAGAGCTGGCCGGTGGTGGGATGCCAGGCTAAGCCCTGGGGGTTGCGGTGGCCGTAGGAATACACGTAGGAGCCCGGGAACGGGTTGTCGGCGGGGATCGATCCGTCCGGATTCAGACGGAGGATCTTCCCGGCCAGGCTGTCCAGCCGCTGGGCCAGCTCCCGCTGGGCCGCGTCGCCGGTGGTGGCATAGAGCTTGCCATCCGGGCCGAAGGCCAGCCGTCCGCCATCGTGAATGCCCGCGCCCGGGATCCCATCGATCAGGATCGTTTCCTCCCCCGCTGTGTTTCCCCGCAGGGTGAGCCGGGAGATCCGGTTGCGCAGCGCGCCCTCGGCCCGGTAGGTATACATGACGTAGAGATAGCCGTTCTGAGCGAAGTTCGGATCCAGGGCCAGGCCCATCAATCCCCCCTCGCCGGTCGCCGCCACGGGGAGGACGGCCACCGGCTCCGGGCGGAGCTGGCCGTTTTCGATGACCCGGATCCGCCCGGGGCGTTCCGTGACGAAGATCCGGCCGTCGGGCGCGAAGGCCAGCGCCCATGGCACCTCCAGCCCGGTGGCCACCACCTCCACCCGAAGCGGGAAGGATCCGGAAGGGGTGGAGGAGGGCGGGGAGGCCGACGGAGTGGGGGAAGGCGGGACGAGCGCCGCCGTTGGGGTAGGAGACGGCGAGGGCGCAGGCGGCGGGGTGAAGCGCAGGGTGGAAGGGAGGGATGAGGGGGTGATCGCTGGCGAGGGGGAAGCCGGACCCCGACGGCATGCCCCCAGGAAAGCGAGGCAGAAGAGCGTCCCGATGAAGAAAAGGGGTTTCCGCATGGCCTTAGCCCTTAGAGATCCTCCGGAGGATCGTGCCGGTTCATTCGGCCTCCCGCCGCGCCAGCTCCCGGTCCATCATCACCAGTCCTGTCCCATCCTCCCCAATGCGCCGGAGCGCCTCCAGGATCTGCTCCACGCTTTTCTCCTCCTCGATCTGTTCTTCCAGGAACCAGTGGAGCAGGGGCAGGCTGGAAGGATCGTTCTCGCGGACGGCGATCTGGTAGAGGTTCCGGATGAGGCCGGTGACCCGGCGCTCATGCTGGAGAGCCTGGGCGAAGGCTTCCTGAGGAGAGGAGAAATCCACGGGAGGCTGTTCGATCGCCTGCAGGATGACGCGCTCCCCTCGATCGCAGAGGTGGTCGAAGAACTTCATCGCATGGCCCACTTCCTCGCGGGCCTGCACCCGCATCCAGTGGGCGAACCCGGGCAGGTTCAGCGCTTCGAAGTAGGCGGCCATGGAGAGATAGAGATAGGCGGAATAGAGCTCGTGGCGGATCTGGTCGTTCATGGCCTCGCGGAGCGCCTGGTTCATCGCCATGGGAGCCTCCTCTCGGATGTTCGGGGATAGGGAGCTGCGGGATCCGTGCGCTCAGGACGGATGCCTCCCCCCAGGATCTGAGGCTCGTGGGTGGAGGATCGCCTCGCCCGGCTCACCCTTGGCTCACCCTTAGGGATTTTTCTTTTTCCCTCATAGAGTCTACAGTCAAAGAGCCAAACCCACCAGCCCTCCCCGGGGGTTTCCTAAGGAGGGTGAGGAACCGGAGGGAGTCTGCCGAAGGCGAACTCCGGGTCTCCAGATGTTCCGTATCCGAATCCGATTCGTAACGTTCGAGCCGGATATCCGTTAAATGCAGTAGGAAAGGATTTCAATGAAAATGGCTCCTGTTCAGGCGCGTTCGGTTCATCTGGAGGAAGCCGCTGTTGAACCGGAGATGATCCGTCGGGCGCAGGGGGGCGATCCCGAGGCGGTGGGGTGGCTCTATGATCGCTATTATCTCCCCATCTATCGCTACTTTCGGATCCGGCTGGAGGACCAGGAGCTTGCCGAAGATCTGACGGCGGAAGTTTTCGTGCGGATGCTGGAGCATCTGCCCCGATATCGGGCGCGGGGGCGTCCGTTTCTGGCCTGGCTGTATACCATCGCCCGAAACCTGTTGACGGATTACTACCGGGCGCAGCCGCGCACCGTAGCGACGCCGCTGGAGGATCCGGAGCGCGCCCCGGGTGGGGAGGAGGATATCGAGCAGATCGAAGCGCAGGCCCAGTGGGATTGCATCCGGCGAGCCATGCAGAGGTTAACGCCCGATCAGCAGGACGTGCTGTTTCACCGTTTTCTGGAGGGGCGCTCTGTAGAGGAGACGGCCCGGTTGATGGGGAAACTGCCCAATGCCATCAAAGCGCTGCAGCACCGGGCGCTGGCCGCCCTGCGACGGCGGATGGAGGAGATGGGATGTCTATGAAAGATCTTTCCTTTGAAGAGATCCTGGCCCGGTGTCTGGATGAGATGGCCGCGGGCGCTGACCTCGAGCAGGTGGTGGCCCGTTATCCGGCCTATGCCGCAGAGCTTCGCCCGCTGCTGGAGGCTGCCCTCCGGCTGCGGGAGGTCCCCGTGCCGCCCCCGCGTCCGCAGGCTGTTCGTCAGGGGCGAGCCCGCGTGATCGCGCGGTCAAGGCCTTCGCGGGCCTCCGGCTGGGGATGGCTTCAGGGGCGTCGATGGGTTTCCGCGTTGCTGACCGCCGGGCTGATCCTGGCTCTGCTTTTCGGGGGAGGAGCGCTGGGGGTGCAGGCGGCGGAAGCCAGCCTCCCGGGCGATCCCTTTTACGGGCTCAAGCTGTGGAAGGAATCCCTCGAGCTGACCTGGGCGGAATGGCATGGAGATCCGGCCCCGTTGCTGGTGCGCCAGCTGGAGCGGCGTTCGGAGGAGATGGAAACGCTGCAGCGACAGGGCCGCCCGGTGCATCCGGCCGTTCTTCAGCGCTCCGCCCGTCTGCTGATTCGACTGATCCTCCTGGCCGAGCGCCATCCAGATCATCCGGTCCTCCGGCAGCGCGCCCTGCAGGCCATTGAGCGGCATCAGGCGATCCTCCTGGCCCTGCGCGATCGGGTCCCACCGGCCGCCCGCCCGGCGCTGGAGCGCGCTCTGGAACGAGCGAATCGGGCCCGGGAAGTGCTCTCCTCCCCCGTTCCCCCTCGTCCTTCCCCTGGGCCACCCCCTAAATGGCCTCCTCGAGGGCCCGGGCGGTGATCGGGGAGAGGCGGAGCGGATGATCGAAGGCGTCCCGTTCAGCCCCCAGAGCTCCCCGGGGGAACTCGCTATCCAACGGGCATTTCGCCGCTGCTCTACCGTCCCAAAGCCCCCATGCCTCCGAGTCCCCACCCCTCTTGAACGGTGTGGGGAGGGATCTCCACTATGAGGGCCCCGTTAGCTTAGCTACCCATCCTCTGCCCTGGATCCCAGATCCATGGGGAAAGGCAAAGGGGAGCAGCTCCTCCCCACACCGGAGCTGATTGATATTGATCGATACTTGACATTTCGATCATTATCGATTAATATATGGAACGGAGGTGCTCATGCAGGCGGCTCGACGAGAGCAGATCCTCCAGATCCTGAGCGAGCGGTCCTTCGCCACGGCGGAGGAGCTGGCCCGGCTGACGGGGGTTTCTCTGCCGACGATCCGTCGGGATCTCCAGGCCATGGCGGAGGAAGGGTTGATTGTCCGCACCCGGGGTGGCGCATCGCTGGGCACGCCGGGGATCGGTCATGAGATCCCTTATCTAACACGGGCTCGGGTTCAGCTGCCGGAGAAGCGGGCCATCGCTCGCGCGGCCCTGGAGTTCATTCGGGAAGGGGATGTGATCGCTCTGGATGTGGGTTCCACGACGTTCGAGCTGGCCCGTCTCCTTCGCCCCCGTCGGAACCTCACGGTCTTCACGGCCTCCGTTCCCATCGCGCAGTTGTTGGCCAACACGGAGATTTCGGTGTTTCTCCTGGGCGGCCAGCTGCGCAAGAAGGAGCTTTCGATCGTGGGCCCCCTCGCATTGCGAATGGCCGCCCAGTTTTACTATGACCGTTTCTTCATGGGGGTGGCCGGTCTGGACCCCGAAGCCGGGTGCACGGATTTCAGCTTGGATGATGTGGAAGTGAAGAAGGTCTTTCTGGAGCGCTCCCGCGAGATCGTCGTCCTCGCCGATCATACCAAGCTGGGCCACATCTCCTTCACCGCCATCTGTTCGGTCCAGCGGGTGCACCGGGTGATCACCGATGCGGGGGCGGATCCACAGATCGTCGACCGGTTGCGAGAGCTGGGCGTGGAGGTGCGGGTGGTGCCGGTCACGGAGGATCGCGCGGCTGGCCGGCGGAGCCGCGCGGCCCATCGCGCCTGAGTCCCTATGGGCAGCAGGCGAAAACCCTCAGGCAGGAGCGGCTCGATGTCCTGGTTGCAGGAGGTCTTCGGGGTCTCCAAGCCGGTGATCGGGATGGTGCATCTGCCGGCCCTGCCCGGGGCTCCGCTCTACGATGCGGAGAAAGGGATGGAAGGGATCCTGGAATGGGCCCGGCGCGATTTGCGCGCCCTTCAAGCGGGCGGGATCGACGCGGTGATGTTCTGCAATGAGAGCGATCGTCCCTATACCCTGCGAGCAGATCCGGCGACGGTGGCGGCGATGGCGGCCGTGGTAGGGCGATTGCGTGATGAGATCCAGGTGCCCTTTGGGATTGATATCCTGTGGGATCCCTTCGCCGCTCTGGCGGTTGCGCACGCCACAGGCGCCCGATTCGTGCGGGAGGTCTTCACGGGCGTTTACGCCAGCGATATGGGATTCTGGAGCCCCTCGGCGGGGGAAGTCCTGCGTTACCGTCGGGCCATCGGCGCGGAGGGAGTGCGGCTGCTTTTCAACATCAACGCCGAGTTCGCCGCCCCGATGGGGAGCCGGCCCTTGGCCGAGGTGGCTCGCTCCGTGGCCTTTTCCAGTCTTCCCGATGCCATCTGTGTTTCAGGGCCCATGACCAGCGTGCCGGTCCGGGCGGAGGATTTGCGGGCGGTGAAGGAGGCAGTGGGATCGATCCCGGTGTTCATCAACACGGGTGCCCGCCATGACAACATCGCGGATCTGCTGCCTTATGCGGACGGGGTGATTGTGGGTTCCAGCCTGAAGGTCGATGGCATCACCTGGAACCCGGTGGATCCGGAACGGGTGCGGTCGTTCATGGAGATCGTGCGCCAGCTGCGGGGGGAATAGGGAGCATGGCGCGCGTGGTGGTCGAGGGATTGACCAAACGGTTCGGTCGGGTGGTGGCTGTGCAGGATTTCAGCCTGGAAGTGGCCGAGGGGGAGCTGGTCTCTCTGCTTGGCCCCTCCGGGTGTGGCAAAACCACGGTCTTGCGCTGCATCGCCGGTTTCGAGCGCCCCGACGCGGGTCGCATCCTGGTGGACGATCGGGTGCTGAACGATGTGCCTCCTGAGCGCCGTGGGATCGGGATGGTGTTTCAGACCTATGCTCTCTTCCCTCATATGACCGTTGCGGAGAACATTGCTTTCCCTCTGATGATCCGGGGCCGGCCGCGGGAGGAGCAAGACCGAGTGGTTCAGGAGATGGTGGCCCTGGTCCATCTGGAGGGTATGGAGGATCGTTATCCATATCAGCTTTCAGGGGGTCAACGGCAGCGCGTTGCCCTGGCGCGGGCCCTGGCCATGCGCCCGAAGGTCCTCCTGCTGGACGAGCCTCTCTCCGCCCTGGACGCCAAGATCCGGGAGGAGCTGCGTGGGGAGATCCGCAGGATCCAGAAGACTTTGGGGATCACGACGCTTTATGTGACCCACGATCAGGAGGAGGCGCTGGCCCTCTCCGATCGGGTGGTGGTGATGAATATGGGGCGGATCGAGCAGGTGGGAACCCCTGTTGAGATCTATAACTCGCCACGCACCCCGTTTGTGGCCATGTTCGTGGGGACGATGAACCTCCTTCCCGGCTGGATGGAAGCCGATGGGATCTTCCGTTGGAAGGAGCGAGCCCTGCGGATCAGCCCGGATGCCAGGATATCCGCTGGGCGGGAGGCCTATCTCGCCCTCCGCCCGGAGCGCCTCAAGGTGGCCCGCGCGCCGGAGAGTATCCCTCCACAACATAATGCCCTGCCGGGTCGGGTGGAATGGGTGACCTTCCTCGGGCCAATCGGGCGTCTCTCGGTGCGCAGCGACGACGAGGTGCTCCTGATCGACATGCCCTCGGATGAGGCGATGCGCTTCCGGGTGGGGTCGCCCGTCTGGATCCATTTCCACCCGGAGACGGCGCGGGTAGTACCGAGGGAGCGATAGCGATGCTGACCTTCGGCTTCAAGGGGCCAGATCCTGGGATTCCTTTTGAGGATTGGTTGTCTGTCCTGAGGAAGGCGGGGTTCTCATGGATGGAGATCCAGGCGCCGGAGACGCCGGACCCCGGCTGGGAGGAGCAGCTGCGAGCCTGGCGGGAGAGGGAGGGATGGCTGTTCTCTGTGCACGCCCGATTCTTCGGCGTCAACCTGTCCAGCCCGAATCCGCGGGTGCGGCAGGCGGCGGTAGAGGTGGCCCTGGAGGATCTGGCCTTCGCCGCGCGGATCGGGGCGCGGCGTCTCAACCTCCACGCAGGAGATGTGAACTGGTATGACGTCCCGCCGCCGGATCATCCGGCGCATGCCCGGATGGTTCAGGCGCTGGATCGATTACGGGAGCGCCATCGGGCGGCCGCCGCCCGGTCGGTGATCGAGATTGCCCGGGCTGCCCATCCGCGGGGTGTGGAGGTGGTGGTGGAGAACCTGTATAAGCCGTGGGAGTTGTTGTGCAGTCCGGAGGAAGCTCGTGGGTTCCTGGAAGGACTGGACGGACTTGTGGGGTTCACGCTGGACACAGGCCATGCAGAGCTGGCTGGATGGTCCCCGGTTGCATTCCTGCGCACGTTGAGTAGGAGGGTGTGGCATCTGCATCTTCACTGGAACGATGGCGCTTTCGATACCCATGAGTTCCCGGATCCATCCATTCCCGAAGTAGAGGAAGTGCTGCGGGGGGTAGCGGGGTGCTGTCCCCAGCCCACCCTCCTGATTGAGATCACGCCCGGCTCGGAGGAAGAGGTGGAACGCTTCCGGCAGTGGGCCGCCCGGGTCCGTGCCCTGCTGGGGGGCCATACGGTTCACATGTAACACTGTGTAACACTGCGGAGGGGGGTTCCCATGCGTCGGAAAGGGTTTTCGGTGCTGATCCTGTTCGGGTTATTGCTGGCCGCCTGTGCGCGGGCGGCCACGCCGACTCCTGCCCCGGCGCCCGCTTCCCCGACCAAGACCCTGGAGCAGATGTCCTTTGAGGAACGCATCACCTTCCTAGCAGAGAAGGCGAAGGCGGAGGGCGGGGTGATCAATTCCTACGGGATGCCGGAGATCTGGGCTAACTACGGCGGCATCTACGCGGAGTTTAAGGAGCGCTTCGGGATCACTCAGCAGGATATCGACATGGGTAGCTCTGTGGTGCTGGCGCGCATGACCGAGGAGAACGCCAGCAAGAACGATGTGGCTGATCTCAAGCCGGCCTTCGCCGCGGAGCTGGCTAAGCGAGGTCTCACCGCGGACTACAAGGTCTCCTGCTGGGATAAGCTCCCCGAGGGCCAGAAGGGCCAGGATCCTAACAGCAAATCCGTCTGGTATGTCGGATACAAGGGGACCCTGGGCTGGATCGTGAACACGAACCTCATCAAGAAGATCCCGCGGGCCTGGAAGGATCTGGAGAACCCTGAGTACAAGAACATGATCGCCTACCTGGATCCGCGCGCCACCGGCACCGGGATCAACACCGTGGAAGCGGCGGCCTACGCCGTGAGCGGGGATCCCTACAACTACAAGGCCGGCGCGGAGTTCCTGGGCCGCCTGCATAAGATGGGCCTGGTCGCCACCGTGGATCCCAAGGTGACAGTGGATAAGTTCCAGCGGGGCGAGGTGGGGATCCTCATCAACTTCGACTACAACCTGCTCAAGTGGAAGGAAGAGCTGGGCGTGCCCAGTGAGGTGGTGATCCCGGCGGACGGGACCATCGCCGGCGGCGGCGGGGTGGTCATCGCCAAGAACGCGCCGCACCCCTACACGGCACGCCTGTTTATGGAGTTCCTCCTCTGCGGCGACGGCCAGAAACTCTACGCCCAGGGCTTCGTGACGCCGATCCGGCCGGACGTGGAGCTCCCGCCGGAGGTGGCAGCCAAGTTCCCGCCCAAGGAAACTTACGCCAAGGTGGTCATGATTGATTACGCCAAGGACGCCGCCATCTCAGAGGACCTGAAGAAGGCCTGGGCGGAAGCCACCGGGGCCCAGTAGGACAAGGCGGGCGGGGGAGGTCCGCCTCCCCCGCCCCCGGGAACAGGGGGAGCCGCCATGCCCGGGGTGAGCGCGATGACAGCCGCGTTGCGGGGGATCAGGGGAGAGGCCCGGCGAGCCACCCGTTTCTTCTCCGTGGAGCTTCTGCTCCTCATGCCCTTCCTGGTCTTTGTCGGCCTCTTCGAGCTCTATCCAATTCTGAATATGGCCTTTCGGAGTTTATTCGATCAGAACGGCAACTTCACATTGCAGAATTACATCAACGCCTTCACGAAGCCCCAGTTCCAGACAGCCATCCGGAACAGTCTGCTGTTCGCTACGGCGGCCAGCCTGGTGGGAGGGATCGGGGGGACCTTCGTCGCAGCCCTGGCGGTACGGTTGCCGGTTCGATGGCGGAACCTGTTGCTTTCCCTCTACGCGTTGCCTATGACTCTCTCCGGGCTGGTAGTGGCGTTCGCCTTCATCGTCTTGCTGGGCCGGAACGGAGTCCTTAACCTGCTGATCCGACGGGCCTTCGGGCTACCACCAACGGTGTATTTCAACCTCTACGACTGGCCGGGCATCGTGATGGTTTACGCCTTCTTCCAGATCCCCCTGATGACCCTGAGCATGGCTGCGGTCTTTGAGAACCTGGATCCCAACCTGATCGAGGCGGCCCGCAATCTGGGTGCCGGGCCCTGGCAGGTCTGGCGCCACGTGGTGATCCCGGTCCTGCTTCCCGGCTTCCTGGCCGGGATGAGCATCCAGTTCGCCGGGATGATGGGGGCTTTCGGGACCGTAATGGCTCTGGTGGGGATGGCCAAGAACCTGCTCTCCTTGCAGATTTACTCCCACGCTTCCGAGTCCACTTACAACCTGCCTCAGGCAGGGGCGCTGGCTATGGTGCTGATCACGATCACCGCCACCGGGCTGGCCCTGCTGAGCTGGGGCGCTCGCCGTCTGGCCCGGAGGAGGATATGATCCGCAGGGTCCTGTTTGTTGTTCTCGTGCTCTATATTGTGGTGCCCCTGTTAATGCCGATCATCTTCTCCTTCAGCGTCTTCTGGCAGGACATCCTGCCTCAGGGATTCACGTTGCGCTGGTATGAGGCGATCCTGACCCGTCCAGCTAACTATGAGGCCCTGCTGGTCTCACTAACGGTGGCCTTGGGGGCGGTCCTGCTCAATGGGATGATCGCAGTGCCGGCGGCATACGCGCTGAACCGGGCGGGGCCGGGCTGGGGGCGGCGGTTGCGGGAAGGAGCGGTGATCCTTCCCTTGCTGTTCCCGCCCCTGGTGGTCGGCACTGCCCTCCTCCAGGCATTCACCCGTCCTCCCCTGGCGCTGACCGGGACGATCTGGATGGTCATCATCGCCCATGCGATCCTGGGCTTCCCGTTCATGTTCCGCATTGTCCTGGCCTCCTTTCAGACCATCGACGAGCGCACCCTCAGCGAGGCGGCGGCCAGCCTGGGGGCCACCTTCTGGCAACGGATGCGTTATGTGCTGATCCCGAACGTGATGCCCGGTATCCTCTCCGGAGCCTTGCTGGTGTTCGCTATCAGCATGGGGGAGTTCGAGGTCACCTCGATGGTCGCCGGGTTCACCGCTCAGACCCTTCCTTTGCGCCTCTTCCAGCAGATCCGAAACGACATGCGGATCGCCTCGGCGATCACCGCTTTTCTGATCTACGTCTCGTTTCTCTCCTTTGCATTGATGACCTATCTGGGCGCCCGCATGCGGCGCCTGCGTGCTTCGTGAGCTCCTTCTGCCCAATTCAAAGGAGGTGAGAGATGCTTCGGCGGGCGATGGATCTGTTGATCGTCGTGGCCCTGTTCAGTGCGTGGCTCGTGGGCTGCCGGCCTGCCGCCCCGGGCCCCATCACGCTGACGATCATCATGGAGCAGGTCCCCGACACGGACGTGGTCCGCAAGCTCCTCCCCGATTTCGAGCGGGAGAACCCCGGCATCCACGTGGTCATCGACGCGATGCCCTACGATGCCATGCGCGATAAGATCCTGGCCTCGTTTATGGCCCCCAAGGCGACTTACGATGTGATCATCGTGGACAACCCGTGGATGGATGAGTTCGTGGCCGGGAATTTCCTGGAGCCCCTGGACGAGCGGATCAAAGCAATCCCAGATTACGATTTCGAGGACTTCGTGCGTCCGGTGCGGGAGATCGGGGTAGTGGGCGGTAAGGTCTACGGTCTCCCCTTCTATAACTATGCTGTAGGTCTGATCGTGCGCCAGGATCTCTTTAACGATTCTGCTTATCGGGATGCCTACCAAAAGAAGTACGGCAAGTTGCTGGCCCCGCCCACCACCCTGGAGGATTATGTCCGCATCGCTCAGTTCTTCAAGGAGCAAAGCGGCGGGAAGATATATGGGGTGGCGATGCAGCCTCAGCGCGGCTATAAGGTCTTCGAGGAATGGAAGAACTGGCTATATGCGGCGGGCGGCGATCTGCTGGATGAGCGTGGCAATGTGATCATCGATCGGCCGGAGGCGGTGCGGGCCCTGGAGCTCTATATCGAGATGTATAAGACGGCAGCCCCGCCGAATTCCCTGAACTGGGGTTTCGATGAGGCCCTGCGGAGCATGGCGTCCGGCGAGGCGGCCATGATGATGAGTTACAACTGGATGCTACCCACCCTGAACAACCCACAGGGTCCGGCGGGCGCCCTGGCTGGCAAGTTCGCCCTCTATGAGGTCCCCGGTGGCAAGGCGGTGCTCGGGGCCTGGCACTGGGCTATCCCCCGGAATGCGCCGAACAAGGATGCTTCCTGGCGTTTCATCTCTTGGATCACCTCCAAGCGCGTGGAGAAGCAACGGGTGATTCTGGGCGGCGCGCCGGTTCGAGTGAGCGCGATGAAGGACCCCGAGGTCTGGCAGAAGGGCTTTGGGCAGAGCTATTACGAGACGGTGCTGAAGATCCTGGAGGACGCGGAGCCGCTGGCCCGCGGTCCGAAGGCAGAGGAGATCATTCAGGTGGTGGGCACCGAGCTGAATGCGGCAGTGGCTGGGGAGAAAACCGCGGAGCAGGCGTTAAAGGATGCTGCCGCCCAGGTTCGCCGCATCCTGGGCCAGTGAGCTGAGGTGCCGGGGGAGGCCATCGGGGCCGCCTTCCCCGGCCTCTCTTCGCTTCAGGAGGCCGCATGGGGCGTCAGGATCGACGATTGGGTCGCCGGATGGTTCTGCCTCTGATCCTATTGCTGGTGGCCGTCCAGGGCTATCCGATGGCCTTCGCTGTCTATATCTCGGCGCACGATTACCGACTCACCGCCCTGAATGAGGTCCGCTGGGTTGGGATGGAGCAATATCGGGGGCTGCTGGGGAATTCCTCCTACTGGACCGCTATGCAGAACACTCTGGTTTTCGTATTCGGGGCGGTGGGGCTGGAACTTCTTTTGGGTTTCCTCCTGGCTTATCTGCTTTGGCGGCCGGTGCCTGCTCAGAATCTCTTCCGCGCGATTCTGCTGACACCGATGTTTGTCACCCCTATCGCTGTCGGCCTGATGTTCCGGTTTCTACTGAACAATCAGCTCGGGATCATCCCGGTCTGGTTACGAACCATAGGGGTGGAGATCGACTGGTTTGGCCCCAGCTTGGCGCTCTTTTCCCTGATCCTGATTGATGTATGGCAGTGGACGCCGCTGATGGTGCTGCTGCTTCTGGCAGGGATGGAAGCCCTGCCAATAGAGCCCTTTGAGGCCGCTCGAGTGGACGGCGCGTCAGAGCTTCAAATGATTCGTTATTTGGTCCTTCCGCTGATCCGCCCAGTGATACTGGCAGCGATTCTGATCCGGATGCTGGATGCGTTCCGTGTGTTTGAGTATGTATACGCTATCACGAGGGGAGGGCCAGGAGAGCGCACCGAAACGATTCTGTTCCATATTTACCGGGTTGGCTTTCTTTACTTCCGATTGGGCGAGGCGGCGGCGATGGCCGTTACACTCGCCTGGGTGATCTTTGCCCTCGTGGTGCTTCTCTTCCGCATCCTGCGGCGTCAGGAGGCGATGACATGACAGGGCTGGCTCGCAGCGTCGCCATAAAGGCTATGCCGGCCTGGAGGATCCTGCGCTGGAGTCGGCGATGGCCGATCCTTCTTCGATTCGGTATGCTATCGATCGCCGCGGTTGCCGTCCTTTTCCCTTTCCTGTGGATTTTCTTGGCCTCCCTGAAGCCGCCGGTGGAGCTGAGCCGTCCTTCTCTCTTCGGGTTCGAACCAACCAGCGTGAACTGGTCTGAGGTCTGGTTGAACTCCTCCTTCGCCCGCCATTTCCTGAACAGCGTGATCGTAGGGGGCCTCACTGTGATCGTTTCTCTGATCGTGGGGGCCCCGGCCGCGTACGCCTTCTCTCGCTTCCGGACCGGCGGAACAGGGCTGCGCTTTGTGATCCTGGCCGCCCAGATGATGCCGCCGGCTCTTTTTATCATCCCCTTCTTCCTGATGGCTTACTATGTCGGGCTTCTGGATACGGTCTGGGCGGTGGCTATTGCCCACCTCACCTTCATTGCCCCTCTCGTGACGTGGTTTCTGATCGGGTTCTTTGAGGATGTGCCGCGGGACTTGGAGGAGCAGGCGATGGTGGATGGGTGCACGCGGTGGCAAGCCTTCGTTCAGGTTGTCCTGCCGGCCGCTCGTCCGGGCATGGCGGCTGCAGGGCTGTTCGCTTTCATCATGTCCTGGAATGAGATGTTTTACGCTCTGATGCTGGCAGGCGGGCATTCCAAGACGTTGCCGGTGGCGATCGCCGGCTACTGGACCTTCCGGGGAGTGGATATGGGGAAGATGTCGGTGGCGATCATCTCAGCGGTGATCCCAGTGATGATCGCCTCCTTCTTCGTGCAACGCTATCTGGTGCGAGGCCTTGGGGGAGGTGCCCTGAAAGGATGATCAGGAGGTCCACGATGGCCCGCTTCGCATTGGGAATCGATGTGGGAACCAGTGGGGTGAAGGGCGTTCTGATCGAGCCGGGCGGGAGGCTGGTGGCGGAGGCCTATGCTCCCCATGATCTCCGTTCCTCCTATCCGGGATGGTCTGAGGAGGATCCGGCGGACTGGTGGCGGGGAGTGGTTTCGGTCTGCCGGCAACTTCTTGTGAATCGGGATCCGCGAGAGGTGGCCGTGGTCGGATGCAGCGGGATGGTGCCTGCCCTCGTCCTGCTGGACGAGAGGGGGAACCCCCTGCGTCCTGCTATCCTCCAGAACGATGCACGAGCCATCGAGGAGATCGAGTGGCTTCGTCGGAACCTGGATCAGGAGCAGCTTTTCGCCCGGACCGGTGGCTACACCAATCAGCAGCATGTGGGACCCCGCCTGATGTGGATCCAGCGACATGAGCCGGAGATCTGGCGTCGCACTCGTCTTGTCTTGGGTTCCTATGACTATATTGCTTACCGGCTAAGCGGGGCGTGGTCGCTGGAGATCAACTGGGCGGTGGAAAGCGGCCTGTTCGACATCTATCGACGGACGTGGGATGAGATGTTCTTGCAGGCCAGCCATCTTCAGGAGGAACTTTTCCCACCTGTGCGCTTTCCCACAGAGATCATCGGTGAGGTCACGCGGGAGGCGGCGGAGGCGACAGGTCTGGCGCCGGGAACGCTGGTGGCGGCTGGGAGCGCGGACCACGTTGCCTCCGCGCTGGCCGCTGGCCTCCGGGAGCATGGGGATCTGTTAATCAAGTTCGGCGCCGCAGGAGATATCCTGTATTGCATGGATCGCCTGGAGCCTCATCCCCGGCTTTACATCGATTATCACGATATCCCTGAGCGTTACCTTCTGAATGGATGCATGGTGGCTTCCGGCTCTCTGGTGAAGTGGTTCGTCACCCAGGTGCTGAGGGAAGAAGGTGGGTCCGCAACCTATCGCCGACTGGATGAGGAAGCCGCAGCCGTCCCGCCCGCTTCCGATGGACTGATCGTCCTGCCTTATTTCCTTGGGGAGAAGACCCCGCTCTTCGATCCGGAAGCCCGGGGGATCTTCTTTGGGCTTACCCTGAGCCACAGTCGGGGTCATATGTTCCGCGCCATCCTGGAGGCGGTGATCTATGGATTCCAGCATCATCTGGAGATCCTACAGGAGCGCGGCTATCCCATCCGACGGGTGCTGGCTACCGACGGCGGGGTGCGCAGCGAGCTGTGGCGTCAGATCGCCGCAGATGTTCTGGGGCTTCCGGTGGAGGCCCACCCCGGGCATCCCGGCTCGGCCCTGGGAGTGGCTTTCGTGGCCGGGATGGGCGCTGGCCTGTTCCAGGATTGGGCGGAGATCGAGGCCTTTGCGGGTCCGGCTTACTGGAATGAACCGAATCCCGAAGCCCACCGGCGGTATCAGGAGGCTTACCGCCTTTATCGGGACCTTTACGAAGCCCTAAAACCGCTTTTCCCTCGCGTGGGTCGACTGTCTGGGGGGTGAAACTCAACAGGGGTCACACGCCTGATTACCTTTAGGGAACCTTCCTCCTTGAGGCCCAAGGGGCCCAAGGAGGGGCTGTCTTGCCTTCTCTATCTTAGTCTGAGGGTGTAAGTTCCAGCTCCTTTCTCCAAGGAGGCTCATCCATGGGACGCCTGGATGGACAGGTTGCGATGGTAACCGGCGCGGGGACCGGGATCGGAGCGGCTATCGCCCGAACCCTGGCTCGAGAAGGGGCTTATGTGGCCGTAACGGATATTAACGAGGAAGGGGCCCGTCAGGTTGCGGAGGAGATCCGTCAATCCGATGGGGTCGCGGAATCCTGGCGTCTCGATGTCACCAGGAAGGCTGACAACGTCGCGGTGATGGATGCCGTGGTCGCTAAATGGGGACGCCTGGATATAGTCTGCCCGAACGCTGGGGTTTCCACGATGAACTGGGTGAAGGACCTCACGGAGGAGGAATGGGATTATAACTTCAACGTGAACACGAAAGGAGTGTTCTTTACCTGCCAGGCCGCTATTCCCCATATGATCCGCCAGGGCGGCGGTCGCATCATCATCACGGCGTCCATGGCCGGCCATCGGGCTGTCCCTCTGCTGGCGCACTATGCGGCCTCCAAGTGGGCGGTGATCGGCTTCGGCCTGAGTTTGGCGGTGGAAGTGGGCAAGTATAATATCAAAGTCAATCTGATCTGCCCCGGATTTGTCCGCACATCGATGCAGGAGCGCGAGATCGTGTGGGAGGGGCAGCTGCGGGGGATGGATCCAGAGGCCGTGCGCGCGGAGTATGTGAGCAAAACCCCGCTGGGGCGAATTGAGGAACCTCAGGATGTGGCCAACGCCGTGCTGTTGTTGTGTCTGCCTGAGGCCGATTTCATCACCGGCGCGGTTCTGGATGTGACGGGCGGGGCCCATCTCACATAGCGTTTTGTCTCGCGTCCCCTTCGGTGCAGGAGGACAACTGCTTGTGGTTGTCCCACCTCGTTCGAGATACGACGATGGGCGATCTTCGGGGATACATTGAACCGATCGGGATCTCGCTGGGGATCGGGTTGCTGATCGGGCTGGAGCGGGAGTGGGCGCATAAGGATGTGGGGTTGCGCACCTTCGCCCTGGCGGCGCTGGCGGGGTGCCTGGCCTGGCTGATCCACCCCGTCGCCGCCTTCCTGGTCCTGGCTGCGGCGATCGCCCTGGTGAGCATCCTCAATATCCGCAGCATGCTGGTGGACCGCTCCCTGGAGATGACGACTTCGGTGGCCCTGCTGGTGACGCTGCTCCTGGGCATTGTGGTTGCGCAGGGGTATTTCCTGGTGGCGGCGGCTACCGCCGTGCTGGTGACGATGCTCCTGGCCTGGAAGGCGGAGCTGGTCCGCTTTACCGTGGGGCTTTCCCTGGAGGAGCTGCGCTCCATTGTGCTGTTCGGGGTGCTGACGCTGGTGATCTATCCCCTCCTGCCGGAGGGCCTGTCCCCCACCGTGGATCCCATGGGCCTGGTCAACCTCCGGGCGGCGTGGCTGGTGGTGGTGATCCTCTCGGCGATCGGCCTGGTGAACTATGCGCTGCTGCGGCTTTACGGCGCCCGGGGGATCCATTTCACCGGGATCCTCGGCGGGCTGGTGAACAGCACGGCGACGGTTTCGGAGCTGGCCCGGCGATGTCGGGGACAGGAGGAGAAAGCCATGGATCTGGCCCTGGAGGGGATGCTGCTGGCTAACATCGCCATGATGGCCCGCAACGGCCTGATCCTGGGGATCTTCGCGCCGGCCGCGCTGCTCCACGGCTGGCTGGCGGTGGGGCTGATGGCCGGCCTCACCGGGCTGATGGTCCTTCGGATCCTCCGGCAGAACGCATCTTCGGCTGCGCCGGCGATCCGCTTGGCTTTCCCCTTCTCGCTGCGCCATAGCCTGCTCTTCGGGACGTTTTATCTGGTGATCCGGGCGGCCGTGGTGCTGGCGGATCGCTTCCTGGGACCAGGAGGATTTATGGTGGCGACGTTCCTGGGCGGGCTGGTGAGCAGCGCCTCGACAGCGGCGGCGGCGGCGACCCTGGCGGCGCAGGGGCAGATTTCGATGGAGGCGGCAGGGCTTGGTGTGGTGCTGGCCTCCATGGCCAGCTTGCTCTTCCACGTGCCGATGGCCCGGCTGGGCGGGTTGCGGGGCCCCTGGTTGCGCCGCCTGGGATGGGCTTCCGTCCTCACCGTCCTGGTGGGGATCCTCGGCCTGGCCGTCGAAGGGTGGCGGTGAAACCGAACGATCAGGGGCGGCTGGGGCCGCAGGGCATTGAAGGGGTTCCCCACGGCCCCAGAAGGGGAAGGGGCCATCCCATCTTCCGAAATGGGAGCCCGGCGGCGGATGTCCTGCTCGCCTTCTATCCGGGATAAGCCCGGGCTTTCAGCAAAGCGAAGTGATCCATCGGCCCATACGCGCCCCGGCCGAGTTTAAAGGCCCGGGAGGCCTGGAGGATCGCGGTCAGATAGTCTTTCGCCTGACGGATGGCCTCCAGGGGTGGGAGACCCCTGGCCAGCCCCGCCGCGATGGCCGAGGCGAACGTGCACCCCGTCCCATGGGTGTTCACCGTGTCCACCCGTGGGGCGTCCAGCTCATAGAAATCCCGGCCATCGAACACAATGTCCACGCTGTGATCATCCCCTTCCAGGTGGCCGCCTTTCACCACCACCCAGCGCGGCCCCATCTCGTGGATGATCCGTGCTGCCTCTCGCATATCCGCCCGGCTCCGCAGCTCCCGCCCCACCAGCGCCCGCGCCTCGTGGAGGTTCGGGGTGACCACCATCGCCAGGGGGAAGAGGTGACGGATCAGTGCGTCCTGGGCCTCCGGGCGAAGGAGGGGATCCCCACTCTTGGCCCGCATGACCGGATCGACGACCAGACGCTCCACGCGGTATTCCCGCATTTTCCCGGCGACCACCTCGATGATGGCGGCATTCGCCAGCATCCCCGTTTTCACCGCGTCGGCGCCGATGTCGCCCAGCACCGAGTCGATCTGGGCCGCCACGAACTCAGGGGGGAGTTCGAAAACTGCCTGGACTCCCCGGGTGTTCTGGGCGGTGAGGGCCGTGAGCACGCTCATGCCGTAAACGCCCAGCGCGCCAAAGGTCTTCAGATCCGCCTGGATGCCCGCCCCCCCGCCCGAATCCGATCCGGCGATCGTTAGGGCACGAGGCAAAGTGGTCATCGCCATCCTCCTGGTCTGAGGATTGCAGAACTCCGCGAGGGCTGGAGGCCCTGATCCCGCCTCCATCCGTTAAGCGCCGGAGGGGGAGCGCTTCTCCCGCTCGGCCAGCGCTGCATCCACCGCCCGTCGCAGGGCGCGCGCGGCGGCCTCCGGATCGGGCGCCTGGGTGATGGCGGAGATCACCGCGACCCCGGCGGCTCCCATACGGATGCACACGGCGGCGTTCTCCGGAGTCACTCCGCCGATGGCTACCACCGGAAGCCGCGTGGAGCGGACGACGGCGGCCAGCCCCTCCAGTCCGATGAGAATCGGGTTGGCCTTGGAAGCTGTGGGGAAGATGGAGCCCGATCCCAGATAATCGGCGCCGGCGGCCTCCGCCGCTTGAGCCTGCGCCGGGGTGCGGGCGGAGACCCCGATGAGGGCCTGAGGGCCCAGAAGGCGCCGCGCCACCTCAGGAGGGAGATCCTCCTGGCCCAGGTGGACCCCGTCCGCATGGATCGCCATGGCGACGTCGACGCGATCGTTGATGAGGAAAGGAACACCATATCGCCGGCAGAGCGCCCGCAGGGCTTCCCCCAGCCGGAGCATCTCCCGCAACGGCCCGGATTTCCAGCGCAACTGCATGGCGGTGATCCCCCCCTTAAGGGCCGATTCCGCGATCTCCAGCGGCGATCGCCCGGAGGTGAGCGCCGGGTCCAGAACGAGGTAAACGCGCAGGTCCAGCGCCATCCCATGAGCTCCTTCAGAGGCGATCTTCGTGGGGAGAGATGGAGAGACGCGAGGGGCAAACGGGTGGCGACCGTCCCTCCGCCGGCATGACCCGGATCAGGTTCCATGGGTCGGCACCAGGGCCGGCCTCCGGCCGGCAGGGCGCCCTCTCAGCCCGCTTCCCCGCGGACTCCCCACGTCGCCCCGAAATTCCGCGGTTACTGTAATGTGAAAAAAGGGGCCTGTCAAATTCGACGCTGGCTATAGGCCAGGGCGGCCCAGAGATCCTCCGCGCTCAACGGGGGATACTCCCGAAGGATGTCTTCAAAGGACATCCCTTCCGCCACGCTGCTCACAATCACCTTCACCGGAATCCGCGTGCCACGGATACATGGTTCTCCATGGTGGATCTCGGGATTGATGACCACTCGCTCTCGCCAGTCAACGCGCGCCATCTTCCGAATCCTCTCCTGGTGGACTTTTCTACTATACAACCCTACCCTTCCCCGTGCCGAACCGATGGCTGAGACGTGGCCCTGGCCTTCCCCATAGAAAATTTCGAATCCCACCCCCGTAACCTTTTCCGGGTGATCTCCGACATGATGAGCGAACCCGGGTTCAGCATCCTAAAGACGGGGGTGGTCCCATGAAAAAGGGCATCGGTTTCGGAATCTTCCTGCTGGCGTGGATCGGGTTGATGCTAACGGCCTGCACGACCCCTCCGGCATCCAGGGAAGGAACCGCAACGCGCTGGGAGGGAACAGTGGAGGCGATCCTCCCGGATGGCCTTCAGGTCTCCGGCTGGCTGGTTCGCTGGACCGGCCAGACGCAGATCCTGGGGGACCTTCAGGTAGGAGCCCGAGTGGAGGTGGAAGGGGCCCCAGCAGATGGGGCTTGGAATGCCACGATGATCCGGGTTCAATCCTCGGGCGGATCGGTGGCCGGAACGGCGGGAGGGACAATGGTCTCTCCCCTGCCCACTCCTATCCTTCAAATGGAGTTCAAGGGGGTGGTGGAGGAGGTTTTGCCCAACGGTTATCGGATTGGGGGGCGGACGGTGATGGTGACCGCGACCACGCGTGTTGAGGGTCCGATCGCCGTGGGGACTTTTGTGGAGGTGAAGGGCGTTCTGCAACCGGACGGAACGATCCTGGCGTTCCGGATCCATGTTGAAGACTAAGGAGGAGGTGGAGTTCAAAGGTGCCGTGGAGGAGATCCTTCCCGATGGCTATCGCATCGCTGGTCGGACGGTCCGGGTCGATGGGAATACCCGGATCGATGACCCTATCACCCTCGGCGCCTGGGTTGAGGTGAAGGGGGTTCTTCAGAGCGATGGCTCCATCCGTGCCCTTCGAATTCAACTTGAAGATCGGTCCGGGAAGGATTCTGGAACGCGAGAGGAAGGCAAGAAAGGTGACAATGATGGGAAGAAAGGGGATGATGAGAAGAAGGATGATGGTGGGAAGAAGGATGAGGATCACCACAAGGATCGGTCCCGAAAAGGATGATTCCGACTGATAATTCAGGAGAATCAGGGAGGCATGGGGTTGGGCGGGCCGCCAGGATATCCTGCCCAACCCCCTTTCCCGTGAGGCTTGAACGAGGCGGTGCCCACCATAAATGAGGGCCTGTGGGAGTGGCATCTTCCCGCCCGAGCGGATACGATGGGATCTATCGACGGTGGAAACTTTCCTTGAGCGATCTGGAACGATGATAGACGAACAGGCCCTGCTGGCCCGTGCACGGTCCCTGGACCCGGAGGCCCTGTCCGAGCTGCACGAGCGGTATTACCGGATGCTGTATTTCTACGTGCTCGGCCGGGTAGGGGAGCAGGCGGTTGCAGAGGACGTGACCGCGGAGGTCTTCCTGCGCCTCCTCGAAGCCTTCCATCGGGGACGGGGGCCGGATCGCCATCTGGCGGCCTGGCTGTTCCGGACCGCGGATCATCTGGTGGCCGAACATCACCGCGCCCATTACCGGCATCCCCAGGTCCCGCTGGAGGAGGATTGGGGCCGCTCAAGGGCTGCGGAAGAAGGGGAGGATGTGGTGGTGCGGGAACAAGTCCGGGAGGCCCTGAAGCATCTGACCCCGGACCAGCGGGCGGTGATCCTGATGCGTTTCTGGATGGATCTCCCGCTGGCCCGGATCGCCCAGGAGCTGGGGAAAAGCGTGGGAGCTGTGAAATTGCTTCAGCATCGGGCCCTGACGGCCCTCGCGAAACGATTAAAGGATCTCCGAAATGACTATGGCGAAGCGTGAGGACGTTCTGGAAGAAGCGTTGGAGAGGCTGCGGGAAGGGGCCACGCTGGAGGAAGTAACGGCTCGATATCCGGAAGTGGCCCCGGTTTTGCGCATCGCCCGGATGATCGAGGCCGTGCGTCCCCCCGCGCCGTCCTTGCGGGCGGAGCTGGCCTCCCGGACTGCTTTCCTCCAGCGCGCGGAAGCCCTGCGGTCCTCCCGCCGCCCATGGGCCGCGGTTCTGTTCGGATGGGGACGATATGCGCCAGCGGGGGCTGCGATCGCGGTCGCACTCCTCATCATTGGCGTCCTCCATGCCATGGCCCAGGGCAGCCTGCCGGGAGATCCCCTCTATGGGATCAAGCGTATGGAAGAGCAGGTCTGGCTCGCCCTGACCCTGGATCCGGTAGAGCGGCGTCTGGTGGAGGAGACGCTGGCGGCTCGCCGCTGGGAGGAATACCGGATGCTCACTCAACAGCGGGGCATTGGAACGGTGACCTGGGAGGGTCGGATCGAAGCCATCGAAGGGACCACCTGGCGTATCGGAGGTGTGCCGGTGGAGATCTTCCCTGAAACAGAAATGCTGGGGCCTGTAACTGTGGATCAGAGGGTGAAGGTGACGGCCTTCCTGGGGCCGGAAGGACAGCTGATCGCCATGCGCATCCAGAGGATCTCCGAGACTCCCACGCCGACGCCCGAGCCGACCGGGACGCCTGCGGAGGCCTGGATGGAGGCCACCTCTACACCGGTTCCAACGCGGATCCCCCGGCCGACGCCCACACCTTTGCCGACGGCAACGCCAGTTCCGACCGCCCCGCCCTTGCCGCCGGCGACGGTGGCTCCCACGCCCGCTCTAACCAAGACGCCCGAGCCAACCCAGACACCTGAGCCAACCCGGACTCCAGGGGAAGAAGGGGAAACTATCGAGTGGAAGGGAGTGCTCCAGGCGATCTCCGGATCCACCTGGATCATCGATGGACGCGCTGTGCAGGTGACTGGGGATACAGAGATCCGGGAGGATCCTCACGTGGGCGATCGTGTGGAGGTCCGGGCACGACGTCAATCGGATGGCACCCTGATCGCCGTGCGGATTAAGCGGGAGGATTGAACCCGATGAAGATCCCTCCGCGGGTGAGGTCGGCCTACGGTCCAGGCAATGGGCTAACGATACGTTTGTAATCGCCGTCCATGTGCCCGCTGGGCCAGCCGATCCGCTCGCGCCTGGACCTGACGCAGGATCTCCGCTTTATCCAGCGTAAGCAGCCGGCGTCCTTCCATCAGCACCTGCCCGTTCACGATCACGGTGTCGACATCGCTGGCCCGGACCGCATAGACCAGTGCCGCTTCCACCCGGTGCACCGGCTGCACGTGCGCCCCATCCAGCCGGACCAGGATGAGATCGGCCAGGTAGCCAGAAGCCATGCGTCCCAGGCGCTCTTCCTCTCCCAGCGCCCGCGCCCCCTCCCACGTCGCCATCGTTAGCGCTTCATGCAGGGGCAACGCCCGCGCATCCCGACGCTCGTGCTTCTGGAGCAGGGCGGCCAGCCGCATCTGTTCCCAGAGATCCAGGGTGTTGTTGCTCGCCGCCCCATCCGTCCCCAGGCCCACCGGGATCCCAGCCTGGCGCATGGCCGTCACCGGCGCGATCCCCGCGGCCAGTTTCAGGAAGGTCTTGGGACAGTGGGCCACACCGACCCGATGGGCGGCCATCAACGAGATGTCCTCCGGGGTCGCATGGGCTGCGTGGGCGCAGAGCAGCCGGCCCTCCATCAGGCCGGCACGCTCCAGCAGTCGGACCGGCGTGACGCCGTACCGCTGGAGGCTGGATTGCACCTGTTCTGCGGTTTCCGAAGCGTGGATGTGGACGCCCAATCCCAGCCGCCTCGCCTCGCGGGCGACCTCCTGGAGGAAGTCATAGGGGCAGGTGTAGGGAGCGTGAGGCCCCATCCAGACGCGAATGCGGTCCGCCGCTGCGCCGTGCCAGCGGGCCGCAAAGGTCGCCGTTCGATCCAGCTCTTCCCGGGGGTTCTGTCCGAACATCGCCCAGGCGAGGTGTGCACGCAGCCCGGCAGCAACGAAGGCCTCGGCCACCTGATCCATCTCGAAATAGTGGTCCGCTACCGTCGTGATCCCGCTCTCGATCATCTCCACCGCTGCCAGCAGGGCTCCCCAGTAGATGTCCTCCGGGGTCAGGTTCGTCTCCATCGCCCAGATGTAATCGTTAAACCATTCCTCGATGGGCACATCCTCCGCCGATCCACGGAAGAGGACCATGGCGGCGTGGGCGTGGGTGTTGATCAGGCCAGGCATGGCGACCATGCCCTCTCCTGGAATGACCCGGGCTGCGGAAGCGGGGTCGACCTGACCGGTGGGCTGAATCGCGGCGATCCGGGAGCCCTGGATCAGGATGTCCTGCCCGGCCCGCACCGCAACCCCTTCCGGGCCGGGATCCACTACGGTGACCTGTCGGATCAGGAGATCGTAGCGCATCCGGGTTCTCCTTATCCGGCGAGCTGCACCCGTTTCTGCATCTGGAACATCGAGAGGATCTCTTTTACGGTGGTGGCGTCTTCCGGCCCCTTATCCTCGCGGATCCATCCCACGACCCGGGGGAAGCGAAGGGCATAGCCGGGTTCCTCATTGGTCTTCCCGCATGTATGAACCGGCGAGCGGGTGATCTCATCGGCCAGGACGGTCACTACATATCGGGGTTCCACCCACACGTCGGGCTCGAGAACCGATTCCACCCGGGCGGGCCGATGTTCCGTTCGGATCTGATCCAGCAGCTCCCGGATCCGCACCCATTCTTCCTCGGTCAGGCCGCTGCCGATCTTGGCCACCGTCTTAAAGGTATCCGAGTCGGGATCATAGACGGCGCCCAGGAGTGCCCCGATGCCGAACTTCGCCCGCATGCCGCGGCCCCGGAAATAGCCCACGATGACAACATCGATGGTGTCGCTCAGCTCGCCCTTGTAGGAGCGCTTCAGCTTGATCCAGTGGAAACCGCGCGCGCCGGCCTGATAGGGGGCGTCCAGGCGTTTGGCCACGATACCCTCCATGCCGCGCTCGATCGCCTCATCGAAGAACTGCTGGATCACGCGGGGGTCATCGGTGATGATCCGATCGACGAGGCGGATGCGGCCATCCGGCCGGATCAGGCGGGATAGCACCTCAAAGCGGGTGGCGTAAGGCTGGGGGGTGTAATCCTGGCCATCGGCATAGAGGAGATCGAAGGCGAAGAGGACCAGGGGGTATTCCCGCATCATCTCCTCGACGCCATGCTTGCGCTTCCGCTGGACGGTGACCTGGAAAGGGTAGATCTCACCGGTCTCCTCATTGACCGCCACGGCTTCCCCTTCCAGGATGGCCTCCCGGGCGTCGATCTGCTGGCGGACCGCTTCGATGAGCTCTGGGAACATGGGGGTGGTGCGCTCCAGATTGCGGGAGAAAATCTCCACCTGGTCGCCAGCCTTATGGATCTGGCAGCGGAAGCCGTCCAGCTTGACCTCGACGGCGCATCGGCCCAGCTTCTCCACGATTTCCTGGGCGCTGGGGAGGCGCTCCGCCAGGGCCGGTCGGATGGGGTTCCCCACCCGAATGCGGAACGCGCGGATCCCTTCGATGCCCTGCTCGAAGAGGGTCCGGGCCACCAGCCCCAGATCCGAGCACAGGTTATATGCGCGCTCCAGGTCCGGCCGCAGGCTTCGATCGCCGGCGACGGCTTTGGAAAGAGCGTCCAGGATGGTGGGATCTCCGACCCCGAGCCGCAGGCGCCCCAGGACGAAGCGGGCGATGTAGCGGGCTTCCTTTGGAGAGGATCGCCGGAAAAGATCAGCGAGCATCTGGATCTTGCGTTCGACGCTTCCCTCGCCGGTCGTTTCGGCGATCCGCAGGAGAGCCTCATAGACTTCCTGCACGCTCATCCCGGCCGGGTGGGTTTTCCGTTGTTGAAGCAATTCTTCCACCACCAGGCCGGGATCGCCGCGCTCTTTGTTCAGCCGGGCGACTTCCGCCTCGCTGGCTCCCGTGGCGCGGGCGATCGCCCGGAGGATCAATTTCTCGGCCATGCCGATCTCGATCCCGCGGAAAGGCGGGAGCAGCTGTTCCTGGCAGAAGTAAACGACCTTGTCGATCTCCTCCCGCTCACATGCCTGGAACAGTTCGCTGAGGATATCGAACATCTCTAGGCGCTTCGTGGTCGCTTCGAGCCGCTCGAAGTAATCCACCAGCTGGGCGAACCGCATGGATCGCTCCTCTAAGAGAAGATCGGTTCCAGGTCCGCGCGATATGGAAGGCGCTGGCCTTTGAGAGCCGGGGTGACGGCCATGGCCTCAGCGCATCCTGGGGAGGGACCATTCCGTCCTTCCAGAATTCGAATTTACCTTCGTAAACCCCAATATTATTGTATAGGGATTCCGCTATGCCGTGGATCCTTCTTCCTTACTCTTGCCTGGCGGGGCGTAGAGAGATGGGGAATGTCCGGCGATGCGGCCGCGTAGCCGTGACAGGGGCCTTTGGGTTTTCGGGCCGTTCATCGCCCAGCGCCTGCTGACCTGCGGGGAGGGATCCCGCTCAGCCACCCTCCGAAGCGCACTCCCAACTCGCCCGCCATGACCCCACCGCCATCGCTTCGCATAGACATAAAGTGGTGGTGGGGAGGGATTTCCGATGGAGGTTCTTCATCAGGAAAGGGGTGGGCGGCCTCTCCGTCAGGGGGTGGCACCGGCACGTTTTCGCATAGACATTTCCCCTGAGATACTCTCGACCCACAACCGTCTATGGACGAACTGAGAGACCCAGCTGGGCGAAAAGCGTCTGAAGCCCCGGCTGCTCACCCGGCGGCGCCCGACGCCAGGCCTGCGCGGCTGCTGTCTCTGCCTCCGACTTCTGCCCCATCATCGCCAGCGTAACCGCCAGCTCCCGATAAAACAGCCAGACCTCTGGACTCTCGCCTGCCACCTGAATCGCCCGACGGAACGTCGCCACGGCCTCCTCTAGATTCCCCACACCTCGCAGCGCGTAGCCCCGGCGCAAAGCGGCCGTCAACGCCCCCGGATTCGCCGCCAGCGCCTGGCCATATGCCTCCGCCGCCTCCCGATACAATGCCAGCGCCTGGGCCCGATCCAGCGCACAATCCGCGTGGCTCAGAAAGAAATCGCCCACAGATTGCCAAGCCTCCGACCGCGAGCCGATCAGCGCCTGAAGGCGCGCCCGCGAGACCCGAGCCTCCCCCGATCGCCCCAGCTGATCCTGCAGGTAAGCCAAAGCCGCCCATCCCACACCATGCTCCGGTTGAAGCTCCACCAGACGGCGATAGAAAACCTCCGCCCGCTCCAGAGCCGCTCGCTTCGCGGCCGGATCTGTCACCTTCTCCGAATGCACCATCAGGAGATCCCCATAGAGCTGATATGTCTGATCGAACCGATCATCCAGCTCCAGGGAACGCTGCAATTTACGTTCCGCCGATTCCAGATCATTGCGCTGATAAAGATCCACACTGGCCCACTCATTCCACAGCCCCGCGTTATTAGGACTCAGACGGACAGCCTCCTCGTAGTAGTGACCCGCCAGCTCCACATGGCGCACAAACTCAGGGGACATCGCCGCGAGATCGATGCGCGTCCGACAATAACGGGGATCCAGCAACAGATCCGCCCAGCGCCGGTGCATCCGGGCCAGATTCGCTGTATGATCGGTATTCAATGGGTTCAGCAATCGCGCCTGCTCCAGCACAGCCCGGGTGATCTCCAGCAGATCCCCTCGGGGAAGGACCACCAGACGCTCCAGGGTCAGATGGCGGAAAGCCACTTCAAACGAGACCCCATCCGGCAGCCGCCGCGGGCTGGAATCCGGCGCCCGGGCCGCCTTCTCCAGCAGGGCCCGACCCAGCCAGAGGTAATAGAAGTCCTCCCGGGGCGCATACTCAATCGCCCGCCGATACAGCAAAATGGCCACCTCCCACTGTCCTTGCTTATCCCATGGATCCCCCTGCTTGTAAACTGTGTCCGCCCGGATCGGATCCAGATGCACATTCCAGATGAGCAGAGCGGCCGCCAGAAAAGCCGGCGGCGCCACAAACAGACCCAGCCCCGCCTCATCCCCAACTGTCGGCCCTTCCCAGGAGATCAGAACCACCAGCAACGCCAGCAAAACGAAAAGGAAAAGAACCAGAAAATCCAACAACCCCGCCACGCCATCTGCCAGCCGCAGCACATCCTCCACCGTTTGAGGCACACGAGCGATCAGCCCCGCCAGAATTCCCGCATGGGCCAGCGTATAAATCAACCACCCGCCCCCTGCAACCGCCGCATACAGGCCCAGAGCCGGGAAAACCATACGCTCGGGAATCCAATCCCGCCGAACCCCCTCCGCCAGAACCAGCGCAGCCCCCAGACCTCCCACCAAGCCCAACATCAACAAGATGAAGGGCGAAAACCGGTTCCCCTGCAGTGGCAATCGGGTCAAACTGGTCGCAATCAGGGACCACATATCCAGGCGTTGCCCCTGATTGGTCACAAACTCATAAGAGAGCAAGGAGAGCATCAGCGCCATCAGCAGACCCGAAGCTGCCACCCAGGGCCACCACGGGCGAGCCTGCACGGGAGCCTCACGAATTTCCCGACGACCCCGACCTTTCCCCCTGCGCGATGACGGACCTGCTGGAGCCATCCCCGCACGTTCCAGGATCGGCTCAGAGAGCCATCCCTCCCCCAGCACGACCAGCATCGCCGCAAAGGCCCAGAACCACGTCCGGGTCGAGGCAATCGCAATCCCGAAGTTGATCTCAATATAATGAGCGAGGATTCCCCCAAGGAGAGCGATCAGAAGAAAGCGATGAGGATGCTCAATTGACGACTCACCAGAAGCCCGCAGGGTCGCAAAAACCAGATAGATCAGGAGTCCCAGAACCGTCCCGGCCGGAACCGCCACGCCCAGAAAGTGCGGACCGAATCGGAGGGCGAAGGCCAGCCCGACGACAAGCGCCCCACCCACCCACAAACCCAGCAACAGATTCCGATCCCGCGGCCCATGGATCAGATTCAGACTGCGCAACCCGTAGGCGAAAAGAGCAAAGAACAGCCACTGATAAACCAGGAATCCCAGCAAGCCCGTATTCACCAAGGCATCGAACGTCTCATTATGAGAACGATCCGGAGACGCATTGCGCGCCTCATAGTGGGCCAGCTCGGGAGGATAAAATCGGTTGTAAGCCACATACATCGACTCCGGCCCATAGCCGACGAACGGCCGGATCAGATGGAAAGGATCGGGGCGACCATCCGGGAACTGGATCGGCTCGTGAGGGAGCACCAGCCGGAGCGCACCCTGCCAGATCAGGACTCGAACCTTCCCGGTTCCGGTTTCCGTCTCAAAGATATGCCCCAGCCGTCCGATATACGGAGACTGCCGGAGAAATTCCAGCGGCCCGCCCGGGATATTCAGCAGAACCAAAAAAATCAAAACGGCTGATGAAAGCCCCAGCACCGCAAACAGACCCACTCGCTGGCGGCGGATCACCAGCCAGAGCAACCCGAACAGGAACAGCCCCCCCATCAGCCCCAGCCATGGCCCTCGGCTGAAACTGAAATAGATGGTAGCGAGCTGGACCGCCGCAATGAAGACGTAAACCGCCCCACGGACCACATCGCTGTTGCGCGGCGGCTCTGTCGTCAAAATCGAATGAAAGGCTTCCGCCAGACGCCCCAGAGTCAGCATGAAGGCCATGATCAGATAGGCCGCCACAAAGATCGCATTGCCCATATGAGAGGCCACCCGGCTGGTGACATCCCCACCCCACGGCAGGGGATCCAGCCGATAGCGCTGGATCAGCCCATAGATCGCCACCGGGAGGCTGGTCAGGACCATCGCGGTTGCCAGCCGCTCGAACTGCGCCCGGGTTCGCAAACCGGACAATATGCTGAAGAAGATCACCAGATAAGCCAGCCAGCTATACGTTCCCTGCAATCGCTGATAGGAACCGAAGAAGCTGGTATAAGGCGTGATGGAGAACAGGGTGGCCAGGAGATAAACTCCTGCCGAGGCCAGCGCCGGCATCACCAGCGGGGTATGCCCGGAGAACCCCACGGCCTGCGCCAGGGGAACCCGCCGCCCCCAGGCTTCCACCAGCTTCACCAGCCAGGCCGCCGCCATCAGCAGGGCCAGGGAGCGGACCAGAGTCAGCTTATCCGGCTCAAAGACCCGACTGGTGTAGATATTGAAAAACAGGGGGGCGATGACCACCGCCATCAGCCACCCTGCCTCCAGGATCCGATCACACCACCCACTCAAACGCGTCGGCATGTCCGCCACCACTCCCAGGTTCGCTGGAGACCATCGTCCAGGGTAACACGGGCCTCAAAACCCAGCAAGGCACGAGCCTTCGAGACATCCGGAACCCGATGGGGAACCTCCTCAAAATCCGGCCCATAGACCTCGGAGAAGGGGAGAAAGCGGATCGGCGCCCGGGAGCCCGAAATCGACCGGATCTTCTCCGCCAGGGCGAGGATGGAGATCTCCTCGGGATGCCCGATGTTGAAAACATGGCCGAAGGCCGCGGGCAACCATCCGGCCCGCAACGTTCCCTCCACCGCATCCTCCACATAAATAAACGAACGGGTCTGCCGCCCATCTCCATAAACGGTCAGCGGCTCCCCCCGAAGGGCCTGATCCATAAATCGGGCGACAACATAGCCGTAGCCATGGGGATCCGCCCGCGGGCCGTAGACGTTAAAATAGCGAACCACGCTGACCTGAAGGCCCCGGCGTGCCCAGGCCACCGCCAGGTGCTCATCCAGCAGCTTACTCACCGCATAGGCCCAGCGCGAAACCGTCGGCGGGCCCAGCCGCAGATCATCCGCCTCCCCCGCCGGCCAGCGCACCCCCTTCCCGTAAACCTCCGAGGAGGAAGCCACGCAAACCGGAATCCCGCGCTCAGCACACGCCTCCAAAACCCGCTCCGTTCCCTCCACATTCACCTGGATCGTCCGCAGGGGATCCGCCAGCACCCGGGGAACTCCCACCACCGCCGCCAGATGAAAAACAATCTCCACCTCTTCCAGAGCCGCCTGAAGCGCGGCTCGATCCCGCACATCCCCGATAATCACCTGGAGCCCCGGATGATCGCGCACACCATCCAGGTTCTCCAATCGACCTCCACTGAGATCATCCAGAACGGTGACGGAATATCCCTCCGCCAGCAAGCGCTCCACCAGATGCGAACCGATGAAACCCGCCCCGCCCGTCACCAGCGCCCGCATGGGCCCTTCCCTCAAATCACCCGAATCGGATTGGTCAGAATCCAGAGGCGACCCCCGCGATACACTTCAATTCGATAAATCCCCGGTTCCGCCGTGAGATAATGCAATCCCCGCCCGCGGGCCCGGGCCACCACTCCCTTCCCAAAACGGATCAGCCGGAACTCCCCGGGAGCCGGGGCAACCGCCTCGATATGAACAGCCCCCGCCCGACGCAGCGTTTCCCCCATGGTCGCCCGCCGGTGCCCACTACGGGCCTCAAATCGAAAACCCCGCGAGGACCCCAGCAGATCGTTGGCCACCCAGACACGGCCTGCCTGCAAGGCATCGCGGATCACCAACCAGTCCGCCTCAGGACGACGCTGGAGGGGACGATCCACCAGGACATGGGTGTTCACCGCACGGAACAACCATTCGTAGGGGAAAAGCACGCGCCGCCACGGCCCCAGCGTGTAGGCATGTCCGTGCGCATCCGCCCCACCGATGGCCACCGCCGGGACCTCGGAGAGCCATAACTGCTCCCACCAGCGGATCGCCTCGGGGAACGGGCCCCTGAGAAAACGCGGAGGGAAGAAGGCGTAATACAACGCGTGGAGGGGAGTCCTCAGCCGGGCCTTGAACTCGCTCATCGTGTTCCAGATCTCCAGGCCCGTAAACCCCACCACCGCTCGATCCACCCAGGGGAGAGCTGGCTCCCCCAGCCAATCCTGCAGCCAGCGCGGCGTATACTCCACCGGATGAGCCAGGAAGACCAGGGCCCCCTGCTCCCGGGCCGCATCGATCAGAGCCTGAGGAGAAGCCGCCCACATGGACAGCTCCCGCCCGGCCCCCAGGATGAGGGCATGATTCGCCTGAGGCTGCCGGCATGGGTCATGGATCTCCTCGCCCACCAGCAGGAGGACCCGATCATAGTAGCCCTGCACTCCTCCAACCCACACGTTATGATCTGTCACCCCCACCACATCCAGGCCGGCCCGGGCCGCGGCCGCTACAACATCCCGATGAAAGCCGACCCCATCCGAGAAGCGCGTATGGCTATGCAGATTACACACCAATTCGATCATGGGCCCCCCGCTATCGAGAACAGAGATTGGACCCTTGGAGCCATAGAGGCCAGGAAACAACCAGGTCTGAAGCGCTCCCAGTTTAATTAATTAAAGGGAAAAAGCAAACAGTTCGGAATTGGCCGGGCGGAGCGAATCCTCCGGTTCATCGGCCATGCCTGTCCCACCCCTATTCGCTCCGGCCAATTGAGTTACAATGAGAGCGGAAACAGATCGATCGGCGGCCGCCGGAACAGGGGATCAAAGCTTCACCTGCTGGGGCGAAAGGAGAATGTTCCAATGGAATGGATCGTGTGGGGCATTCCTGTTGCTGTGGCCATCCTGGTCCTGCTTTCGTCGGCCATCCGGATCCTGCCGGAGTGGGAACGGGGTGTGGTATTACGGCTGGGCCGATATCACGCCACCAAGGGCCCTGGCCTTTTCCTCGTCATCCCGATCATCGATCGGGTGATTCGGGTCAACCTGCGGCTGATGACCTTCGATGTGCCTCCCCAGGAGGCCATCACCCGGGATAACGTCACGGTGAAGGTGAACGCCGTCGTCTTCTATCGCGTGATCGATCCGGCGAAGGCCATCACCCAGGTAGAGGATTTCAAGGCCGCGACCTGGAATCTGGCCCAGACGACCCTCCGCAGCGTTTTGGGCCAGTCGGAACTGGACGAGCTGCTCGCCCATCGGGACAAGGTCAATGCGCACCTGCGGCAGATCCTGGATGAGGCAACGGATTCCTGGGGGATCAAGGTGGTGATGGTGGAGGTGAAGGACGTGGAGCTGCCGCAGGGAATGCAGCGGGCGATGGCCCGGCAGGCGGAGGCAGAGCGGGAGAAGCGGGCCAAAATCATCCATGCAGAGGGCGAATACCAGGCGGCGAAGACCCTAGTGGAGGCTGCCCGGATGATCGCCTCCGAACCCGCCGCCCTTCAGCTGCGCTACCTGCAAACACTGACCGAGATCTCGATGGAAAAGAACTCCACCATCATCTTTCCGGTGCCTGTGGACACGCTTCAGGTCTTCCTGGGCAACATGCATCGACCCAGCACCGGATCCTGATCAGGAGACCCTATGCCAGCCCGGCCCCTAAATCCCCGGGGAGGCGAGAGCGGGGCAGGCCACCTCGCCCGATGCGTCGTCCCGCAAAACCGGCCAGCGGGAATGATCGCCCACGGGGCGGGCACACTGGGGACTCATGGCCCTCTCACCCAAAGGGGAACATGGGATGTATCAGCGCCAGGTGCAGCGAGTGCTGTGGATTGTCCTGGGGACCAATCTCGCAGTGACTCTGATCAAGCTCCTCGTCGGCCTGCAAGCAGGAGCGCTGAGCGCACTGGCCGACGCGTTCCACAGCGGGCTGGACGCCTCGGCCAACGTCATCGGGCTGGTGGGGATCGCCCTCGCCTCCCGGCCGCCGGATCGTAACCATCCCTACGGCCATCGCAAGTATGAGGCCATCGCCACCCTCATCCTGGGGATCTTCCTGCTGATGGCCTCCCTGGAGGTCATCCGGGGGGTGATCGAACGGCTGCTCCTGGGCGGGCAACCGGAGGTGAGCGGGCCGCTGTTCCTGCTGATGCTGCTCACCTTGCCGATGAATTTCGCGATCTCCCATTATGAGGCCCGCCAGGGGGCACGGTTGCGCAGCAGCATCCTGATGGCCGACGCCCTCCACACCCGCACCGACGTCTTCGTCACGCTGTCCGTCCTGGCCAGCCTGGCCGCCGCCCGCCTGGGGCTCCCCTGGCTGGATCCGGTGGTGGCACTGGGCGTGGTGGGCGTGATCCTCTCCGCTGGCCTGCGGATCCTTCGATCCACCGCCATGGTGCTCACCGATAGCGCCGCCGTGGATCCCGCCGAGGTGGAACGAGTGGCCCTGTCGGTGCCCGGGGTGCGCGCCATCCACCGGGTGCGCAGCCGGGGAACGCCCGATGAGACCTACGTGGATCTTCACCTCAAAGTGGATCCAGCCATGAGCACCGAGCAGGCCCATGCCATCGCCACGGAAGTTGAAGAGCGATTGAAAGCGGAGATCCCAGGCGTGGTGGATGCCGTGGTCCATATCGAGCCCGGCCGTCTGCCTCCTTCCTCGGAATGGGAAGCCATGACCATTCGCCTGCGAAACCTGGCCGACCGGCTCGGGCTGGGCGTGCATGAGCTCCACGGGGTCCAGACACCGGAAGGCTATCATATCGGCCTCCATGTGGAGGTCGATGAAGCACTATCCGTGGAGGAGGCCCATGCCCGGGTTACGGAGCTGGAACGAAGGGTCCGGGAACACTTCCCGCAGATCCTCACGGTGACCACCCACATGGAGCCCCGAGCCCATGGGCCACGGGCGGCCGGCATGGAGGCCCCAGAAGACCTGGCGATCGCCGCCCGGGAGGCCGTCGAGCGGATCTTCGGCCCCGGATCATGCCGGGAGGTCCGCCTCTACCCCCACGAAGCGGGCTACGATGCGGCGCTGATCTGCCAGGTGGCCGGTCAGACGCCCCTGGAGGAAGCCCACCGACAAGCGGAGGCTGTGGAGCAGGAACTGCGACAACGCTATCCTCAGCTTCAGCATATCATTGTCCATGTAGAGCCGGCAGAGATGTCCCCCCACACGCTTCTGGTCAGCGGAGCAGACCGGAATGATCTTTCGGGCCTCGATCCCGGAAATCCGTGAGAGCTTGGTGGAGCCGTTTCAGGTTTACCCGATCGCCCGGTTCGGAACGGTTCACGTTTACGCCTATCGCTCCTTTGGCGAGGTCACCCGGCACCGCCACCCGGAGTTCGATGAGGTGTTTCTGGTCTACGAGGGGCTGGTCACCTTCTGGACGGATCGCCAGGAGGTGACCCTGAAGCCCGATGAGCTGATCCGGATCCCTCGGGGGATGGCGCATCGCTCCGGATCCCGGGTGCCCTCCCTGGTATTATTGTTTCGAAAGGATCTGATGCCCGAGCGCCGGAACGGCGATTTTCGGATCAGCGAACCGGCAGCAGGCCCTCTGATCACCATCCGCATTCATGATCACCTTCGAAGCTATCCGGATTTCACGCCCGCCCTGCTGCTGGAAGCCCATGCCGTCCGCTACCAGGGGATTCGAGGGAGCGGATCTTCCCCCGAGTGGGAAACTCAGGGGCCGGCGTTCGTGCTGCTGCTGCGGGGGGAAATCGCCATGGAGGCCCACCGGCCGGAGTGGCCGGAGCCAGTCCGCGGGATCCTGGGCCCCGGAGAGCTGGCGGTCCTCCCCCCTCGCACCCGCTGGCACTGGGAAAGTCGGGAACGATCCGTGCTGCTCTGGGTGGAGGATCGGGAATGAGCGGGACAATCGACTCCCCAACTGGAAACGCCAGGAGGTTAATCCTGCTCCAGGCCGATGGGTACCTTTCCAATGTGCCCACCCATCCCATGCCGTCGGGGCCACGAAGCCAAAGGGCGGAGGGCATGCGGACATGCCGGGTTGGATGAGCCGCGGGATGGGAGGGAAACCGCTGATCCACCTCGTCCGAGCCATCCCATGGCGTCGGGTCCTGTGGACGATCGGCTGGGTCAGCTGGTCGCTGACCCTGGGGTTGCTGATGGTTGCCCTGGTGGCCTGGCCGATCGACGATGGGGCCAGCCAGGCATGGCAGATCGGACAGGCCGCCCCACAGACCATCTTCGCCCCCTATGAACTCCACTATCCCAGCGCCGTCCTGACCGAGCAGGCTCGCGAAGCAGCGGCGGCCCGGGTCGCGCCCATCTACACCGGCCCGGATCCTCGCATCGCCCGGCAGCAGGTGGAGAAGCTCCGCCAGAGCCTGGAGGCAATCGGGCAGCTCCGGGGGGAAACCCTTCCGCTGGAGGAAAAAGCCCGCCGGCTGGAGCAGATGATCCGGGATCCCCGTCTCTCCCCGGAGCAGCGCCTTCGTTTGCTGACCGTGGATTCCTCCCGATGGGAGCTGATCACCAGCGAGGCCCTGAGGCTGCTGGATCAAATCATGCGGGAGCCCATTCGGGAGGATGAAATCTTCGCCGTGCTCCGGGGGCTTCCCCGTCAGGTCACCGCTCGCCTGACCGAGGAGGAGGCCAGCCTGGTGGTCCGCCTGGTGACCCCCCTGATCGTCCCGAACAGCGTGCTGGATGCGGAGGCGACGGAGGCGGCCCGCCGGCGGGCCCGGGAGGCTGTCCCGCCTCAGATCCGGCACATCCGCGCCGGCGAGGCCATCATCCGCCAGGGGGATATCCTGGACGCACTGGCACTGGAGGCCCTTCAACAATACGGTCTGATCGCCCCGGCGACCCCCGGGCATCTCCCCATCGCCCGGGGCACCATCGCGGGGCTCGGGGTGATCGGACTCCTGCTGGTCCTCCAGCGTCTTGTCCCGGAGGTTCAGGAGCGCCCGCGACGCCCGCTGGCCCTGCTGGGGCTCTTTTTGCTCTTCACGCTGAGCGCGCGCCTGATCACCGTTTTCGCGCCTGAATGGATCTGGGCCTTCCCCACCGCCGCGCTGGGCATGCTGATGGCCACCGGCCTGGGCACCGTGCCGGCGCTGCTGCTCAGCGCGATCTGGTCGCTGTGGTTCGGGCTGATCGCCGACCGAACGCCTGCCTTCCTTGCCGCTTCCCTCCTGGCTAACTGGTTAACCATTCTGATGCTCCACCGGCTGGAGCGCTTTCAGACCCTGTTGGTGGCCGGATTGAGCGCAGGCACAGTCACCGGACTGATCGGCATCGCGGCCACCGTAGAGAGCGGATCGTTCTCCCCGCTGAGGATGCTGATCACCGGCGGAATGGGATTGCTGGCGGGCGCCCTTTCGGTTACGATCACCCTGATCGGGTTCATCATGCTGGGCACTCTCTTCGATGTCACCACACCCCTTCACCTGCTGGAACTGGCCCGCCCGACCCACCCCCTCCTGCGGCAGCTGATGGTGCGGGCTCCGGGAACCTATCACCACACCCTGATGGTCGCTAACCTGGCGGAACAGGCAGCCCTGCGGATCGGCGCGGATCCCCTTCTGGCCCGGGTGGGCGCCCTGTATCACGATATCGGGAAAATGGTCCGCCCCTATTTATTCGTGGAGAATCAGACGAACGGGGATAACCCTCATGAGCAGATGGATCCCTATGCCAGCGCGCAGGCGATCCTTCGCCATGTGGAAGACGGCCTGGCGCTGGCCCGACGCTACCACCTGCCCCGCCGGGTCCGGGCTTTCATCCAGGAGCATCATGGGACGCTGTGTGTGACGATCCCTTATCATCGTGCTGTCCAGGAAGCTGGGGATCCGGAGAAAGTCGATCGGGCGGCCTTCTGCTACCGGGGGCCACGGCCCCGGAGCAAGGAAACGGCGATTGTGATGCTCGCCGATGGCTGCGAGGCCGCAGTTCGGGCGGCGCGGCCGAAGGACCCCCAGGAGCTGGCCCAGATCCTGGAGCGAGTGTTCCAGGAGCGCATCCGGTCGGGCCAGCTGGATGAGGCGCCACTGACCATGCAGGATCTCCAGGGAATCCGCGAGGCGTTCCTGCAGGTCTTCCAAGGGATGTTCCATCCTCGCCTGATGTATCCGGAGACCTCCTCTCATTGAAGCGTTGAAGGAGACAGAGGGGCGGGAAGCAGATGGTTGTGCCGTCCGATCCGCACCCCAAACCCAATCGCCCAGGGGCCGGCTGGTGGGCTCCTGGATCCGGGAGGGTTCCAATGGGGGGAAAGCGATCCCCGCGCGTTCGAATTGAAATCCGGGCGCCCCGGGCGTATCATGCGCCCGGGCGCATCGCCGGGCTGCGGCGGGCCGCCCGCGTGGTCCTTCAACGCCACGGCCTGGAAAACCGCGCCACGCTGACGGTGGCGCTGGTGGATGAGGAAACCATCCGCCAGCTGAACCGGACCTATCGGGGGATCGATGCGCCCACGGATGTGCTGTCCTTCCCCACCCAGGTAGAAATCCCCCCCGGCATCCGATATCTGGGCGATGTGGTGATCGCTTTCCCCTATGCGGTTCGTCAGGCCCAGCGGGAAGGCCACCCGCTGGACGGGGAACTGGCATTGCTGACCGTGCATGGGGTTCTGCACCTGTTAGGTTATGATCACGAAGCCGAAGCAGAGCGGCACCGGATGTGGGCCGTCCAGCGGGAGATCCTCTATCAGCTGGGCTTTCCCGAGGTCGCCCCCGCTGACGAAGGAGGAGACGCCGCATCGTTCCGCCCCGAAGAAGAGGTCACCTGACCGCAGAGCGCTCGTCCGCCCTCTCTGGAACCCGGAGAGAGAAGCCCGGGGAGAGCGGTTGCTGAATGGGCAGGCCCCCCGTATAATCCAGCCCGGACTCCGTAGAAACGGTGGCATGGCCCCGGCCATTCCCTGGGATGGCTTTCCCGTGGGGCATCCAATGGCAAAGGGTATCATCCTGGCTCTGGAGCGAAGAACCGGTGTGGAATCCGATCGACGCGTTGTTCGGATGGCTCTCCCTGGATATCGGGATCGACCTGGGAACTGCAACCACGCTGGTGTGCGTTCGGGGAAAAGGGATTGTGATCCATGAGCCCTCCTGGGTAGCGATTGACCGGCGCTCCCGGCAGGTGCTGGCGGTGGGGGAGGCAGCCAAGGAGATGGTCGGCCGGACCCCCGCGCACATTGTGGCCATCCGCCCGTTGCGGGACGGCGTGATCTCGGAGTTCGAAGTGACCCGGGAGATGATCGGCGAGTTCATCCGCAAAGCCCACCAGCAGGTCCCGGTTCCGATCCCCCGCCCGCGGGTGGTGGTGGGGATCCCCAGCGGGGTGACGGAAGTCGAGCGCCGCGCCGTGCATGATGCCTGCCTCGCCGCCGGTGCCCGGGCCGCCTTCTTGATTGAGGAACCCCTGGCGGCAGCGATCGGGATCGGCCTCCCTGTCGCCGAGGCCCGGGGGAGCATGGTGGTGGATATCGGGGGTGGAACCACGGAGGTGGCGGTCTTCGCCCTCGGCGGGATCGTCGTCGGACGCTCCGTCCGGGTGGCTGGGGACGAGATGGACGAGGCGATCATTCACTACATGCGTCAGCGCTACAATCTGCTCATCGGCGAGCGGATGGCCGAGCGGGTGAAGATCGAGATCGGGTCCGCCTATCCCCTGCCCGAGGAGCGAACCATGGTGGTCCGGGGCCGGAACCTGATCACCGGGTTGCCGGATGCCATCGAGGTTTCCAGCATTGAGATCCGCGAAGCGCTACGGGAGGCAGTGGGCATCATCGTGGACACGGTGAAATCGGTCCTGGATGAGACGCCACCGGAGCTGGTCGCCGACATCATGGAGATCGGCATTGCGCTGGTTGGCGGCGGGGCCCAGCTCAAAGGCCTGGCCCAGCGCCTGACCGAGGAGACCCGGATCCGATGCTGGGTGCCCCCGAATCCGGTCACGGCAGTCGCCCTGGGGGCCGCGAAGGTCCTGGAGAACCTGGACACCTGGCACCGGGTGCTGAGCTCGCTGGATCGCGGCCGGCCGCCCCGATCACCGGTGCGCATCGGCCAGCCGATCGCCCGCTAAGGGAACGCAACTCGGAGATAAGGAGGAGAATGGGCCTTGCCTCCAGGAGATCGACGTCCATGGGGGACGGCTGGGTGGTGGGTGGGCCTGGCTATTGTGCTTCTGTTCCTCCACGGCCTGGGATGGCTTCAACCTGTGGAGTCCCTCCTGACGATTCCTCTGACCCCCCTTCAGCGGCTTATCGCGGATCTGGGGCGGAACGCCATGGACGCTGTGGGATTCCTCCGGGAGATCCGCGATCTCCGGGAGGAAGTGACGCGCTTGCGGGTCCAGGTGGAGGATCTGCAGACGGAGAACCTACGCCTGCGGGAGCTGGCCGCTGAGAACGCTGAATTGAAAGCGCTGCTGGGGATCGTTCGGGAGAACCCCCAGACCACCTTCGTGACCGCCACGGTGATCGGTTACGAGACGGATCCCTATCTTCGGTTTCTCATTCTGGATGTGGGGATCCGCCAGGGAGTTCGAGAAGGGATGGCCGTGATCACTCAGGGTTCGGCCCTGGTCGGCCGGGTCGCCTCTGCGAGCCTCAATCGATCCCGGGTGCGCCTGCTGAACGACGGCGGAAGTCAGGTAGGGGCACTCTTGCAGACCACCCGGGCAACCGGAATCGTCATCGGCCAGCCGGACGGAAGCCTGGTGCTGGATTTCGTGCGGCCCGATGAGCAGATCCTTCCGGGGGATGTGGTGCTGACCTCCGGGGTGGGCGGCCAGATCCCCCGGGCGCTGGTCATCGGCCAGGTTGCCGAAGTGCTGCAGGGCCGCGAGCCCTTCCAGCGCGCCCGCATCCAGCCCGCCGTCGATCCCCGGCGTTTAAGCTATGTGCTGGTGATCACCAGCTTCCCCGGGATGGAGGCTCTGCCTTGAGGGAAGGGGCTGACTCCTGCGAAATGATCATCCGCAGGTAGGCGACCGCCCGATTTCCCCTCCCCGAAACGGGGAGGGGGGATTTTTAGGCGCCCCCTTCCCTCATAGGAAAGGGGGCCAGGGGGTTAGGTCCGAGGGCCCCCTCCCCAGAGAAAGAGAACGAGGAAAGGAAACCCAGGATGCGCAGGAAGTGGCTGCGAACGCTCGGCGTTCTGGGGTTGGCGGCTTTGCTTCAGGCCACCTGGATCCCGATGGGGATCCCGCATCCCGGGCGACCGAACCTGGTGTTCCTGGCGGTCGCCACGGTGGCCTTTCTCGCACCCCTGGAGGAAGGATGGGGATGGGCGCTGGCTGGGGGACTGTGGCTGGATCTCTTCTCCGGAGGGCCGTTGGGCCTCAGCGCCCTGGCTCTGATGGCTGTTGTTCCGCTCGCCCATGGGCTCAGCCGACCGGTTTTCCGGGGGCGGTTGATCATGCCGACGCTGGTGGCCACCACGGGCACCTTCCTGATGGAGGGGGTTCGAGGATTCCTCCTGATGGCCTTACAATATCCGATGGACTGGAACGCGGCGTTCCGGCAGATCATGCTGCCGGAGGCGCTCTGGAATACGATCGGGATGCTGCTGCTTTATCCGCTGTTCCGGGCGCTCCGCCCACGCCCGGAACGTCCCGTGTTACATCGATGAGGAAACGGCCGCAAGGCCATCGGGAAGGGGGGGCTATCCCCCTTTCCCTGCGCGCGATGGAGCGACCCATAGAGTAGGTTGAGGCTTTGAGCAGTTTTCCAACCCTGAGGGGTCAACGGGAACCCGCGATGTCGGAACCTTACCCACCTCGTGAGGCGGAGGCCCTGGATAGCGTGGCGGTGTTCCGTTCCCCTCCACCGCCACCTCCTTCTCCGCATCTTCGCTTGATCCTCTGGGCACTGGTCATCGCCCTCGGATTCGCCGGTCTGGGCTATCGCCTCTACCGGCTCCAGATCGTGGAAGGACCCGGGTATCGGGCGCTGGGGGAGCGGAATCGCCTCCGGGTGATCCCACTGGAGGCCCCCCGGGGGATTCTCCTGGACCGCCAGGGTCGCCCGCTGGTTCAGAACGACCCGGCTTTCCGGGTCCTGGTAACCCCGGGAGATCTGCCAGAGGACCCCGCCCAGCGGGAGGCGATCTTCCAGCAGCTCAGCCGATGGCTGGGCATACCGGTGGAAAGCGGCGGGGCCTCGGCGCAGGGGCAAGGCGGCCCGGGGATCCGGGAGCGGATCCAGGCCGCCGCCCGGGAGGCCCCCTTCCGGCCGCTGGTCCTGAAGGAGCCGGTGGATCGGGAGATTGCCTTCCGTCTGATGGAAGAAAGCAGCCGTCTCCCTGGCGTTCAGGTGGAGCTTGTTTTGCAACGGCGATATCCGACTGGCCCGTTGACCGCCCATGTGGTGGGCTTCGTGGGGCGTATCCCCGCGGAGCAGGCCGCTCGTTATCAGGCCCAGGGTTATGATCCGGCGGTGGATCGGGTGGGTCTCAGTGGCCTGGAATATGCTCTGGAGCCATGGCTGCGAGGGACCAAAGGGGCTCGTTATGTGGAGGAGGATGCGCGGGGGCGGCCGGTGCGGGTGCTGGCGGAGATCCCTCCCCAGGCTGGGGCGCGGATCACGCTCACGCTGGATCTGGAGCTGCAGGCGGCTGCGCGGGCGGCCCTGCAGGCCAAGCTGGAAGAGCTGAACCGCATCGCCGGCCGGGAGATCACGCGGCGGGGGGTGGTCCTCGCGATGCGGCCGACGACCGGGGAGATCCTGGCCATGGTCAGCCTCCCGGATTACGATAACAACTGGTTCGTCAGCCCCGATCTCCCTCAGGCATACAGCCGCCTGGTGGAGGATCCCTTTGCGCCGCTGCTCAACCACGCGATCGCCTCTCAATTTGCGCCGGGCTCCTCCTTCAAGCCTATCGTGGCGGCCGCCGCGCTCCAGGAAGGGGTGATCACGCCCCGAACCCGGCTGTTCGATCCGGGAGAGATCGTGATCCCCAACCGGTATTTCCCCAACGATCCGGGGCTGGCCCAGCATTTCTTCTGCTGGTTGCGCTCCGGCCATGGCTGGCAGGATGTGGTGGATGCCCTGGCCAACTCCTGCAATGTGTTCTTCTACAAGGTCGCTGGGGGGTATGATGTGCCGGGGGAGCCCGTGTTCGAGGGGCTGGGGATCGAGCGCCTGGTGCGCTATATGCATGCCTTCGGCCTGGGGCGCCCGACCGGGATCGAGCTGCCCGGGGAGGCGGCCGGGCAGGTGCCAGATCCGGAGTGGAAGCGGAAAACCTTCGGGGAGACCTGGTCCACCGGCGATACCTACAACCTGGGGATCGGGCAGGGGTACCTGCTGGTGACACCCCTGCAACTCCTCAACGCCATCAGCGCCATCGCCAATGGGGGAACCCTTTACCGGCCCACCCTGGTTCGTGAGATCGCGGGCCCGGATGGCAATCTCCTGAAGGCCTTCCAGCCGGAGGTCATGGGGCGGCTCCCGATTGCGCCGGAGCATCTAACGGTGGTTCGTGATGGAATGGTGGCCGCCGTGGAGCGGGGGACCGCTGTCCGGGCCCAGATCCCAGGGATTCGGATCGCCGGCAAGACCGGCACGGCGGAGTTCTGTGACGATCTGGCCCTCCGCATGGGGCTGTGCTCCGGACGGCGGCTGCCCAGCCACGCTTGGTTCGTGGCCTTCGCGCCCGCAGAGGCGCCGGAGATCGCCATCCTGGTTTTCATCTGGAATGGGGGGGAGGGTTCTCAGAACGCAGCGCCAGTGGCCCGGGAGGTTCTGGAAGCCTATTTCCGGCGGTGAGCGGCGTGGCCCAGGCCTCATCCTCGACATCAGGGGGATCCTATGTGGCGCGCGCTCTTCGTCTCGCTTTCCCGGAACCGGACGATGAAGGAGCGGGTGATGCGCTGGGGGTTCGTCTGGCGAGCCGCCTCGCGCTTTGTGGCCGGCGAGAGGCTGGAGGACGGCCTGCGGGCCATCCGGGAGCTGGAGGCCATGGGGATCGGGGGGATCCTGGACCATCTGGGGGAAAACGTGGAATCCGCCGCCGATGCGATGCGGGCCACTGAGGATTACTTGCTCGCCCTGGACCACCTGACCGCGCTGGGGATGCGGCCACATCTCGCGGTGAAGCTGACCCACCTGGGCCTGGATATTGGGGAGGAGATCTGCGAGGGGAACCTGCGGCGGGTGATCGAGCGGGCGGCCCAGGTCGGGACGGTGGTGGAGATCGATATGGAGAGCAGCGTTTACACGGAGCGCACCCTGAGGCTGTATCGGCGGCTCGCCCCGCAGTATCCCAATACCCGGGTTGCGATCCAGGCCTACCTGTATCGAAGCCGGGAGGACGTGGAGCGCCTGATCGAAGAGGGGATCGCCCGGATCCGTTTGTGCAAGGGGGCCTATCAGGAGCCGCCGCACATCGCCTATCCCCGCAAACGGGATGTGGATGCGAGTTATGTGCGGTTGATGGAGCGATTGCTCTCCGCGGAGGCGCGGCAGCGAGGCGCTTACGTGGCGATCGCCACCCATGATGAGCGGATCATCCAGCACGCGCTGCGCCGGATCGCGGAGTGGGAAGTCCCCCGCGACGCCTTCGAGTTCCAGATGCTCTATGGGATCCGCCGGGATCTCCAGATCTCCCTGGCGCGCCAGGGATACACAGTCCGGGTATACGTGCCCTACGGGACGGAGTGGTATCCATATTTTATGCGGCGCCTGGGAGAACGCCCCGCGAACGTCTGGTTCGTGGTGCGGAACCTCCTCCGGGCGTGATCGTTGACGCGGCACGGGATAGCCGGAATGGGATCCATGACGCTCCATGTTTCCACGCCTCCTCGGAACCTCCGGTAGCCGCTTCGGAGGGCCCATTTCGTGAAGTTCCGGCTCAGGGAAGCAAGTCCTATGACGGTGCTCCAGGATCGATGGCAAGGTTCATTTCGGATCGGGCTGGGTCTGTTGCTGATCAGCCTCGGGCTGCTCGGGCTGGGAGCGACCGGGCAGCTGTTGCGCGCCCGCTGGCAGGGGACGATCGCCGGCTTCCCTCCCCCCATCCCGTGGTCCGGCGAGCCGCGGGTGGGCTTGAATGTCCCGCTGTTTGGACGGAGGCCCGAAGAGCGGAGGCGCGATCTGGAGCAGATCCAGGCCCTGGGCATCCCGCGGATCCGCGTTTTCTTCCCCTGGTCGGCGATCCAGCCGGAGAAAGACCGCTGGGACTGGACGGAGGCCGATCAGGTGATGGCCGAGGTCCGGGCGGCTGGCCTGGAGCTGGTAGCCGTTCTGGGGGATAGCCCTGGATGGGCAGCCCGGCGAAGGGGGCCCATGGCCCCGCCGCTGGATCCCGCCGACTTCGCCCGGTTTGCGGGCGCTTTCGCGGCGCGCTATGGGCGATGGGTGCGTTTTTACCAGATCTGGGATGAACCCAACCTCACCCTCGGATGGGGCGGTGGGCTCCCGGATCCCCCGGCTTACGTAGCCATGCTACAACAGGCGGCCGTCGCGATCCGCGCGGCGGATCCGGATGCCGTGATCGTGCTGGCCGGTCTGGCCCCCACCGTGGAGCGCGGCCCGTGGAACCTGGCGGACTGGTTATTCCTGGAGCAGCTCTATCAGCTGGGCGCCCGGGAATTCTTTGATATTGTCGCCGCCAAGCCTTATGGCTTCGACACCGGGCCGGACGATCGGCGGGTGGACCCGGAGGTGTTGAACTTCTCCCGGGCCATCTTGCTGCGCGAGGTGATGGTCCGCTATGGGGATGAGGGGAAACCGATCTGGGCCAGCCACTGGGGATGGAACGCCCTGCCGCCCGGATGGAGCGGCCGCCCCTCGATCTGGGGGCAGGTGGATGAGGCCACGCAGGCCCGCTACATCCAGGAGGCCATCGCGCGGGTCCGCCGGGAATGGCCCTGGATGGGGACGATGTTTCTGGAAACGTGGCGGCCGGAGACGTCGCCGGATGATCCGCGTTGGGGATTTGCGCTGGTGGATCCCTCCGGTCGGCTGCGCCCGGCCGCGGAGGCGTTGCGCGCCGCCGTGTCATCGGCGCCTTTCACCCCGGGTTACTATCCCGCCTCGGTTCCCCAGGAGGGAGCCGAGGGCCGCGCCTACGGCCCGCCGCCGGGAGCGATCTACGAGGGCGCATGGCGTTTCTCGGCGCTGGGCGCAGATATCGGGCGCGAGGAGGGAGACCGCTTGAGCTTTGTTTTCGAGGGCACCGGGCTCGCCCTAAGGGTCCGACGGGGCGGGTATCGCGCCCATCTCTACGTATGGGTGGATGGGCAGCCGGCGAACCGCCTTCCCCGGGATGCGCGCGGCGCCTACCTGATCCTGACCTCCCCGGATTACGCGACCCCGGAAGTGGTCACCGTCCCGGTGGCGGAGGACCTGCCCTATGGGCCGCATACCGTGCGGATGGAAGCCGAGCGGGGCTGGGGGCAATGGGCGCTGGTGGGCTGGAGCGTGGCCGGGGTGCAGCCGGATCTCTTCCGATATCGCCTGGCGCTGGGCTTGTGTTTGCTCGGGATCGGCGTGGGAGGATGGCTGGTGATCGCTGGAACGCTCCAGGCCCGCCGGTCCGCCGCCCGCTCGATCCGGGAGCTCACGGGGTCCATGGCCCATCGGTTGGGGCTGTGGGGCGCCTGGGGGCTCTCCGGGCTGGTCTACGCCGGGATGTGGTGGATCTCCTGGGAGCCATGGGAGCTCCAGCGTGGGGGCGAACTGCGATGGCTGGGCCTGGGCCTGGCCCTGAGCGGGTTCTTCTATCTGGCTCCCCGGGTGGCCCTCACGGCCCTGGCCGCGTTGCTGCTGCTGGCCGTGCTGATCCGGCGGCCCTCCCTCGGCCTGGCCCTCACCGCCTTCTGGGCCCCTTTCTATCTGTATCCGAAGCCTTTCTTCCAGAAGGCCTTCCCGATGAACGAGCTGATGCTCCTGCTCACCGCCGCGGCATGGCTTCTCCATTCGGGGATCCGCTGGGGGAAGGAAAGGAGGAATACCTGGGCCTGGGAGCCGGCGGATCGCTGGATGCTGGTCTTTTTCGGGGCAGCGACTCTCAGCACGGCCCTGGCCGTGTTCCAGCGGGTGGCGTGGCGGGAGTGGCGCATGGTGATCCTGGAGCCTCTTCTGTTCTACGCCCTGGCCCGGGCGATGCGGCCCCCGCGCGCAGAGTGGGAAGGGGTATTGCAGGCCTTCCTGCTGGGCGGGATCGGAGCGGCCGGCGTCGGGCTGATGCAGGGAATCACAGGGGTAGGGCTGATCACCGGGGAGGCCGGCGCGCGCTGTATGCGAGGGCCCTTCGGCTCACCCAACAACCTGGCGCTTTACCTGGGAAGGGTCTTCCCGTTCCTCCTGGCCCTGACGCTGGCCGGGCGCTCCCGGCGAGGGCGGCTTCTCGCCGGGCTGGGCCTCCTGATGGTGGGGATCCCAGGCATGGGAACATGTTCGGAAGGGGCCGCGTTCCTGGGGATCCCGGCGGCGCTGATCACGATGGGCGGGTTGTGGCTGCGCGATCGGTGGGGAAGGCTGCCACGAAGGGTTCGGTGGGGGCTTGGGATCCTCGCCCTCGGCGCAGCGATGGGGCTGGGAGGGCTTCTTGGGCCGCGCGTGGGGGAAGCGCTGGCCCGGCGCGCATCCACCCCGGGCAGCACCGTCTTCTTCCGCCTCCGCCTGTGGGCCAGCACCATGGATCTGATCCGGGAGCATCCCCTCTTTGGAGTCGGCCCGGACAACTTCCTTTACTGGTATCGCAGCCGTTACATCCGGCCGGATGCGTGGCAGGAGCCGAATCTCTCCCACCCGCACAACATCTTCCTGGACTTCTGGGCCCGCACCGGCCTGCTGGGGCTGATCGCCGGGCTGGCCTGGCAGGTCCTGTTCTGGCGGAGAATCCTCCGCTCAGGGGCTTCCCGGGATCCCTGGCGCTGGGGGGCAGCGGGGGCGATGGCGGATACCCTCGCCCACGGGATGGTGGACAACGGGTTCTTCCTGGTGGATCTGGCATTCGCGTTCATGGTCGTCTTCTATACCGGCCTCCGATCCCCGGAGGCGCCGACCGATCTCGAACAAGGGTCGTAGCGGATCGGCAGCATCGGATGACGTGAGTCGCTGTCCTACGCGTAACGAACCGAGATCTGCAAGATGCCGCTGGGGAGAGGGATCCAGGCATAAGGGAACCCCTGCCAGCTCCATTCGGAATGCGGCACGGAGACTCCGTGGATCTGCACTTCCGAGAGACGGCCGCCGGGGACCTCCAGCGGGAGGGCCATGGTGAGGCGGGAGGGAACGGGCGGAGCCGTCACCCGCAGGTGGAGCGTCCGGCTCTCGGGATCCCAGCGCAGCGCCTCCAGTTCGGTCCGCTCGCGCGCTTCCACGAACTCCAGCCAGCGCTGCGCTGACCAGATGGGGATCCCCCGCCCGGCCGCCTCATCCAGAACCCCCTCCAGCCAGCGCGCCTGGGTCTCCGCGGCCTCTCCGCCGATGGCGAACGGATCCACATGAGCTTGCAACGCCAGGGCTTCGCTCTGCTCTACCGCGTTCCGGATCAGAGCGCGGGAGATGTCCAGCGCGGTGGAAACAGGGAAACGGGGCGCCTGGGGCCACGTCCACCCGATCAGCTGTTCATCCACCAGCGCCGTCAGCTGCTGGTAGATGTCCAGGACGCGGCCTTCCTCATCGACGAAACGCATGGGAAGCCCGCTGCCGGTGAAATAACCGAAGACCCATTCCCCATCCGCCTTCCGGAACATCGGGCCGACGTGGTAGAAGTCCAGGTTCATCCGGATCCCATACGTCGCCTGGACCCGCGCCGTCTCCACCCATCCGCTCCAGAGGACCCGGTGGGTGCGCACGGTCGGGGGAACCGGACCGTAGCCCATCCCGGTGAACACCTCCCAGTAGCGCCGCCATCCGGCTTCCAGCCCCTCCTCGACATACGGATGGATTCCGAACTCATGGCCGCGGGCCCGCCAGCTTCGAACGTGCTCAGGAAGGACGACGTGTCCGGCGGGTCGATCGATCCAGTCCAGCAGGCGATGCCAGGCCCGCTGAAGGCGATCCCGCGACAGGGGCGCATAATACACGCTGAACGTCCCACCGCGTTTCTCCACCCGGCGAAGGACTTCTTCTACGGCTGGCGGAGGGGTGTTATGGGCGTCTCCGGTCGCCACCAGGATCGCCGGCGCCCCCTCAGGGAAATACCAGAGGCGGGGAAGGGGAAGCCGATCCAGGAGCATCCCGGTGATCATCCGGCTCAGCAACCGCATCAGCACGTCGGCCTGAGGGATCCCGAGGCGGTCCAGATCGATCCAGCCGTCGAAGAGCTCATGCGCCCGCAGCCCGTGGAGCCCATCCCGTTCCTGATGGCTCATCGCCGGGTTGCCCTGACGGGTTCGGACGATGCTCCCGACGAGATCGAACGCCCACAGCCCGGCTTTCCCTTCGCCGAACCGGTGCAGCGTCACCGCCGGGAAGGGCAGATCCCCGGTTTTCCCAGCCAGAGAGGCGATGGCCTCCGCCCCTGATAGCCGGTAATGATCGGCCACGCCGTGGAACTGCAAGGTCTCCCGTGGAAAGCCCCGGCCCAGTGGATGATCCTCCCGGATCCGCACATATCCCTCTGCGGTCTCGCCTGCCACCGGCTCCAGCCCGAAGAGATCCGCCAGATGTCGGGGCGGCCGTATGGCCACCAGACAGCCGCCCTGAGCGACGTAGCGGCGCAGGACCTCTCCTTCCACGGTATCCAGTGCCCCAGTGCTGAGCACCACCATGGGGAAGCGCTCCAGGATCTCCGGGCGCATGGCGGCCCGGGAGGCCGACTGGAAGGCGTTGAGGCCCTCCGTTCTCAGGATCTCTGCGAGGAAAGCTCCGCCGGGGGGCGAGCCCCGCTCGTTCAGGATCAGGAGGATCGGTGCCTCCCCATCCGAGAGAGGCCAGCGCCGATCAGGCGGCTCCGCGAAAGGAGAACGGAGAGGTGGCGGCCTCCCACCCGTATCCTCCCACAGGCGGTAGCCGCCGAAGGCTCCCGCCATCGCCACCGTGAGCCCTGCCGCGCCGCTCATTTTCAGAAATTGCCGCCGTGTGAAGGAACCCATCCCTTGCCTTAACTGGAGCTCGAAGTGGGAGGGAGGAGGGACAGCGTTTCTCCCTCCTCCCCACGGTCCCGAAATCCCCCAGCACCTCTTGACTTGAAAAGACAGACCTCCCCGGAGGCTTCGGGGCAGGCTGGATCACGGCAAGCCGCTGTCCTACGATCCGCCCCGCATGATCAGCGGCAGGAACAGCCGGAAGCGAACCTGAGTGCGGATCTCCGCGGAGGCCGGCGTGGGATCGACTGCCCGCGAGGTCGCCTCGGCCCGCACGCGGATCTCCGGGCCTATCCACTGCCCGATCCGCACGCGCAGATCGACACGGGCGCTCTCCCCCACCAGGAGATCCCCAAGGTTGCAAGTGGCCGCCGCGCAAGAACCCCGGGAAGGCGCGGCCTCCAGGACCTGCACACCCGCGGGCAGGGTGAACGTGACCTGGACTCCCGGCGCCAGGGAGGGACCGGTGTTGGTCAGGATGAGGGTGTAGGTGACCACATCGCCGACGAAGACGAGATCCGGTTCCCCACGGAAGAGGAGCTGCAGGTCCGCTTCCCCGCGCACTTCGGTGGAGGCGGTCGCCTGATTGTTTGCGCCATTCGGATCTGGAGTCTCCATACGGGCTTCGGCCCGGGCAATCAGTATGGCGCCCTCAGGGACGTCGGGGTTTACAGTTCCCGTGACGAGGAGCGTCTGAATGGTTCCGGCAGGCATCATCCCCCGATTGCAAACGATACGGCTCCCGTCCACTGTGCATCCATCCGTGGGCATGAAACTGATCTGCCGCAATTCCGCCGGGAGGGTCAGGGTGAAGATCACCCCCCGGGCATCCGAGGGACCCGCGTTCGTCAAGGTCAGGGTGTAGGTGAGGGGAGTCCCTGCCACCACCGGGTCGGGAGCATCATTCATTGTCAGAACCAGATCCGCCTGGGTCTGGACCGTGGTGGTCTCGCTGGTGGTGTTGTTCCCCGGGTTGGGGTCAGGGGTGCTGGCCGCCGCCTGGGCGGAGAGGACCAGGCTCCCCGCCGGGGTGCTGGTGTTCACCCGGGCTCGCAGAACCAGGGTGACCACCCCGCCGGCCGCCACATCCCCCGGGTTGCAGCTTGAGGCCCCACACGATCCCTGGGAGGCCGAAAGGCCCAGGATCGTCAGCCCGCCGGGCACGGTGAGGGTCACCCCCACCCCCCGAGCATCCGAGGGACCCGCGTTCGTCAGGGTCAGGGTGTAGGTAAGGGGAGTCCCTGCCACCACCGGGTCAGGCTCATCCCGAATGGACAGCCCCAGATCCGCCTGGGTCTGCACCGTGGTGGAAGTCGTGGCCGTGTTGTTCGCGGGCACCGGATCCGTGGTGGGGGAACTCGCCTGGGCCAGCGCCGAGAGAACTGTATTCGTCGGGATGGCGCTGTTCACCCGGGTGGTCGCTGTGATGCGAGCCGTAGCCCCGGCTGGGAGAACACCCAGGTTGCATGTGGTGCCGCCGCAGGTTCCCTGGGAAGGAGTGAGGGTGATGGGTGTCACGCCGTCCGGCAGTGTAAGCGCAACCGCAACATCCTGCGCATCTGAAGGCCCCATATTAGCCAGGGTCAGGGTGTAGGTGAGGGGAGCTCCCGCCACCACCGGATCAGGCACATCATTCAGCGTCAGAACCAGATCCGCCCGGGTCTGAACAGCCGTGGTTTCACTCCTGGTGTTGTCGCCCGGATTGGGATCCGGAGTGCTGGCCGCCGCCTGAGCCGAGAGGATCAGGCTCCCCGCCGGAACACTGGCATCCACCCGGGTCCGCAGGATCACCGTCACCACCCCGCCCGACGGAACATCCCCCAGATTGCAGGTCGCCCCTCCACACGATCCCTGGGAGGCGGAGAAGCCGAGAACCGTCAGCCCGCTGGGGAGCGTCAGGGTCACCCCCACCCCCCGGGCATCCGAGGGACCCGCGTTCGTCAGGGTCAGGGTGTAAGTCAGCAGTGCCCCCGCCACCACCGGATCGGGATCATCCCGAACCGCCAGGCTCAGATTCGCCATGGTCTGCACCACGGTGGAGACGGCCGCCGTGTTATTGACGGGATCATCCGGGGTGTCGGTGCCAGCCACGACCTGGTTCACCAGCGTCCCGGCCGGCGTGCTGCTGTTCACCCGGACGCGGAAGGCGACCATGGCAACACCACCCGGGTTCATGGTTCCCAAGGTGCAGATCGATCCGGAGCATCCGCCCTGGGAAGGTGTGGCCGCTATCAGCGTCACCCCGCCGGGCAGCGTATCCGTCACGCGGACGGCTTGAGCGGGAAGTGGGCCGTTGTTCGTGATCCAGATGGTGTAAGTGAGTTCGTTCCCGGCGAGGACCGTGCCGGAGGATGCCTCCTTGCGCGCAGCCAGATCGGCGAGCTCCGAATACGAGAGCACCACCTCCCGCACCTCCGGGGACCACATGGGATTGGTGGTGCTCATCTCCACCCGGTATTGCAAATAGCGGGCGAAGGCCAGCGCAGGAGGAATGTTATTCGGGCCTGGCGGGAGGGGATCGGACCAGGCCGACCAGTTTGCGCCGTCCATTGAGGTGCGAACGCGGAAGGCGAGGGTAGTGGTGGTCGGCACGGTGGCATCCCATGCAAGGGTGTCCCAGCGGACCCTCTGGCCGGCGTCCTGGGGGCACGATGTATAGGTCCCGGTTCCGGCATACTGGCCCGCGCGCACCCAGTCGATGTCCATGGGCGTCGAGCCATAAAAGGAGGGGGTTTGGTGATATAGAAACACCCAGGAGGTGATCACCAGGGTCGGGGAAGGGATGGTCGTCTGCAGCACCCCGTCGATGAAATAACGGGTGGCGTTGGGCTCCCACTCGATGCGGAAGATATGGAACTGGGTTTTGTCGGGATCCGGGATGTCCACATCCACGAGCGGTCCAGCCCCATCCCGCGCCCGCACGATCAGGTTGTTGACATCGCCGTTTCCCAGGATGAACAATCGGATGGAGCTGGCGGGGGTAAATGGGTTGTATGCGGGGCCGACCTCCCGGTAGAAGCCCAGATCCGGCTCGCCAGAGGTGTTGGGCGCTTGCATCAGCCGGGCTCGGGCCTCGAAGAAACGAGGGAGCTGGGTCATGGTGAGGACTGAGCGCAGGTAGACCCCATTCAGCGTGATGAGCCCATTGCCCATAATCAGGCTTTGATAGGACCCTGCATTAGGGTTGGAAATGTTGGTGATCCATCGGGTGAGATCGACGGTAGCTCCGTCGAAGTCATCCTCCACGCTGGCCCTCAGATGCAGCTCGCCGCCCCCCGTGTTCCCCACCGAGATGCCGGAGGAGATGGCGCATCCGGCGGCGAAATCCACCACCCGGGTATGGGTGATCACGCCGCTCCCCTGGGCCCAGGCCACCGGCACGGAGGCACCGCTCAGGATCCCCATGGCCACGATCAGGAGAGCCAGGAGAATCCCGGCCAGGGTCAGGGCCAGCCCACCTCGATGCAGCCGTTGTGTTGTTCTCATAGCGCTTCCTCCATGGATCGAGGAATAGAGAGGGAGGGGTTTTGGACCGGAACGCGGACGTAGGGCCCGAGGGGTGGGAAGATCCGATTGAAAGGCCAGTGGCGCAGCAACCGGTTTGTTCCGGTTTCCGCCGCCGCTGAGAAAAGAAGGATGAGGACGGTGGCGGCCCCGATGAGGCTCATGCGGAGCGCCAGTGGCATGGGGAACGGCCACAGCCAGATGATCAGCGCCCAGAGGAGGGGCTGGTGGAAGACCATCACCCCGTAAGAGAATTCGCCGACCTGCGAGAGAACCCGATTCACGCGCGGCCAGCGAGGCAGGAGATCCCGGGCCAGCAGCATCAGGAAACCCGTGGCGGCCGGAGTGATGAAGAGGGGCGCGATCACCGCTCCGGGCCGCGTGAAAGAGAGCCCCATCCCCCATCCATACAGGATCGCCAGGGCCAGCCATGCGCGCGGCGACCGCAACCACCCCTGAACCCGCCCCGGATCCCCAGCCGCCTGCCAGGCCAGGACCATCCCCAGGGCGAACTCCCCCAGCCGGGAGGTGAACAGCAGCCCCCGGGACCACATCTCCGGATCCACTGGCAGGAGGAAGAAACCGATCGCCCGGGTGAGCGCCGTGAGGAGCACGGCCGCGATCCCGAACCGGACCGCCCCGAGGCGTTTCAGCGCTTCCCAGAGAAGCGGGAAAACGGCATAGAGCTGCATGATCAGCACGATAAACCACCATGCAGGGGAGATGAAATGAAAGACCCCGGGCAGGAACCGGAGCCCGACCAAGCTGAGCATGAAACGGGGGTCCAGTGGGGAGAACGGCCGCCAGCCCACCAGGTTGTTGAAGGCCAGAAAGAACAGATGCCCGACCCAGTAGAGGGGGAACAGGCGCAGGAAACGCCGCATGTAGAACGCCCGGCGATCCAGGAGGGCCTCCCGGGAGCGGCTGACCAGCGCCCAGGTGAGACCGAACCCGCTGATCACCAGAAACACCCCCGTGCCCTGATACCCCAGCCAGCCTCCATAGCGGAACAGGTTGGCCAGAAGGAAAGCCACCAGGTTCTCCTGAGGGAGGGGCTGGAGCTGCGCGATGCGAACGATTAGCTCTGGCCAGTCGCTCCGGGGGTGGGCAAACCATGGCACCCCATAGATGGCGATGGTGATGTGATAGAAGACAATCATAAGGATAGCCAGGCCTCGCATCGCGGAGAGCCAGGCCAGTCGGGGGGCTCCCATCATGGGAGCCGCCTCCAGTGATCTACTCCATCCCCAGGAGCCATCGCGCATGGCGGATGGCCACCTCCATCGCGGACCCCACCACCGCCGGGTCCAGGGCGCCCTTCAGGAAGGTGAGGATCGGCCCAGGGCGCATGGCCCATTCCCGGAACGCCCGCTTCTGCCAGTATTCCAGCCGCTCCGCGGGCAACCCCGGATAATCCAGAACGGTGGAACGGTCCATGTCCACTTCCTCCCAGGCCGTGCCCGGGCGGAACCAGTTGTTCTCCACCACCTGGAAGAAGAAGGGAGTGCCCGGATAAGGGGCCGCGATGTGGAAGAGGGCGAGGTCCAGCGGGAGGGACTTGGCGAACTCAATGGTCTGCCGGATGGTCTCTTCTGTCTCCCCGGGCAGGCCGATGATGAAGTAGCCCCAGTTCTTGATCCCCGCCTCCTTCGCCCAGCGAAGGGCCTGGGGCGCCTGCTCCAGGCGGTACCCCTTGCGCACGCCCTTCAGGATCTGTTCGTTGGCCGATTCGATGCCCCAGGAGATCAGCCAGCAGCCCGCCTGGGCCATCCGGTGCAGCATCTCCCGATCCACATAATCCACCCGACTGTTGCAGGTCCAGCGGATCCGGATTCCTTCGCGGATCAGCAGGTCGCACATCCCCATCACCTGATCCCGGCTGATGGTGAAGAGATCGGCATACATGTGGATGTTCCGGATCCCCAGGTCCACGAGGTGGCGGACCTCCTCCACGATGCTCTCGGGGGAGCGGAGGCGGATGGAGTATTGATAGCTCACGTGCTTGATGCAGTAGGTGCACCCGGCGGTGCAGCCCCGGCTGGTCACGATGAAGGTGTAGGGGCCCCGGATCATCGGCGCCCGGTAGTGATAGAGGGGCAGCAGATGATGCAGAGGAAGCGGCATGTCATCCAGGTTGCGGATGAAGGGGCGGTCGACGTTCACCCGGATCTCGCCGTTCCGGCGCCAGACCAGCCCCTTGATGCGAGCCAGCTTCTCCTCCGGAGGCCACTCCCTCGCCTCCCCCTCGTTCAGGGGGAACCATTCGGGGTCGCTGTCTTCGAACAGCCGCCGGAGGCGGCCCTCGGGAACCCGGCCTTCGAGGGTGTCGATCAGCTCCCGCAGGGTGAGCTCCGGCTCCCCGCGCAGCACGAAATCCAGCGCGGGGTAGGCCTCCATCGTCGGGATCGGCATGGGGGTCACGTGGGTCCCGAAGGCGATGGTCTTCGCGCCCAGGCTGCGGGCCAGGAAGGCGCCATACATGTCGTTGGTCAGAGTGGGGGCGGTGACCTGAGTGATGTAATACTTCGGCTGCTTGCGGCGGAGCAGATCTTCGAACTCCTTCCAGTCCATCCGCAGCGCGATGGCATCCACGATCTCCACGCTGTAATCGGGGTGGAGCATGGCGGCCATCTGGGCCAGGCTTACCTGGGGCCAGATCATGTTCTCCCGGGAGCGGCGGCCTACCCGGTGCTGGCTGCGGATCCAGACCGCCCCGTCCGGGGAAGGCGGGTTCACCAAGAGCACATCCACGGCCTCGGGCGAACGGGGCGGCCGCAGCCGCCGGATCACCGGGCTGGCGTCCGGGAATTTGGGGGCCGGCAGCGGAGGGATCCGCCGCGTCCCCAAGTTGCGCCGTAGCTCCTCCTCTCCCACCACGGGTATCTGTGTCGCCATCCTTCGCTCCTTTCCATAAGAACCGTCCTTCATCCCGCATGCCCAGCCCGCTTACGGAGATCCAGCACGCAGGATCACGGGCATGAACACACGGTAGCGGAAACGGGTTAGGACCTGGAGGGCAAATTGTTGGGAATTCGTATGGGGGTCGATCTCCACCGGGGCGGAGCGTGCCTGGACCTTCACCGAAGCGATCCCGGTGAAATCCGGATCCACGCGGAGCCGGATCTGGAACCACGCCGGCTCACGCAGGGAAAGGAGGTCCAGATCCCAGCGAGCCCATGGCGTGTTCGTGCATGGGGGAATGCAGGCTTCCAGGGTGAGGCTGGGCGGCCACGAAGCCTCGAGCTGCACCGCTCGCGCCGCGCTGGGCCCTGCGTTCATCAGGACCATGGTGAGGGTTACCGGCTGACCAGCGATTTTCGACGTAGTCCCGCAGGATCCCGGCCTGCGTCCCATTCAGGGGGACTTCCGCCAGCAAGACGACCGGATAGGGCTGAAGGAGCGAGGGCGAGATGGAGGAGAGAGAGATCACATCGTGGGCGGCCCAGCCCTCCGCTCGCAGGATTTCCCCCAGGTAAAGCCCGAACGGGTTCGGCGCGCCGGGATCCACAACCAGGGCGATGGGGGCGGACGCCACCGCCTGAGCGCGGCGCCCCCCCCCGAGAGGAACAGCCGGCCCAGAAGCGGACCAGCCAGCAGAAAAAGGGCCAGGGCGAAACGAGCGATTCGGCCTCTGATCATCGGGGAATCCTCTCCAGGATCAGCGGAGCATGTAGCAGATGACGTCTTCCTCCAGGCATCCCGGTTTACGGACGAAGATCCCGTCCATCCCTGCCATCGGAGCCATGCGCTTCGGTGTGGAGGGCGGGAGGCGAAGCGGCTGAAGCCGGATCAACCAGTGCCCGGCCGGGAGCTCCAGCCGCACGCGGCCGTTCAGGGCCGGACGTTCCTGTTGCTGCGCCAGAGCGCCCGTCTCGCGATTCCACACCTGAATTCGCACCCGGGCGCCCCGGGCATACACCGGCGGGGTGATGAGAAGGAGCGGATCGTCGGTCTGGATTTCCAGTTCTTCCGCGGAGATCATTTGCACCTCCGACCATGCGGCCGGATCGCTCTTGATCATGGTCATCCGGTAAACGGTTCGCACCGTCGCGACCGCGAAGCGATAGCGCCAGGAGGAAGGAACGGCGCGCGGGCGTTCGAAGGCCTCGCGCAATACCGCGAAGGCCCGCTCGATCGCATAAGGGCTGAGCTCATGGCCCATGCCCGGGATCTCCTCCCAGACATGGGGGTAGCCCAGGGCCTGAAGGATCTCATGCATCCGCCGGCTGTGAACTGGGCTGACCTCCGGATCGGCCGCGCCGTGGAGGATCAGCAGCGATAATCCCTTTAAATTCGGAGCCAGTTCCACCGGGTTGTCCGCCGCATAGCGGAACGGGTTCGCGCCCGGGGGCCCGTAGACCGCCCGAAGGGCCTCGGAATGGTGAAGGGTGAGATCCAGCACCCCACCGATGGATACGGCCGCGGCAAACTGATCCGGCCGGTGGGCGGCCAGGGAGAACGCCCCCTTTCCGCCCATAGAGAAGCCCACCAGCGCCCGCCCGCCCGCATCCCGTCGCACCGGATAGCGGCGTTCCACCCAGGGAAGGACCCCCTGGAAGAACCAGTCATAGAACGATGCCTGCCAGGCGGATCCTCCGGGCCATGGGAGGCCTGAATAGATCGAGTAATACGAAGGAACCCCATCCTCCTCCCCCTGCAGCGCCACCAGCAGGACATGGGCGGCATCGGCGGCCTGCTGGAGATCTGGTCGTTCCCACATGCCTAACCCCATCGCCCAGCCGGAGAGCAGATAAACCACCGGGTAGGGTCGATGGGCCGGGAAACCGACCGGGCGGTAGACCCGCACCTCATGGGCCTCCCCCCGCCACTCGACGGTCCAGCTCTCCCAGCTCCCCGCCGACAGCCCCTGGGCCTCCACCATCGTCAGGGGCCTTCCCAGAAGCCCGCCGATCCCCACCATCAGTCCCAGCCCGATCAGGCCAGCCCGAACCCCACGCTTTCCCATGCCATCCGCTCCGCTTGCCGGTAATGGGAATGCGGTGCCTAAGCACCGTATTCCCATCCCACTCCCTCCACGCTCACTTCTGGATCAGCGGGAGGTAGATCCGAAACTCCACGGCGCGGGTGGTGAAGGACAGACCCCCCGCCGGCGTCCACGGTGTGCTGCCCCCCGCGTTGGCGGATCGAACCTGAACGCAATAGCTGGCGCTGGGGCTCAGCCCGTCGAGGACGATGGCATGCAAGCGGGCAGGCGTGGGATCCTGACGTTCCTGGCTCCATGCTCCGCAGGAAGCCCCCCATCGCACCTCGCTGCTGGCCTGCACGTCGGTGGTCCAGGTCACCCCAGCCTTCGTGGCGAGCGCGGTGACCATCGGCCCGGAGAGGATCACAGGCGGGGCGATCGTCCCAAAAGGCGTGTCGGCGCTGTAAACCGGGCCGGCCGGCCGATCCACGGATCCATACCGGCATCCCCCCGGATTGGCGCCGGTGGCATCCACGATCCCCCCCGTGCAGGGCCCCGCAGGCCCTTCGTCGAAGGGATACAGCGCGACCGTATCCGCATCCGGCGTGAAAGGTGTCGTGGGGGGTGAGAACGGCCCGTTGTAACGCACGATCCGGGAGATCCGCACCTCGTCGATCCATCCGCTATAGGAGGGGTAGGTGTTGCGATCGATGTCGTGCTTCTCCGCACCGATTACCAGGTAGGGGTCGTTGGGATAGGAAGTGCTCCGGCCATCCCGATACCGGATGTCTCCCGGCGGCCCAAAGCCGCTGGCATCCAGCTGCCCGTCCACGAAGATCTGCATCCGCCCATCGCTCTGACGACGGGTGACCGCGATGTGATGCCAGTTCCCATCGGCTACCGGGATGGATCCGCACAGGGTGAACCCGCTTCCCTCCCGGTTGACCCCGAAGGCGATCCGCCCGCCGGCCAGAGAGATCCCGTAATCCCCGTAGTCGCCCGACCCGTAGACGTCCCGATCGAAGAGGATGTTGCCGAAGATCCAGAGATCTCCAGGTGCGGACATGCATGTCGAGCTGGGGTTTTCCGACAGCTGGGCCTTCATCCACCACTCGATGGTGAAATCCCCGCCGACGTTGATGGATCGCCCCTCCACGAGGATCTTGACCCGGTCGATATCCCCTCCTCCGTTCCCGTAAAAGCGCAGGGAGAAGTCTCCCGCCGCCCTCACCCGCAAGGCCGGCGAGGCCGCGGAGAGGAAGAACAAAAGGAGAAGCAAACCGCCAGCCGCCCGAAAGGCCGGAAGGACCGGATGGCTCATCGGCGATCGCGACGGACTACGCTGGATGGGAGATCGATGCCGGTTGAGGGATGGGCTCCGTCGGCGCAACCCGGGCGAGCCCGCCTTCCAGATCCTGACGGGCCCGGAGCTCCCGCTGGTGGAGCTCCGCCAGGGCGCGGACCAGGATCCCGGCGGTGAGGAGGTCCACCCCCATGATCACCGCGAGGGCGCTGACCGCGGGGACAAACCATGGGGCGGGGAAGGGGGGCGCGGTCAGCCGCGCGATCACCGCCCACCCGTATAGGCCTATGCCGAGAAGGATGCTGAGGAGGCCCATCGGCAGGAAGCGCTGCTCCAGAGGGCGGCGGAACAGGGGCCAGCCGAATACCCCCTGACGGATCGGGCGCTTGTGGAACAGCGAGACGATGTAATTGAACAGCGTCCCCACGGCGAAGAGATGCAGCCCGAGGGCGGCCAGCACCACCGCGGCAAACAGGCGCGGGAAGGGCCATCCGCCTGGGCCCGGCCACAGGATGGCGCTCCCTCCCAGGGCCAGGCCGATCAGCCCGAGCCCGAACCCCGCTATCCCAAACACCCGCACCGGATTGTAGGTGAACACGGTCCAGACGATCGCATGGAGGAACCGCACGCCATCCCGCAGCGGATGCAGTTTCGACTGGCCCAGGCGCTCGCGATAGGGGATCGGCACCTCCACCATCCGGATGTTCTCATAGATCGCGCGGGCGCTCATCGCTGGGGTGAAATTCAGGCCATCCGGCAGCGGATACAGGCGCTCCAGGATTTCCCGCCGCAGCAGCCGCATGCCGCTGGCGCTGTCGCGGACCGCTGTCCCCCCCAGCAGCCGGAGCAGGAAGGCGAACCCCCAGTTGCCGATCCGACGGACCCGTGGCATCTCCGAATCCGGGCGATCCATGCGGGATCCCACGACCAGATCGGCTCCACTCGCCCGGGCGACGCGGTAGAGCTCTGGAAGCGCTTCAGGTGGATACGTAGCATCCGCATCCAGGAAGGCCAGCCACTCCCCCCGGGCGTGGGCGAAACCGGTTTTGAGCGCCGCTCCATATCCCCGGTTGACCGGGTGACGGATCAGTCGGACCTCTGGATAGGCGGCCACGATCTCGGCCGTGCGATCCCGGGATCCATCATCCACCACCAGGATCTCCCATTCGCTCAAGCCGGCCTCTCGAAGCGCCGGCCCGATCCTCCGGATCCGATCCAGCACCGCCTGGATGGCACCCTCCTCGTTGTAAGCGGGGATCACGATGGACAGCGTGCTCATACGGATTCCTCCTGAGCAAGAACCGTCGTTTGAACCGCCGGGAGGCCGCCGTGGAAGACAGGGCCCTCGATCGAGCGGGGGCGATCCAGCCGGCTGCCCACCACCCGTGCCGGGACGCCGACGGCGATCGCGTAGGGGGGCAGATCCTCCGTCACCACCGCCCCCGCGCCCACCACCGCGCCCCGCCCAATGCGCACCCCATCGAGGATCACCGCCCCGCCCCCCAACCAGACATCGTCTTCAATGACGATCCCCCGGGCCGTGATCCCCTGTTCCGCGATCAGTCGATGGGGGTCCTGGAAGACATGGTTGACGGCCAGGATCTGAACCAGCGGGCCGGTGTAGACGAAATCCCCGATGGTCACGCCGCCCTGGCCCCGGATGACGTTGTATTCCCCGATGAAGCACCGCCGCCCGATGGTAATGCCCGCGTGCGGCAGGCCCCGGAAGTTGTAGACATGCAGCACCGACCCGTGCATGATCACCGTCCCATCGCCGATGATGATGCCGTTCGGGCAGGCATGGAGGTAAACGCCCTCATCCAGGTAGACCCCCCGCCCCAGGGTGATCCGCCGGGGCTGAGCGAGGCGCACCCCCCGGGCGATGTAGGGGAAGCCCCGGGCGTTCAGAAGCAAGCGATAGGCCAGCCCTCGCAGCCCGATCCCCGCCAGTCCAGGGAGATCCCGGAGCAGCCCCATCACCAGCTGTTCCAGGAAATAGGACGCCCAACCGGTGGATTGGGTCTGGATATAGAGGTCCAGCCCTTCAACCCAGCGGCGCGGCCAGCGGGACATCCCTCATCCTCGGTGGGCGATGGATCGGGATCAACGCTTCGCAGCGCAGGATCCACAGCGCCGCTTCCAGGAGATCCCGTAAGATCGGAACCCCGGGATAGCGCTGGAGCACGAGTTCCGCATGGAGCGCGCCCCGGCCGGTTCGAACCAGCAACGGCTGGCACCCGGCGGCCAGGGCGGCCTCCACGTCCGTGAGGGCATCCCCGATCAGATACGAGCCCTCCAGCTGGATCCCCAGGTCCCGGGCGGCCTGGAGCAGAAGCCCGGGCTTCGGCTTGCGGCAGAAGCAGCCTTCCTCCGGCCGGTGCGGACAGTAGTAAACCGCGTCCAACCGGCCCCCGAACCGATGGACGTGCTGGATCATCCGGGTGTGGATCTCATCCACCACGTCCGCCGGAACCATCCCTCGATGGACGATCGCCTGATTGGTCACCACGATGATGGGGAACGGCATATCCGCCAGGCGGCGCAGGGCGGAGAGCGCGCTGGGCAGGAAACGGAACTCCGCCCAGGACTTCACATGGTCCGGGCGGTTCTCACAGATCACGCCATCACGGTCCAGGAACACGGCTCGCATCGAGCAGGGGCTCCTCCCGCAGGATCGGCGCCGCGGCGAAAGCGCCCTCCCATGTCCGCCGCAGCACGGTGGTGATGGTGTGGTGCAGTATCAGATGGACATCCTCGATCTGCTCCATGCAGTCGCTGGGGACGATCAGGCACAGATCCGCCAGATCGCGCAGCTTCCCTCCCTGAAAGCCGGTGAGGCCGATGGTGAACGCGCCGGCCTCCCGGGCGACCCGCACGGCCTCCAGGACGTTGGGGGAGTTCCCGCTGCCGCTGATGGCGATCAGCAGATCCCCCGGTCGGATCAGGGGGCGCAGCTGCTCGGCGAACACCCGGCGATATTCGGTGTCGTTGGCCCACGCGGTAAGCAGGGGGACGTTGTCGGTGAGGGCCATCGCGCGGACCATCGGCCCGTTGGACTGGCGGGTGCCTTTGGCGAGGTCGCAGGCGAAATGAGAGGCGGTAGCCGCGCTTCCCCCGTTCCCACAGAGGAAGATCATGCGCCCGTCCCGGGCGGCCGCCTCGATCTGCGCGATGATCTGCAGCAGGATCTCGCGGGGCAGCGCCTCGAGCGCCCGATGAATCCCATTGAAATACTCTTCGATCCACTGGACCCACATCGCTCACTCCACCCGGAAGACCTGCACGCCCTGATCGTCGAAGGCCACATCCATCGGCTTCAATCCCATATCGGTCATCACCTTCGTCACCGGTTCAATGGCGGGCTCGGGGCAGTAAAGCAGGAGGAACCCCCCTCCACCGGCCCCGGTGATCTTTCCGCCCAGCGCGCCTGCCTCGCGGGCGGCAGCGTAGCAGCGATCGATGAAGTCATTGGATATCGAAGAGGCCAGCCCCCGCTTGAGTGTCCAGGCCTCATGGAGCAGGCGGCCGAAGCCATCCAGATCGCCCATTGTCAGACGCTCTTCCATTTCCTCCGCCAGAGCCTTCAGAAGGTGGAGCCGCCGCAGCACCTGAGGATCTTCCTCCGCGGTGGCCTGCTGTTGCCTTTTCAGGATCGTCGAGGAGGGGCGGGCCTGGCCGGTATAGAACAGCCGCAGCCGCCGCTCCAGGGCTTGCCGGACCTCCGGGGCCAGGGGGACGCGCTCCACCGTGACCCCATGGGCGTCAAAGCGGATCCGGTTCAGGCCGCCGAAGGCCGCCGCGTATTGATCCTGCTTGCCCACCGGCATTCCCAACCGTTCGATCTCGATCTGACAGGCTAGCTCCGCTATCTCCGCTCGAGAAAGAGGCCAGCCGCTCCATGCCGCCAGGGCGGCGATCATCGAGACCGCCAGGCTCCCGGAAGAACCCAGCCCGGTGCCCGGCGGGACCTGGGCGGCGATAAAGAGGTCAATCCCGCCCGGGCTTCCGAAGGCCTCCAGGATGGCGCGGGGGAGGGAGAGGTTCCCATCCCACATGGCATCCCGGTCCGGCGCATACTGATGAAACAGGCTGTAGTTCGCCGAGATCAGATGGGCCGCCCGGGGCGCCGGGGAGAGGATCGTGTAGACATAGCGATTCAGGGTGACGCTCAGGACCTGGCCGCCATATCGGGTGAAATAAGCGGGAAGATCCGTTCCCCCGCCAGCGAAACTGATCCGGACCGGCGCGCGGGCGATAAGCAGCATGGATCAGGGGTCTCCGGAAAGCGATCTCTTACGGCTTTCACGATAAGGGGTAGGGGTTAGGTGGGGATAAACAGAAGGTTAGGAAAACGTTCCTCCGGGGAGGAAAGCAGGCTGGGAAACAAGTATCTGTTGCGCTAACATGGAAACGAAATAAGGAGAAGCGGACAATCTTTCAGGGCTGGCCCCAGAGTTGTGGGAAGGGGGGATAGGGGGATCGAAATGGCAAACCGTGCTCTCGACCGGCTGGCGCAGGCCTTTCATGATCTGAACCATGCCCGACACGCCCTGGAAGACGGGGATTATGACTGGGCTTGCTTTGCAGCCCATCAGGCGGCCGAAAAGGCGATCAAAGGATTGCTTCTCGCCATGGGAGGAGAGGGGTGGGGACATTCCATCACCCATTTGTTGAAGGATGCCGGGCATCGGATCCCGGTTCCAGAGGATCTGATCCAAATGGCTCAGCGTCTGGATAAGCATTACATTCCCTCCCGCTATCCGAATGGATTCGACATAGGGGCGCCGCGGGACTATTACACAGCGTCGGAGGCTCAGGAGGCCATTCATGACGCGCAGCGTATTTGTGAATTTTGCCAGCAGCATGTTCATCGATCGGGAGGCCGTTCTTGAAGCCTTGCGCCACTGTGCTCAACAGCTGAAAGATCAGTGTGATGAAGTGGTAGCCGTGTATTTATTCGGATCCTTCGCAACGGGTCAGGCCACCCCGCGGAGCGATGCGGATATTGTGATAGAGATCGCTTCCGATGACCCAGAGCTTCGGGAGGAAGTTCGGCATCAGGCGCTGGGAGCCTTCCTGGAGGCACCGGTTCCGGTGGAGATCTTCGTGCAATCCACCCGGCCGCTGGAGGAGGGCAGGCGAAGCGGGCGCGGTGTTGCCGGCGCCGTTGCTCGGGAAGGCATCCGCTGGCGGATGCGCCGATGGAAATCGGCCTGGTGAGGCGCTCCGCGCCGGGCGTCGGCCTGCGCCGACGCAAAAGCCTTTTTCGGCCGGCCGGTGGCCGGAGGCCTTTTGAGGTCGAATTCATTCGACGCCCTCATGCGGGCCGAAGGCCGAATCCATCCGATATGCCCTGCAGCCGGGTGTCCCTTTATGGATCGCCCCACACGATGGTAAGGGTCGGGCGGCCCTCGGCGTTCCAGTCCTCCGTATCCGAGGAGACGAAGTATTTCCCGCTGTGGTAGGCGGCATCGGCGGAGTAAAGGGCCAGGCGGAGAGGCTGGCCAGCCGCATACGCCTCCGCCACCGCCCGGGTGACGTCCCACGTATAGGGGATCCCCGGCCAGTTCGGTAGACTCCGCACCGGATCCACCCACGCTCCCCCGATGTTCTCCCAGGCCAGCGGCGCACGGTTCCAGGTCAGGGACCGCTCCTCCCAGTCCTCCCGCACGGTCAGGACCTGGATCCAGGAGGGGAGGGGGGCGGGTCCGGCGTTCCCCATCTGGTGCAGCGTGAGGGTGGCCGAGAGGATCACCTTGCCCGGCGGGATGGCGTTCAGGGGGAAGATGACGTAATACTTTGAGAAACAGGGCCAGTCTGCGATATCGATCTGATTCTGGATGTTGAAGTCCGGACGACCGGGATCGGACGCTTCGCCCCACTGGGTCCAGTAGTCCAGTCCATCCCCGCAGTTCGTGTATCCCCCGACGCCGGCATCCGGGACTACGGCGCCGTTCAGGCCGTGGCGGATGATCACAGTGCCCCCGGGCCGGGCCGGAGGCGGCGCGTAGGCCGGCATCCCGAAGCGGAGCCATCCCCACGTGGCCGGCACGTCCGGGCGCATCGACTCCGGCCAGACAGTTACGGGAATTGGGGTGCCGGCGGCGTCGTCCCGGTCGTGCACCATCACCCCCAGGCCCCAGATGGTTCCCTCGGGCGGCGGGCCGGAGCGGCCCAGGCTGGCGAAAGGGATCCGGAAAGTCATCGCCCATCCCCGATCGTCCCCATCGTCGTTCAGACGTTCCCCTCGCCAGCCGGCGAGGGCGGTAAATGGAAGTGATACCGGTGTCCAGCCGGAGCTGGTGCCCCGATAGGCTGCCTGATAGCGGCCGGAGGCATCACCATTGCTCAACCCACCGATGAAGCGATAGGCAGAAGGGGAAGGCGCATCCCCGACGTTGCCGTCCACATGGAGGAGGAGCGTGACCGCATCCCATGCCGTGAGGTTCTCCGGGGAAGGGGACGGGGTGAACCACAGGCGACGATCGATGATCGCCACGTAGACCACCAGCTCGGCGTCCGTATATGCGACGCGGACATCCGCATAATTCGCCGTGGGCGTGATCTTCCCGAACCAGAAAATGGCCATGCGAGGGAAGTCCGCCCCCAGAGGGTCTGCGAGGCGCGGCGCGTTGACCTGCCGGCTCGTCCAAAGCCCCCTGCTCCGGAGGACCAGGGGGAGATAAACCCGGAAGGAGCCCCCCGAGGTGGAAGAAGCCGTCGGGGGAGCTTCGGAAGCGGCCGGGGCCGGCATGCCACCCCCGGAAACGCTCAGGATCCAGCCCAGCAGAAACAGACCGGTTAGGGATCTCCGCATGGGGGCCTCTTTCAAACCGTAATCAAACTAACTGTATTCTAACTATGGAGGGAAAATCGCGCAAGCAAGGTGGGGAACCAGGGGACATCGGGGAACCGCTTCGAGGCACCGGACATCCTGCGGATGCGCCGATTGGAAATCGGCCTTCTGAGGCGCTTCGCGCCGGGCGTCGGCCGGCGCCGACGCAAAAGCCTTTCGGCCGGCGGAGGCCGGCCACTGGCCGAAGGCCTTTTGAGGTCGAATGCATTCGACGCCCTAAGGCCGGCCATCGGCTGAAGGCCTCACATGCCGAATACATCCGACACGTCCATCGTATAATGACAGCGGCGCGGATTCCCGGAGGAATCCACGCCGCTCGAAGGGGAGTTCCTTCGTTTACCCAACTCGCTCACCGGGTGATCTCGAACCGCATGCCTTCGCTCTGCCCGTAGATCTCCGGGAAGTAGAAGGCATAGGCCCGCGCGGGGCGCGTCTGGAACTGCCCGGCCCAGCCCGCCCGGATCATATAGGTGTATTCATAGGTGCCCGGTGGGAGGTATTCGGCGAACAGGGCGGCTCGATCGTCATAGAGCGCCGTGTGCCCGAACCACCACCAGCCCCACCATCCATATCCTCCAAAGGGATCCCGCGGATCGACCCGCTGCAGCTCCGGCGGCCGCCCTGCCATCGGCGAGGTCTTCAGCGAGGGATCGATGGCCTCCATCCCCGCCGGGTACGGATCCTCCAGCACCAGATGGTGCACCGTCCGCGGAACCACCAGGGTCAGGCGCACCATCAGGAGGTCCCCCACCCGGGCCGAGGTCACCGGGGCGCATGGCTGCCGCCGATCCTTCAGGCACGGATCGTCCGGCCGCAGATACTGACGGCTCAGGGTCAGACCCCGGGAGCGCGGGGCGATCCGCTCCACCGGCTCCTCCATAGCGAGATGGACGGTGTAATACAGCACGCCAGGCCCGGCGCTCCGGGAAAGCTCCAGGGCGTTCCCGGCCTCCCGCAGCAGCCCGGCGATGTCCTGCTGCAGGGTCACGGTCTCCTGGAGGTGCGCCGGATCCACGGAACCCGACCCCATGACCTGATCGTTCAGGCGAACGGTCCACGTGTAGTTCCCCTCCAGCTCCCCGCTCTGCGCCATCCACTCCGTGAGGGCCATGAGCGCCCATGCGGTCTCCTGGGTGGTCTCCCAGCGATCGGCGCGTCGTGCGGCCATCAAGCCCCGCACCGCCTGGAAGGCCAGCGGGTTCTTCGGATCCAGGCGCAGGAGGCTGAGCAGGGCGATGGCCGAGGTGCGCGTGTCCGTGTTCCAGTTGAAATCGTCCAGGCCTTTCTCCTCCCAGAACGCGCCGGTTGCGGTGGTGTGAGCCTGCTCCACGACGCTGTTCAGGAGCGTGGGGATCAGCGGATGATCCGCCTGGGTGCGGCCGAGGGCCATCGCCAGGAAGGCGCGGGCATACAGCGCGAGATGCTCCTTCTGGGCCTCCCACAGCGCGACGATCCGGCCGGCATCCCCGGCGCCGGCCTCGGCCATGGCGAAGAGCATGAACGCCTGCCGGTTGGCCTTCCAGGGGGAGAGATCCGCCGGCGCTTCCAGGGATCGGCGCAGGAATGCCAGCCCGCGCTCGATCACGCCGTCGGCCACCGCGAATCCGCTGGCCCGCGCCTGGGCCAGGGCGAAGACCGCATAGGCGGTGGTCAGGGGATCGCTTTCCATGGACGGGAACCATCCCCATCCACCGTCGGCATGCTGGCCCGCATACAGCTTCTGCAGACCGACGGCGACCTGCTGCCGGAGACGCTCCTCCAGATCCGGGCGGGCCAGGTTCAGACGAAGGAGGGTTTGATAGGTGACGATGTTCGGCAGGAAGCGGCTGATGGTCTGCTCCGTGCACTCATATTCGAAGTGCTGAAGCCATGTCAGGCTATCCAGGGCCGTCGCGGCCAGGGACGGAGAGAGCCGGAGGGTGAGGGTCCCTCCAGTGACTTCCGGCTCCGGCGGGATGGCCACGATCTCCTGCCGGGGCTCCGGGGTTTCCAGCATCCCGGCGGTCGCCACGGTCTCCAGGCTCACATAGCGCAGCACCGGAATGGTGCCATCCGGCCGGGCCAGGGTCGGTTTCGTGGCATCCCGAAAGCCGCCGCCCTCGGCATAGAACGTGAGATCCACTGCCTTCCCGCGCTCCACCACCCCGGTCCACTCGAAGCGGGCCACGCCGCCTGGCGGGATCGTCCCCTCCTGAGCGGCCGGGCTTTCCAGCGTGAAGCCCTTCGCTTCCAGGCGCACCGTAACGGTGAGGGGTCGGGAAATGTGATTATGGACCGCCGCGCCCAGGGTCGCGCGATCGCCGGCCACGAAGAACCGCGGGACGCTGGGACGGATCAGGAGATCTTTGGTGCTGAGGACGTCCAGCGTGGCCTCGCCAACCCGGGTGTCCAGGGTTACCCCCTTCGCGGTGATGCGCCAGGTGGTGAGGTTATCCGGGAGGCGCACCGAGAAGGTGGCGGTTCCGCTGGCGTCGGTCCGCAGGACCGCGTTCCAGTAGGCGGTGTCCGGGAATTCCCGCCGGATCTCCCCGAAGGCCTCGGCGACGCCCCCGCCGCCGCCTTTGCGTTCCCGGGCGATGCGCGCCGTCACCCGGTTCAGGTTGTAGATCAGGGAGACCCCGGTGAGGACGGAGAGGTTGCGCCGGCCGTAGAATCCCTCCACGATAGGTGGGGCGTTCGGATCCACCAGGGCCAGCACGGAGGCGTCCACCACGGCCACAGCCACCTCCGCCGGGACCGGCCGACCATCCGCGTCGGTGGTGCGAACCGTGACGGTCATGATCTCCCGGGGTCCGTAATGGGCCCCGGCGGTCACAGCCCGATCGGGGATCAGCTCCATGCGGAGGGTCTGCCGCGTTGGCTTCACCGGGAGGTTCACCATCCCCATCTTGAAGCCCGGCGCCGGGTTCTCCCGGCTCACCCCCTGGATCAGGATGACCGAGACGAAGATGTTGGGCGCGTCCTCCTCCGAGAGCGGGATGGATAACGTGGGCGCGTTGCCCTGTAAGGTGCGCACCTCCGCCCGTCGGATCCGCCCGCGCTCCACGGTGATCAGGGCGGTCACCGTCCCGGTGAAGGGGGAAGGAACCAGGATCGTCGCCGTATCGCCCGGCGCGTATTCCCGGCGATCGGCGACCAGCTCGATCCGATCGTTGTTCTCCTGGCGCCATGCCACCGCTCCCCGTCCGGACACCCAGATGAATTCCGCGCTCCGGACCCGGTGACCTTCGACATCCGTTCCTTCCGCTTTCACAACATAGGTCCCCGGATCCGGCGGGATGAACGCAAAGCGCCCCATGCCTTCCGCATCGGTCTGGAGCGTGCCGCTCACCACCGCGGTATCGCTGTAGGCCCATGTCCACATCGGCCCGCGGTCCGTCTCCCGCATCACGCTGAACCACTCGCGGCGATATGCGGTCCAGGCCAGGGCGACGCTGCCCACCGGCCGGCTCTCCCAATCCACCGTTTTCGCCGTCATCGTGAGCGGGCGGCCGGCCTCCCCAACATAACGCTCCGCCTGCAGCCCGATGTAAAAGCGCCCGGCGTGGACCACCACCTCCGTTCGCCCGGCCACCAGGTTATCGTTGGGATCGGTCACGCTGGCTTCCAGGATCACCCGCTGGCTCCCATGGGGCATCCCCAGCCCGGTGGGCAACTCGATCCAGAACCGTCCCTGCGCATCGGTGGTCCCGCTCCCGCTGGCGATCTCCTTCTCGGCTTCCCCTTCGTAGGCGCTGTAAGGATCGAAGTCGGACCAGGAGTAATACCCCGGCCCGGCGGATTCGAAGAAATACGGCTGGGCGCGGGCGGTCCATTCCACCTTCGCCCCCGCCACCGGCCCTCCGAAATAGTAGGTGGCCTGGAGCGCCGCCCGGATGCGCTCGCCGGCCACATACGCCGGGCGCTCCGGCGTGAGGGTCACCTGGAACTCCGGGCGGCGGTAGGCGGCCACCAGGAAGGAAATCGAATGGTAGTGGGGGCCGGGCGGGAGATCGGCCATCAAGGTGTAGCGGCCGAGCATGGCATCCTCCGCCAGCGGGAACGCCCCCTCCGCTGTCCCGAACTCGTTCAACGTCAGAGTGGTGGAGTAAACCTCCCGGCCCTCCGGATCTTCGATCCGAACCGGGAAGGTCCGATTGGCTGGCGGGGCATAGCGGGCGTCGTCATCGGAGCGCACAATGGCCTTGAAATGCACCGTCTGACCCGGGCGGTAGATGGGCTTGTCGGTCTGCCAGTAAACCCGGAAGCGAGGGGGCTCATAGTCCGCTGGAAGATGGAAAGCCCAGGGTTCGATCCCATCGGACCAGGCGCTGGCACCGACCCCGAAGCGGCCGCCGGGGGTCCCGGCCACCGCCACCCGCATCCGCCACAGGGGGACAGGGTCCGACCACTCAAAGCGAGCGATCCCGTTTGCATCCGTGGCGCGGACGCCCGAGATCTCCACGTGTTCCTCGGTGGCTTCGAACAGCTGAACGGGAATCCCCGGAGCCGGGCGGCCGGTGGCCATATCGGTGACCCAGACCAGGGCCTCCTGGGGGGCCACTTTCACCACCACATTGAGATCCACCGCCGCCACCAGATAGCGGCCCGGCCGATGCTCCAGGGAGACCGGGGCGTCCACCCGAAGGTGATAGAGCCCGGTGGGAAGCGTGCGGCGACCCAACCCGGCCAGCGGGATACGATTCAGCATAATGACGTCGGTGATCACCTCGGGCACGGTGAATGTCCACCGGGCGACCAGATCGGCATTCGGTGCGCTATAACGGAACGTCGCCTCCGGGTCCTGGCTCAGGGCGATGAAGCGCTCCAGCTCCAGACGCGACAGGGTGAAGGTCACCCGATCGAGGTTGCGCGTGGAGAGGAAAGCGCTCGTCTCCGTATACGTCCCCACCACGACCAGCGGCGAGTAGGGGTTGCCGATGTTCAGATAGGCGAGGGGGTCCAGATGGTTGACGGTGAAGGTGAACGTATGCTGGCGGTCCAGCCGGTTGCCGTAGCGATCCGCGATCTCCGGCCCGACGGTCAGCGTGTAAACCGTTCCCGGCGTCCATGGCCCGGAGAGGGAGAAGGTGCCGTTCTCCGGATTCCAGTCTGTAAACACCCGGGTGGCGGAGATCGGCGGTTCCAGGCGGAGGTTCGGCCAGACGGTCTCGGGGCGGATGGCGCCGGAGCTGAAGCGAAGCTCGATGGAATCCCCGGGATCCAGGCGGTTTGGGCCTTGCGGGCTGAGGCTGGCGCTCTGCAGGCGGGGATAGGCCGGGGTGGTGAAGGCCCAGGCCACCGCCCCTTCCAGGGTGGCCCCGGAGGGAGCCGCGGCGCGCTGTTCCAGACGGACGAAGTAGCGGGTTTCCAGTTTCAGGGGCTGGGCCGGCCGGAAGAGCACCGTCTGGCTGATCCATTCGAACCGTCCGGGAACCGCTGGGCCATCCTCAGCGCCTTCCCGTAGCGAGAAGGCGGATTCCACGGAGGTTCGATCCATTTCCATGTTGAACGTGATGGAAATCGGCGCGCTCAGATCCATATCCATCTGCCGGCCGGGTCGGGGGGCGTAGGCGATCGCCGCCGGGCGGCGGATGGTGAAGGTCCATGTGTAATCCTTCTCAAGTGCCATCCCGGTGAGATCCCGAAGGCCGGCGACCACGCGGGCTGTGTAGGTACGCCCGGCTGCCCAGGAGCCCTCCGGCTGGAACGAATAGATGCTGGTGTTGATCCAGCGGCCGGTCCCCCGGATCGGCGGATCGAAGGCCAGGGGCTGCGGGAGATCCCCAGGGGCGAGATCGCTGCGCAGGGGGACCACCGGTCGGTTGAAGATCACCGTGACGGCGGCCTGGGGATCCACATCCCGGGCGTCCGGGGCCGGGATGACCTCGGCCACGGCGAGCGGGGAGGCGGTGCGGAAGCGGAAAGCCACCGGGCGCGCCAGGGCCTGGCCGTTGCGCGCCCGCGCGTTCTCCAGGCGGACCTCGTATTCCGTGTCGGGCTTCCAGGGCGCCTGGGGGAGGAGGCGGAGGATGCGGTCCCCAGCCTCCCAGGCGAAACGCCCGGCGACCGCCGGGATCACCCGCAGGTTGGCCTCCACGGAAGCCCGATCCATCGGCTCGCTGAACACCAGGCGCAGGGGCATCTCCGGCGTGACTTCCTGTCCGGGTTCCGGGGTGCGGGCCACCAGGATGGGGGGCAGTTTGGAGATCACCGGCGTGGGCGTGGGGGTGGGGGTGGGGCGGCAGGCGTCGAGGAGCAGCAGGAAGATCAGGACTCCCCAGAGCCTTCGAAGGCGCTGCGCGTTCGCATACATAGAACAGCTCCTTTCCCTGAGGCACCGGAATGAGCGATACGCCGTGAACTCCTGGACATCCCCCGCAGAGCGCGGGGTCATCGAGTTGAGATCAGGAAAGCAGGCGGATTGGGAGGCCAGGCCGTCCTGGGCGAACAGCCCGACCTCCCAAATCCTATGGAAGAGGACGAACCGCGTAGGCCACGCTCAATTACGATCAATATCGACGCTTCCAATCGAAGACGTATTGGCCCTTGTCGTTGCAATCCCGGTGATCGATGACCACCGGCGGCGAAAGCGGCCGGGGGTTGCTCGGGCTCTCCACGATTTCGATGATGAAGCGGAACGGCTTATGATAGTTTGCCGGATCCAGCGGCGCGAACCCCCATAAGCCCGGAGCCCGACCTCCGCTCTGCTTGTAATCCTCACAGTTCCCATCCCCGGGCGACAGACACACCTGCTCATATCCACTGCCCGAAGGGAAGAACATCCGCAGGCGATACCATACCCCGTTGAGCGGGTTCCCTGCCGCGTCCCGGATGTAGCCCTCCATGTAGACGGCTCCGCAATTGGGCGCAGCGGACATCGGCTGCGGGTAGAAATCGAAGGCCGGCGTGGGGGTGGGGACCGGCGTCGCCGTCGGGCGCGGGGTAGGGGTGAAGGGCGGACGGGTCCGCGTGGGCGTCCGGGTCGGCGTGGGGGTGTCGGTCGGCGTCGGCGTGAAGGTAGCCGTCGGCGAGGGGGTGAGGGTCGGGGTGGAGGTGGCCGTCGCCGTCGGGCGCGGCGTGCGGGTGGGCGGGAAGGTCGCCGTGGGCGGCACCGGTGCCCCAAAGGGGGCGCCTCCGCACGCTGCGAAAAGCAGGCTCAGCAGAACGATGGCCATGCGCCCGAGGCCTCGGGCGCTGACCGAACGCGCCGTTGTTCTGATCCGCATCCTCGCCTCCATCGTTTGCGCAGGGCTTTTGGGGAACCGGCGGGATCCCCAACCGATCGCTGGCTCAATGATCGGGGGAAGGGGCCAGGGTGGTTTGCAAGGCCTGTAGCAGATGATACCGCAACTGGCGGGCGGCTGTCCAGCGATCCGCTGGCCGGGTCTTTGCCTCTACCCGCACAACGAAGGTGCTTTCGCCAATCGCCTCGATGCCGGCCACCGCGGGAGGCTCCAGCCACCCCCTTCCCAGCTCCGGATCCTCCCGCAGCGCCCGCGCCGCCTGCTCCAACGCCTCGTGGAGCTCCTCCAGCCGGGTCCCCCGGGGCACCGGCAGGTCCACGATCACCCGGGCCCAGTCCCGACTCAGGTTGCTGATCACGCCCAGCATGCTGTTCGGGACCACATGCAGTGTGCCGTCGACGTCCCGCACGTAGGTGGCCCGCAGGGTGATGCGCTCCACCTTCCCGCTGACCCCGGCTGTGCGGATCAGATCCCCGATGCCGAAAGGGCCCTCCAGCACGATGATCAGCCCCGCCAGGAGATCCCGGATCAGGCTCTGAGCGCCCAGCCCCACCACGATCCCCAGAATGCCAGCGCCGGTGAGCAGCGGTCCCAGGTTCAGCCCCAGAAGGTCCAGGATCATCAGCAGGGCGACCGTGAGGACCACCGCCCGCAGCAAGCTGCGCCCCAGGGAGAAGGCCGCCTGGATCCGCCGGGCGCGCTCGGGATCGGGGACCGGCAGGCGGAACCGGACCACGTGCCCGATCCCCCACCAGAGAGCGCCAGCCAGGATCGCGATGAGGAGGACCTTTAGGGCCAGCGCGAGCATAGAAGCTTCCATCCGAAGCTGTCCCATCCCTCACCAGATCGCATCCGGGAAGGTGCATACTCCGGCGTGGTGGCCCACCCGTTTATACATCCGGACGCCATCGAAAGGCTCTCCCAGGATCCCATCGTAGATGGCCCAGGAACGGCCTCGGACGGTTTTCTCCATCCCAGGCTGTCGGAACGGCGTGGAGCCGTCCAGGCGCCGATACAGTTCTCCGCCCGGCTGGAACTCCCGATGGATCCATTCCATTTTGGTGCGTCCCTCGATATATCCGCAACCGTAGCGCTCAAAGAGGATCGCCGCGTGGTAGGCCAGGGGCTCCATCAGGAACATGTCGTGGCCCAGGCGGGCGATGAAGCGCTCAAAGAGCGGGAGCATATGCTTGGTGAGGCGCAGCCCCTTCCGCACCTGACCGGGCGCCAGCCCGAACTGCATCGCCGCGATCTCCGCCTCGATGTTCCGCCCCATGGTCCCGTATTTCGTCGGCCGTCCCTGCCAGTCCCGGTCCACATCGAAGCGCGGGGACTCTGGATCGCTGGTCATAAAGAGCAGCACGATGATCCGGTTGTGCATGGTCTCCGCGAAGTGCAGGTAAACCAGCGGATCCCGATCATCGCGGCGCCGCCAGATGCGGATCTGGACATCCGGGCTCCCGGGCGGGGCATCGATGTCAACCAGGGGGCGACCCTCTGGGTCGCGGAGGGTCATCGGATCGATCCCATAGCGCTCCAGCAGGAAATCCGGGATCAGGGTGCGGTAGATCGCCTGCTTGATCGGATCCGGCAGGCGGTTGATCTCCCGCACCGAAGCCAGCGTTCGCCCGTGGAAGACAAACCGTTCGTTGATGATCTCCAGCGCCATGGTTCCCGCGCCACGGCATGATCAATCATCTTCCGGCAGCCGGGCCAGCCACTCCCGGATCTCAACGGCGAAGCGCCGAAAAGCCTCAGGGGCCTTCCCCAGGAACTCCACCACCCGTGCCGGATCGATCCGAATATATCGTGGACCAGGATGTTCCGAAATCCCCCCGCTCCCCGCAGCGCATTGTAAAGGGATCCGGTGATCACCCCCCTTTGCCAGAGCGTCCGAAGCAGATCCTCGTAAGTTTCCGCCTCATCGTGGAAGCGCGCGACCAGTATATGATCCGCAATCTGAAAAATTCGCGTTAGACCCGCCAGCAACCCCCGCTCCGCCGCCCACCGCCGGTGGATGTCGGTTTCCAGATCCTGGACGGTGAGAGAGCGGTAAGGCTCCAGGGCGTTCGCCACACGATCGAACTCCAGCAGCGCCGACCCACAGGAAATCCTGTCGCAACGCCATGGGCGGAGACCCCCACTGGAATTCCCGAGCCTAGGCCAGAATCCGGGCCCGCGCGTCGCGGGCGGTATCCCGAACTCGCTGCTCAAACGTCTGTCGCTCGACCTCCGAGCGCGCAAAAAGGCAGCGCCTGGGCTGGAGTCCCGGGGGGGCGGATCGGAGAGCCACCAGATCCAGGCGATCGGTCCCCAGGGCGAGGGAGAGGTCCGCATAGAGCTGGGGAAGCGACAGGTCCTCCTCCGGGAGCACCGCCAGATCCACATCGGCCGCGCAAGGGTCGCCGCGGGCGATCGATCCGAACAGGTAGGCCAGGCGAACCGGATGCCGCCGGAAGAGGGCCTCCAGGCCTGCCAGCCGCTGGATCACGTCGGGAGGCATGGGCGGCCGGCGCGCGTAACGCTCGCGCACGCCCATGGCTCACTCCCCTCCCTTCAGGGCCCGCTCGATCTCGCGGCGGGCCTCCCGCTCGGCGATCGCCCGGCGCTTCTCATACTGCTTCTTCCCCTTCGCCAGCGCGATTTCCACCTTCGCGAACCCCCGGGGGTTCAGATACACCTTCAACGGGACGATGGTATACCCCTTCTCCTGGGCCTTGCCGATCAGCCGGTTGATCTCGTGTCGGTGGAGCAGCAGCTTGCGCGGCCGCCGGGGATCCGGGTTGTCCCGCGCGGCCGGCTCGTAAGGGGCGATGTGGACGTTCATCAGCCACAGCTCGCCATCCCGGGGGAGCACATAGCCCTCCCGCAGGCTGATCCGGCCTGCCCGCACGGACTTGATCTCGCTGCCCGTGAGAACGATGCCGGCCTCATAGGTCTCCTCGATGTGATAATCGTGATAGGCCTTCGGGTTGGTTGCCACCACCCGGCTGGATTCTGTTTTCTTCGCCATCTCGGGCTTCCTTATCCCCACCGAACCTGGGAGAATCGCCATATGGTTTAGAGGTCTTCGCGCAGTTTGCGACGCACCAGCTCGAGGACCCGATCGGCCATTTGCAGCGCTTCCACTGCAATCGCGCGATTATAAATACGGGCAGGGATGCTATCGGGCACGCTGTTGGGATAACGAGCAGGGAGATAATGGCTATCCAGAGGGGCCACCTCCGGACGCAAAGCTTCGAACTCTGGATCATACTCAGCGGCCCAACGACACAGCGCTTCCACGGAATGACCCGTGACGATCTCCTCGCCCTGGGCATAGAGGAAGGCCTTGAGAGCTTTCTCCGCGACCTCCTGGGCGATAAAGCTGGCCAGGTGATAGCTCCCGCCTTCCAGCAGGAGCTGTCCTCCCTTTCGGTCGGCCTCCGCCTGCTCAAGCCAGCGGAGGCCCTCCGCCTTTGGATCCCGCCGCATAGACTGTCTCTCCCTCCGCCAGCGCCTGACGGATAAAAGGGTGATCCGCCAGCCGCTGGATTTCCTCCGGCGTGTAAACGAACAGGTCCACGGGGACTCGCGGGTTTAACCGGCGATAGAGGAAAGCAGTTCGTTCCAGGAACCCCATGGGCGTATCCCATATGACCAGAAGATCCAGGTCGCTGGTTAAACCGATCTTCCGGCGGACGACGGATCCAAACAGGATCACCCGCTCGACCCCGATGGCTTTTAATTCCTCCACCAGACGGGGGAGCTCCTCCTCCAGCTCCCTCTGGTGGACCCGCCGGCGTTCCTGCAGCCTGCGGCGAAGCCGCTCCTCATGGGTGGCGCTCATGGCTTTGCAGAGTCTCCGGATGGGAGGCCGTCAGAAGATATTATGGGGGCAATTCGATCCCGGGGGAAACCCGGTAGGGGCGACCCGTTGGGTCGCCCCTACCGGGGCACAATTATGCGGAGGCCTTCAGGAAAAAGACGTCCCGCCCGAGGAGGGCGCGGAAACCGAAACCGGATTTATGAGGCTCCGGAGGGTTTGGGCGGGGGCGCCGCCGGGGAGGGGCCGCCCATCTCCACAAAATAGGCTTCGCATGCCCGATCGATGAGCTCCTTGTTCAGCGTTGGGGGCACGTTGAAATACGCCGCGATGTCCTGAATGTGGGCCAGGAGATCCCGGGCGTGAACCGCCCGCAGCGGCCGCCGGCGTTTGACATACCATTCCTGCAGCAGATAAACCAGCGCCTGGTCATCGTAGGGGATCCCCCGGGCCTGGCATTCGCGGCGGAAGATCTCCCGGAACTCCGCTGGGCTGGGATCCGGGATCTCGATCTTGTGCCGGATGCGCCGCAGGAAGGCTTCATCCACCAGATCCCGGGGGTTCAGGTTGGTGGAGAAAAGGATCAGGGTCTCGAAGGGGATCTCGAACTTCTGGCCGGTGTGCAGTGTGAGATAGTCCACTCCTTTCTCCAGAGGGACGATCCAGCGGTTGAGGAGATCGCGGGGGCGCACCTGCTGACGGCCGAAATCATCGATCAGGAAGACCCCGCCGTTGGCCTTCATCTGAAGCGGCGCCTCATAGTAACGGCTCACTTCATTCCAGGTGAGGTCCAGCATCTCCAGGGTGAGCTCCCCGCCGCTGACGATGAAGGGCCGCCGGATGGCGATCCATCGGGCGTCCGCCGGAGCCTTCAACACGCCGGTCTGGCCGGACCGGTGGTTCGTCAGCGGCTCATGGTTCACTTCATCGAACACCTTGATGACGAAACCTCCGACTTCCACCGCATAGGGGATGAAGATGCCCCCCTGGAAGACCCGATGGCCGATGGCTTCGGCGATGGAGGTCTTCCCGTTCCCGGGCGGGCCATAGAGGAAAATGGAAGTCCCGGAGTTGATGGCGGGGCCGATCTTGTGAAACACGCGATCGTTGAGCACCAGGTGCCCAAGGGCCTGGCGCATCAGCCGGGGGGTCACCCGCGTGCCCTTATGGGATTGCCGGCGCATGGCGACCGCGTAGGCGGAGAGGGGCACTGGGGCGGGCCCGGCATACTGGCTACGATCCAGCGCCTCGCGGGCCCGATCGCGCCCCCGCGCGGTCAGCGCATATTGATAGGCCTGTTCGCCCACCCCTCGAGCCCCCTGCACCTCCACCAGCTGTTCCCGCTTGAGGAAGTCCAGGATGACCTCGGTGACCCCGGTGTAGGGAAGGCGCAGGCGCTCCGCCAGCTGCCCGCCGGTGAGATAACCGGCGTTGTAGAGGATCTTCAGGCTCAGGTCAGCCAGGAAGGCCAGGGAAAGCCCCGTCTCTTCCAGAGCGCGCGGCACCGGAGGGAGGAACGCGAATTCTCCGGGGGCCGTGGGTCTTGCGGTCGTGGACGTCTCTGTCGATGCGCTCACCGAGGCGCTCGCCATGGTCTCTCCTCCTCCTGTGGGGATCGAAACGCTGCGATGCGAAGGGCCCCGGGCCTCCATGGTTCAACAGGGCCATGATAACGGATCCCTTCCATTCTGGATCCTCCGGGGATCTTCAGCAACCTCTTCTTCTTCAGAAGACCGCGACCGCAAAGGGTGAAGATACGGAGGCGCCTCCGCTGGAACCCGAGGATCGAGCCGGCGCTGCGGGAAGTGCGGCCTTTCCCTCGGAGGGCGCGGCGAGCGTCTTATCCCATCGGGAGGCGCATGGGGAAAAGGAGATTGAGCAGGAGCCCGGCCAGGAACAGGGTGCCAGCGCGGCGGTTGAACACGAAGGCCCATGAGACATACCAGAGCGGCCACACCGGATAGCCTGGCGGCGGCTCGGCCGGGCGGGGGCGGGCATAGGTTCGCAGCACATCCCGCAGGCGCGGTAGGCCCAGCAGGGTGAGCAGCACCCACGGCCCCAGCACCCCCGTCAGCGCCAGCCCGCCCACCACCAAGTAGAAGGCCACCATCAGCCCGGCGTTCAGGGCCCTTGCCCCCCGCTCTCCCAGCAAGACCGGCAACGTATGGATCCCCTGGGCGCGGTCCTGCTCCAGTTTGTCGATGTGCTTGCCGATGAGCACGGTGGATACCAGCAGCGCATACGGGATCGACGCCAGCCAGACCCACCCCGGCATGGTCCCGGTGGTCGCGTAGAATGTGCCGCCGATCATCAACGGCCCCCACACGATGAAGACGCCCAGCTCGCCCAGGCCGATGCGCTTCAGGCGCAGGGGCGGAGCCACATAGAACACGCTGATGAACAGCCCGGCCAGGGCGAAGGCCAGGATCGGCCAGCCGCGCAGCGCCGTCAGGTAGAGGGCGATCGCGGCGTCCAGGGCGTTGACCAGCAGGATGGCCCGCCGCAGCTGGGCGCGCGTAACCAGGCCGGAAAGCACCGGATGGGGGGCATACTGGGCTCGCACATACTCCGCCGTATCCAGCCCAGTCTCCAGATCGAAGTAATCGTTGATCATGTTGTTCGCCGCGTGGGCCAGCAGCAGGCCGATGGTGGAGAGGACGAAGGGCAGGGGCTCGAACCGCCCGGACGCCGCCGCCAGCAACCCTCCAATGGCGGCGGAGATCAGGGTCATGGGGAAAACGCAACAGCGGACGATGAGCAGCCATTTCGAGACCGGATCCAGCGGGCGATCGGCCCGCAGGTTGCACGTGCGGTAGATCTCCAGCCAGTTCCGCCACATCGACCATCCTCCAGAGGATCGTCTTCTTCTTCCTGGGGAGGCGCCGGTTGCGCGCTCGCTCCTCCCCGAATAGATTGTAACCGGAGTCTGTCTGAACTTTAAGGAGCTGCGCCGATGCGGATCTTCCGCTACGGATGGATCGTGGTGGGCCTGATGGCGGCGAGCTGCGCGGGGCGCGCGGCCTCGCCGGGCAGGGTTTCCCCCCATGCGATCCCCATTCCGACGCCGACCCCTGGGGAGGCCGGCCCGGCCGGGGTGTCCCTTCCGAGCCCGATGCCCACGACGACGGCCCGGCCTATCTCCACGCCGACGCCGGATCCCTACGCGGATCTCACCATCGAGGCCCTGCGTCGGCGCGCCTACGGCGGCGGTTATATCCGCCTTGAACGCGTCCTGGCGGTCACCCCCGCCTTCACCCGCACCCTGTTCACCTATCTGAGCGACGGCCTGACGATCTACGGGTTTATGAACATCCCCCAGGGCAAGGGGCCGTTCCCGGTGGTGATCGTGCTGCACGGCTACGTGGATCCCGCGCGCTATTCGACCCTGGCCTACACCACGCGCTATGCGGACGCCCTCGCCCGGGCCGGGTTCCTGGTCCTTCACCCCAACTACCGCAATTACCCGCCCTCCGACGAGGGCCCCAATATGTTTCGCGTAGGCTACGCGGTGGACGTATTGAATCTGATCGCCATGCTGCCCACGCTGCCCATGGCCCGGGCGGATGCGGTCGGCCTGTTCGGCCACTCCATGGGCGGCGGCATCGCCCTGCGGGTCCTGACGGTGAACCCGACGATCCGCGCGGCCGTGCTTTATGGCTCGATGAGCGCTGACGAGCGCAGGAACTTCGAGCGCATCCTCCAGTGGTCCGGAGGCGCCCGCGGCCGGGAGGAGCTGAGCGTTCCCGAGGAGATCCTCCGGCGGATCTCGCCCGCCTCTTACCTGCAGGATATCCGGACGCCTATCCAGATCCATCACGGCGCGTCGGACGCCACGGTGCCCCCCGAATGGTCCCGCGAGCTGTATGAGCAGCTGCGCGGCCTGGGCAAAGCTGTGGAATGGTTTGAATACCCCGGGCAGCCTCATACGTTCCCCGCCGGCAGCCCAGCGGACCGTCTGCTCCTGGAGCGATCGACCGCTTTCTTCCGGAAGCATGTGGGCCGGAACCCTTGAGGGGAGAGCCGGTAACCTTCTGGGCGGAGGAGGGTGAGAGCGTGGGACGAGCGGATCAGGGGAGCTTCGCCGGACGCTGGGTGGTGATCCCGCGGGTGCTGTGCTTCCTGTTCCGGGAGGATCAGGTGCTGCTGTTGCATCGTTCTCCAGAAAAGAAAATTTTCCCCGAGCGTTACAACGGCCTGGGCGGGCATGTGGAGCCCGGGGAGGATCTGCGCACCGCCGCCCGACGGGAGCTCGCGGAGGAGGCGGGCATCCCGGTGGAAACGCTCCGGCTGGCCGGCCTGATCACCGTGGACACCGGCGCCTCCCCGGGCGTCCTCATCGCGGTGTTCGTGGGGGAGGCCTCCGGGGAGCCAGCCGGATCGACTCCCGAGGGGACGCTGGTCTGGACGCCGATCGCTCGGGTGCTGGAGCTGCCGGTGGTGGAAGATTTCCCGGCGCTCTGGCCCCGGGTGCTGCGCTTCCGGGAGACCGGCGAGCCCTTCTTCCTGAGCTACGCGTATGATGCGCAGGACCATCTGATCGTTCGGGAAGGATGAGCCGATGGCGGAGATGCAAATCCGGACGGAACGACTGGTGGAGCTGGGGCAGGCGTTGAGGCTGCTGCGGGATCCCCAGGAGATCCGCCGCACGGCCCTGGATTGGGCGCTGGCCCAGACAGGCGCGAGGGAGGGTGCGATCCTCATCCAGGAGTCCGGGGCCTGGCGCTGCGCGATCGCCCATGGCGATCCCTCATCCTGGACGCAAGGATGGGCGCTCCCGCCTGGTCAGGGATCCCGATGGATGCGGGTCGCCGATTCCGTCTGGTTTCTTCCCCTTGTGGAAAAAGAGCCCCCCGAATGGCTCGGCCTTCGGGATCCAGGGCCGGAGGCCTTGCAGGATGCGGCGGGATGGGAGGTGGCGAGGCTGCTGATCGGGATCGCCCTGGAAGCTGCCCGGGAGCGGGAGGCCCGCGGCGCCTTCTTCTCTACCGCCGTCCACGAGCTGCGCCTGCCTATGACGAGCATTAAGGGCTACACGGATCTGTTGCGGAAAGGGCTCGCCGGGCCCCTGACCGAGAACCAGCAGCGCTTCCTGGAGACCATCCGGGCGAACATCGACCGGCTGGCCGCCCTGGTGAATGATCTGCTGGAACACTCCCGCATGGAGACCGGACGCCTGCGGCTGCGGGTGGAGCCGGTCTCCCTGGAGGAGGCGCTGGAGGGCGCCCTGGGGCGAGTTCGGAAGGAGATCGAAGGGCGGAGCCATCGACTCTCCCTGGATCTACCGCGGGATCTGCCTTCGGTGGCGGCGGATCGGGAGCGGCTGGAGGGGATCCTGAGCAAGGTGCTGGACAACGCGGCGAAGTATACGCCGCCCGGCGGGGAGATCCGGGTTCGGGCGATGCACGAGGGAAGCGCGGTGGTCTGCGAAGTGGAGGACACCGGGATCGGGATTGCGCCCTCGGATCAGGCGCGGCTGTTCACCCCTTTCTGGCGCTCGGAAGACCCGCGCGTGCGAGAGGCCCCGGGCTTCGGGCTGAGCCTGGCCGTGGCGCGCGGCCTCCTGGAGGCGATGGGTGGAGCGATCGAGGTGGAGAGCGCGCCGGGCCAGGGCACCCGGGTGCGGATTCGACTGCCTGCCCAGCCATTGTAGGGAGACAGCTCGTGTTGCCTGCGGCCCTGGCTTCATACCTGCTCAACCCTGTTCACAGGCAATCGGACTCCAGCCCCAGGAAGGCTTACAAAGTTTAAAGCCGATGTTGAAGTCCCTCTTTATGTTCCGATCAACTCCGCCGGGGTCTTGCGGCCTCTCTCGGTCCGGTCAAAATCACTGTCAAAGCTTACAATGATCAGCCCATAGCGCTCAGCTATAGCATACTGGTAGGCATCATCAAAATCAAGGCTGAACTGTTGAGCGATCCTGGTTAATTCTTTCAAGTCTCCAGCAGAGAGCCTCAATAGGCGAACGCCACCATTTATCACAAGATCGTCCACAAGCCGCATAAAGACATCAAAAAGCTTGCGTCGAAATAAGACGATTCCTATGGAGTAGAGTGAAAAATTCCGAGATGCTGAGTCTTGGCTGCTGAACTGACCGCAAAAATTTCTCAACATCATCCGCACGGTCCTGATCAAGGAGATACATCAATCCCCCCACCACTCAGCAATCTTGTGCTGGAGCTCAACAGAAGTGTATTGATCTCGCAGATCCCGCAACGCTCCCTTCCAGTCAAGTTTCAACTCTGTTTTGGGACCAGCAACCCGCCTCTCCAGCAGGAACTCCACGAAGTCCCGCACCTCCTGCAGGAGTTCCGGAGGCAATTGGTCAATCAATTCCTTCAGGTCCTGAGCAGCATGCATCGCTCAACCTCCTGGAAATCTGGCTGGAGTGCGGTGCCTAGGCACCGCACTCCAAGGAAGCCCCGCTCGATAAGCCGGACCAAGGTCTGGGGCGGGAGCACGCACGAAGGGCGGGGAAGGCCAAAGACCCGAGCCAATCGGCTATGAGGCCTATCCGCTGCCGGCATCACTCAGCTCTTTTGATAATGATACTCCTCACCGCTAGCCCGACCAAAGCACAGCCAATCCTTCAGGGCTTTTCAAGGCTCTAACAGAAGGGAGATCATCCAGGATAAGCTCCTGCCGAGCCTTGCGACGATATCCCGCTGTCTCACGATGGGCGGGCCGCTTCCACCAGCCAGCGGAACGGCCACAGATGCCGGGGATCGTCTTCCACCAGCAGCTCAGGGTGCCATTGCACTGCCAGGGCCCGGATGGCATCGGGAGCCCATATGAACGCTTCGACCACCCCATCCGGGGCCTCCGCGATCGGCTGGAGGGCGGGCGGACAATCCGCCCGGCGGCGGATCCCCTGGTGATGATAGGAGTTGACCTCCAGGACCTCGCCGATCCCGTGGGCGCGGAGGAGATCCCGCAAGGCGGGCGGGGGCTCCAGGCGCACCGGGTGGGCCCGGGCAGGCGGAGGGGCGTCGCTGTCGTGGGTCAGCTCCGTGACATCGGGGAGATGCTGGCAGAGCACAGCGCCGAAGGCCACCGCCAGCACCTGCGAGCCCCGGCAAATCCCCAGGATCGGCTTCCCCTGTGCCCGCGCGACCTCCACCAGGGCGAACTCGAAGGCGTCCCGGAGTGGATCCACGGGTCCGGTTCGGGGATGGGGGGAAGCCCCATAACGCGCCGGGTCGATGTCGCAGCCTCCAGTGAGCAGGAAGCCATCCATCCGCTCCGCGAACTCGGGAGCGGCTTCCGGGAGGTTGGGGAGCATCACCGGCAAGCCTCCCGCCCGCCACACCGCCTGCAGGTAGGCGGTCTCCGTGGCGCTCTGCGCGCGACCCAGCGAACCCGATTCCCGGATGTGTTTCACCGTGACCCCGATCCATGGCCGTCGCATGGGGTTCCTCCATGGTTTCGAAGCGCTGAATGTCAAGCCGCTGCCGGACTACAGGCCATACAGCGTTCGGGCGTTCCGTCGCAGGATGGCCTCCGCGGCCTCCTCGGCCTCTGTGGCGGTGAGATCCCCTGCGCGGATGGTTTCCTCCAGCACCTCCCCCAGGATGCGCCGTCCCCAGCGCGCGCCCAGATAAAACAGCTCCGGGATCAGATGGGCGTCGGTGGAGAACATGATCTTGCTGAGAGGTGTGAATTCCAGAAAGGCACGCACCGCGAACGCCATGCCCGATCGGCTCAGGAAGGGGATCGCCAGGCCCAGGTCGACGTAAACATGAGGATAAACGGCGGCGAGATATCCCGCTTCGCGTGTGTAGGGGTAAGAGGCGTGCAGCAGCACGAAGGGCACGCGCTGGAAGCCGGGATGCTCGAGCAGCGGCCGCAGGTGAAGGGGGTTGGCCCATCGCAGATCCAGGTCCGGATCCCCGAAGCCGGTGTGGAACTGAACCGGCAACCGGAGATGGGCGGCGGCCTCCAGCGTCCGCCACACCACCCAGTCGTTCAGGGGCTTGTGGGCCAGCCGGAGGCGTTCCCCCCGCTCCGCCTGCCGACGCAGGGCCTGGAAGGCCGCCCGCGCCGCCTCCGGATCCGGGGGCTCGATGGCCAGGCCCGTCCGGTAGGCGACAATGGTCTTGAAGCCCACCACCTCGGGATCCGGTGCGTGAAGGGCCGCCCGGAAAGCCTCCTCGAACGCTTCCCAGGAAGAAAGCGCCCCCATCAACTGCTCGGCCAAGAACTCCACCCGAAGCAGCCGGCGGACCTGCGCGAAGCGGCTGTGCCAGCGGGTCGGCATGACGCGATCCGGCATGAACCCGTCGTCCAGAAGAATCGTCTCGAAGCCCGCGGCCGCGAAGCAGCGCCGGGCCACTTCCTCGAACCCCAGACGCCCGCGCGCCTCGAGGATGGCCTCCAGCCTCGGCTCGCACCCCAGGAGCTCCGCGATCTCCCGCATGCTGCGACGGAAAAAGATCGTCTCCTGCGCGTGACGGGTCACCACCTCGGCGGCATAGCCTTCCGTGAAGGCGGAAGGATAGGCGAAGTCCTTTGCGGATTCCGGCCGCAGCAGGTTGTGGGCATGCTGGTCGACGATGGGGATGGCGGAGAGATCCACCGGGCCCTCCTGGATCAGTAGCGTTCCAGAAGAATTCGCACTTCCTCTTCGTGGGGCATGTCCTTCATCGCCTCCCACTCCGCCCGTCGCACCGCGAGGTAGGAGCGGGCGAGCTCCGGCCCCAGGGCCTGCAGGAGGACCTCATCCTGCTCCAGGGCGGCGATGGCCTCCCCCAGGGTCGAGGGCAGCGGCCGGATCCCTCGAGCCGCCCGCTCGGATTCCGGCAGATCAGCGGGATCCATCTGGACCGGCTCGCCGGGGTCGAGCCCTTTCTCAAGGCCGTCCAGCCCCGCGGCGATCACCGCCCCGAGCGCCAGATAGGGATTGCAGGAGGGATCCACGGTCTTCAGCTCGATGTGGGTGATCGGCCGGCCGGCGGGAGGCTGGGGGACACGAACCGCAGCCTCCCGGTTGCCGTATCCCCAGCAGGTGAAGGCCCCGCTCCAGAAGCGCGGGCGGATCCGTTTGAAGGAATTGGGGCTGGGGGTGGTGAAGGCCATCAGGGCGGGCAGGTGCTGGAGGATCCCGGCGATGAACGCCCGGGCCTCGGCCGAAAGGGCGTCGGGACGGCGGGGGTCCGCGGTGCGGTTGCGATCGCCCCGCCACAGGCTGAAGTGGAGATGGGCGCCGCTGCCCGCTTTATCGGGGAAGATCTTGGGGACGAAGGAGGCGATCAGGCCGTGACGGCGAGCGACCGCGCGGACGGTCTCCCGGAAGACGATCTGGTTGTCGGCCGCCCGCAGGGCTTCCGCATACCGGATCGGCATCTCGAACTGGCCCGGACCGGATTCCGCGTAGATCATCTCCGGCACGATCCCCTGGGCCTCCAGGGCAGCGGTGAGCTCCTCGAGCAACAGCGCCGCGGCGTCCAGGGCGGCCGTCTGAGCGAAAACCGTCGCATCCGCCGGGAGCACCGAATCCCCCTCCCGCCGGAGCAGATAGAATTCGTTCTCGAAGGCGGCCATGATGCGCCATCCGCGACGCCCCGCCTGTTCGATCATCCGGCGGAGGAACGAGCGCGGGCAATGGGACCATGGCGCATCTCCCTCGTAGATATCCGTGAGCACCCGAGCATGGCCGGGGGCGTAGGGCAGGGGGGTGAAAGTGGACCAGTCCGCCCGCATATGGACCTCGCCGGCGGGGGTGAGCCCGGAACCGGGGGCGAGGGCGTCCATCATCACCGGGAGAGCCTGCTGAGCGGCCGCGATGCCCACCCCTGCTCCCTCCAGGTAGTCCTCCAGGAAAGCTGTGTGGACGGCCTTGGCCCGGATGAGGCCGGCGTTGTCACACCAGATGAAACGCACATAGCGGATCTGGTGGGTGCGGATCGCGGCGAGAACCTCGCTCTTCCCAGACGCCATGTTCCTGGCCTCCCTCCAGTCAGGTGGGGTGAAGCAACAACGACGAACGATCACCCGGTCCAGGGCAGGGCCAAGCCTGCCCCGGACCGGACGCCAGAGAACCTTCGCTCAGGGGGCGGGGACCTTCTGAGGGACACGCTCGGCGGCCAGGGTGAACTTCCCGCCCTTCACCTCGATCACCGTCACTCCCTTCTGCGGGATATGAGATTGGGGCGAGTAACGGATCACCCCGGTGACCGCCGGGAAGTCCCGGATGCTCTCCAGCGCCTTTTTGATCGCCTGGCCATCGGTGGAGCCGGCGCGTCGGATGGCCTCCGCCAGCACATACACGGCGTCGTAACCCAGGGCGGCGAAGACCGCCTCCGGCTCCGTCCCGTATTTCTGCTTGTAGGCGGCGACAAATTTCCGCACCCGCTCGTTCGGCGAGTCGGCGGCGAGCAGGGAGTGAGTGGTGAAGAACACGTTCTCAGCTGCGGATCCGGCCACCTGGATCAGCAAAGGAGTGTCATACCCATCACCGCCGACGATCGGCCCGGTGATGCCGGCGTTGCGGAACTGCTTCACAATGGTCCCCACATCGTCAGGCAGGGCCGCGATGTAATAGAAGGCCGGCTGCTGGGAAAGGGCCTTCACCTTGGCGATCTGGGCCGAGAAATCCTTGTCGCCGGACTGGTAGGTGTCCTCCAGCACGATGGTGCCGCCCAGCTCGGTGAAGCGCTCCTTGAAGTATTTGGCCAGCACCGTCGTGTATTCGGCCCCCTTATCCCACAGCAGATAGGCGGTCTTGCCGAACTTCTCGAAGGCGAACTCCGCCCCCACCGCGGCCTGCACGTTATCCCCGAAGGGGGCCAGGAAGAGCATATCCCCCACCTGCCCCGGCAGGCGCGGCGAGGTGGCCCCTACCGTGATGAAGGGGATCCCAGCTCGCTGGCAGATCGGGCCGGCCGCCAGGACGTAGTCCGAATCGTTGAAGCCGATGACGGCCACCACCTTATCCTGCTCGATCAGCTGGGTGACAACGGTGGCCGCCGTGGCCGGGTCCGTTTTGGTATCGCGGATCAGCAGTTCGATGGGGCGGCCCATCACACCGCCGGCGGCGTTGATCTCCTCAGCGGCCAGCCGGGCCCCATTGGCTGCCGGGACATCGATCGAGGCCATTCCGCCGGTCAGATTGAAGGGCGCGCCGATGCGGATCGGCGCGCCGCCCCCAGGCGGGGAGGCTGGAGGGACGGTCGGGGTGAGGGCAGGAGGCGGGGCCGCTGGCTGACAGGCAGCCGCCGCGAGGAGGAAAACCAGAACCGGAGCCATCCATGGACGTAGCGGGCGCATGGCTATCCCTCCTTCAATTCAGGATCTGCCTTCCGAACGCGCGGAGCTTCCAGGGCTGTTTTCCGTCGTGTGAGCCAGCGCTCCAGGCGTTCAGCGATGGCCTCGAATCGGAGCTCGTGATCGCCCAGCAACCCCTGACGGCGGAAAGTCATCAACAACATCAGCAGCACGGCCAGGCCGATCTGGCTCAGGCCGTAGAGGGGGCCGATCGTGAGGGAACCGACGGCGAGTCCCGGCTCCAGGTTTCGGAGCGCCTCCGTGGCGGCCATCACCAGCAGCGTCCCAAGGATCGATCCGGTGACGCTGCCCATCCCCCCCACGATCATCATCACGATGATCTCGAAGGTCTTGGAGAAATAAAAGGCGTTCGGAGAGAAGGCGGTGAGGAAATGGGCCCACAGCCCTCCGGCGATCCCCGTAAAAAAGGCGCTGATCCCGAAGGCGAGCAGCCGCATCTGACCGATGGACACCCCCACGCTTTTCGCGGCCCATGGATCGTCACGGGCGGCTATGAGCCGCAGGCCCAGGGGCGAATGCTTCAGGCGCCAGGCGATATAGACGTTTAAAAGGGCCCACATGGCTGCCCAGCCCATGGTGGTGAACGGAGGCACGCCCGTGAACGTGCGGGTACCCCGGGTGAAGGCCTCGGCGTTGATCAGGACCACCCGCGTGATCACCAGGAAGCCCAGGGTGGCCACAGCAACGAAGTGCCCGCTCAGCCGCAGAACCGGGATGCCGATCAGGAGGGCGACGATCGCCGCAACCAGGCCCCCCAGGATGAGCGCTGGAAGGAAGGGCAGGGCGATCGAGGCCAGCGGAGCAGGCAAATCGGGCAGATTGACCGCCTTCTGGTTAACCGGAAGCGTCAGGATGGCAGAAGCGTAGGCGCCCAGGGCCATGAAGCCGATGTGACCCAGGGAGAACACGCCGGTGAACCCGGTGAAGAGGTTCAGGCTCACCACCAGCATCAGGTTGATCAGGAACAGGATAGCGAGGCGCTGAAGGTAAGCGTTCCCCCCGCGGTCCAGCGCCAGATAGGCGCCGGTGAGCAACAACACCAGGAAACCTCGCAGCGCCCAGCTCCATTCCCGTCGGATCGAAGGGCCGATCATCTCACACCCGCTCCGCTTCCAGATAGCCCAGCACGCCGCCTGGTCGCACCAGGAGGATCAGGATCAGGATCCCATAAACCAGGGCATCCCGATAACCCACCACTCCGGCAGGCAGGAGGCCCTGGAGCGCGATCTCCAGAGCGCCCAGGAGATAGCCTCCCAGCACCGCCCCCGGGATCGTTCCGAAGCCGCCGATCACGCAGGCCACGAAGGCTTTCAGAACCGGCTCAAAACCCATCCCCGGGTTGATGGTCCCCACGTGGGCGGTCCAGAACAGAACGGCCAGGCCGGCCATAGCCGACCCGATGGCGAAGGCCAGCACCGTGACCTTCCCGATCTCGATGCCCAGGAGTTGCGCGGCCGTGGGGTTCTCCGCCGCCGCCCGCATCGCCAGGCCCAGGCGGGTCCGGGTCACAAAGAGCCCCAGCCCGCCCAGCGCGAGCAACGCCCCCCCGAACGCCCAGAGATGGATGGACGGCAGGAACAGGTTCCCGCCCGGGTGGAAGACCCGGGTAAGAACTTCGGGCATGGGGAAGGGGCGGGATCGCGGGGAGAACAACAGGATGGCCACGTTCTCCAGGAGGACCGCCACCGCGAAGGAGTTGAGCAACAGCACCACATCCGGGGCGCCCCGCACCGGCCGGTAAGCGATCCGCTCCATGAGCACGCCCAGGGCCGCCGCGCCGGCGATGGCGCCGAGCGCCACGAGCGGGAAGGGCATCCCCTGTTGAAGCAGGAGGAGGCCGATGTAAGCGCTGGCCATCATCACCGTCCCGTGGGCGAAGTTGATCAGCCGCATCACGCCGAAGACCATAGCCAGGCCGACGGCCATCAGGGCATACTGGCTGCCCAGCCCCAGGGCGTTGATCAGCTGCTGGATCCAGAACTCCGGGGAGCTGAGGGCCTGCATCCGATCTCCCCCTTCAGCGACCGAGATAAATACGGATCAGATCCGGGTTTTCCCGCAGGCGATGGGCGGCATCCGCCAGGACCAGCCGGCCGGCCTCCAGCACGTAGGCGCGGTCAGCGATCTCCAGGGCTTTCTCCGCGTTCTGCTCGACGATCAGCATCGTCAGCCCCTGGGCCTTCAACTGCGCCAGCGCCTCAAAGACTTCCTCCACCACGCGCGGAGCCAGTCCCAGCGATGGCTCGTCCAGCAGGAGGACCTCCGGGTCGGCCATGAGGGCGCGGGCGATGGCCAGCATTTGTTGCTGGCCACCGGAGAGCAGGCCCGCCGGGTGATGCAGGCGTTCCTTCAACATCGGGAAGAGGTCGAGGGCCCGCTCCAGGTTGCGGCGTTCCCGAGCCGGATCCCGCAGCCGATAGCCACCCAGGATCAGGTTCTCCCGAACCGTCAGGTTTTTGAAAATCTGGCGGCCCTCGGGGCACTGGATGATCCCCAACCGGGCGATGGTTGCAGGAGGGCGCCCGGTGATCTCATCGCCCCGATACAGCACCTGGCCCCGCACCGGTCGCAGAAGGCCGGAGATCACCCGCAGCGTGGTGGTCTTGCCCGCCCCATTCGGCCCCAGCAGGGCCACCACTTCACCGGGCCCGAGGGTCAGGGACAGGCCGTGCAGGGCGCGGATCGCCCCGTAAGCGGCCTCGAGATTACGCAGCTCCAGAACGGCCGGGCCGTCCAAGGAAGGCCTCCAGAACCAGGGGATTGTGGCGGATCTCCTCCGGGGTCCCCTCGGCGAGCAGGGCGCCGGAGCTCAGCACGTGCAGGCGCGGGCAGAAACGCATCACCACCGGCATGTCATGGGCGACCATCACAATCGCCATCCGCCGCGCCCGGTGCAGCCGGCTCAGCAGATCGATCAGCGCCTCGCTCTCCTCCGGGTGTAGTCCGGCCGTCGGCTCATCCAGCAGGAGCAGCGAAGGTTCCAGGGCCAGGGCGCGGGCGATCTCCACCCGTCGCTGGTCTCCATAAGAGAGCGCGCTGGACGGCCGATGGGCCAGATGGGCGATCCCCATTTGCTCCATCAGCGCCATCGCCCGTTCTCGCAGCTCCCGAACCCGTCGATGCCCGGGTCCGAACCCGAAGAGCGTGGATAGCACATCCGGAGGATAGTGGGCTGTCATGGCCACCATCACGTTTTCCAGAGCCGTCAGGGAGGGGAACAACCGGATGTTCTGAAACGTGCGGGCGATCCCCAGCTTCGGGATGTAATGGGTGGGGAGGCGCGTGAGATCTCGCCCGCGGAAGCGAATGGATCCTCCATCCGGCCGGATGAAGCCGCTCAGCAGGTTGATCAGGGTCGTCTTGCCCGCACCGTTCGGCCCGATCACCCCCAGGATCTCCCCCTCCTGAAGGGTCAGCCGGTAATCCCGCAACGCCACCACCCCCTGGAACCGCTTGGTTAAGCCCTCAACCGCCAGTAAGGGGATCGGGGGGGACGAGATCCCCGTCCCTTCCCGCAGGGGGTTCCCCATCGTATGGGGCGGGACAACCGATGCCGATCCCATGGCCTGACCCTCTCGACGACTTAATGCACAAATGTGAATATATGTTCAATTTTGACTTATTGTATGGGGGTGGGGGGAATTTGTCAAGCGTCCCTCTTGAAAAACCATGGCTTTCCGATCTCCAGAAACGCACCGTTAACCCTCTCTGGGGAGAATCCCGGGGTGTCGAAAACTTGACCTTCCCGTTAACCGGAAGGTTTATCCTGGCGTTGAACGAGGTAGGGGGGATGCCCTAAAAAATCCTGGAGATCAGGAGGTGCGGGATGGTCGCTTCTCTCCCCATGCGAATTGGCGGCATGCACTGCTCGCTGTGCGAATCTTCCATCCGCCGTGCTCTCTCGCGTCTCCCGGGCGCTCTGGAGGTCCATGTCAGCGTGGCGCACGGCGAGGCGCTGGTGCACTACGATCCGGAGCGGGCGCGGCCGGAGGATTTCCACCGGGCGCTAAAAGCGCTGGGCTTTACGGTGGAGCCCCCCGATGAAGCCGCAGCCCTCGCCCGGGAGGAGATGGAGCTTCGAAATGCGAGGCGGAAGGCGGGATGGGCGGGCCTCGCGCTGGCGATCGGGAGCGGCCTGATGGGCCTTCGCTTCCTCGCCGGCCCTCATCCGCTCGGGATGGCCGGGATGAGCATACTAGCTCTGGCGATGGCTCTGGGCCCGGCCCGCTTCATCATGCGCAATGGCCTTCAGGCCCTGCGCCGTCGAATCCTCAACCAGGACGTGCTGGTCTCAGCCGCGGCTTTGGCGGGCCTGATCGGCGGGGGGTTAGGCGTGCTGGATCCATCCTTTCCGGCCAGCGCCTTCCTGGGCGCCACCGTCTTCGTGCTGGCCTTCCACGTGATCGGCGGCTACTTCTCCGTTCGAGTGCATGTGCAGGCCTCCCAGGCGGTGCGCCGTTTACTTCGGCTTCAGCCCGAGGAGGCCACCCGGATCCGGCCGGATGGAAACGAGGAAACGGTTCCGGCTTCATGGCTGCGGCCCGGGGATCTCATCCGGGTGCGCCCGGGGGAACGGATCCCAGCCGATGGGATTGTGCGCGCGGGCACCTCCGCGGTCGATGAAAGCTTGCTCACGGGAGAACCCCGGCCGCGCGATCGGCTGCCTGGCGATCCGGTGATCGCCGGGTCGATCAACCAGAGCGGCGCCCTGATGGTGGAGGTGACCCGCGTGGGGGAGGAGACCTTTCTGCGCCAGATCGCCCGGCTGGTGGCGGAAGCTCGGGCGATGAAACCCGGGATCCTCCGTCTGATCGATCGGGTGCTTCTGATCTATGTCCCCGCGGTTTTCGTCGCAGCCCTGGCTGGCTTCCTGCTCTGGACCGTGGGCCCGGTGCTGACGGGAAGGGGGCCGGATCTGACCCGCGCCCTCTTCGCGCTGCTGACCGCGCTGGTGATGGGATATCCATGCGCTCTGGGCATGGCCACCCCGCTGGCGATGATCCGGACCAGCGGGGAAGCGGCCGCGCGGGGCATCCTGATGCGTTCCCCGGAGGCTTTTCACGCCCTCAAAGTCGTAAAAGCCGTTCTTCTCGATAAGACGGGAACGTTGACCGAGGGCCAGCCGGCCTTGATGGCGGCGATCCCTCTGATCGGGGATGAGCGGGAGCTGCTGCGATGGGCGGCGGAGGCGGAGCTCCCTTCGGAGCATCCTCTGGCCCGAACGATCGCGGCCGCTGCTCGTGCTCGCGGGATCCCGCTCTCCGAGCCCGAGGCCTTCGTCGCCTTCCCGGGTCGGGGCGTGATCGCGCGCGTGAGGGGCCATGAAGTCCGGGTGGGAACGATGGCTTTCCTGAATGAACAGGGGCTGGATGGGACGGCTGCCCTTCCGGCGCTGGCCGCCCAGGAGGCGAAGGGTCGGACCACCGTGCTGGTGGCGGTGGATCAAAGGGTGATGGGGATCCTGGTCTTTGGGGATCCTCTGAAGCCGGACGCTGCCGAGGCGGTGGTCGCATTGCGTCGTTTGGGCGTGGAGCCTATGCTGGTTTCCGGGGATAATCCGGGGGCCGTCCGCGCGGTCGCGGAAGCTCTGGACATCGCTCGAGCATGGGCAGGGCTCCTTCCTCAGGAGAAGATTGAGATCGTCCGGCAGCTCCAGCGTTCGGGGCTGCGGGTCGCATTCGTCGGGGATGGGATCAACGATGCGCCGGCTCTGATGCAGGCGGATATCGGTATCGCCATCGGGACGGGGACCGACATCGCCCTGGAGGCGGCGGACGTCGTGATCGTCGGAAAGCGCCTGCACGCCCTGGCGGAGGCCCTCCAGCTTGCCCAGTCCAGTTATCGGCTCGCGGCCACGAATGTGGGGCTGGCCCTGGGCTTCAACGGCATCGGCGTGCTAGCCGCCCTCACGGGGCGCGTGGATCCGATATGGGCCATGCTGGCGATGGGGCTCAGCGTCTCCACGGTGTGGCTCCGATCGGTCTCCGCCCGTTTGCTTGAATCCTGAGAGGGCTCCGAGGAGGCGCAGGGAATGCGGTCGAGGGACGGTCAGCGAACGTGGCGGATTGGTGAGCTGGCGGCGGAACTGGGGATGAACCCGCGGACGCTGCGCTATTATGAGGCGATCGGCCTGATCCCTCCACCGCGCCGGACATCCTCCGGCTACCGGCTGTATGGGAGCGCGGAGCGGGAGCGCTTGCGTTTCATCTGCAAAGCCCGGGCGATCGGGCTGAGCCTTTCTGAGATCCGGGAGATCCTGCGGCTCCGGGATGCCGGGCGAGAACCATGCGAGCATGTCATCGCCATGCTGGATCGGAAGATCGCCGACCTCGACCGGCAGATCCGGGCGCTGGAGCGCTTCCGACGCGAGCTTCAGGCGTTGCGCCGGCGAGCGGCTCGAAGGGCTCACCGCCACGGGGCGATCTGCGGGATCATTGAGCATGCCGCATGAACCTGGGGGCAGGGGAAAGAGCTTCCCCTGCCCCCTCTTCTACTCCTCCACCTCGGCGGCCACCTGGGCCAGCTCCTCCGCCGTCACCGCCTCCACGTTGTAACGGGCCAGCCCATCGCGGATGCGAGCCATCACCTCATCAAAGGACATCGTCACGATCCGCTTGCGGCGGATCGGATTCACCTGAGAAAGCACGGCCTGCTTGAGGAAGGGATAGCGGATCCCTTTCTCATGCAGGGCCTCCAGGATGGGTTCCACCAGCTGGTCAATGGTCTCAATAACCTGCGCCCGGCGCTCCCGCTCCCCGATCGCTTCCCGCATCGGCAGATCCAGGAAGCGATCGACCTTGCGCAGGATCGGCACATAGCCGGCCCCGGCGAACCGTTCTTTCCGGTCATACAGGATGCCCAGGGTGATCAGATAGGCCTCCTCAAACTGGAAGGCGAAAGTTCGTTCTGGCGCCTCTGGATGCTCCTCCCGGAGGGTTCGATACATCCGGAGGACCTCCAGCGCCTTCTCCCGGAGGTTGTGGGCCTTCTCTGTGTTGAGGCCGAGGATGTGATAGGCCACCGACGGATCCGGGATCAGGATGGCCATAATGGTCCGGGCTCCCAGCTGGGCCATCGCCTCCCGCCGGTGATTGCCGTTGGGGGTCCAGTAGCGGCCATCCGGCGTTCGGACGGCCACGATGGGGTCAATGAAGCGGCCGATCTCCCGAATGACCGATTTCAGCCGCTCCACATGGTGAGGGGAAAGATCCCGCTGGTAGGGGGTGGGCTCCACGCGATCCAGCGGCAGCTCCACCAGGAGTTGCCAGCGGCGGGCGTAGGGCTCTGGATAAGCCGCCCACACGATGCCGCCATCCGCCTCCACCTGCCGGATGAATTGCTGGATCTCCTCGGGAACTTCCCGGAACATGGCCATCCCCTCCGGCGAGGGATGCAGCGCACGACCGAATCCAGAACGCCTGAGGGCGGATGTTTCCTCTCTGGATCCAGCGAGCCGCGGAAGGAGGGATTCGATCAGGATGGGAAGCGAGATCGGCTCCCGCCAAAATTATACCAGCTTTACAAATCCCCCTCTGGAAGAGCGAGAAAGGGAATGATGGGTCACGAAAACCACTCTGAGGGCCTGGCGGGGGTTTCCAATCCGCGCCCGGCCCCGGCAGCACGCCCTTGTCCGAACCCATGTTCGGATTTCAGCCGCTTAGGAAGTGGAGCCCTTCCGCGATCCGCATTAAAATAACCGTGTGGATCCTAAACCGGGAGGTGCATCATGGCGCACACCCTTCCTCCGCTTCCATACCCCTATGATGCGCTGGAGCCTTACATTGATGCCCAGACCATGGAAATCCACCACACCCGGCATCACCAGGCTTATGTGAACAACCTCAACGCCGCCCTGGAGAAATACCCGGAGCTCCAGGACGTGCCGGTGGAAACCCTCCTGCGGAACCTTCCCAGCGTCCCCGAGGACATCCGGGAGACGGTGCGCAACAACGGCGGGGGCCACCTGAATCACAGCATGTTCTGGACCTTGATGAAACCCGGCGGGGGCGGGGAGCCCACCGGCGCTCTGGCGGAGGCGATCGCCAAGGCCTTCGGTAGCTTCGCCAACTTCAAGGACCTCTTCACCAAGGCGGCCATGGGCCGGTTCGGCAGCGGCTGGGCCTGGCTCAGCATGACGGCCTTCGGCAAGCTGGTGGTGCATTCCACCCCGAACCAGGACAACCCGGTGATGGAAGGCCTCATCCCGCTGCTGGGCCTGGACGTCTGGGAGCACGCTTACTACCTGAAATACCAGAACCGGCGGGCGGACTACGTGCAGGCCTGGTGGAACGTGGTCAACTGGGATCAGGTGGCGGCCAACTACGCCAAAGCCCTCGAAGCGATCCGTGCCGGCGCCCGGGCCTGAACTCCCATGCGAGGAAGAGGCGCCGTCCGAAGATCCGCGAGCCCGGTCCGAGAAGGCCGGGCTCGCGCTGGTTTTCCATGGCGCCCGGTTGCCGGGAGGCCCAAAGGCATGCCAGGATGAACACGAGGACGTTCGGGAGGGGTTTCGAATGGGCTACGCGCCGCTGACCCTCCAGGGGGTCGCACGGCGGATCCGGGAGGCTCTGACGGATCCCGAAGGGGGAGAAGCGGACGCCTGGCTGCCGATCCGGGAGTTCCTGGACGATTTCCGCGCCGCTGCCCCGGAGGTCCGGCAGGCCATGATCGAGGCCCGCCCGGAGCCCACCGGGGACCCCCGTTTCGACGCCTACCTGGCGGCCCTGGCCGAGCATCTGGCCATCCATCACAACCTGAGGGTCCCGGAGTGGGTTGAGGAGCCCGGGCGGTTTCTGGATCGCTGGTGGTTCCCCACCCGCTTCCGCAGCCTGCATGCGATGGCCCTGGTGGAGAGTCCGGCCTCCTTCCGGCGACGGGGGATTTTTATCGACCACACCGAATTCGAGCGCTGCTGAACCATGAACCGCGAGGAGATCCTGGACACGCTGCGGCGCCTGGCCACTTTTCTTCATGAGCGAGGCATTCAGGGTGATCTGTATCTGGTGGGTGGCGCAGCGATGGCCGTAGCCTACAACGCGCGACGGTCGACACGGGATGTCGCTGCGATCTTCGAGCCCAAAATGGAGATTTACCAGGCCGCACGTCAGGTGGCAGACGAAATGGGCTTGCCCGAAGGCTGGTTGAACGATGCGGTAAAAGGCTTCGTCGGAATGGAAAAGCCCGATCCGCAGCCGCTCCCTGTCCTGGATGAACCCGGTCTTCGCGTGATGGCTGCTTCTCCACGGCATCTTCTGGCCATGAAGCTGCTGGCAGCCCGACGGGAAGATGAAGAGGACATCCGTTACCTGCTCGATATGTTGAACATCCGGCGTCCAGCGGAGGCTTTCCGGATCCTGCTGGAGACTTACCCGGAGGCCCGGATTCCTCCGAGGGCGCGCTTTCTGGTCGAAGAGATTCTGGGACCCGAGGAGAGCCAGAATGAAAAGCCCATGTCCTGTCATCCTGAGGAGGGATAAACCATGGCTTCCCTACATGAGCTCCGCGCCCGCGGCCAGTCGGTCTGGCTGGATGAGATCCGCCGGGAATGGCTGACCCAAGGAGAGCTGGCCCGCTGGATCGAGCGCGGCGTCACCGGAGTCACCAGCAACCCGACCATTTTCGAGCGGGCCATCACCACCAGCCCGGCTTACGATGCGGCGCTCCAAGCCCATCTGGCCCGGGACCCCGAGATGGAGACGACGGCCCTCTATGAAGCCCTGGCGGTGGAGGATATCCGGATGGCCGCGGACCTCCTGCGCCCGGTTTATGAGGCGACCGGAGGGACAGATGGCTTCGTCAGCCTGGAGGTCTCGCCCCATCTGGCGCACGACACGGGGGGGACGATCGCCGAGGCCCGGCGGTTGTGGCATGCCGTGAACCGTCCGAACCTGATGATCAAGGTCCCGGCCACCCCCGCCGGCATCCCGGCGATCGAGGACCTGATCGCTGAAGGAGTGAACGTCAACGTCACCCTGATCTTCTCCCCCGCTCATTATGAGGCGGCGGCAGAGGCCTACTGGCGCGGCCTGCGGCGCCGGGCGGAAGCCGGCCGGGACCTCCGATCTGTGGCCTCGGTGGCCTCGTTCTTCGTCAGCCGCATCGATACCGCGGTGGACCGCGCGCTGGAGGCCCTGGGGACGCCGGAGGCGCGCGCCCTTCTGGGGCGGATCGCGCTCGCGGTGGCCAAACGGATCTACCGGCGCTTCCGGGAGCGTTTTCTCCCCCATGCCTTTCCGGATCTCGCCGCCCGGGGAGCCCGGGCCCAGCGGGTGCTGTGGGCCAGCACCAGCACCAAGAACCCGGCCTACTCGGATGTGAAATACGTGGAGGGATTGATCGGCCCGGATACCGTGAACACGATGCCCCTGGCGACCCTGCAGGCCTTCGAAGACCATGGTCGCGTTCCCGGGGATACCATCCTGGAGGGATGGGAAGAGGCGGAAGCGGATCTCCGCGCGCTGGACCGGCTGGGCATCGATCTGGAGGAGATCCTGGAGCGTTTGCAGGCGGAAGGGGTGGACGCTTTCCGCCGCTCTTACGAAACCCTCCTGGAGGCGCTGGAGCGCAAGCGGACAACCGTGCTCGCAACCGCTCGCCCCATCGATTGATCGGCACAATCCTCCCACGATCCTGGAGGCTCTGCGATGAAGTGGGCACAGACCGAAACCCTGCCCGGGTTCATGGCCGGCGCGCTCACGCTGCGCCCCTTCACAGGGGAGCGGGTGATGGTGGTCCGGGTGGAAGCCCCGGCCGGCGCGACCGTCCCGGCGCACTCCCATCCCCACGAGCAGATCACCCTGGTCCTCCACGGCCGTCTCCGTCTGCGGATGGCCGGCGAGGAAAAAGATCTGGGCCCCGGGGAGATCGTGCATATCCCATCCGGGGTCGAGCATGAGGTCACATTCCTGGAAGAAACCCTGGCCTTCGATGTCTTCCAGCCCCCTCGGGAGGATTTCCTGACGCTTCCCCTCTCTGAATCGGGGAGGGGAAAGGGGGGTCCTCGGACCTAACCCCCCGGCCCCCTTTCCTACGAGGGAAGGGGGAGCTTGAAAATCCCCCCTCCCCGTTTCGGGCTGTCGCCCACCTGCGGATGATCATAAAGGGGAAAAGGGGAGGGGTAAGAGGAGGAGGTCTCGACGATGGCTCCTACCTGGACTTCCGCCTACCAGCGCCTGGTGTTCCAGGAGCCCGAGCCCGGGATCCTGGAGATCATCCTTCACCGGCCCGAAGCCCTCAACGCCCTCGATGCGGTCGCCCACCGGGAGCTCACCTACGTCTGGCGGGACATCGATGCGGATCCCTCCATCCGGGTGGTCCTGGTTCGAGGATCCGGCCACGCGTTCTCTGCGGGCGGAGATTTCGCGCTGATTGAGGAGATCATGTCGGATCCCGAGGCCTGCATGCGAGTCTGGAAAGAGGCACGGGATCTGGTCTACAACATCCTCCACTGCGGCAAGCCTATCGTATCGGCGATCGAGGGGCCAGCCGTGGGGGCGGGGCTGGCCGTCGCCCTGCTGGCCGACATCTCCGTCGCCGCGCGTGGGGCGCGGCTGCTGGATGGACATGGGCGTCTGGGGGTGGCGGCGGGGGATCATGCGGTGCTGGTCTGGCCGCTGCTGATGGGGATGGCCAAAACGAAATACTATTTACTCCTCAATGAGCCCATCTCCGGGGAAGAAGCGGAGCGCCTGGGTCTGGTTTCCCTGTGTGTGGAGGATGGGAAAGCCTATGAAACGGCGCTGGAGATCGCCCGGCGCCTCGCCCGGGGGAGCGCCCCGGCGATCCGCTGGACGAAATATGCCCTCAACAACTGGTTTCGGATGGCCGGACCGATCTTCGATGTCTCCACTGCCCTGGAGTTCCTGGGCTTCCAGCTTCCGGACGCCCGGGAGGGCCTCCAGGCCCTGCGAGAAAAGCGCCCGCCCGGCTTTTCCGGAAAGGCACCGCTTTAGTATTCATCCGATTATGTTCCGGCTTGATCTACATCCCTCTCCAAAGCATGGGCAGCGAAGCAGGCGGCTTCATGGAGCCGCGCTACCCCACCGATTGTAACAGCGCATTTTTCATCTTCGGATTCCTCTGGTATAATCTATGGCCAAATAGCATGTCCATGGGTTGCAGAGATCGCTCTCAGCGGTCTCTTCAAACCATGGGATTCTCACCGAGAAGGTTTCCTACAATCCGGGCGGTGCCTTCCATGGATCGAGTCTTCGTCGCCCAGGTATCGACTTCGTCGCCTGAGGATTTGAGGAACGCGATCCAGCGAGGCATGAGGGCGCTGGAGCTCTCACTTCCCACCCATCGCCGGATCTTGATCCAGCCCGCCTGCCCATGGGCCCACCCTCGCTTTGCTCCCCATGTCTTTACGCCCCTCCCGCTTCTCGAGGCCGTCCGAGCCCTGTTTTCCGGCAACTCCCTGATCGTCGGTGCCGGCAGCCTGCCGGGGTTTCCCTCGCGTTACACCATGAAGCAGGCGGGTTATTGGGCATGGGCCCGGCACCACAGGATTCCCATGTGGCCTCTGGATGAAGCGCCTAGCCAGCGATCCGAATCGGGGATCCGGATGCCGCAGGTTGTTCACGAGACGGACATGCTGATCGCATTGCCTCGATTGACCGGAAGTGGTTTTCTGGGATTCGCCGGGGCCGCACGACATCATATGTTTCTGTTATCCCCTTCCGATCATCTGCAGGCTTACCCGCGTCTTCCAGAGGTGCTGATCGATAGCTTGAGGATCCGGCCCCCTGATCTGATCATCCTGGACGCCACCCAGGTCCTTCATCGAGGGGGCGAGCTGGCCGGCGAGCCCGTTGCGTTTTCCCTGCTGATCATCGGCACGAACATCCTTGCTGTCGATCGGCTCGCCGCGTTGCTGTATGGCCTGGACCCGATGGAGGTCTCATGGCTTCGGCTGGCGATCCAGCGGGGATCTGCTCCCGCCTCGCTGAAGGATCTGCAGGTCCTGGGGGACCTCTCGCTGGAGGACCTGCGTTGTTTGGGCGAGCGGATCGTTCATGCGGATCCATTCCCCGAGCGATATGCATGGCCTCCTCAGGTGCGGGTTTACCGCTCTGAGGCTGAGCCTCTGTGGAACATCCCCGGAGCGTTGATGGAGACCATCTGGGTGCTGGAGCATGGAGGGATCTCCCTGGCGAAAGCGCGGGAGACGGCGATCGTGATTGGACCGGTTGGGGAATTGCCACGCCCGCGCACAGATACCGCAGCCGCTATCCTGCTGGGGGATTCCGCACGCGCGGACTATCGGGGATACAGTCGGATTGTCCGGTTGCCTGGCCGCCATGTCCCCGTCGCCCGACTCCTGCTGGATCTCCCATACATCCTGCAGGTCGCCTCGATACGCAGCGAGCTGGGATGGGAATTCCTGTGGGAATCCATGCGCCATGCAATGCGCCGGCGATTCCTGATGAAGAGCCCATGAGGGCGAATACGGGGAACCAGGCCTGGGCTTCTTGCATCCTGGCCTGACCCTAAACACTTCCTTTACAAGGAGGGCATCATGTTTGCGGTCCTGCAGCGTATCGGGCGTTCCTTGATGCTGCCGATCGCCGTGCTTCCGGCAGCGGGGATCCTCCTGCGGTTCGGCCAGCCCGATCTCCTGAACATCCCCTGGCTGGCGGATGCGGGTGGAGTGATTTTCGGCAACCTTCCATTGCTCTTCGCCGTCGGCGTGGCCATCGGCTTCACCGCCGATGTCGGGACGGCTGGTCTGGCCGGGGCTGTCTGTTACTGGGTGATGACGAAGGTCCTTGCGGATATCAGCACCAGCGTCTATCATCTGGAGAAGCCGTCCGACATGGGTGTGCTGGCCGGCATCCTGAGCGGCCTGCTCGCGGCTTATCTTTACGAGCGGTTCCACACTATCCAGCTGCCGGAGTGGCTGGCCTTCTTCGGCGGCAAGCGCTTCGTTCCCATCGTGACCGCCTTTGCCGCGGTGATCCTGGGCATTGTGTTCGGGCTGATCTGGCACTGGCCGGAGCAATGGCTGGCCGCGGTGGGGAACTGGGCTACCCAAGCCGGGCCCTTTGGAGCTGCCATCCATGCCTTTCTGAACCGCCTGCTGATCCCCTTCGGACTCCATCATATTATCAACTCGATCGTCTGGTTCCAGTTCGGCGATCTCACCCGGTTCTTCGAGACACGCGGAGCGGAGGGCGGCCTGTTCATGACCGGGTTCTTCCCCATCATGCTCTTTGGTCTGCCAGGGGCCGCCCTGGCCATGTATATGACAGCGGATCCCAAGCGACGGCCCATTGTAGGTGGCATCCTGTTCTCGGCAGCGCTTACCTCCTTTGTCACCGGGATCACCGAGCCGGTGGAGTTCGCCTTCATGTTCGTTGCCCCGGTTCTCTATGTGCTGCATGCGGTGCTGACGGGGATCTCCGCCTTCGTTACCGTTTCCCTGGGGATCCGGGATGGCTTCACTTTCTCCGCGGGGATCATCGATTACATCATTAACTTTGGGATTGCTAGGCAACCGCTATTGCTCCTGGTGGTGGGAGTGGTGTTCGGAGTGATCTACTACGTGCTCTTCAGCTGGCTGATCCGCGCTCTGAACATCCCGACTCCAGGTCGAGAGCCGGAAGCTTAAGAGCAACCGGGACAGGCATCCCCGCATCTTCATCATTGACCGGGATCAGCAGGGGCCTTGCCGGCTACCGGGTGTGGAGTGGTTTCAGATGCCCCGCACCCGGTAAATTCCTGTTCACGGCTCTTCACGCTGACGGGAGAAGAGACTTCTGGGAGGCAGTGAAGGATGCGGGACAAGGCGTTGCGTTATATTGAAGCGCTGGGGGGGCGCGAGAACATCCGGGAGCTCGATGGCTGCATCACCCGACTGCGGGCCACCCTTGTGGATCCCAGTAAAGTGGATGAGGCCAAGCTGCGAGCGGCCGGGATGATCGGGCGGCCAATTCGAATGGGGAATGGCATTCAGATCGTGGTGGGTACCCACGCGGAGCTGATCGCCACGGAGATCAACAAGATCCTCCGGGGGGATTAGATGGTGCCCATCCTATCTCCTTTCACCGGCCGTGTTGTGCCTCTGGACGAGGTTCCGGATCCCGTGTTTGCGGAGCGCATGCTGGGAGAGGGCGTCGCCGTCGATCCCAGGGAGGGGATTGCGGTGGCGCCCATCCGCGGCCGCCTCGTGGTGCTGCACTCGGCCAACCATGCGTTCGCCATCGAGGCGGAGAACGCCCTGAAGGTTCTGGTGCACATCGGCCTGGACACTGTTCACCTACGGGGGGAGGGTTTTGAGCGAGTGGCCCAGGAGGGGGATTGGGTAGAAGCAGGCCAGCCCATCGTGCGCTTTGATCCCGGGCGGATCCGGGCAGCCGGTTACTGCCTGCTCTCCCCGGTGGTCCTGCCGGATCTCCCAGAGGGCTATCGGATTCAACCTGTCATGGCTTCCGAAGTGGTCGCGGGGCGGGATCCTTTGCTTTACGTCATGGTGGAGAACCATGTCGGCTAAGCGCCTGCTGGAAGCTTTTGCCAGCGATTTCCGCGCCATGGACGGTCGGGCCCTCCTGGAGAGCATCCGGCGATCGGAAGGGCGGGTCCTGTGTGCAGAGGTCCTGGCGCTTGCCCCTCCTCTGGTCGATGGGATCAGCAATGCGGAGCTGGCGGCCGCGATGGGAGCCGATCTGATCCTGCTGAACGGTTACAATGTGCTTCAGCCGCAGGTGCCTGGCTTCCCGAGTGAATCCGAGCTGGATCTGGGATGGGCGCGTCTATCCACCGGCGTAGGCACGACTCCCGCGCAGGTGAAAGCGTGGATCGGACGCCCGGTCGGCCTGAACCTGGAACCGATCCCGAACCCTGAGAAAGCCGCTCGGGCAGTGGGGCGACTGGCCACCTCAGAGAACGCCCGGCGCGCCCTTGAGCAGGGTGCGGACTTCCTGGTGATCACCGGCAACCCGGAGACGGGGGTGACCGGAGAGGGAATCGCCGAGGCAGTCGCTCAAATCCGAAAGGCGATCGGCAACATTCCCTTGATTTTGGCTGGCAAGATGCATCGAGCTGGAGCGGACGAGCCGGTGATCTCGGGGCGGGACGTGGAGGCGATGATCGAGGCGGGGGCGGATGGGATCCTGATCCCCCTGCCCGGGACCGTTCCGGGCGTGACGGAGGAGGAGGCCGCCCGGCTGACCGCCCGAATTCACCGGGCAGGCCGTCTGGTGATGGGAACCATCGGCACCTCCCAGGAAGGCGCCACTCCCTCGGTCATAGAGCAGCTGGCGCTGGTGGGCAAGCGGGCAGGGGTGGATATCTTTCACATTGGCGATGCGGGATTCATGGGGATTGCCTTCCCGGAGAACATCTATGCCCTTTCTGTGGCCATCCGTGGCCGACGGCACACCTGGCGCCGGATGGCTGCATCTCTCTATCGCTGAGCTGTATGTGGGCATCCGATCTCACAGGGCTTCCTGAGGGCGGGGTGGGGGTTCATCGCCCACCCCGCCCCTGCATTTCTCACGGGGTGAAGCCTAATCCAGTTTCCATGGCAACTTATGGGAAAGCAGCTGGGGAACAAGATCCGGGCATGAGGAATGGAAGAAAGCCAGCTCCAGCATCAGCGGGCCTGCCGGGAAAAGGAGAATCCCTGGAGCGATCTTTGCCTTTTTAAGATAGAGGGGACCTGCCCGAACTTCTACTCGGCCTTCCTGGATAGTCTGTCGCCACCGCTCCCATGTTCGAGCGCCCATCCGCCTCCGTTGATTCTGCACATCCCGATAGATGGTTGCCGCTGAGATGCGGATGCCCAGATTACGCATTATGAAAGCGGCAGCTGCCCCAGAGAAACCGGCCAGATACAGGAGCACCCCCAGAGCTCGAAGCATCAGGCTTCGTTGCTGGCCGGTCTCCACCACCTCCGGCTGAGCTGTCCACGTCATTCCACATCGCTTACAGCGAAAGCGGATCTGCTCCAGCAGCGTGGGAGTTAAATCTCGAACCCATCGAATTCGTCGCTGATGGATCACTGCTGTGGGGGCCCGGCAAACCGGGCACCAGCGGGCGATCTGTATCTGCTCGGACGACAAACGAAAAACGGAAGCACCAGCCTGAAGAAGCGAGCATGTAGCCATGATGGTCACCTGGGTAAGGAGGGACAGAGGAAGCTGTCTACCACGTCTCCAGCTGGGCTGTCATCCCAGCATCCACGAAAAGCAGGGAGCCGGTGATATACGATGACTCATCGCTGGCCAGGAAAAGCGCTGCATAGCCTACATCCTCCGGCGTCCCCAGGCGGCCCAGCAGCTGACGACGCTCCACCTGACGGCGCATCCCCTCTGGATCTGGGGAGGAGGCGAAGATCCCCCGTACCAGGGGAGTGTCGATCCAGCCCGGACATATGGCGTTCACCCGGATATTGTCTCGAGCCACATCGATCGCCGCGGCTCGCGTCAAGGCCGCCAATCCACCCTTGGAGGCAGCATAAGGCGCCGTTCCCCCAACATTTTGAACAGCATGGACGGAAGCGATATTGATGATGCTCCCACCGCCAGAAGCCTTGATATGCGGAATGGCATATTTAGAGCACAGGAAAGGACCTATCAGGTTCACAGCGAGACAGCGCTCGAATTCCTCTCGCGTTGCTTCAGTGATGCTTTTATAGACCCCGATCCCGGCGTTGTTGACCAGGATGTGAAGGGCTCCGTAACGCTCGATGGTTTTCTGGATCATAGCCTTCACGTCCTCTTCATTGGATACATCACAGCGGATGAAAAAAACCTCGAATCCATGATCGCGTAATTCCCGCTCGGTTGCCTGACCCGCCTCCGTATTGACGTCGGCGATGACCACCTTCGCCCCTTCCCGGGCGAAGACCGTCACGATCCCCTTGCCGATCCCCATCGCTCCGCCTGTTACAATGGCCACCTTATCTTTCAGCCGCATGGCCATACCTCCTGAAAGGATTTAACGCCAGCGAGTCTGCTGATTGCGAATCAGCTGCTCCAGGTCTGATCGATTGCACCAAGCGATATCGCCAATGAAAGTGTGTTTCAGGGCTGCATAGGCCACGCCGTAGGCCAATCCACGTAAGGGATCTTCCTGGAGGAACCCGGTGAGGAAGCCTGCCACCATGGCATCTCCGGCGCCCACCCGATCAAGGGGCTCAAGAGGGTAGCCCGGTTGTTTGTAGATCTCGCCTTCATACCAGAGAAGAGCTCCGCCCTCTTCCAGGGTGAGCACGATGGTCATCCCTGGATAGCGCTGGGCCGCCTCACGCAACATGGTTTCCGGATCCCCGCTCCATCCGAGAACCTGCCTGGCCTCCTGCAGAGTGCAAAACAGCACATCAATAGCAGGAAGGAAGGGCTGGATAGCCTGGCGAGCATCCTCAGGGGACCATAATTTGGAGCGATAATTCACATCGAAGGAGATCTTCAGGCCTGCAGATTGGGCCTCTCGAATTGCCCGGCAGATCAGGCGATAGCAATTCGAGCCTAAGCCGGGAGTGATCCCAGTGAGGTGAATCAGCCGGGCTTGATGGACATAATCCCAATCCACCTCTTCAGGGTCGATCTGAGAGAAGGCTGAACCGGCCCGATCGTAAATCACCTGATAGGGGCGAGGAGGTTGCCCAAGCTCGAGATAATACAATCCCACCCGACCTTCGGAGGTCCAGATCACCCGCGAGACATCCACACCATGTTCGCGGATCTTATTCACAATGCGCCGTCCCAGGGGATTGTTCACCAGACGTGAAATCCAGCCGCTGGAAATCCCCAGTCGTGAGAGGCCAATAGCTACATTCGATTCCGCCCCTGCAACCTCCAGACGGAGGATCTCAGTTTGCTCCAGGCCGAACCCGGGCGGTGCGGTCAAACGCAGCAATGTCTCACCAATGGTCACGACATCGGGCATTGGTCGGCGCCTCACCGGATTTGATGTTTCGGGGATTTAAATAGTCTTTGAAGAGACATCCGCATTCGCTCGGGATTCCGCGCGTTCGTCCAAAATCAAACCTGAAGTTCACGCAGAGAACGGGAAAGCCGGCGACAGGCTTCCCGGAGCTGGACCAGACCCCCTGAGGCCATCACATAAGAGCCCACCAGTGCGCTCCCGACACCTACGGCGATCGCCCCTGCGCGGAGGAACACTGCGGCGTTCTCAATGGTGACTCCACCGGTTGGGAGGAATGGAATGTCCGGAAAAGGCCCACGCAGGTTTCGCAGATACTCAGGACCACCGGGCATGGCGGGGAAGATCTTCACCATCGCGGCACCCCTCTGCCATGCCCGCCAGATTTCTGATGGGGTAAAGGCCCCGGGAATCACAGGGATCCCGCTCTCCCGACAGAAAGCGAGAAGGGACTCGTCCGTGTGAGGGCTGACAATGAAACTGGCACCAGCTTTCAACGCGCGTCGCGCCTCATCGATGGAAAGGACTGTTCCAGCACCGATAGCGGCGCGATCTTTGAAGGCCCGCGTGATCCGGGCGATCTGTTCTGAAGCGTGAGGGGAGTTCATGGCCACTTCGATGGCCAGAAAACCTTCCTCCACCAGAATCCGCGTGATATCCTCGAGCCGATCTCCAAAGTCTCCCCGAATGATGATCAGGGCCCGGCTTTCCCGGATCGCCTGAATGGGCTCCATGGCTCCTCCTACAGTCCACGATCTGCAGTGGAGAGGATCTGGGGCCCTTCGGAGGTCACTGCCACATTGTCTTCAATGCGGATCCCACCGAATCCAGGGATATAGACGCCCGGCTCAACCGTGCATACCATTCCGGCCTCCAGTGATGTCTGAACGCCCGGGGCCAAGAAGGGGATGAACTCGTGATAGCGATAGCCCACACCATGCCCCGTGATATGGTTGAAATATGCCCCGTATCCTGCCTCTTCAAGCACCCTGCGGGCTGCCGCATCAACTGCTTCCGCCGGCACTCCGGGACGCATTGCCTGAATGGCTGCCTGCTGAGCCTGCTGGACCAGGTTATAAACTTCCCGCTGTCGAGGATTGGGGTCGCCGGCCACTACAACCCGGGTGAGGTCGGACCAGTAGCCATCTACCACAGTCGCCAGCTCCACCATTACCAGATCGCCCTCCTGGATAACCCGCGAAGTCGAGGGGACCAGCAGGTAGCCCCTGTAGCTTCCCTCCGGGCCCGCGCTGACCTCCGCGGAAGCACGGACCAGGCGCGCTCCTCGATAACCTGCTCCTCGCGCCCGGATCTCCGCTTCAATCGCCGCGCCAACCTGAGCTTCAGTCTGGCCCGGGAGGGCCAGCTCTTTGAGCCGCGCAAGGCCGAGCGCGGCAACCTCATTGGCAAGGCGGATCCGTTCGATCTCGTAAGAGGTCTTGACGGCGCGAGATCGCGCAAGCAGATCGTCCGCCCCTTTCAGGGTGGCGTTGGGAAATACCTCACCAAGCAGATGATGCCAGGGAGCGGCAGGGACCACCGGTTCTGCGTGGCGATACGTTGGAGCGACCACCTCGGTGGAGCGTTCTATCCCAATGAGGGATCGATGCAATCCCAGGCGATCTCGGAACCTGGACAGGTGCTCGCGATAGGAGACATAGAGATCCGGATCCTTGAGGAGTCCCCAACCGAAGGGGACCACTTCCGCCCACTCCGGATCAGTGTAGTCCAGCTCGATCTCGGGGACGAGAAGACCCACATAGCCATCACGGGTGATCAGAGCAATGGAGAATCCATGATGGGGCCAGTAGTTGGTCAGGTAGACCACATGCTCCGGCAAACGACAGATCAGGGCATCATAGCCTTCCTCTTGCATCAGCCCCAGCAAGCGCTCCCGGCGAGCGGTATCGATCATAGGAGACCTCCTTCATTTCGGATAGATCCGTTCCTCCGTTGCAGCATCGAAAACAAAGAGGTGCTCTGGGGGCCATAGCAGCCATACCCGCTGGCGCAGTTGCAAAGGTAGATCAATGGAGGCAATCGCTTTCAATACGAAGGGACCAGCCCGGAGATCGATAATGCGCTCCAGACCCAAAGGCTGAATGATTTCAACCTCGGCCTCTACGGATCCGGGAGCCCGGCTCAGGAGGATCTGGAGATGCTCGGGACGGATTCCCAGAAGAACCTCTCGTTTTTCTCCAAGCTGAACAGGGGAGAGGAGCGTGAAATCCGCGTGGATGAAGCGGGTGCCTTCCGGCTCTGGGATCGCCTGACAGCGCAGCAGATTCATCCCCGGGCTTCCCAGAAAACTGGCCACGAAGGCAGTTGCGGGCCGGTCATAAAGAACCTGGGGCTCGTCGACCTGCACCCCGCGCCCCTCCCGTATCACCAGAATACGGTCCGCCATAGCCACTGCCTCTTCGAAATCATGGGTGGCATAAATCATGGTCTGGCCCGTCTCCCGCTGGAGACGCTTAAGCTCCGCGGCCATCTCCTGACGGATCTTCGCGTCTAGATCCGTGAACGCCTGATCCAGGAGCAGAACGCGAGGCCGACGGACCATCGCCCGGGCGATGGCGACCCGACGGCGCTCACCGCCGCTGTAGGTATGGGGCAGGCGATGAAGCAAGTGAGAGATCCGCAGCAATTCAGCGATCTCGCCAACCCGCCGACGGATCTCTCCTTCCGGGAGCCGGCGCAGGCGCAGGGGATGGGCGATGTTATCAAACGCCGACATGTGCGGGTAAAGCGCGACATCCTCGAAGACCATCGCCACATCCCGTCGCTGGGCAGGTATTAAGTTCATCAGCTCTCCACCGATCCAGACCTCCCCCATATCGGGCCTCTCCAGGCCGGCGATGATCCGGAACGTGGTGGTTTTCCCTGCCCCTGGAGCTCCCAGCAGGCAGAAGAATTCCCCATCTTCCGCAAAGAAATCCAGGCCCTGAAGGGCCGTGATCCGTCCATAACGCTTATGGAGCTGGCGGACTTCGATGGAAGCCATCAGTAGAGCCCTTGACCGGTTTGTGGGTCGAACAGTAAGGCCTGGTGCGGATGGAAAACGATTTCCAGGTCATCTCCCACAGTGAAGCGTCGCGTGCTCGGCGTGACCATCTGAATCAGGAGCCCGCTGCGGGTTTTTAGATCCAGGATTAACTTTCGGCCCAGCGGCCGAATCAGATCGACCTTCACCGGAATTCGAACGAGATCCCCAGGGGAAGGTGCCTGCGGATCAGAAATCTGCAACTGCTCAGGGCGGATCCCCAGAATCAGATGGGGAAGGGAACGGCTCGCTTCGATAATCCCCCGGCGTTCATCCACCCGCAGTTCGAAATCCAGAGAGCTCAGCAAAGCATGCCCTTCGGAGATCCGATATTCGACGGAGATCAGATTCATCGGCGGCCGGCCGATAAAACTGGCCACAAAGAGCGTCGCAGGGCGCCAGTAAACCTCATCGGGGGTTCCAACCTGCTCTATGCGTCCCGCGTTCATCACAACCACCCGGTCTCCCAGCGTCAGGGCTTCCTCCTGATCGTGAGTCACGTAGACCATCGTACGACCAAATTGATACTGCCAGCGCTTCAGCTCGGCTCGCATCAACTCCCGCAGCCCGGGTCGGAAGTTGTTGAGAGGCTCATCCAGAAGCAGCACCTGGGGCTCAATCACCAGGATACGGGCCAGAGCGACCCGCTGCATGGTGCTCAGATCCAGTCGGGAAGCCCGAAGATTCAGCACCGTTTCCAGCTCGAGCGCCTGAGCCACCGCTCGCACGCGACGTTCGATCTCGGCCGGGGGGACGCGCCGAACCCGCAGGCCGAAGGCCAGGTTGTCATAAACGGACATGTGCTGAAACAGCGCATAGTTCTGGAACATAAAGCCGATGTTGCGTCGTTGAGGCGGCCAATCGGTGATACGCTGACCTCGAAGATAGATTTCCCCACGCGTTGGCCGCTCCAGGCCTGCGATCATCCGCAGTGTGGTCGTCTTCCCGCATCCAGAGGGCCCCAGGAAGCACAGGAACTCACCTTCCTGGACCTCCAGATTCATATCCTGGACCGCGATGGTTCCGTTGAATTCTTTGGTGATCCCTTCCAGCCGGATCAAGTTCTGCTCTTTGTAGGCCATGGCTACTTAACCAGTCCAAAGGTGAAGGCCCGAACGAGATAGCGCTGGATCAGATAGCCGGCGATCAGGACCGGGATGGAGGCGACAATACCCAGGGCAGCCTGCGGGCCATAATATCGCCCGACAGCCCCTGCATATCGACTCACCTGAACCGGCAGGGTGACCGCGAAACGGGAGGTGAAAATCAGGGCGAAGAGAAATTCTGTCCAGTTCATAATGAACACAAAGAGTGCAGCGGCAGCCAGGCCTCCTCGAATTAAGGGCAGGGTAATCGTGAACATGACACGCCAGCGGGAGGCTCCATCCAGGATGGCGGCCTCCTCGATATGGCGAGGGATCCCGTCAATAAAACCTTTGATCATCCAGAGTGAGAAGGCCAGGGTGAAAGTCGTATACATCAGGATCAGGCCCAGATGGGTGTCGATCAGCCCCAGAGATCGGTAGTAGACCAGCAAAGGGACTGCGAAGGCGATGGGCGGGAACATTCGCGTGGTCAAAACGGAGAACGGCAGGAAATTCCCTCCAGCCCCGAAGCGGGAGATCCCATAGGCGGCCAGGAATCCGATAACGATAGAAAGCGCTGTGGAGATGGGAACAATGATCAGGCTGTTTATAAAGGCCCGTGTGACTGGTTCCGCGGTGCGGACCATCTCGCTGACCACGCCCACGGGATTCCCGGGCCAGAACAGAACCAGATAATTTTCCAGGGTAGGTTGTCGGGGGATCAGGGTAGGTGGGTACGCCAGCCATTCCTGGGGTGGCTTAAAGGAAAGGGAGAGCACCCAGACTACGGGGGCCAACGTGATCAGGATCACGATCAGTACAACCCCCCAGCGAGTGAGTCCGGAAGTCCATGCACGCCCCGGCATGATCTCCCCTCTCAGGCTTACAATTCACGTTCCAGCGGCCGGACGGCCAGACGGGCCACCAGGGCGATCAGAATCAGCACCAGAAGGGCCATCGCAGCTGCATAAGAAAGCTGCCCGTAAATAAATCCGGTTCGATAGAGATACAGCGAAAGGCTCTCGGTCGAGGTCCCCGGCCCGCCGCCGGTCATGATGTAAACCAGATCGAAGATCTTGAAAGCCTCCAGGGCGCGAATAATCAGGGCGATCAGCATCACAGGCTTCAGCATGGGGAAAACAATGTAGCGGAAAATCTCCCACCGGCTGGCCCCCAGCGTCATGGCTGCCTCAACGGGCTCAGGAGGGAGAGCGCCCAAGCCGGAGTAGATGACCAGAAACATGAAGGGAGTCCATTGCCAGATATCCGCCAGAGCGATGGTCATGAGAGCTAGGAGGGGATTTTGATACCATTGCACGGATGCATCGGGCCCAAAAAGGCTGATCAGAATATAGTTGACCGGGCCTTTATCCAGGAAAAGCAGGTAAAAACAAAGCCCTACCACCACCCATGGAAGCATCATGGGGTAAAGAAGGATGGAGGCGACGATCCGTTTTCCAGAAAATTCCTCCTGGTGAAAGAAGAGCGCTAGCGCCAGCCCAAGGAGGAACTCCAGGCTGACGGCGACCAGGACCAGGCCCATGGTTCGGCCCAGGGCAGTCAGGAAGCGCTGATCCTGAAGGGCTTGCACATAGTTGCTCAGACCCGCGAACGGTGCCTGCCACCAGTCCACCCCCATAATCGGCTGCCAGGAAACCAGGCTCAGATAAATCACAATGAGCATGGGAACGATCAGGACAAACCAGATCAGCAACTGCATGGGAAGGATCAACAGTTGCCCCATCCAGCGCTCCTCGTTCCACTCTGGGCTCCATCGAACGGGAAAGTGCATTTCGCCTCCTATCCCACCTGGAGAGGAGAGCCAGAGATACATCTGGCTCCCCGTCCTGACGGCTTGCCCAGGGCTCAATCCTTGAAGAGGCCCTTCTTCCGCCAGAGCCGCTGGATCGGCTCGGGATAATTCTTCCGCTCCTGCCGCCAGGCTTCGATCTGGCTGAGCCGGCCCAAGCGGTCCGTGATCTTCTGCCATTCGTCGGCCGCGTCCTTCAGCGCCTGCTCCGGCTTCTTCTGGCCAGCGAAGGCCTGCTGGAGATGCAGGTTCAGTTTGTCCAGATACTCGTTGGCGCCACGCAGGGAGATATCCGGGAAAGCATTCTTGGAGTTGGCCAGCAGGACCGGCAGGAAGTCCGCGCCATAAGCCTCCTTCATCTTGGGCTCATTGAACCAGCTCTGTCGGAAGATATCCAGCGTCCCTACGCGGGCGATGGCGTCCAGGCCGGTCTTGGGTCCGCAGAACCACTGAATGAAGCAATAGCAAGCTTCAGGCGATTTGCTGTAACGGGAGATACTGAAGCTCCATCCGACGACGTGCGGCACGGCGCGGATCAGCTCGCCATCATGCATCGTTCCGGGGATCTCCATTGCGCCGACCTTGCCGACAATCTTTGAAGTCTTGGGGTCCTGCGCCCACTTGCCAAGAGAGGGCCATGCCCAGGCGCAGAAAACCGAGCCCTCCGGGAAGCGGGTGTAAGCCACCGACCAGTCCCCGGTCACCGCATCCGGCCAGGCATGGTTTTGAATCAGGCGCACCATCTCCTCCAACGCGGTGACGCCTTCCTCAGAGGTGATCAGGGGATCCATGTTGTCATCGAAATAGGCCCCACCGCGGGAGATGAAACGGGCCGCCCATCCAGTGTAAGCAAAGTAACGTTCCGCATACATATGAACGCCCCGGATGCCCTGATCCGGTCGGTCGAAGAAGGCCACCCACTGATCGAACTCCTCCCATGTCCTGGGAACCTCCAGTTTACGCCCGAACTTATCCTCAAAACGCTTCTGCTCATCGGGGTTCTCCATCAGATCCTTTCGATAGAACATAGAGAAGGTGTCGTTATCTGCTCCCATCGCGTAGCGACGGCCCTTATACAGAGAGGTGAAACGATCAATTGGAGAGACATAGGCGTTCGGGCCGTGATCGACTTCAGGGTCATATTTCTCCCACCACTCGGTTTGATCGACGATCAGACCGGCCTCGGCCATGTCGGCGATCCAGTTTACAAAGGTCAGGAAGATGTCATAGCTCCCGGTGCGGGTAACGGCCTCGTTCATCACCTTGGTGTAGATGTTGGCCTCAAGGCCTTCCTCCGCGCTCACGAAATTCAGACCGGTGAGCCGGTTCCATTCCTCAAGGGCAGGAACGATGTTGTTGCGCTGGCCGGAGTGGTGGAGGATGACGAATGTATCGCCATTCTTGATCTTCCCGGCTGCCTTCAACGCCTTGATTCCGTTGAGGGCCCGCTCCTCGGGAGTGGCACCCTCTACACGGGGCACGGGCGTGCCTGGCGCAGGAGTAGCCGGTGTCCTAGGGGTCGGGGTAGGGGCCGGCGCACAGGTGCTCAACAGCCCTCCAGCCGCCGCGAGCCCGGCGGCCTTCAGAAACTCGCGGCGCGTCAGCTTCCCGTATCCCTTCTTCTTGTTCGCCATGGTTTCCTCCTTCTTTCTTCTAAAGGCGGCCGAACGCTTGAAGGATTTCTTCCACCGTCCTGCCGGCGCGGATCCATTGACGAGTGGCCTCTTCCTTTTCCGCTTGCTGTCGGGCCCGTTGCAGAACCTCCCAGGCCTCTTCGAGCGGGATGGCCACCACCCCGATCTCATCCGCAAGGATGAGATCTCCCGGGCGAACCAGAACATTGCCACAGACAATCGGAACATTCACCTCGATCGGTTCCAGACGGCCCGAGTAAGGAGAGTGAGTGGAACGAGGAACCACAGCGCGGGAGAATATGGGGAATCCCAGGTCGCGGATCTCATCGATGTCCCGGATCGCTCCATCCACAACGGCTCCAGCCACGCCCTTCTGCTTGCAGAGGCCAGCCATCAGGCCGCCCCAAACTGAGGTCTCCGTCTCCCCCCCGGCGCTCACCACGATGACATCCCCCTCCTGGGCCACCGTCAGGGCATCCAGGCAATCCACCAGATCCCCTGGGAAGAGTTTCACCGTCAGCGCAGGACCGACGAAACGGCAGGGAAAGACCGGTTTCAGGCTGGAATGCATTACCCCATCCCGCTCTATCGAATCCGCCACCACACAGGAGGGGCTGTAGATCTTCAACAACTCCCGGAAGCCGTTCAGGAGTTCAGGGGATGGCCGCTGCGGCATCGCCTGGATCCGCCTGCGCATCGGAACACCTCTCTTACAGACTCTCGCCGGTCCAGCCCATCTTCCGGGAGATCCGATCGGCATACTCGCGGACCAAAGGGGCGAGGGCTTCGATCTGCGCTCGCGTGGCCCGGAAAGCCGGTATGGTCAGGCTGACCGCGGCAATCACCCGGCCCGTGTGATCCCGGATAGGGCAAGCGACACAACGGATCTCGGGCTCATGTTCGGTGTCATCAATGGCATATCCCTGCTGTCGTACCTGAGCCAGATGGGCCTTCAGGGTTTCAGGATCCACAATGGTCTTCTCTGTGAATCGAGGAAGACCCTTGCGCCGGATCAGCTCGTCCAGCTCATGCTCCGGCAACGCTGCCAGCAGAACTTTGCCCACGCCGGTGCAATGCGCTGGACCTCGTTTGCCGATTGCCGAAAACATCCGGATCGTCTGCTGGCTTTCCTGCTTGTCGATATAAATCACATCGCCGTCATCCAGGATGGCAAGGTGCACCGTCTCATTGGTTCGCTGACATAAATCGCGGAGCTCAGGGAGAGCCTGCTTGCGCAGCTCGAGCCTCTGCAGGACCGCCTGAGCTAGCTCAAAGAGTTTGATGCCAGGAAGATAACGGCTCGTCTGGGGATCCTGAACCACCAGCCGATGGGCGCTGAGGGTCGCCAGCAATCGATGCACCGTGCTTTTGGGCAGGCCCGTTTGCCGGCTGAGCTCGGTAATCGAAGATCCATCCTCGGCCTGGCAGATCAATTCCAGCAGCCCCAACGCCCGATCGATCGTCTGCAGGCGCTGGCGCTTATCCTTCCGCAACCCGGAGCGTTTCTGTCGCATTTTATATGTGTTCCATTATTTGGAACAAGGTTTCTCTATATAAAATCTTATGTGCTTGTGGATCATCCGTCAATGGGTTTCGCAAATTTGGTGGAAATCGTCTTTCGTCCCCCGGTTTGGTCAGGCAGGAGCGGATCCGCAATGGGAAGTTGAAGCCGAGAGATCCGCTGCCCTCCAAGCGGGATCTGGCCGAGCAGTTCGGGGCGAGCCGCACGGCTGTGCGGGAGACCCTCCAGGCATTGCGGGATGCATTCCGGGCTTCGTTCTCCTGACAGTCGCCATGCTGGAGAGGGAGCCTGATCTGGAGGAGCCAGTCCTTATCGAATACCTCTCAGGGAACCTGTGCCAGCGCGGAAGCTATCTTCGCATCCTGAAGGCTGTCCGCGCGGCGGCCCAGGACCGAAAGCGGCATTCCTTCTGACCATCAATTTCAGCCTGAAGGCGACCCGATTCCCCACAAACGATTTTCCCGCCTTCGTGCTGCTTCTATGCAGGAAGACGGCCACGGGGCTATGATGGGGATAGTGGCCGCTTCATCGCCGCCATTCCCAGATCGCTCAGCGAAAGGAGCCCTATGGGGAAATCCATTCAAGCCCTGGAAGATGAGCAGGCCTTCACGCATGCGCTGGCCGACGCCCTGGAACAGCTGGGATGGGAGATCATCCACCGCCCCTCCCTCGAGAACGAGCCCCTCATCGTCCGCCGCCCCTCCACGTATCGGATCCTGTTGCGCTATGTTCATCATCGGCCCCAGATCAACCGCATCCTCATCTATATCCTTTTCGGCGGGCGAGGGCCGGAGAACCGGAGCCCGGAGGCGCTGCGTGCGGTCAACCAGTTGAACGATGCCTATAACCTGGCCAAGCTCTCCATCGATGAGGACGGGGATGTCTGGTGCCAAACGGTCTTCCCCTTCGGCGCCGCCCTGGACCCGGAGCTGTTCTCCGCATATCTGGAGTGGTGGGACGCGGCGCTCACCGCATGGGCCCAGGAGCACCTGGAGCCCTTCGTGGCATGAGCGACCATGGGAAAATCGCTGGGATCTTCCCGCCCGGGGAGGCCGAGGGAGACCCACCATAGCCGCCCCCCGGATCCCCCTTGACAGCTTTCGCGATTTTTGTTATCCTGGAATTGAAACGATTCAATCCCCGGGGTGGATTAGACCCTGCGGGTCGGCAGGGGGGAGGAGATGGCGACGATCCGGGATGTGGCCCGGCGGGCGGGGGTCTCCCCGGCTACTGTCTCCTATGTCCTGAACAACTCCGGGCCGGTGCGGCCGGAGACCCGGGAACGGGTGTTGCGGGCCATCGCCGAGCTGGGCTACCATCCCCACGCCGGAGCCCGACAGCTGAAACGCCGCCGTTCCGACACCATGGGCCTGATCCTTCCCACCGGCGAGCGCCGCCTCAGTGACCCCTTCTTCCTGGAGCTCATCCATGCCCTCGGGGATGCCTGTGCGGATCACCACCTCGATCTCCTGATCGCCACTTGTCGGGACCCCGCCGCCGATCTCCGCCTGATCGATCGTCTCTATAAAGGCCGACGGGTGGATGGCTTCCTCCTCATCGACCTCCAGCGCCAGGATCCCCGCATCCCGCATCTGCAGCAGGCCGGCATCCCCTTTGTGGCCTTCGGACGCGTGGAGGGCAACGGCGAGTTCCCCTGGGTGGATGTGGACGGCGCGGCCGGGATGCGGGAGGCCGTAGCCTTCCTGGTCGGGAAGGGACACCGCCGCATCGCCTACCTGAGCCCGCCCCTCTCTTTCACCTTCGCCTACCATCGCTTCCGGGGCTACCAGCAAGGGCTGATCGAAGCGGATCTCCCCTTCGACGAGACCCTGGTCCGGATCACCCGCCTGACCATGGAGGGCGGCTATGAGGCGGCGTGGGCGCTGCTGCGGGAGGGCATTCGGTTCACCGCCCTGATCGCCGCCACCGACCTGATGGCCCTCGGGGCAATGCGCGCCCTCCATGAGGCCGGCCGGACGCCGGGGCAGGATGTCGCGGTGATCGGTTTCGATGACATCCCGATGGCCGCCCAGGCCCATCCGCCCCTCACCACGCTGCGCCAGCCCATGGACCAGATCGGCCGGGCCCTGGTCCGCGCCTGGCAAGCGGCGGTGAACGGCGAATCCCTGCCTCCCACCCTGATCCCGCCGACCCTGATCCGCCGGGAATCCGCCTGAATCGCGCCCGGAGGTCGCACGGAGGGTTCTTCCTGCGCCTGGAAACTGAAACGTTTCGAACGGAGCCATCGATGCGGCTGCCACGGGATTACTATCACGCGTTTCTGGGGAACGGGCATGACGGGGTGCTGATCGGTTACACCGGGGCGATGGTGCCGGACCGCCCGCCGAACGGCTGGCACCCCTATCTGGATCGCTGCCAGTGGTATAAGTCCGATCGCTACTATCCGGAGGACCGCCTGGTGGATGTCGTCCCTCCGCGCCACCCACCCTTCGCGGCGGCCTTGCCGAAGACGGGGAAGCCGTGGGCGGAGCTGGCTCCCCTGGGTTACACCGCTTACGAGGTGGAGGTGGAGGGCCAGGCCGGGCAGGTGCATGGATTCACCCAGACCTTTATCCCGGAGGAGGGGACGGTTTACACGACGGTGGATTGGGGGGTGGCCCGGGCGGAGGTGACCACGTTCCTGTGTCCGGACCGTCCACTCCTGGTGATCCGCTACCGCTTCAACCGGCCGGTTCGCCTGCGGGTCCGGGCCGCGCCAGGCGTATGGCAGGAGGAAGGTCACGAGACGGATCCCTTCGATGCGCTGACCTTCCTGAATGGGCGTCCGGCGGCGTTCTACCGCCTGGGCCCCTATCAGGGCTTTATCGAAGTGGCGCTGGCGGAGGCCCAGTGCGGGGGTCGTGAGGGAAAGGTCTGGTGGCTGGAAGGGGAGGGGACCGCCTTCACCCACTACTTCGCCATCGTCGATGATTATGCGGGCCCTCTGGACACCGAGATCATCCCCCGGGCCATGGCCGAGGGGCCGGAGGCGCTTCATGCGCGCACCCGAGCGTTCTGGCGGGACTATTTCGCCGCCTCGCGTTTTGAGCTCCCGGATCCGGCCTTCGAGCGGGTCTACCGGACCAGCCGGTATTTGTTCAAGGCGATTCAGAACCCGATCTCGGGCGGGCTCCCGGTGGGCAACCTGCGGCTGACCTGGTCTTCTCACTTGTTCTGGGATGCCTATTTCATCCACCGGGCGCTGCTGGAGGCCAACCATATCGCGGAGGGAGAGGCGGCCATCCGCTTCTTCCTGCGCACCCGGGAGGCGGCCGAGCGCCACGCCCGGGAGGATTTCAACGCCCCCGGCCTGAAATGGGACTGGGAGCTTACCCACCGGGGCGAGCCGGCCTATGGGATCTGGGTGCACCAGAAGGAGCAGGTCCATAACAACGCTGCCTACGCCAACATGCTCTTCCAGCTATACGCGTTCACCCGGGACCGCCGCCTCCTCGAGCGGGTTTTCCCGCTGCTGGAAGGGCTGGCGGTTTTCTTCCTGCACGCGGTCGTGGAGGAGACGCCGCGCGGCTTCGAGATCCGCCCGATGGTTGGGGTCGATGAGCGGCCGGTGCGGGTGCGCAACGAAGGGATCACCCTGGCGGGGACCATCCGGCTGCTGGAACGGTATGTCCAGGCCGCCCGCCTGCTGGGCCGGGCGGATGGGCTGATCGAGCGGAGCGCCCAAGCCGCCACCGGGCTTCGCCGCACCCTGGGCCGCCTCTACAACGGGCGTTATTTCCAGGCCTCGGAAGAGGAGGACCATCTCAACATGAGCAGCCTGGCCCCCATCTACCCGATGGAAGTGATCCCGCCAGAAGATCCGCGGGCGATCCGGACCGTTCGGGCTTACCGCGAGCGATATGCCGGACGCATGGTGGGCCATGGCAACAACGAGTGGGGGTTCCCATGGGCGGCTGCGGTGCTGGCCACCATCCAGGCATGGCAGGGGGATGGCGAAGGCGCATGGCAGACGTTGCAGGAGATCCGCCCCGCTTTCTCCATGCACGGGGGGATCGCGGAGACCGTGGACGACGAGGGGCGATGGAACATGCAGTATTTTGGGACGGCTCATGGGGCCCTGTGCACCGCGCTGCACCACCTGGTGGTTCAGACCCGGGAGGACGGGATTCGGATCGCGACGAGCCTGCCGGCGACCTGGGAGAGGGGAGCCTGGGAGAACTGGCGGGCCCACGGTCTGCTCCTTTCCGGGGAATGGGATCGCCGGCGGAATCACCTCGAGGCCTCGCTGCGCAATCCGACCGGGGAGCCCATCGCCATACAGTTGCGGATCGGCCGGATGGACGGGGAGCTCACTGTCGCGCCGGGCGAGGCGCGACGGATCCAAACCTCTCTATTCTGAAAGGAGGCTGCCATGAAAAGGTTCCTGCTCCTGCTCGCCGTTCTCGCTCTGGCTGTGACGGCCTGCGTGCCGGCGGCCACGCCCACCCCCGCGGTCACCCGGGAGGTGGTGGTGACCCGGGTGGAGGTCACCAAGGAGGTGGAGAAGCCCAAGATCACGGTGCGGCTCTCCGGCTGGGCGGCCAACCCCCAGGAGACGGCCCTGCTGGAATCTCTACTCTATCGCTGTTCCCTGAAGAACCCGGATGTCGTCGTCAAATACGAGCCGATCACTGGGGACTACTGGGCCAAGATCAAGACCCTGGTCGCCTCTAAGGAGGAACCGGACATCTACTATATGGACATCTTCCAGTTCCCCTTCTTCGTCTCCAAGGGCGTCCTGGTGCCCCTGGATGACTATATGGCGAAGTCCGGCGTGAAGAAGGAGGACTTCATCAAGACCCTGATCGACGCCTTCACCGGGCCGGACGGCAAGGTCTACGGCATCCCCAAGGACTTCAACACCCTGGCCCTGTTCTACAACAAGGACCTCTTCGCCAAGGCGGGGATCCCGGAGCCGAACGAGAACTGGACGTGGGATGACCTGAAGAACGCTGCCCGCAAGCTTTCGGATCCGGCGAAGGGCATCTACGGCCTGGGCGTCCCGGCCGACCCTGGGCGCTTCCCGATCTTCGTTTTCCAGAACGGCGGGCGCATCATGACCCCGGATTTCAAAGACACGCTGCTGGACAGCCCAGAGGTCATCGAGGCGGCGAAGTTCTACACCTCCTTCCGGGCGGAGAAGATCGGGGCGATCCCGTCCGATGTGGGGGTGGACTGGCAGGGGACGGCCTTCGGTCAGGGGAAGCTGGCGATGGTCTTTGAGGGCGGGTGGTTGATCCCCTACCTCCGGGAGCAGTTCCCGAACCTCAAGTGGGGCGCCACCTTCCCGCCGAAGGGCCCCAAGGGGCGCGGGAACCTGATCTTCACCGTGGCCTACGTGATCTCCAAGAACAGCAAGAACCCGGAGGCTGCCTGGAAGACCATCGAGTGCCTGACCAGCGAGGAGAGCCAGACGGTGGTGCTCTCCACCGGCTTCGCCCTGCCGTCTCGCGCCAAACTTACGGAGCATGAATACTTCAAGACCCACCCGGAATCCCTGGTCATCTTTAAGGGGGCGGAGTTCGGCACGCCCTTCATGTGGGGCCTGCGAGGCGATGTGGTGAACGAGCAGATGGGCAAGGCCCTGGAGCGGATCTACCTGGAGGGCCAGGATGTGGGGGCCAGCTTCAAGCAGGCCGCCGAGGAGGTCCGCAAGGCCCTCAAGGAGCAACAGTAAGCCGCAAAGCGCATCCGGCGGGGTGGGCGGGTATGAGCTCCCGCCCACCCCGCATCATCCGAGGGGAGGACAGGATGCCCCGGATCCGTCGCCGTCAGTTAGGGGAGTGGGTCGCCGCTTACGTCCTGCTCTCGCCCTATCTTTTCGTTTTCCTGGTTTTCAACGTCTTCGCCATCGCTTACGCCCTCTATCTCTCCTTCACCTACTTCGACTTGTTCAGCCCGCCCCGCTGGATCGGGCTGGGGAATTACCTCTATCTGCTCCGGGACGCCTTGTTCCTGCAGAAGGCGATCCCTAACACCTTAAAATACGTAGCGGTGGTGGTGCCGGTGCAGACGGTGATCAGCCTGCTTCTGGCCTTCGCCCTGGATCAAGAGATCAAGTTCCGCCGTTTCTTCCGCACCCTCTTCTATGTCCCCTCGGTGACCTCCTCGGTGGTGATCAGCCTGATCTTCCTCTGGCTGTTCAAAAAGACGGGAGTGATCAACCAGATCCTGGGCCTCTCCATCGACTGGCTGAACAGCCCAACTTTCGCCCTGCCAACCATCATGATCGTGAACATCTGGGCCACTACGGGGACCATGATGGTGATCTTCCTGGCGGGCCTCCAGGACATCCCGGTCACTTACTATGAGGCGGCGATGATCGATGGGGCGAACCGCTGGCAGATGCTCCGCCACATCACCATCCCCCTGCTTCGCCCGGTGATTTTCTTCGTCGTCACCATGGGGGTCATCGGCTGCTTCCAGGTGTTCGACCAGATCTACGTGATGACGGCCGGGGGACCCCTGGATTCCACCACCACGATTGCTTACCTGATTTACAAGTGGGCCTTCCAGAGCACCACCCCCTTCATGGGGCGGGCCTCGGCCGTGGCCTTCGTGCTGGCCGGGATGATCCTGATCGTGACCGTGATCCAGCGCCGCCTGATCGAGCGCCCAGCGGAGGTGTAAGATGGCTGTGGAAGCGATGGCCCCCGCCAAGCCTGTCGTTCGCTATCGGGATGAGTTCGCATGGTGGGATCGGATCAAGAAGCCGATCTTCTACGGGGTCCTGATCGGATGGTCCGTCGTCGCTGCGACGCCTTTCTTCCTGACCGTGGTTTTCTCCCTCAAGCCCCTCACACACCTCTATGAGCCGCCATTCCTCCTGCCGATCCCTTTCACGCTGGAAAACTACCTGAAGGTGGTCACCGAGTTCCGGCACCTTTTCCCCCGCTGGATGCTCAACAGCGCCTTCGTGGCCGGGCTGCTGGCGGTGGTCCGCACCCTCTTCTGTGCCATGGGGGGCTATGCCTTCGCCCGGCTCCGCTTCCCGGGGCGGGATCTCCTCTTCTGGGCCATGCTGGTCACGATGATGATCCCCGGCCAGGTCACATTGATCCCGAACTTTCTGATTATCCGTCAGATGAAGCTCCTGGACAGCCTGATGGCCCTGATCGTGCCGGGGATCGCCGGGGCCTTTGGGGTGTTCATGATGACCCAGTTCTACAAGAACCTCCCCCGGGAGCTGGAGGAGGCGGCGATGATCGATGGGGCCGGATGGTTCACGATCTTCTTCCGCATCGTCCTGCCCATCAGCCGGCCGGCCCTGCTGACGCTGGCCCTATTCACCTTCCAGGGGGAGTGGAACGCCTTCATGTGGCCCCTGATCGTGCTCAACTCCCCGGAGAAATTCACCCTGCCCCTGGGCCTGAGCTGGTTCAAAGGGGAATATTACACGGTTTACTCGGTGGTCCTCGCCGGGTCGATGTTCAACAGCGTGCCGATCCTGCTGCTCTTCTTCCTGTTCCAGGGCTATTTCACCCGGGGCATCGCCCTCACGGGGCTGCGGGAAGGGTAGGGATACCGGCGCTCACGGTTCGAGCAGGCAGAAGGCCATTTCAGCAACGTAAACCTCGAACGTGTGGGGCTGTGGCGGAGCAGGCCGCATGGCGAACCTATCGTTCTCCTCTGAGTGGCAAGAAGCGAGCGCTCACAGCGGCACTCCCTCATCCTCGATTCGCTGGCGAAGCGACGGCGAGGCATCCTCCAGCCGCACCACATCGATGGGGAATTCGGGGTCCAGAGCCTGGAGCTGGCCGACCGCCCGGCACAGATCCCGCTCCGCCAGACCGACAACGGCCAGATCGATGTCCGAACGCTCATCCAGTGGATCGCGGACCAGGGAGCCGAAGGCCCAGACTTACGCACCAGTTTTCTCACCCTGAAAGAGCGAGCTCCGATGGATCTCCCTCCGAACCCGACGGCTTTTGCAGGTCTCCTTCTGAAAGGCAGGGGAGAACCTTCCAGCGATAGACGCCGATGGCCAGAGCTCGTCCGAATCCCGAGAGGGCAAACAACGGATAAAAGCCCCATCCGGCGGCGATCCATCCCCCCGTCGCGGCCCCCAGGGCTGCCGATATCCCGGAGACGAGATTGTAAAGGGCCGCATAGCGGGGCCGGGTTTCCGGAGGCGAGAAGGCGAGGAGAGTATTCAGGCTGCACAGCTCGAAGCCGGCCCACAGGAAGCCGGCCAGGGCGTTGATCGGGAGGACGTGCCACGGCGAGCGAGCCAGCAGCCATGCCCATGGGAGCAGAGGGATCCAGACACCTGCCCACAGCAACCCTCGAGGGGCACCGATGCGATCGCTCCAGCGCCCGAAGACCCACTGGCCGAGCAGGGCCGTTAGCGTCGACACCATGGAGAGCAAGCCGACCGTGCGGGCATCTGCTCTCAGGTTCCGGACCAGGTGGACGTTGAAGAAAGGGCCGGCCAGGAAGACGGCGAAGTTCCATGTCCCGGCCATGGCCAGATAGCGAAGGAATGCTGGCTGTTGTCGGACCTCACGCCATGGAGGCAGTCGTTTGCCTCGCACCACGCCGGGGCCGATCTCCGGGATGCTGGCGAACAGCATCCATCCGATCCCCCCTACCAGAAAAGCGATGGCGAAGGCGGCCTGATAACCCTGGACGCCGCCGAGGGCGGTGATCATGGCGCCGGCGGCTGCAACCCCGGCCAGGGCCGCCAGTCCGCTGCCGATATTCCGCCAGCCGAAATAGCGTCCTCGAATCTCCCGCGGCACCCAGTCGCCTGCCAGGCTGGTCCATGCCGGCAATCCCAATCCCCACAAGCCGACGCGCAATGCCCCTGTGAGGACGATCAGGCGGACCGCCGGAGGGCCGGAGAGAAAGAACGGCATGAGAGCCCAGAGCAAGAGATTCGCGCGGGCGAGGCCTACGGACATCATCACCAGCGCCTTGCGATGGCCCCAGCGCTCGGCCAGGCGGGCCCCCGGGATCAGGAGAGCCGCGTAGATCAGCTGGGCCAGGCCATTCAGCCAGCCGATCTCCCGCGGTCCAGCGCCCATGGTCAGGGCGAAGAGGGGCACGTAATCCACCACAAACGCATCGGAGAGACGGGCCAGCACCCCATCCCACCAGAACCGGCGCAGGATGCGGGAACGGCCCGCCGCCGATTCCTGCCACCATGGCACGGCCATAGAGATCGCCTGAAGGCTTCGGAAGACCGAACGGAAGGGCATGGACAAGCACTCCTTGATCCGATCATCGCCGAACTATTGTAAAAGCGACGGGGCGCTCTGCGAACCGTCCGTCTTCCGGTATCATGGGATCCGCATGCGCGAGAAATCCAAAGGGAGCCCACGGCCGATGGATCTGCGGAAAGCCCTTCTGGCCCTCCGCTTCGTGGGTCTGCGCACCACCCTCCGGGCCGTGCGTGCGGCGCGGGAGCGAGATCGATGGGAAGGCAGAGTCCTGCCGGCTGTTCCCGCGGCCTGGCGGACGGTGAAGCCTCTGGAAACGATGGAACCGCTTCCGGACGGCGCCCGCTTCGCCGGGCCGGACGCCGAGCTGGAGATTCGCTTCCTGGCCCCCGACGTCGTCCGCCTCACCTGGACCCCCGGCGTCCTCCCGCTGCCTTACGCGGTGGTCCGGGAGCGCCTGACGGAGGCGTCGGTCTCCCACAAGAGGCACGCGGAAGGATGGTCCCTGGAGAGCGCGGCGATGCGCCTGGAGATCCGGGCCGACGGAGGGATCCACTTTCGGGATCCCTCGGGGACGATCTGGCGGGAGGAGGAGCCGCCGGCGCGCGCCGGGGAAGCGTGGCGCCATCGAGTCCGGCTCGGCCCGGAAGAGCGGATCTACGGCCTGGGCGAGCGGGCCACTCCCCTGAACCGGCGGGGTCGGATCTACCGCATGTGGAACCGCGATCCGGGCGGAAGCTACGGCCCCGGGGCGGATCCCCTTTATCTGAGCGTTCCCCTCTGGCTCAGCCTGGGCCCGGAGGGAAGCTACCTGGTCTTCTATGAGAACCCCTTTGAGGCGATCTTCGATCTGGGCGCGACCGAGCCGGATGTCGCCTGCCTGACGTTCGCGGGGGGAGCGCTGCGCTATTTCGTCTGCATGGGGCCTCCAGATCAGGCGTTGGCGCGTTATACCGCCCTCACCGGACGCCCTCCCATGCCGCCCCGCTGGGCGCTGGGCTTCCATCAGTCCCGCTGGAGCTACGAGAGCGCCGACGAAGTGCGGACGGTGGTTCAGGGGTTCCGGGACCACGATCTCCCGCTCCATGCGATCCACCTGGACATCGATTACATGGACGGTTACCGGGTGTTCACCGTGGATCGCCGACGGTTCCCCGATCTCCCCGGATTGATCCGCGAGCTGGAAGGGCAGGGGGTCCGAACGGTGGTGATCCTGGATCCGGGGGTGAAAGTGGATCCGGGCTACTCCGTTTATCGGGAAGGGATGGCACACAGCCGGTTCTGCCGTTTGCCGGACGGGAGCGTTTACCGCGGGCTGGTGTGGCCGGGCTGGTGCGTCTTCCCCGACTTCACCGATCCGGGAGTCCGGGAGTGGTGGGGAGATCAGTATCGATCCTTTGTGGAGATGGGCGTCGCGGGCTTCTGGCATGACATGAACGAACCCACGACCTTTGTCGCGTGGGGGGAACCCACATTCCCCCGTGGGGTGCGCCACGCGATGGAGGGACGGGGAGGGGATCATCGGGAGGCGCATAATCTGTATGGCTTGCTGATGAACCGAGCGGCGTGGGAAGCATTACGACGGCTGCGCCCGGAGCGGCGTCCCTTTCTGCTCACCCGCTCGGGATGGGCGGGGATCCAGCGTTACGCGTGGAACTGGACGGGAGACACGGAGAGCACATGGGCGGCGCTGCGGCAGACGATCCCTACGGTCCTCGGACTGGGTCTCTCTGGCATCCCATATACGGGACCCGATATCGGGGGGTTCAGCGGGGCACCGACCGTGGAGCTCTTCGTCCGCTGGTTCCAGGCGGCGACGTTTATGCCCTTTTTCCGAAACCATGCGGCGAAGGGCACACCGCGGCGCGAGCCCTGGGTCTTCGGCGAGCCCGCCCTCTCCATCCTCCGGGAATTTCTCCGCCTGCGCGTCCGCCTGCTGCCGTATCTTTACACTCTGGCCTGGGAGGCGGCACAGACCGGGGCTCCGCTCGCGCGTCCGCTTTTCTGGCTGGATCCGAAAGATCCAGCCCTCTGGGAGATCGAGGATCTGTTTCTCCTGGGCTCCGCCCTGCTGGTGGCGCCGGTGATGGAGGAAGGGGCGCGTTCACGGGCGGTTTTTCTCCCTGCGGGGGAGTGGTATGACTTCTGGAGCGATCGGCGCTTCGCCGGCCCGGGGGTTGTGGAGGTAGAAGCCCCTCTGGAGCGCATCCCGGTCTTCGTCCGGGCAGGAAGCATCCTGCCGATGGCGGAGGACAGGCTCACCCTGCATCTGTATGGGCCGTCCGATGGGGAAGGGGAGGGCATCCTGTATCAGGACGCCGGGGACGGCTTCGGTCCCTATCGGGTGGATCGGTTCCACGGGCAGTGGGAAGAAGGCGTGCTGCGCATCCGCCGCATATGGGAGGGGGATCTCCCGTGGCCCGAGGGGGGTCTTCGGCTTCGGATCCATGGGGTCGCTCCGGCCCGTGCCCACGCCGATGGGCGTCCTGTTCCGGTGGAGGGGCAAACGGTCATCGCCCCTCTCTTTGAGGAGCTGATCGTGGAGATCGACTCCGCATGAATCGGGGCTATGCATCGATGGGCAATCGGCCTCGCAAGGCGCTCCGCGTCGAACGTCGGCCGCTCACGCCGATTGGAAATCGGCCTCGCGAGGCGCTAACGTGCCTCGCGTCGGCGCAGGCCGACGCGAAGATGTTTTCGGCCGGCGCAGGCCGGCCGGTGGCCGGAGGCCCATGGAGGTCGAATTCATTCGACTCATATATCGCGGAGGCGGACAGGATGCGATGGGGAATTCGGGAGCGACGCTTGCGGGAGACGCTGGTGGAGATCGGAGCCCGGCTATACGCCCGCGGCCTGGTCTCTGCAAACGATGGGAACTTCTCGGCCCGTCTGGATGAAAGGCGCATCCTGATCACCCCTCGGGGGCGGAGCAAAGGGCGCTTGCGCCCGGAGGATCTCGTGGTCATCGATCGGGAAGGCCGGGTGATCCAGCCCGGGCGCGGCATGGCCATGCCCTCCTCGGAGTGGCCCATGCATGTGGAGGCTTATCGGCAGCGTCCGGATGCCGGCGCGGTCCTTCACGCGCATCCCCCCTTCACGGTAGCCCTCACCGTGGCGGGCGTGCCGTTCCCCTCCGAGGTCCTGCCTGAAGTCGTGATGACGGTAGGGAAAGTGCCGACCGCCCGGCTGGCGATCCCCAGCTCCGAGGATGACGCCCTGGCCATCCGGGAGTGGATCCGGGAGCACGATGCCGTGCTGTTGCCCCACCATGGGGTGGTGACCGTGGGGCGGACCGTGGAGGAGGCCTGGGTGATCCTGGAGCGGATCGAGTATGCGGCGAAAGTTTATCTGCTGAGCCGGGTGCTGGGGGAGGCCCGGCCGCTGCCCCCGGAGTTCCTGACCGCCCTGGTCACGGCGGGCTAATCCCCAGGGCAAGCCCGTAGCCGGCGTGAAGGACGGGGTGTGCACGGAACCCATGGGGGATCGAACCCAAACCTCGACGTCAAGGCAAAAGGTCCTAAAAGCCGGAATGCCCTGGCGGATCCCAGGATGCCCATGATAAATAAAATGGGGCGGGAGATCCCGGATGGGGTTTACGGTTCGGGATTTTAACGATCCGATTCGCCTGCTGGACCGGCACCCGGAGTGGGTAGAGGCCCTGCGTCAGCGTCTGCTGACCCGGGAGCTGCTGACGTCCCCCCGGACCCTTGCTCCCGCGGAACACAAACCCTCATGAGAGAATCCTCATAGCCTGTCAGCACACATCATATTTTGCAAAACTTAATTTAAGAGAGATAATATATGAGCAAAAATCGTCTTTTATCTGGAATTATCTTAGAAAATGTTCTTTTCAAGCCCAAAGAGGCTGCGCGACTGCTACGGGTGACGGAACGCTGTCTGCGTGGATGGGCGCAATCGGGCAGGATCGCTGCCGTTCGAACGGCGGGTGGACACTATCGATATCCGCTGGAGTCGATTCTACAGGTCCTGCGGGATCGAGGAGTTTCAAACCCTTCTGTGGACCGCGGCGTTGCTTTATATGCGCGCGGTCACCGGTATAGACAGATCCAGGAACAATTCCGGATGCTCCGGCGGGCCGCATCGGAGATCGGCTATCCGGTGGTGTATGAGGAATACGATCTGCAGCGCGGCCATCAGCTGGGGGTGGGGCTTCAGCGTCTTCTGCTGCTGGCCCGGGAGAGAGCGTTTCGAGCGGTGCTGGTGACCTCTTACAGCCGGCTGGGGTGGTTGGGGGCGGCGGATCCGCGCTTTTTCCATCTGGTGTTCGCGCTCTTGGGGGTGCAGCTGGTTTCGCTTTCGCCCATGGAGGAATCCGTGGAGCCTGAGGAGCTTCTGGATGATTTTCTCTGTTTGCATCAGGCCCTTGCGGAATATCTGAACGTGCGAGGGAGAAAGGCCAATCGGAAGATCATGAGGGCGCTGGAGCGCATTCGAAAGGATTATGTGCGGGGGGAGGACGCGGTGTAGATGGCGTTCGCCATGAGGCCTCTATATGATTGGCATAAGGTATGTTAAACAAATCAAAATTGCCACGGAACCCAGGACCCCCGCCGGCCTACCCCACCCCGTTCGTCCCCTGGATCGCCCTGCTGCGGGTTTACAATAGAGCGGGCGATCGCTCCAGGAGATTCCCCGGGCCGATCCTAGCAAGCCCCAAGACGGAGGAGACGTCGCGATGGAAGAAACCTTCGAGGGTCGATGGTTCGTCTACCCTTCCCTCCTCGCGGTCGCCAACGGCCTGCGGGCGGCGCGAGCCGGAGCCTGAAGAGCGCTTCCAGGGGGGACCCATGACCGAGGCGCTGGGCCTGCGCAGCGCGGTGCTGGCTTTCCTGGAGGGCCTGGCCGTCCGCTACGGCCGGCGTCCCCGCACGATCCAGACGTATCGAACCGCCCTCCAGCGTTTCCTGGAATATCTATCGGCGCTGAATGTGGATCCCGATCAGCACACGACGGCAGATCTGGACCCCGGGATCGTGCGGGATTTCATCACCTATCTGGAGGGACGATACCGGGAGGAAGGCCGGGCGCTGCCGACGGCCACCCGCCAGACCTATCTGGCGGCCCTGGTGGGCTGGGTGAACTTCCTCCTGGATGAAGGCCTGTGGAGGCTGCCGGCGGAGGAAGCCCGCCGGCTGGTACGGGAGCTGCGATCGCAACGGGGGCGGCCCTCCCCTCCCCTGCCCCGGCTCCCCCGGGAGGAGGTGCTGGAGGCGCTGCTCCGGGCAGCCCGCTCCCGGCCGGCCGCGCGCTCCCGCCGGAAGGAACTGCTCCGCCTCCGGGACCTTGCCCTGCTCCTGGTCCTGCGCAGCAGCGGGATCCGGGTGGGCGAGCTGGTGGCTCTCCGGCGGGGCGATTTTGACCCCGCTCAGGGGATCCTGTGGGTGCGTCACGGGAAAGGTGGGAAAGAGCGACTGGCGTTCCTGGATCGCGCCGCTGTGCAGGCCCTTCAGGCTTATCTGCAGGCCCGGGATGCCGGAGCCCGGGGCAAGGCGGTGGATCACCGGCCGCTGTTTGCCCGGCACGATCGGGGCGCGGGGGATGCCGTGCGACCCCTGACCCCGGAGGGGGTTCGGCGGGCGCTGATGGCCCTGGCCCGGGAGGCTGGCCTGGAGGAAGCCCTCACGCCCCACCAATTCCGCCATTATTTCGCCACGCGGATCCTGGAGGCCACGGGCGATCTGGCCGCGGTTCAGGATCTGCTGGGGCATGCCTCCCCGACCACCACCCGCCGCTACGCCCGGGTCTCTCCGAAGCGGCTCCGCGCGGTCCACCGCCAGGCCTTCGAAGGATCGGAGCCGGATCCATGATCCAGATCTATCCAAGGGAAGCCCATCATGCTTCCTGTGCGGCGAGACGTTCGCCAAAGCGAATGCCCATCGTCAACTCGCCGCGCGTGGGCGCATGCGGCTACACGGGCCCCTTCGATGAGTCCCTGCGTTTCGAGGAGAGGATGCCGGTCGGCAAAGGATGACAGGAGATTTCGGCCGCCGGAAACCGCTGGCCGAACGGGTTTGCATGACTTCCGTTTTCCGGTCAAAATGAACATGGCCTGAAAAACTTCCAGGGGGTGGCGCATGGCCGAGGCGCGGAAGCGATGGCCAGAGGAGGCGCGGACCCATTTGCGGGCGGCTTCCCGGGAGCTCCAGGAGGCCATGAAGGCGATGCTCCCGGAGGGCTTCTGGCGGCATCTGCGCGCCGCCCGCCGGGAAACCCTGCTGGCGTTGCGCACGGCCCTGGATGCATGGCTGGAGGAGGAAGAGCGGCCGCAGACCGGCCCTCGACCCTCCTGAATCCAGGAGACCCCGGATGAGGGAGCTCCTGGACTTCACGGGCCGCCGGATCCGTCTGACCGCGGAGCGCTGGTCTCCTATCCAGGAACACCCGGAGATGCGGGAACAGGAGAATCGAATCGCTGAGACCCTCCGGGAGCCGGATGGGGTCATCCTCAGCCGCCGGGATCCATCGGTTATTCTCTATCACGAATTTTTCCGGTTTCAAATGCCTCCTGATCGGGGGGATATCCGTGTTGTTCACCTTTGCCGCCGCAGCGGGCGGAGCCCCCACAGCAGCCACAACCCCCCGATCCCGAACAGCACCCCGGCCAGCGTCACCTGCTGGTTCGCGAACGCGAACAGCGCCAGCATCACCCACACGAACCCGGTGATCTGCCAGACCAGTCGCTGAAACCCCTCCGCGATCAAAATCAGCGTCTCCCGGGCCTCTGGGAACGTCACCTCCCAGCGGATCTCCCCCGCCAGGGACCGTTCGAGGAAGCGCCCCAGATCCAGGGGGATCCGCAGGAGCGGGCGCAGGATCTCGAAGACCTGCTCGGACAGAGAAGGTGCCTCCTCTTCCAGCAGACGCCGGGCAAAAGGTTCCGCCTCGGTGAAGAGATTGAAGTCCGGATCCAGTCGAGTGACCAGCCCGGCCAGCAACCCCAGGGTGCGCCCGAGCAGCAGAAATTCCTGGGGGATCTGGAAGGGGAAGCGCAGCAGCAGCTCGCGGAACTCCAGGAAGAGCACCTTCGCCTCCCGGAGGGACCATTCCCGCAGCTGCGCCATGGAAAGGCCCCATATGTGGTCAAGCAGGCGTTCCACCGCCTGGGCAATCGCTTCCAGATCCGCTCCCGGCAGCAGGAACCCCAGGGCATGCATGGCGCGGACGATCCGCCGGGCATCCCGGGTTCCCAGACCGATGGCCGCCTCCCGCAGCCAGCGGCGGGCCTCCGGGGAGATCCGCCCGACCATGCCGAAATCCACAAAGGTCAGTCGGAAGGGACGACCCTCATCGGCCGGCATCCCGCCCTCCATGGGCTCCACGAAGAGATTGCCGGGGTGGGGATCCGCATGGAAGAAGCCATCGTAGAAGATCTGCCGCAGATACGTCTGGTAGAGCCGCCGGGCGACGGCCCCCCGGGAGATACCCGCCGCTTCCATAGCGGCGAGGTCCGTGATCTTGATCGCCGCTACATCTTCCAGGACCAGCACCCGCCGCCGGATATGGGACCAGAAGGGCCGCGGGATGCGGATGCCCGGATCGTCCGCGAAGTTCCGGGCGAACTGCTCGGCATACCGGGCCTCCGCCATGTAATCCAGTTCCATCGCCAGCGTGCGGGCGAACTCCTGCAGCAGGCGATCCAGATGGACCCGCCGGCGCAGGGGCGGATAGAGAGAGAGGATCCGCGCGACGGCGGTCAGGGCGGCCAGGTCAGCGGCGAGCAGCCGCTCGATGCCCGGCCGTTGCACCTTCACCATCACCGGCGTTCCATCCGGAAGCCATGCCCGATGGACCTGCCCCAGGGAAGCTCCGGCGGTGGCCTCAGGCTCAAAGGACTGGAAGGCGACTTCCAGGGGTTCCCCCAGCTCGGCCTCGATCACTGGACGGATGCGCTCGAAGGGCTCCGCTGGCACCTCATCCTGGAGCTGGGCCAGCTCTTCGATGACGAAATCCGGCAGCAGATCCACCCGCGCGCTCAGGAACTGGCCCAGCTTGATCAGCGCCCCGCCCAGCTGCACCGCCAGATCCCGGAACGCCGCCGCCCAGCCCCGATAGCGCCGGGGCGCTGTCCCTCGAACCCATGAGGGGCGCAGCCGCCGCAGGAGAAGTTCCCACACCACGATATGAATCAGCAATCGCAGGGCGAAGCCCAGCACCTGGAGGAACCGCGTATAGGCCATGGGATCCCCCTTCCGGTTCCCGGTGTCCCTGAATTGTGGACCAGCGGGGGAGCAGGGGGCAACCTCCGCGCCGGCTGCCTGAACAAAGACATCGAGGGGAAAATAGGGAAGAGATCCCTGCCTCGGGGAGTCCCGCATGGAGATTCCCAGCCCATCCGCCCGTCTTTACCTGAAACCCGAACACGACCGGCCGGTCCGCCGCCATCACCCGTGGATCTTCTCGGGAGCCCTGGGCCGTCTGGAGGGCCTGGTGGAGGATGGCGGCCTGGTGGAGGTCTTCACCTTTGAGGGCGAATGGCTCGCCCGAGGCTATCTCAACCGCCGCTCCCAGATCCTGGTCCGCCTGCTCACCTGGGACCCCCAGGAGGCGATCGATACATCCTTCTGGCGGCAGCGCCTGGAGCGGGCGGCCCGGGCCCGCCAGGCCCTGCGCCTGGAGGAGCGCGCCACCGCCTATCGCCTGGTCTTCGCCGAGAGCGATGGGCTGCCCGGGCTCATCGTCGACCGTTACAACGATTTCCTGGTTCTCCAGTCCCTCACCCTGGGGATCGAACGCTGGAAGCCCCTCCTCGTTCGCCTGCTCCAGGAGCAGTTCCAGCCCCGGGGCATCTATGAGCGAAGCGACGTGGAGGTGCGGGAGAAGGAAGGGATGCCGCCCCGATGCGGGCTCCTCGTGGGCGAGGCCCCGCCGGACCGGCTCATCATCTCCGAGCATGGGCTTCGCTTCTATGTGGATCTGCTGCGGGGGCACAAGACGGGCTTCTATCTCGATCAGCGGGAGAACCGTCACCGGGCGGCTGCCTATCTCAACGGCGCGGAGGAAGTCCTCAACGCCTTCTCCTACACCGGCGCCTTCGCCGTCTATGCCCTGGCCGCCGGAGCTCGACAGGTGGTGAATGTGGACACCTCGGGGGAAGCGCTGCAACTGGCCCTTGAAAACATCCGGCTGAACGGCTTCGATCCAGGACGGGTGGAAAACGTGGAGGGGGACGCCTTTCAAGTGCTGCGGCGCTTCGCCGCCGCGGGGCGGCGGTTCGATGCGGTGATCCTGGATCCCCCCAAGTTCGCCTATGCTCAGGCCCACCTGAACCGCGCGGCCCGCGGCTACAAGGACATCAATCTCCAGGCCCTGCGCCTGATCCGCCCCGGCGGTTTGCTGATCACCTTCTCATGCTCGGGCTTGGTCTCCCCGGAGCTCTTCCAGAAGATCGTCTTCGCCGCCGCCGAGGACGCGGGACGGGAGGTCCAGATCCTGGAGAAGCTCTCCCAGGCTCCGGATCACCCCATCCGCCTTTCCTTCCCCGAATCCGAATATCTCAAAGGCCTGATCTGCCGGGTCTGGTGAAGCGCCCGGGCCACGTCATGCCGCGCCATGCGGAGCCTTCCGGTATAAAATGGGAACAGCAACGATGGAGAAGGGAGGCCGGGATGGGTGTGGCGCTTCCCCTGCGCCGGTTCACGGTGGAGGAATATCACCGGCTGGCCGAGGCCGGTATCCTGAGGGAGGACGAACGGGTGGAACTCATCGAGGGAGCGATCCGCGAGATGCCACCGATCTCCAGCGCCCACGCAGGTGCAGTAAACCGTCTGCTGGATCGACTGTTCTCCCTGCAGGCGAAGGGGCAGGGGATCGTGAGCGTGCAGAACCCCATCCGTCTGGGTCCTTATTCGGAGCCGCAGCCGGATCTGGCGCTGTTGCGGCCGCGGGCGGATTTCTATGCCTCCGCCCATCCCGGGCCTTCGGATGTGCTGCTGGTCATCGAGGTGGCGGAGTCCTCCGCCGATTACGATCGGGAGCACAAACTTCCCCTTTACGGCCGGGCGGGGATTCCGGAGGCCTGGGTGGTGGATCTGGCCCGGGGGGAGGTGGTGGTGGGGCGGGATCCTTCCCCGGAGGGCTATCGGGCGATCCGGATCGCCCGGCGGGGCGAAGTCCTTTCCCCCCTCGCCTTCCCCGACCTCGCCCTCCCCGTCGCGGAAATCCTGGGGTAAGCGGATGGCGGATCACACGCGGTGGACGGTGATCCGGCGGAGCGCTTCCAGGAACCGATCGATCTCCTCCAGTGTGTTGTAATGCAGTGCGCCCACGCGCACCAGCCCCCCCTGCCCTTCCACGCCGAGGCGCTCGGTCACGCCCAGGGCGTAGAAATTCCCGTCCCATACATAGACTCCCTCTCGCCCCAGCGCCTCCGCGATCTCCCGGGGATGCCGATTCCGGATCCGGAAAGAGACGGTCGGCACCCGCTCCGCCCAGCGCGCCATCGTGCGGATGCCGTAGACCGTGAGGCCGGGGATCTCCTCCAGTCCTTCCAGCAGCCGCGCGCACAGCGCTTGCTCGTGCTCCCGGATCTTTCCCATCGCCGCGCGGATCGCCGCCCGCCGGGAGGGGTCCGCTGGGCTTCCGAAGCGCCGGCCGATGTCCGCCAGGTATTCGATCGCGGCGATCAGCCCGGCCAGCCCCTCGTGGTTCTGCGTCCCCGTCTCAAAGGCCTCAGGCGGGTGATCCGGTGCCGGGCGCACTTTATAGGGGCGGAGCGCCATCAGCCGATCCTTTCGGCCATACAGGACCCCCACATGGGGCCCGAAGAACTTGTAGGCGGAGCAGACCAGGAAATCGCAGCCCAGCTCCTGCACATCGATGAAGAGGTGCGGCGCCGCGTGGACGGCGTCCACGTAGACCCAGGCGCCGACCGCGTGAGCCATCTCAACGATGCGGCGCACCGGGTTCACCGTTCCCAGAGCGTTGGAAGCATAGCCCACGGCCACCAGACGGGTGCGCTCGGAGAGCGCCCGGGCCAGCCCCTCCAGGTCCAGCGTGCCATCCTCCGGGTGGAAATCCACCCAGCGGATGATGGCTCCTTGTTCCTCCAGGGCCAGCCAGGGCGCGACGTTGGCGTCGTGATCCAGCCGGGTGACCACGATCTCATCCCCGGGGCGCAACAGCCGGCCGATCGCCCGGCTGATCTGAAAGGTCAGCGTGGTCATATTCGGGCCGAAGAGGATCTCCTCCGACGAGGCGCCGAGGAGGTCGGCAGCAGCCTGTCGGGCCCCCGCCATCAGGGTATCGACCCGTCGGCTGGTGGGGAAGGCCCCATGGGTGTTGGCGTTCGCTTCCACCATGGCCCGGGCCATCGCCTCGATCACGCGTTGGGGCGCCTGGGAGCCTCCCGGGCCATCCAGGAACACCGGGACCTTCCCCTCGATCTCCTGCCCGAGGGCAGGGAACTCCTTCCGGATCTCCCAGACCCATTCCGCGGTGGCCATCGCGGGACCTCCCATAGGGGATTGGGCTTCGGGCTTCGCAGGCGGTTGCCTTGCCGATCCTCAGGAGCGCGGAGGGCCTCCGTCCAGGGTCCCCTGCCGGAGGAGCCCCCGGATCAGCGGCTCCATCCGCTCGAGGACGCGAACCGGAAAAGTGAGCTGGCCCAGCCAGAGATCCGATAGGGGAACCGGACCCATGCGTGGCACATCGCCTACTCCGTAGCGGGCCAGCAGGATCAGGTTCCAGGTTACAGCGACCAGGCTGAACATGAGGACTGGCCGCATTCCCCAGCGTGCTCGCCCGGCCTCGTAGAGTGCCGCCAGCCCGAGGGCGAACCCGGCGAACAAACCGGTCAGCAGCCGCGGCCCGAAGGCGGCTGCTCCGGACCAGGCGCTCCACGAGCCGACAATATAGATCTGAACGATGGTTTGCGCCAGGATGAAATAAGCCCATCGGGGGCGGGCGCGCCGGAGCGGCCCGATCAGGCCCAGCAGGGCGAAGGCGGCGATGGGGGTCCAGAGGAAAAGACCCCGGTTCGTGGAGAACAGTACCTTTAGCAGATGGGGGGCGCGCCAGTCGAACGATCCCGCTCCCGCGATCCCGTAGGGATTCCCCACCACCCACTGTCCAAACACGATCCGCCAGACAATCATCTGAGGCAGGAAGCCGATCCCTGCCCCGATCCCCAGGGCTGCCAGCCGGAGTGCCCCTTCCCGTGGCATTTGGCGAAGCCGCGCCAGATCCTCCAGCGCTGGCCACATCAGCAAGGTCACATTCTGATAGCGCACCATCGCTGCCAGCCCGCCGATCAGCCCCAGCCGCAGCCGGGTCCAACCGGTGGGCGCGTTCGCCCGGGCCCATTCCCACAAAAGCAGGGCGTTGACGAAGAAATCCGGCGCGTGGGCCATGAAAGGATGAGCGGACATATAGAACACCAGCGGCGAGGCCAGCCACGCGGTCAGGATCCCCCCGATGGCGCAAGCAGGGGAAGCGATCCGACGGGCCATCTGCCGGAGCAGTTCCAGGCCGATCAGGGTGTAGAGGGCGGATCCCAGGGCGGTTAGTATGAAGTAGGGCGTGCTGTATCCATCGGCCTCCCCGGGGATCCCCAGCGCCTTCCCGAGATGGATGATGAGATGAGCGGTGAAGAAGAAAGGGGACCACAGCAACGCTGGCCCGATTGGCCATTCATTGATCCGATGCCCCGTGGGCGAGATGCCGCGCTCGCTGGCGTATCCGAAGTGAGCGAATTCCTCGCTGACATCCAGGCTGTGGCGGATCGCCGCCGCGCGCAGCCATGCGTAATACGCGACGGTATCCATGCCGTGCAGCTGCGGGCGGAAGAGAAGCAGGAGGATCCCAAGCCAGGTGCCGATGAGGAGCGCTCGATATCGGGTCTCCTTCATGCGGATGGTTTCCCCCACAACTCATAGGCCAGCAGGATCCATAGCCCCAGCGCCCCCAGCGTTCCCATGTCCAGCAGGGGTGTCCACCCGATGAAGGCATGCCAGGCTATTCCCCAGAGGGCGATGGCGCCGATGCTCATGGCCATGGCGGCATGCCAGACTCGGGAACGCTGGCCGGCCTGGCGGAGCAGGGCGCAAAGGGCCAGACTGAGCATGACGCCGTGATGATACCATGTCCCCGGGTTGGCCAGGAAGACGGCGGCCGTCGTCCATGCGGACCGATCCGCAAAGGGCTCCCGGGGCGTTCCGGGCCGGCCCAGTCCGGCCAGCGTCAGGAGAACGAGCGCGCCGGCCATGGCCCCACCGATCCAGCGGGCGGCGATCGGCGCATCGATCAGCGCGAATCCGTAGGGATGGCGGGTCAACCAGCGGATGGCCATGGAGGGCAGGTTCTGAGCGGGCGGATATGCGCTGCCTCCGCCGGCCATTGGCGCTTGAAGGAACCCCAGGGCGGGCGGGCCGAAGACCATGGCGCTCGCCCCCATGGCGAGGGCGATCCCCAACGTCAGTCCCCTCAGCGCCCGCCATCGACCCTCCCAGAGCAGGAGGCCGGCCACTCCGATGGCCAGCGGCTTCAACATCAGGCTCATCCCCAGCAGGAACCCTCCCCTTCCCTCATGTCCCTGTCGGATCGCCTGGAGGGCGAGGACGGCGAGCAGGGCGACCATCGGATTGACCTGGCCGGCGTAGAGGCTGACCAGGAACGGCGGGAAGAGCCCGACGCTCATCCGGATCAGCGCTCGCCGTTGGGGACGATGGGGCTCCCCGAAGAGGCGCGCCGCGGCCTCTGCCGTCAGCAGCGCGCCCGCGGCCTGAAGGGCGATCCACAGCCCCATCCCTCGATCGGGGAATGCCAGCATGGGGAGAACCAGCAGCGCGGTGAACGGGGGGTAGCGATAGGGCATCGTGTAGCGCTCGAACCCCAGGGCGGCGGCAGCCCGCGCGTAGTCGGCTTCGCCCCACTGGTAGACGTTTTCCCCGTGTCGGAACCCCCAGGCTGCCATTGCATAAGGGGGGTAATCCACAGGGGAATGGCGCAGGAGGATCCACGTCACTGCCGCCATATAGGAGAGAACAAGGGCGATCTGGCTGAGAAGCTCCATGCTGTTGATGCGCTTCATTGCTGATGATTCTGCTCCCTGTAGTTCCTTCGACTATATTACAGCTCAATCCATGGGGCTCGGCGAGCTGGCATTCGTTGAGGGAATTCCGATCATCGGTCTCAGCGAAAGGAGAATAGGTTCGGTTGCGGAAACCCCGCGCGCGTTCTATCATCTACTTCAGAGGTCGATTGCCGGCGCTTCCCCATTCACCATCACAGGAGGAAGGGGGATGAAGAAATGGGTTTATCTCTTTGAAGAGGGCTATCGGGAGATCCCGGCAGAGCGCCGCCGGGATCTCCTTGGCGGCAAGGGCGCGGGGCTGGCGGAGATGGCCGGAGCGGGCCTTCCCGTTCCCCCGGGATTTACGATCACGACCGAGGCCTGCAATGCCTACTTTGCGGCGGGCAAGCAGTTCCCCGAGGGCATGTGGGAGCAGGTCCTGGAAGCGCTCCATCGGGTGGAGGAGAAAGTCGGCCGCCGCTTCGGTGATCCCCAGAATCCCCTCCTGGTCTCGGTCCGCTCGGGCGCCAAGTTCTCCATGCCCGGGATGATGGATACCGTCCTCAACGTCGGGTTGACCGATGAAACCGTCCACGGCCTGATCGCCCAGACCGGCGACGAGCGTTTCGCCTACGATGCTTACCGCCGGCTCATCCAGATGTTCGGGCGCATCGTTAAGGGCATCCCCGGCGAGAAATTCGAGCACATCCTGGATCGCTATAAGGCGAAGACGAAGGGCAAGCAGGACACGGATCTGACGGCGGATATGCTTCGGGATATCGTTGAAGACTTCAAGGCCCTTTACCGCAAGGAGCTGGAAGAGGAATTCCCTCAGGATCCCCTGGAGCAGCTTCGCCAGGCGATCCGGGCCGTGTTCGATTCCTGGTTCGGCAAGCGGGCGGTGGATTACCGCAACTTCTATAAGATCCCGCATGATCTGGGCACCGCGTGCAATGTCCAGACCATGGTCTTCGGCAACATGGGCTTCGACTCGGCCACTGGCGTGGCCTTCACCCGAAACCCGGCCACGGGGGAGAAGGAGCTCTATGGGGAGTATCTCCCCAATGCCCAGGGGGAGGATGTGGTGGCCGGTATCCGCACACCCCTCAAGATCACGAAGAAGGCCTCTCAGGAGTGGGCCCGGGAGCATGGGATCCCCGAGGAGGAGCGTCGTCTGCGGTATCCAAGCCTCGAGGAGCGGATGCCGGAAACCTACCGCCAGTTCCTGGAGGTGGCCGCCCTGCTGGAGCGCCACTACCGGGATGTCCAGGACCTGGAGTTCACCATCGAGCGCGGGCGGCTCTGGATGCTCCAGACCCGCACCGGCAAGCGCACCGCCAGGGCGGCCGTCAAGATCGCCGTGGACATGGTCCACGAGGGGCTCATCACCAAGGAAGAGGCGGTGATGCGGGTGGAGCCCGAGCAGATCAACCAGCTGCTTCTCCCGCGTTTCGATGAGAAGGCTAAGGAGCGGGCCCGCGAGAAGGGGGAGCTCTTGGCGCGGGGCCTCAATGCCTCCCCGGGCGCGGCCACTGGCCATGCGGTCTTCGATGCGGATACGGCCGAGGCCTGGGGGCGGAATGGCCGCCCGGTGATCCTGGTTCGCCCGGAGACCACGCCGGACGATGTGCACGGGATGATCGCCGCGCGTGGCATCCTCACCCAGCGCGGCGGGGCGACCTCCCACGCGGCGGTGGTGGCTCGTGGTCTGGGCAAGCCGGCGGTAGTGGGTTGCGAGGCGTTGCAGATCGATCTGGAGCGCAGGCAGTTCTCCGTCAACGGCCGGGTGATCCGGGAGGGCGATTTCATTTCCATCGACGGCTCCACCGGTGAGGTCTTCGCCGGCCAGATCCCCACCATCGATCCCAATCTGGCGGAGGAACGGGAGCTGGTGGAATTGCTCTCCTGGGCCGATGAGTTCCGCCGCCTCCAGGTCTGGGCCAACGCGGATTACCCGCGGGATGCCCGCAAGGCCCGGGAATTCGGCGCTGAGGGCATCGGCCTGGCCCGCACCGAGCACATGTTCTTCGAGACCGATCGCCTGCCCTATGTGCGCCAGATGATCCTCAACGCCCCCGAGGCTCAGCGCCTGATGGATCAGCTGCGGGCGGCGCAGCAGGCTGTCCAGACCCGGCCCGATGACCCGAAGGCTCAGAAGGCCCTTCGCGAGGCGGAGCGGGCCGTTCGGACCTCGAAAGCGGTCCGGGCCTATCGCAAGGCCCTCGATCGCCTGTTGCCGGTCCAGCGGAAGGACTTCGAAGGACTCTTCGAGGCCATGGACGGACTGCCGGTGATCATCCGGCTCATCGACCCGCCCATGCATGAGTTCCTGCCGCGCTATGAGGAGCTCCTGGCGGAGGTGGTGGAGCTGCGAACTCGCATCGAGGAGCGCCGCCGGATCAAGGGCTATCGCCCGCGCAAAGGCGAGAAGTCCCTCAAGCAGATGGAGGAGGAGCTCGCCGAGAAGGAGGCGCTCCTGCGGGCGGTCAACGCTTTGCGGGAGATGAACCCCATGCTGGGCCTGCGGGGCATCCGCCTGGGCATCCTCTATCCGGACATCATCCGCCTTCAGGTCCGGGCCATCTTCGAAGCTGCCTGCAATGTGAAGCGGCGGGGCATCACCCCGAAGCCGGAGATCATGATCCCCCTCAGCGCCGATGTGAAGGAGCTCCAGATTGTCCGGGAGATCGTGGATGAGGTGGCCCGGGATGTCATGGCGCGGGAGGGGATGGGGATCGATTACAAGTTCGGGACCATGATCGAGGTCCCGCGGGCGGCCCTGCTGGCGGGCGAGATCGCCCAGGTGGCCGAGTTCTTCTCCTTCGGCACCAATGATCTGACCCAGACCGTGTGGGCCATCAGCCGCGACGATGCCGAGGGGAAGTTCCTGTTACGTTATCTGGAGGAGAAGATCCTCCCGGAGAACCCCTTCCAGGTGCTGGATCGCAAAGGGGTGGGCCGTCTGATGCGGATGGCCGTGGAGGAGGGCCGTCGCACCCGGCCGGATCTGGAGGTGGGCATCTGCGGGGAGCACGGCGGGGATCCTTCTTCGATTGAGTTCTGCCATGAGATCGGGCTGAACTATGTCAGTGCTTCCCCATATCGTGTTCCGGTGGCGCGTCTGGCAGCTGCCCAGGCGGCCCTGAAAGAGCGGGCAGCGCGGATCGAAACCCGCTAAGGGTTTTTCCCCTTCCCTCCCCGGGTTGGGCAAGAATGGAGGCGGGGTCCCTGAAACGCCCCGCCTCTTTTTTCTGTTCCTCGCTTTGGGCTTTCCAGAGCGCTATGGTGTGGGGAAGGCGATCCCATGCTCCCTCAGGCTGGCGTATCGACCGCGGCCGATGATCAAATGGTCCAGCACCCGGATTCCCAGCAGCTGGCCGGCGGCCACCAGATCTCGAGTCAGCGCGATGTCCTCTGGAGATGGGGTGGGATCCCCGGAAGGATGGTTGTGGGCGATGATGAGGGAAACCGCGTTGCGCCGGACGGCTTCTCGGAAGATCTCTGCGGGTCGTACCAGGGTGGTGTTAACGTTCCCCACATAGATGGTGGGGATAGCAATGACTCTTCCTCGGGTATCCAGCAGGAGAACCCGGAGGGTTTCCTGCTCCAGGTCCGCCATGTCGGCCACCAGAAGGTAGGCGTCGTGCGCGGAGCGCACCTGAGGGCGTTCCCCGGGCGTGGCGGTCGCGACCCGGCGCCCCAGCTCCAGAGCGGCCTGGATCTGGGCGGCCTTGGCCAGACCGATGCCCGGGATCCGGGCCAGCTCGGGGATGGGCGTTCGGGCCAGACCGGCCAGCCCTCCGCAAATCTGGAGTACCCGATGGGCCAGATTCAGTGCGTTCTCCCCGCGCCGGCCGGTTCGGAGCAGGATGGCGAGCAGCTCCGCGGTTGAAAGCGCCCCAGGCCCGTGCTGGATCAGGCGTTCCCGGGGTCGCTCGCTCTCTGGGAGGTCCTTCATCGTAATCCAGGGGTAGGTGGAATGGAATTCCATCCGGTTGATCCCTGGTTTGGGAAATGCAGTGGTTTCCTGTAGTTATGATAGCAGGGAGAGGCTTGTGGAGGCGGGGGGTGGATTCCCTTAGCTGGTCCAGCCGGGGGCGTTGCTCTCACATGCTGTAAAGTCCAGGCCGAGCGTTTAACTGGGGCTCTTCAGGCCGCTCCCGGTGAGCATGAGCACAACGGTGCGATCGGTCTCCCGAAGGACTTGTGTCCAGATCGTCATGGCCAGGGCGCCTGTAGGTTCCACAAACAATCCATGCCGGGCGAGGGATTCCCGGGCGATCTGGATTTCCGATTCGGGGACAGATAGGATGGCGCCTCCGGTGATCCGGGCGGCCTGCAGGATCTCCGGGCCGCGGGGGGGTGTGGCGATGCGCACGCCTTCGGCGATGGTTTCCCCCTCTTCGACAGGAGCAGGTGTTTCCAGATCTGCGGCGAAGGCCTGGGCCAGGGGTGCGCAGGCAGCGGCCTGGACGCCGTAAAGCCGGGGAAGCCGATCGATGTAGCCGGCAGCCTGGAGTGCTTCAAAACCCAGGAAAAGGCCCAGGAAGAGCATCCCGTGTCCTAGGGGGGTGATCACGGCGTCCGGGGCTCGGCCCAGTTGCTCCCAGATCTCCCATGCGGTGGCGGCCAGGCCCAGCAGGGTGAAGGGATTGTAGACATGGCTGGCGTAAGTCCCACCCTGCTCCAGGGCCCGCATCAGTGCTGCGGTGGCCTGCGCGCGGGGTCCGGGAACTTCGACCAGACGGGCGCCCATCGTGCGCATCTGGGCTTTCTTGACGGGGGAGGCATGGGCGGGCACGAAGAGGGTGGTCGGGAGGCCTGCGCGGGCGGCATAGGCGGCCAGCGAGGCGCCTGCGTTTCCCGAGGAGTCATCCATCACGTGGTGGGCTCCCATTTCCTGCAGGGCGCTCAAACCGGTGGCGGTGCCCCGATCCTTATAGGAACCCGTGGGCATGATGTAATCCAGTTTGGCCCACAATCGCGGCTCAATGGAGGACAGCGGGATGAGGGGGGTCCATCCCTCTCCCATAGTGATGGGATCCCGCTGGAAGGGCCATAGTTCCGCGTAGCGCCAGATCCCGGGCTGGCGAGGGCGGATGGCCCGGTGATCGAAGGGTAGCGGGCGGGGGGGCTCCCACGGCCCGCCGCAGGGGCAGTGCCATCGGTTGGGGTGATAGGTGGCGGTCTGACGACAGCGAGCGCACTGGACGGTCCACATGGGTGAGGCTCCCTATCCCTCCAGGATGATGTGTCGGAAGCTTTCGGCGAGGATTTCCCGGCCGTTGATTAGGTGTCGCAGTCGTTCCCGCAGCCGCTGTTCCAGGGCCATGGGGTCGCGGATCTGGCTGGCATGGCACTGGAGGGCAGCCATTTTCAGCGCGAAGACATCGGTGATGTCCACCCAGTGGTTGGCATATTCGGTGGTGGAGAGATAGACCTCCCGAACCCGATGGGGTTCCAGGCCTTCCTGGAGCAGTTCTGGGAAATACATGGGGTTTCCTGCGGCCGGGAAGATCGCGTCCAGGGTGGCCAGTCCGATCGCCCGGTGGTCGTTGTGATTGATGTAGCGGTTGCCCCGGATCAGGGTTTGCGGATCCATGGTGACCACGATGTCGGGGCGGTATCGGCGGATGACGCGTACGATATCCCGTCGCAGGTTGAGGTTGGGCTCCAGGGAGCCGTCGGTGTAGTTCAGGAAGATGACCTCGCGTACCCCTAGCACGGCGGCAGCTTGGCGCTGTTCATGTTCGCGGATAGCGGCCAGCCGTTCAGGGGTCATGGTGGGGTCATCGCTCCCTTTTTCTCCCCGTGTGGCAAGGCAGTAGATGACCTCGTGTCCCTCCCGAACCCACCGGGCGATGGTGCCGCCTGCGGCGAATTCGGGATCGTCGGGATGAGCCATCACCACCAGGATGCGCATGGGCATTCCTCCTGATCTCCGGATTTGTGGGAAGGTGCAAAGGTAAGGATATTCCCCGTTCGGTATGGTGGCTTTCTGCAGGAGGGGGGTGATTATCCTCGGATTCGAAGCACTCCTTTTGTTCGCACGGTGTAGTCGTGTGGGGATAGGAAGATCTCCAGGAAGATTTGTTCGATTTCCTCAGCGATGGCGGAAGGGTTTTCCCCGGTGAAGGTTTTGCTCGGGTTGTTTTCCCGAAGATGTGGAGGGATTTGCCATCCCATGGCGCGCAGGCGGTTTAACATGGCCGGTGAGAGGGGGCGGGCCTTGCGGCGAGGTCCCCAATCTCCGCTGCAGACCTCGCCTTTCAAACCTTCTGGTGTTCGTTCGAACTGGACGTATGCCAGAGGGCGTCCTGGGATTTCAAAGACGATGGCGCTTCCGGGTGGTGCATTCAGCAGCTCCTGAAGGTATTGAGTGAACAGCTTTAGACGTTGTTCTCGGGTCGATGCTTTCATTGCTGGGATCTGTCCCTCCGTGGGCCTTTGGGATCGTCTATTGTAGCGCAGTCCCTCTTGTGATTTGCTCGATTGTGGAAGCTCCTGGTGGAGCCTCACCGAGGCTCCAGGTGGGCGGAGACTCATCCGGGTCGAAAGGCAGGATCCTGGTCGTATGTGATGGGATGAGGGGGAGCATTGAGTTTCTGGGCGATCTGGTGGGAAATCGCTTCCAGGTCGTCCCGAGCGAAGCCTACTGTGATATGAAGGATCTGACCGTGAGGATCGATCACGAAGGTGGTTGGCACGTGTGTCAGGTGGTAGGCGATGGAGCTGGCGAAGTGATGATCCGCCAGGATGGGAAAGGATAAGCCGAGCTCCCGGGCGAGGTTTTGAAGGATGGGAGGGGGATCCTGGCCGATCCCCAGCAATCGCCATCCAGATGAGGGATAGGCGCGGTGCAGGTTCTCCAGGCGAGGCAGAATCAGGCGGCAGGTGGGGCATGATTCTTTGAAGAAAACCAGAATAGTGAGAGAGCCTTCTGGTTGTTCCAGGTAAGGCTGTCCATCCAGGGTGAGGCCAATCAGAAGAGGGGCGCGATCTCCTTGTCGTAGTGTGGTCATGGTTCCTCCTTTTTCTCACTGTTCTCTTCTTGGTGGATGAGATCAGGACCAGTTCCTTGGAAGCGGCAGTTTCTTTCCTGGGTTCATGATGTTCTTTGGATCGAAGAGGAGCTTGACGGCCCAGAATTTCTCGATTGCGATAGGTGGAAAGGCCTGTGAAACAAAATCCAACTTAAGCAGTCCGATGCCATGCTCGCCGGAGAGGACGCCTCCCAGTTCTATGGCGGCCTGGAAGATCCGGGTGGCGGCCTGGGCGACGCGGTTCATCTCGTCTGGATTCCGACGATCGCATAGCAACGTAGGGTGAAGGTTTCCGTCCCCAATGTGTCCGTAAAGCACGATCGGGACACCGGTTTCTTGGGCGATCTGCTGGATGTGACGGATCATCTGGGGGATGCGGGAGCGAGGAACTGTGATATCCTCGCTGAATTTGTGGGTCGCCAGTCGCGCGATGGCGGGGGAGACCTGACGGCGGGGCTCCCATAAGTGGGTAGCCGATTCCGCGTCTGTGGCTATGCGAACCACTCGACCACCAAAGGCCTGAACCTCCCGGGCCATCCGGGCCAGATCCCTCCGCACCGCTTCTTCCTCCCCATCTGCTGCCAGCAACAGGAGCGCCTCCGCTTCCACTGGCAACCCATAAGGGTGAAAGGCTTCCACCGCCCGCATCACCCCCTGGTCCATCAGCTCCGCCATCAACGGCAACACGCCGGAACTTAAAATCGCGACGACCGCTTCGCATGCAGATTCCAGATGATCAAAGGCCACCGCCAGCGCCCCCAGCGCCGGCGGCCGCGGCAACAGACGAACCGTCACCTCCGTGATCACCCCCAGAGTTCCCTCTGACCCAATGAACAGATGTTTGAGATCATAACCCGATACGTCCTTCATCACCCGACCCCCAAGCCGCAATACCTCCCCGCCCGGCAGGACCACTTCCATCCCCAGGACATAGTCCCGGGTCACCCCATATTTCAGGCAGCGCGGCCCGCCCGCATTGGTCGCCACGTTGCCCCCTATGGTGGACATATACAATGATGCCGGGTCTGGAGGATAGAACCACCCATGAGCCTCCACCGCTTTCTGAAGCTCATAGGTGATCACCCCAGGCTGGACCACCGCTACACCATCCACCGGATCGACCTCCAGGATCCGATTCATCCGGGCCAGATTTAAACAGATCCCCCCCACCATCGGCACCGATCCCCCAGCCAGCCCGGTCCCTCCACCCCGCGGAACCACCGGCATCTCCAGCTCATCGGCTATGCGAAGCACCTCGGCCACGTCCGCCGTGGATTCGGCATGAACCACCACGTCCGGCACCCCCTCCGCCCACGTGGCATCATACCCATAAACCAGCCGCTCCACCGGATGAATCGAAATCTGATCGGGACGCAAATGCCCCCGCAAGCGCGCCACCACCTCATCCACGGATCGATCCTTCATCTCTTCCTCCCACCACCCTGGCAAGACCGTCACCCTATGCCATATTCAGGACATCGATCAGGAAAACATACCAAGGGGACGGAAGACCTCTTCCCCACATCAATACGCATTCGGGCTGCGGAAGGTCAGGGTCTGGACCAGGGTGCGTAGAAGGATCTTGATGTCCAGCCACAGGGACCAGTTCTCCACATACCACAGGTCATACTTGGTTCGCTCTGTGATGGAAGTGTCCCCCCGCAAGCCGTTGATCTGAGCCCATCCGGTGATGCCCGCTTTCTCCCGATGGCGCTCCATATACCGGGGGATCACCCGCCGGAACTGTTCCACATAAACGGGACGCTCCGGACGAGGCCCCACCAGACTCATATCCCCCAGGAGAACGTTGATCAGCTGCGGCAGCTCGTCCAGGTTGAGCCGCCGCAGGATCGCCCCCACCCGGGTGCGCCGCGGATCGTCCGGCCGTGTCCACCCCGGCCCCTCCTTCTCCGCATCCGCTCGCATGGATCGGAACTTCAACATCAGGAAGGGCCGTCCGTCCAGCCCCATGCGCTCCTGAACATAGAAAACCGGTCCCGGGGAATCCAGCTTGATCAGGATGGCGATCAATAACATCAACGGCGAGAGCAGGATCAGCCCGATGCTGGCCCCCACGATATCCATGGCCCGCTTGAGCACCAGCTTCCAGCCCCGCTGGGCCACATCGCGCACCGTCAATAACGGCAACCCGCCCAGATCATCCAGGGAAGGCTGGGTGGCGATCAGTTGGAAGACGTCCGGGTAGATTTTGATGGAGAGATTGCTTCGCTCGCAGAGAGAGATCAGGCGCAGCACTTCGCCATGGGGGGCTTCCGGGACAGCAATGAGCACTTCATCCACATCCCGCGCGTAGACCAGATCCGGGAGATCCTCAGCGGTCCCGATGACGGGGATCCCGGCCACCTGGGTCGCGCCGTTGCTGTGCAGGGCCACCACGCCGATCACCTCATAGCCGAACCAGGGCGCTCCCTGGATGCGGCGGATCACCGCCTCGGCCGCCTCCCCCGTCCCCACAATCAGCATCCGGCTGCGATCCCAGCCCCGGGCCCGCAACGTTCCCCACAGGGCGCGCAGGAGCATCCGCCCGGCGCCGATCCACAGGATGCCCATAACCCAGGCGTAGAGAACCATCGCCCGTGGATAGTCGAAAGCAAGCAGCGTCTCTTTAAAAGCCATTGAGACGGTTGCCACTGTGAAAATCATCGCCATGGAGAACGCCCCTGCAACCCGCGAGATCTCATCCAGACGCGAGGTCGCCCGTCCCAGATGGTATAGACGGTGGAGGAAAAACATCACCGCCGTCCATCCCAGCAAGACCCCCATCATCGGGAGATATTTCTCAAACCCCCCGATGTTCTGGGGTGGATAAGGCCATGACCATTGGGCCCGGATCCGGTAAGCCGCATAGAAAGCCAGGGCGGCCCACCCCATATCGTTGAAAACCAGGAGGGTGTTTAACAGCCAGCGAGCGCGCCTCCGGTTCATTCTTCAACCTCCCGATTGCTTTCTCCCTCGCTCGCCCTGGTGCCGGGTTCAACGGGAGCATCAGGGTCGAAGCCCCCCCTGCCGGGTGATCGACCGAGGACTGCAGGACCCGCTTTAGCGGCGATCCGTAACCGGATGATCCGCGTTCTTCAAATCCCGCCGCATTTCCTGCCACAGCCGCCAGCCGCCTTTCAACACCAGTCCGGCCCGCACCAGGAAATCCAGCCAGCCTGGCGTAGCCGATCGATAATGCTTTCGATAAAAGATCCACATGGCTCGATTGAACTCGTATCGGGCCCGCGGGCTCATCCGGCTGGACGCCCGCTTGATGTGGAGGACGACGACCTCAGGATAATAGTAGATTTTCCACCCGGCCTGTTTCATGCGATACGCCCAATCCAGATCTTCCCCATACATGAAAAACGACTCATCCAGCAACCCCACCTGCATGATCGCCTCGCGGCGCACCATCATGAAGGCGCCCACCACGGAATCCACCTCATACGTCTGATCCGGATCGAGGAAGGTCAGGTTGTATCGGGCGAAACGCGGGCTCTTCGGGAACAGCCGGCTTAAACCGGAGAACCGATAGAAAGCCACCTCAGGGGTGGGAAAGCTCCGACGGCAGGCCAGGTCCATGGAGCCATCCGGCCGAACGATCTTGGGGCCCGCCGCCCCCGCCTCCGGATGGGCATCCAGAAAGCCCACCATCCGGGCCAGGGCGTCGGGTGGCACCTCGGTGTCCGGGTTGAGCAGCAGGGCGTAACGCGGTCTGGGCGCTGCGTTCGGAACCCCAAAGCCGAAGGAACGCAGGCCCAGGTTATTGGCATAGGCGTAGCCGCCGTTCACCGGGCTGCGGATCACCCGAACTTCCGGGAATTCCTGCTCCACCATATCCGGGCTGCCGTCGATCGAGGCGTTGTCCACCACACAGATCTCAAAAGTAACGCCCTGACTGGCCCGCACGGTCTGAAGGCAGCGCCGGAGCAATTCCCGCGTGTTGTAGTTGACGATCACCACTCCGACATCCAGATCGGGCATCGTTAGAAGCCTCACTGGATAGCTTGCTGGCAAGCGCCCGCTATGGCTTCCGGCAGGAGTTGCCTCTCACAAAACCCATCCCGGAGAGATGCCTTGCGGATCAGATCGAACGCCTCCTCATGATTCCGAAGCGCGGCATCCCCCCGCTCTACCGCAGCTCACCCACCACCACCAGCCGGTGGGTGTCCACGAGATAAGGATAACAGGTGATCAGGGTGACCACCGGGTCGCGGGTCGGCGCCATCACCTCGACCTGAGTGGGAAGAACGATTTGCTTCTGGACCACCACATAGCGATAAGCCTGGCCTCCAGCGTAAACCCAGATCTCATCCCCTGGCCGGAGCTTCTCCAGATCGCGGAAGATTTCCCCATAGATGTCGTTGTGGGCCGCCAGCACCATATTCCCTCGCTCGCCCGGATTGGCGGTCCCCGGATGATGACCCACCCCTTTCTTCAGCGCCTCCCAATCCGTCCCCGGGACGATGGGGGCGTCCACACCGATGGCTGGGATCACGATGCGGGTGGGGCTGCGAGGGCCGGGGGTGATGGGCGCCGGCGTGGGGAGCGCTGCCACCAGCGCCCGCAGGTGCTCCGGGATTTCCTCGGGGTTCGGGGCAGGCCCTCCCGGCGCAGTCGGCGGGCGGTGCCCGCCCGGCAGGACCACCGCCTGAATCAGGGGCGTCGGCGAGGGGGTGATCCGGGCCGCCACCGCCTCCGACTGCATCCCCCGCATGGTCTGCCAGGAAAACAGGAGCAACGCCATCGCGCCCGCCACCGCCGCGATCTCGATCGCCAGCAACAGACGGTCCCTCCATGCGGACCACGAGGGACGGGGAAGGCGAACTCGAAAGCGGGGTCGGCGTTCCTCCCATTCCACTTCGGAGTGATAGACCGGATCCGGAGGAAGCGACGAGGGCTCCGGGGCCGCCGGCGGAGGAGGAGCGGAAGACTCTACCGGCAGACGGCCCTCCTGGATCCAGCGCTTCAGGCGGACCTCCCGTCGCTTGAGCGCCAGCGCTCGCTCGAGATCCTCAATCCGCGGCTCTTTCCCCATATCGCCTCACCGGCCCGAAACAACCTTTGTGTCAGCCCTCGGGCTGTGGGAAGGGAGATGCGTATCACCTCATGCCGGGGAGTTCCCCCGGTCCAGAATCCGATCTTCCAGGCGCATATACCCCCGGATGAGATGACCCAGGGCGAACCGGATGGGTTCCGGAGGCCATGGGATCACCCGCCGGTTCACAAAGAAGAGATCCGTGAGGGCCGTCCGACGCTCCAGGATCAGATCCCGCACGATTTGACCGTTCATCGTAGTCAGGGCGACCCCATGGCCGATGCATCCCAGGGTGTAAACGGCGCGGCGATCCCCCAGGAAACCGATGGCCGGGGCCATGTCGACGGTCACCGAGACCGGCCCACCCCATCGGTATTCGATCCGCACCCCGCGCAGGGATGGGAAAACCCGGGGGATGTAGGCTTCCAGCTCCCGGAAAACCCGCTCGTTCTCATCCAGGTCCATCTGTTTACCGAAAGGAACGCCCACATCGCCCCCGCCCATTAACAACCGGTTGTCCGGCGTCAGGCGATAATAGTGAACCAGGTTGCGGGCGTCCTCGATCCCCTGTCGATTCCGCCAGCCGATGGGCTCGAGCCGATCCGCAGACAGAGGCTCCGTTAACACGATATACGTGAACGCGGGAACCTGCTTGCGCCGGAGAGGCGGGAGCAAGTGTGAGTACGCATTGGTCGCGAACACGATCTTCTCCGCATGCACAACCCCTTGAGGCGTGCGCAGCTGAAAACCGTCCGGGCGTCGCTCGATGGAGCGGACTGGGGTTCCCTCATAGATGCGAACGCCCAGGCCTTCCGCCGCCCGCTTTAAACCGCGAACGTATTTCACGGGGTTCAGGAGGGCACAGCGGGGCTCCCACCATGCGCCCCGATACAGTGGGGAATGGACCTGTTCCCGAACCGCCGCCGCGTCCAGCCACTCGATCCCGGTCAAGCCGAGGCGGTGAGCGAGCTCGACCTCCTCCTGGATCCGTCGGACGTAAGCGGGGGAAGTCGCCACCCGCAGGAACCCGGGGCGCTCATAGTCGCAGTCGATGCGGTAGCGGGCGATCAGTTCCCCCACATAATCCACCGCCTGCTCCATATAGCGATGGGCCTCCGCCGCTGCCTGACGCCCGAAGCGCAGCGCGGTCAGGGAGAGGGTGAGGCCGAAGAGCGTCATCGCGAAGCCCGCGTTCCGCCCGCTGGCCCCATAGCCCACGAACGCCTGCTCCAGCACCACCACTTTCAACCCCGGCTCCGCCTCTTTCAGATGGAGGGCGGAGGATAGCCCGGCGAAGCCCGCTCCCAGGATCGCCACATCCGCGCGTTCCTCACCCACCAGAGGGGAGTTCGGCGTGTAGGGTCCGGCCGTGAGGAGCCAGAAGCTCTCAGATCCCACGGAACATCCCTCCCTGTAAACCGTTATTCCGGCCGAACGGCAACGGCGAACACCTCCCGCTCGAAAAACCAGCGGAAGGGGATCCAGCGAAAGGCGATGTGACGCAAGACGCGAAAGATCCAGCCCTCCTGCCGGTTCTGCGGCGGGGTGGCCAGCCAGACTTTGACCCGGTGGAACCCCGCCCGGCGCAAGGTCCACCACAAGCCGAGGGGGCCCTGCTCGTTCACATGGACCGCTTCATTGATCGGGACGTTGAGGGCGCGCGGGTTCGGCGGATAGAGATGTCCCAGCCCCTGAAGGGTGCGTATGAAGCGGACCAGCGGATAAGCGTAGGCGTCATACCAGCGGTTCGGCGCGGTATGGATGACCAGCATCCCTCCCGGTTTCAAGACCCGGTAAGCCTCCCGCAGGGCGAGACGAAGCTCCCATGGGAAAAGGTGCTCCACCACATCGAACATCAGCACCCGGTCGAACACCCGGCTGGCGAAGGGGAGGAACTTGGCATCGGCCTGGGCGAGGCCGGCCGGAGCCTGCAGGTCCCCTGCTCGCCGCAGGAGATCGGCCGAGAGCCGGACAGCCGCCTCCGCGTAATCGATCCCGACAGCGTAAGCCCCCAACCGGGCGCAATGGCGAACGATCTCCCCCCGCCCGCAGCCCACATCCAGCACCCGCATGCCGGGCCGGACCTCGGCCACCGCAAAGGCCGTCTGGAGCCTCCGGGAGAGATGTTCCCCCTGCGTGCGCAGGAATTCCTCATAGCCCTCACAGGCGGAGAGGAAATAATCCTCCCCATAAAGATGCGGTGGAAGAGAGGGCCCGTGATCGAACGATGGTTTCCGAATCAACGCTGCCTTCGCTCCGGAAGGGAATCTTCAAGGGGGCCGACCGCAAAAGCCCTCCAGGGAAAGCCGGCGGCGCGGCTTCTCCTCACTCATTATAGAGCAGGGTCTGCCGGCTGACCCTGAGCGATCCGCCAGCCTGCGAAGGCCACCAGCCCCCATCCCAGCAAGTATAACCACCACTGGAACTCCGCCGGGCGCGCCCGGCCGACCGCATCCAGCCCTCCGGGGAGCGCATGCAGCGCGGGAGCCATCACCGTGTAGAGGGCGATCAGCGTCCCGAGCCCCCCCGCCCCGATCGACAGCCGGTCCAGCCGGATGGACCGCCCCTCCTCGCTCCGGCGCGCCATCCGGGCGCCCACTCCCATCATCAGCGCTGCGGCCAGCATCGGCGCCCAAACCGGCCCCCACCACGGCAGAGGGATCAGAAAGAGGAGATCCCAATCCCCCAGAGAAACCGGCCATCCGATGAACACCCGGAGCCAAGCATAATACAGGATATCCCACAGGCCCCAGGCATACAGGAAGAGGCCCCAGCGGGCCGCAGGGGTGCGACCGGCCAGCGAGCCGGCTGTGAACAGCATCACCAGGGTGGCGATCTCCCGGCCCAGCTCAATCGGGGTTAGCCAATCGGGACGAACCGGCGTATCCCGCAGCAGATCCGTGATCCCATACACCTGTCGCAAATACACGACCACCGCGCTCTCCACATAGGCCATCGCGACGGTAAACAGGCTCAGGACCAGCAGGCGTTCCCTCCATCCCGACATCGGTGCCTCCTTATAGTATGGAATAGCGCAGCTGGTCTCCCCATGGGCTTCTGGGAGCGGGGCGAGGCTCTTTCAACGCTCCGCATCGCCCCTGGAAGGATTTTCCTCATGGCCTTTGGGGTTGTGAGGAGAGGGAATAGAATCGCTCACGAATGGCGTTAACCATTCGCGTAGCGCCTCCCAGATCGTCCGCGCGCACGCTTCCCAGGAGAACCGTTTCCGGTTCGCATGGCCCCGGGCGATCCGCTCCGCGCGAAAACCTGGATCCCGGGCGAGCCGTTCCAGGGCATCGATCCACGGGTCCGGATCATCGGGAGGCAAAAGGAGAGCGCCCTCCCCCGCCACCTCCCGCAGGCTCCCGTTCGGGGTGCAAAGGACCGGAACCCCACAGGCCTGGGCTTCCAGAACCGGGAACCCGAACCCTTCATACAGGGACGGAAGCAGAAAGGCCTCCGCCTGGCTCAGCAACGCGCCCCGGCTTTCATCGTCCACGTAGCCCGTCAGGATCAGGCGGCCCGCCCACATCGGATCCCGGCGCAGGCGCTCGAAGACGGGATCGGCCCACCCGGGCTTGCCGACGATCACAACCTGGCCCTCCCACCCCGCGGCTATCCGACGGGCGATGATCCGCAGGATCAGGCCGAAGTTCTTCCGGGGATGGATCGTCCCCACCGCGATCACATACGGCCGTCGGATCCCAAAACGACGAAGGATCGGCTCCGGGTCGACGGGGATCGGCGGGGGGTCGTAACCGGGATAGGCCACCACGATTTTCTCCGGAGGGATCCGATAAAAGCGGATGAGATCCATCCTCGTCGCATGGGAATCGGCGAACACCACGCGGGCGACCGCCGCGCTCCAGCGGGTGGAAAGCTCCAGATACAGCCGCTGAAGCAACGGATGGGTCTGCGGGAAATACCGGTAGCCCAGGTCGTGGATGGTGACGGCGCTCGGCGGATGATACAGGGGGATCACGTGAGCGGGGACGAAGAGCGCCGTGGGGGGATGACGGATCATCTCCCCGGAGAGACGGAGATGGGTCCACAGGCGGGGAAAGGGGAGCACCCGATGCTCCACCCATGGACCACGCGGGAAGAGCCCCGGAGGCGGAGGATCCCGGAAATACAACCGGAGGCGCACCCCTTCCGCCTCCGCCAGGGGGATAAGGGCTCGAACGACGGCCTGGGCGTATCGCTCGACCCCGGTGGGCTGGGCCAGCGTGGTCCGGCTCGCGTCGATGCCAAGGATCCGTTCCCGGGCCATATCCCGCCCTCCGACGGAGCATCCTTCCGGTGGGGAAGACCGCCGGCGATGGCCTTCCCCACCCGAAGCATAGCATGCGTTCCGATCCCACGAACCGTCGCCCGGGTTTCATTCCAACGAGTAGAATGGAACGAGGTGTGCTGTCAAGGAGGCGCCCGGTGAAAGATGAAGGGGAAAAGCCTCTGGATGGGGCTGGCTCTGGTGGCGGGCCTGGCCACGGCCTGCTCCCGGCCTACTCCGGAGCCGGCTTTCTGGACGGCCCCGTGCCCGCACCTTCCCCCTGAAACGCCGGCGCCGACCCAGACGGGAAGCCCTGGGGACGCTCCCGGCCATCCCGACGGACACCCCGGTGGGGATCGGGGATTTCATCCCGCTGTTCTTATCGGTCGCCCGGCCCGCGTCGCTGGGGATCTACCTCTATATGACAAACGGTTTTTCCCGGGGACCGGAAGTCATCGAAGGGTGCGAGACCTGGGATCCCGATCCCGGGAAAGAGGGGGAGGCCGGCTTATGCTTCCCCCATGCGGACGATCTGACGCACCACCTCGCCGCGGGCCAGGGCATCGAAGCCCTCGTTGATCTCCTCCAGGCGAAGGGTGCGGCTCAGCAGCCGGTCCACGGGCAGCATCCCGGCCTGATAGAGCGTGAGGAAACGGGGGAGATCCCGGCGGGGGACGGCGGAGCCCATATAGGAGCCCTTGATGGTTCGCTCCTCCCCGACGATGCTCACCGCGGGCACGCTGAACAAGCGCTCGGGATGCGGCAGGCCGATGGTGACGGTGGTGCCGCCCCGGCGGGTGGCCTGATAGGCCTGGGCCAGCACCCGCTCGTTGCCCACGCTCTCGAAGGCGTAGTGAACGCCGCCCCCAGTGAGATCGCGGATCGCGGTGACCGGATCGGTCTCCTGCGCGTTCACCCCGTGGGTCGCTCCCGCCTTCCGGGCCAGCTCCAGCTTCTCCGGCCGGATATCCACGGCGATGATGGGATGGGCGCCCGCCAGGCGCGCGCCCATCACGACGCTGAGGCCCACGCCGCCCAGCCCGAAGACCGCCACGCTCATCCCGGGCTCCACCCGCGCCGTGTTCACCACCGCCCCCACCCCGGTCATCACCGCGCATCCGAAGAGGGCCGCCTTCTCCAGGGGGATCTCCGGGTCGATGCGGATCAGGGATTCCTGGGCCGCGACGGTGAAACGGGAGAAGGCGGAGACGCCCAGATGATGGTGGAGGGGCTCCCCCGCGGCGTTCCGGAAGCGCCGCGCCCCGCTGAGCAGCGTTCCGGCCGCGTTCGCCCGGTTCCCGTTCTCGCACAGCACGGGGCGGCCGATGGCGCAATAAAAGCACCGGCCGCACATGGGGACGAAGGAGAAGACCACGTGGTCCCCCGGCCGCAACTCATGGACGCCCGGGCCGACCTCCCGCACGATCCCGGCGGCCTCGTGGCCCAGGACCATCGGCATGGGCCGTGGCCGGGAGCCATCGATCACCGAGAGGTCCGAATGGCACAGGCCGGCGGCCGCCACCTCCACCAGCACCTCCCCAGGCCCCGGCCCCTCCAGCTCCACCTCCTCCACGGAAAGCGGCCGGGATTCGCGATAGGGCGCCGGCCGCCCCATCTCGTAAAGGACCGCTGCCAGCGTCTTCATCCCTCACCTCCTGATCACCTCCTGATCACGGGGCGGGGCGGATGACCACCATGTGGACGTGGGTCATCTCCTCGATGGCGTAGCGCACCCCTTCCCGCCCCAGCCCGCTTCCCTTCACCCCGCCGTAGGGCATATGGTCCGCCCGGAAGCTGGGGGTGTCGTTGATGATGATGCCGCCGAAATCGAGCCCCTGGACCGCCCGCAGCACCCGGTTGATATCCCGGGTGAAGACGGCTACCTGGAGCCCGTATTCGGTGGCGTTGGCGGCGGCGATGGCCTCCTCGAAGTCGTGGGCCTCCAGCACCGAGGCCACCGGCCCGAAGACCTCCTCCCGCACCACCCGCATCTCGGGCCGCACCCGGATCAGGACGGTGGGCCACACCACCGGCCCCTCCCGCCGGCCCCCGGTGACGGCCTGGGCGCCGCCGCCCAGGGCCTCCTGGATCCACCCTTCCACCCGCATGGCCTCCCGCTCGTCGATCAGCGGCCCCACATCCACCCGCTCGTCCAGGGGATCCCCCACCACCATCTCTGAGGCCGCGCGGCTGAAGGTCTCCACCAGCGGCTCGAAGATCCTCCGAACGCCATAGATCCGCTGGACCGAGATGCAGACCTGGCCGGAGTTGTAGAAGGCCCCCACCGCCAGCCGCCGCGCCACCCAATCCAGATCCTTCACATCCTCGGCGACGATCACCGGCGTGGTGTTGCCCAGCTCCAGGGTCAGCTTCTTGATCCCCACCACCCGGGTCAGGCGCTCCCCGACGGCGCGGCTCCCGGTGAAACTCACCTTCCCCACCCCCGGATGGGCCGCCAGCCACTCCCCGACGGTGCCCCCGGGCCCGAAGATCAGGTTGAAGCCTCCGGCCGGCACCCCGGCGGCCTCCAGGACGCGGGCGAGCAGGACGGCGGTGAGGGGGGTGGCGCTGGCCGGCTTGAGCACCACGGCGTTCCCCGCCGCCAGGGCCGGGGCGACTTTGTGGGCCACCAGGTTGAGAGGGAAGTTGAACGGCGAGATGGCGGCCACCACGCCCACCGGCCGCCGCACGTAGAACCCGAAATATCCCTCCCCCGCGGGCACCGCGTCCAGGGGGATCACCTCCCCCTCGATGCGCCGGGCCTCCTCTGCGGCGATGGTGAAGGTCCAGATGGCCCGCTCCACTTCAGCCCGGGCCCACTTCAGCGCCTTCCCCGCCTCCGCGGCGATCAGCCGGGCGAACTCCTCTTTCTGCGACCGGATCCGCTCCGCCGCCCCTCGCAGGATCTCCGCCCGCCGCCAGGCCGGCAGAGCGGCCATCGCCTTCGCGCCTTCCTGCGCCGCCGCCACCGCCGCCTCCACGTCCTCCCGCCGGGCCTCTGGAACCGTCCCGATCACCTCCCCCGTGTATTTGTCCCGAACCGGGATCGGCGTCCCGCCGTCCGTCCACTGGCCCCCGATGAACTGCTTCGCCTCCCCAAACCGAACCCGCTCACGAACCGCCATGATGCACCTCCCCTTCGGTTTGAGATCCTCTCTGTTCCGGGGAAGCAGCCGGGCAGGCTTTATCGATTCCCCTCCCGTCTCCCATATTACCATGAGTCCGCCATCCAGCCCCTCAAAAGATCCCCACCTCCGGCGGCGGGGTGATGGCCTCGCCCCGGAACGTCCAGAGCGGGAGTATCTATCGGCCCTTTACCTGAGCACAGCCGAACAGGTCGCGAAGGCCCTGGCGGCACGGAACGCCTGGGAGGAAGTGATCCCCATCGCGCAGCGGATCCTGGAGCGGGATCCTTACCACGAGGCCGCCTGCAGGCTGCTGGTTCAGGGATACTGGGCCCTCGGACAGCGCGCGCTGGCGGTTCGCACCTATGAGCGCTTCCGGCAGCGCCTGCGCAGGGAGCTGGGGGTCGAGCCGACCTTCTCCCTGGCCGCCCTGCGCCTGGAGCTCCCGCTGACCCCTCCGGATCCGGGCGAATCCTCCTCATAGGAGCTACGCCGCTGGCCTCTTCCACCTGAACTTAATCCGCTGGGGGAAGAAGGGGCATGCGCCAGCGCGGGAGGGGCGCGCGAGGGGATTCCCGAAGGACCAGCAGGATGCTGAGGATCATCAACGAGGCGCCGGCCCATTGAACCGGCATCAGGCGCTCTCCCAACCATCCCACCGCCAGGGCCACGGTGACCAGGATCTCCATCACGGTCAGCAGGGCGGTCTGGGTCCCCCCCAGGCGCTTGACCCCCATGAACATCCCCAGCCGCGAGAGCATCAGGACGGCCGCCATCGCGAAGATCGGCCCCATGGCGCCTGAGGGCACAGCGGGATGAGGGCTCCCGAAGACCCATCCGGCCACCGGCGTGAAGGCCGCCATCGCCGTCAGGGCGTAGAGGGTGAGGGTCTGAGCCGGCATCTCATACAGGACCCGCTGGCTGAGCACCACATGGAGCGCGTAGAAGCCGCTGGAAAGCAGCACCAGAAGCACGCCGAAGAGATCCGGCACACCCTGAAGGCGGCCTAACAGCAGAACAAGGCCCAGGCTCGCCAGCAGCATCCGCAAACGGGTCAGGCCAGGGATCGGATCGCCGTTGAGACGGCCCATCGCGGCCACCAGGATGGGATACATGGAATAGATCAGATGCGCGATAGCCGCGTCCAGGCGGTAGAGGCCCAGATAGTAAAAAACCGACCCCAGCGCGTTGGTGAAGCCCACCGCCAGACAGCCCAGCAGACCGACCGGATAGATATACAGATAGCGGCGCCAGCGAGGGTGAAGCAAATAGAGCGCCCAGAGGGCCAAGGCGGCCAGCCCGGTGCGCAGGATGACCACCGCCGTGGGATCCGCGCCCGCCTGGTAGGCCCGCTTGGCCAGGATCGGCGCCCCACCCAGTAGAATCGCGGAAAACAACGCGGCCAGGATCCCCTGCCATTCCATCGGAGGCCTCAGCGAAAGCGATGAAGCCGAAGGATCGCCTGGATCTGGGCCATCAGCATCCCCCGCCACGCCGCCCCGATCCGCCACCCTCCCGGACATGGCACCGGCTCCAGCTCCTCGTGCCCCTTCACGGATTCGATCCCCAATCCCAGATGATCCAGCAGATAGGCGATGAGCTGGGCCGTTGCGGTCAGCTGGCGCTCGCCCGGAGGGCGCTGGCGGAAATCCCCGATCAACCCGACGCTGACGGTTGTCACGTTATCGGTTGCCATATGAGAAACCGCCACAGCAAGCGGGTGGATCCGATACAGGATCCCCTCGGCGTCCACCAGAAAGTGATAGCTCGCCCCGGGCATCCCGAGCCGCTCCACCTGGTAAGCGGCGATCTGCAGAGGGGTGATCCCCGCCTCCGTCCCCGTCTGATGCAGAATGAGGCTCCGGATGTGCCCTAACGGGCGCAGCGGAAAAGCGGTTCCCGAACGGGTGGGGAGGCTTCCGGTCAGATCCCGCCACGCCGGCTCCGGCACCCCGGGCACCGGCATGCGGGCTTCTTCCAGGATCCGGCGAGCCGTCTCCCGGATCTTCGCGGCGTAGAGGGGGACATGACGAACGCGCTCCAGAGCCGATCGGATCCCAGACTCCTCCCCGAATGGAGCTCCCCCCGGGAAGAGCTCCTCGATGGCCTGGATCTGCGAGGGCCCCAGCCGAAGACGGGCGAGGAGCCACGCGCAGAGGCGAGCGGTTTGCTCGATTTGCGGCGGGGCAGGATCCTGATCCGCGCGCCATCCTGCCAGGCCGATCCCCACGCTCACCCGCCCATATCCCCCCGCATGACCGGTCATCGCTTCCAGAGGGAGCGTCCAGAAGATCTGCCCATCGGCCGTGATGTAAAAATGATAGGGGAATCCCGGTTGTCCCCCTTGCTCGACCAGGAAGGCCGCCAGGGCTTCCGGCGACAGATCCCCTGGAACCCTCAGGGGATGCAGGACCAGCCAGCGGATCCCCTCCAGAGGGCGCCGCGGCCACGGCGAAGGCTTCCGCCGGTGAAGGATCGGCTCCACCCACAACAGGGACAGGTTGAGACGCTGGAGATCCGCGTCGGTCCATGGGCGGGGGACGATGGGCACGGCCCGCGGATCCCCTTCCACGTTCGCATCGATGGCCCGGATCCATCCGATATGCGCATCGAACTGGGCTTGCCACCACCCTCGATCCGCGGTGGCCATCCGGGCCACCCCCCGCTGGCCTTCTGGAAGCTCCAGGACGGCCGGAGCATGAGCGGACGGGGCCATGCGAAGCGCCGCGGGCCGTCGCAGCGAAAGGAAAATGGGGCCCGGCGAATACAGCGGGACGCTCTGGGGATCCCCCTGGAGGATGAGGGCATCGCGGGGCAGCCACCCATGACGGCCGGTCTCTGGATGGAGCCACGCATACCATTCCCGATCCTCCGTGCAGGCGATGGCCACACCGGCCAGGCCCTCTGGAAGGGAAGCTCCCTCCATCCTTCCGCCCGGGCGATCGCAGGGCCGGATTTCCTGACGGACGATCGCCCGGGGATAGCGCTGGAACCCTGCATCCCAGCGGAAGCGCGCCGCCAGCGCCCGATCCAGATCGTCCAGCAAACGCTCTTTGCCCTCCATGAACCAGGGATCCACCCGCCGCCAGCGATAGAGGATCATGCACCGGATGCAAGAATGGGGCATCTCCGCGTTCCAGCGATGGATCTCCGCATAAGCTTCCGAGATCCACCCTGTATCCGCATCCGGCCAGGGGATCGGATGCCCCTCCTGGTCCCCCATGGAGGCTTCCGTGATGAAGATGGGCCGATAGCGCAGATGGGGAGGGATGGCTTCGATGAAATCGCGATACGCGCGGAAGCCACGACGACGGGCTTCATAGGGTGGGGGGAAGCGGTCCTCATCCGCAATGGAACGCGGGTCCGGGCTCTGGCTGGCGACGTGAAGGGCGATGCCGTCCAGATCCTCCCCGATCGCCGTCAGGACATCGTGGAAGTAAACCACCCAATCGCCCGTGGGGTTCCCGGGATAGCGGAGCGCGGCGGTGAAGGGCGCCACAGCGGCGGGGATAACGAGATCTTCCTCGTGGCCGGGCTGGCTGCGGATCTCCTCGCGGCATCGCCGGAAACAGCGTGCGTAGCGCTCCGGGGTGATCCACTCGGCCGCCTCGAGGCGCCGGGCGGAGGGATCCACCCGGGCGCCGGGCTGCTGCTGCGGGTGGTTGGGCTCGTTCCCAATGACCCAGATGTGGGCGCCCGGGGATGCCGCGACGAAACGGGCGCAACGCCGGGCGAAGGCCTCGTAGCGGTCAGAGGTCGGAAGCGTGCCGTTGGGATATCGGCCGTAGTTCAGCACAACGATGACCCCGAATCCCGCCTCCGCCCATGACTGGTAGGTCGAACCGCGCCCGCTCATATCCCCCGGATCGGCCCCGATGGTCTCTTCGAAAACCACCCAACCGGTCATGCCGGCCGTGCGGAACCGCTCTCGCCACGGGCCCGGGTCGTGGATGCCATACAGGTAAACCGGCCAGGGAATTCGAAGCATATCCGGTCGCGCTTTGCCCGATGGGGATCTCCAAGGGTGGGGAGCGGCCTTCAGCGGCCTGCACCCCACGAAAGAGCTCAGATCGAATGCGCGGCCCCTGCCCCTACCTTATCCCCATTCGCATCGAGGCGCTAATGCGCCTCGCGGAGGAACCCGGCCTGCACCACAAAGCGGCGAACCCGCTCCCGGAACTCCGGCTCGAAGAGCATAGGATCCGCGGTGGTCAGGATAGCCTGCTCTACATCCTCCAGGGCTCGGAGCAGATAGCGCCGGCGCTCCCCGTCCAGCTCCGCCATGACCTCGTCCAGCAACAGGACGGGGCTTTCCTGAAAGATAGAAGCCAGCCAGCGGGCAGCCGCCAGCTTGAAGGCCAGGATCGCTGTGCGCTGTTGCCCGCGAGAACCATAAAGGCCCAGGTCTACCCCGTCCACAACGAACCGCAGATCATCCCGATGGGGGCCGATCCGGGTGGTCCCCCGCCGGATATCCAGCGCGCGCTCGCGAAGCAGAGCGCGCCGGAAAGCTTCCCGCAACTCGTCTTCCGGGAGGGTCTCCCCCCACGTCATCCCTCCCAGCGCCATCTGACCCTCCGCCTGAAAGGGATCCAGGCCGGGCACATATCGCAAGAACATGGGTTCCCCCCCGCTGAGGGCTTTGTGGATGTCCTCGGCATGGCGGGCGATGGCTCGCAGGGCGCGGGCCCGCTGATCCATCAGCGGGGCCCCATAGCGAGCCACCGCCTCATCCCATAGATCCAGCTGCGCCGGGTCGCCGCCCTCCTCCTGGAGCTGGCGGAGCAGCGCATTGCGCTGGGCGAGGGCGCGCTGATAAGCGGTTAGCGTCCGGGCGAAGGCTGACGAGGTCTGGGCGATCAGGAGATCCAGCAACCGCCGCCGCTCCGCCGGCGGCCCCCCCACCACCTCGACATCCTGCGGGGTGAACAGGACAACCGCGGCCTGTCCGAAGAGATCCAGCACCCGATGGGGAACCCCGTTGATTCGCACCTGCTTGCGGATGGAGGCGGCCTCTGGCGTGAGGGTCAGGCGGGAGGGTATGCCTCCCTCCGCCACCAGCGTGAGCTCCAGACGAACCGGGCCGTCCTTCCGCATAAATTCGGCGATCACCCGGGCGAACGGCATGGGGTCCTGCCAGGCCGACCAGTGGATCAGCTCCCGATCGCTGGAGGTGCGGAACGAGTGCCCCATGGCCGCATAGGCGATGGCCTCCAGGAGGTTCGTTTTCCCCTGGGCGTTCCCGCCGTAAATGATCATCACCCGCGGCTCCAATCGCCACTCGAGCCGCGCGTAGTTTCGAAACTGAGTCAGGCTGAGCGCTCGAAGCCACATCCCGGAACGCCGCGTGAAAGATTCCAGACGACATCCATCTCAGACTATAATCATATCGGGGCTGGCCGTAATTTCCAGCGCACGCTTGCAGTCAAGATGATGCTTCGCCCAGCTATGAAGCCGGATATGGGCCCCGAACCCTTGAAAAGGCGGATGACCCCTTTTCAGAATCCCGGTAAATGGGCGAAGCCATCCGCAGCGTCCATGGCGCGGATCGAGCAAATGGGGAGGAGGCGAGGATGGAGAAGCGCCCTCAGGATCCGGCTCCCACCATCGGCGCGCCCCGGGTCGCGCAACGGACGGTTCCCGTTCCCCGATGGCTGCATGCCGCGAGGGAAATCCGGCGGCGCCTGGAGAGCGCGCTGCCGGTTCTCCTGCTCACCCCCTCGGTGATCGCGGTGCTGATTTTCGTCTACGGGTTCATCGGGTGGACCGTCTACATCTCGCTGACCCGATGGAACGATGTGCTGCCGGATTACACGTTCGTCGGCCTGCGAAACTATATCGGGCTGTTTCAAACCCCACGGTTCCAGGCGGACATCCGCAACGTGATGGTCTTCACGACCCTCTTCCTACTGGGGGCGATCGGGGTGGGCTTCTTCGCCGCCCTTTTGCTGGATCAGCGGGTGAAGGGGGAGACGTTCTTCCGCAGCGTGTTCCTGTTCCCCATGGCCATCTCCTTCATCGTAACCGGCATCGCATGGCAATGGCTGTTCAACCCCCAAACCGGCATCAATCTTCTTTTAAAATATGTGGGCTACTCTGGACCGCTGCCGCGCTGGTTCACGGATCCTACCATTATGTTCGGCGTGAAGGCGGGGGCGATTCAGGTGGGGCTTCCGGTGGCGTTGATCCCGGTGGTGATCGCCGCCACGTGGCAGCTTTCCGGGTTTACCATGGCCATGTATCTGGCCGGCCTGCGGGGGATCCCGGAGGAGCTGCGGGAAGCCGCCCGGGTGGATGGGGCCAGCGAGTGGCAGATCTATCGCCATGTGGTCCTGCCGCTGCTCCGGCCGGTCACCCTGAGCGCTCTGATTGTGCTGGGGCATATCTCCCTCAAGATCTTTGACCTCACCGTGGCGATGACCGGCAGCGGCCCGGGGTTCGCCACAGACATGCCCGCCTACTTCATGTTTGAAACCACGTTCCGGGGGAACCATTTCGCCCAGGGAGCCGCGATCGCCACCATCATGCTCCTCACTGTCGCCGCCCTGATCATCCCCTACCTTCGCTACAGTCTGAGCCGGGAGACCGAGCTATGAGGCTGGGACGCGTCGGGATCTACGCGGCCTTATGGGCGCTAGCTCTCTTTTATCTGCTGCCCGTTTATGTGCTGCTCCTTACCGGCCTGAAGAGCTTCGCCGAGGCGGATCTGACGCGCATGTGGAACTGGCCGACCCAGCCCTCGCTGGCCGCTTTCGCCAAGGCATGGGAAAAGCTCTCCCCGAACTTCATGAACAGCGTCTACCTGGTGATCCCGGCCACCGTGATCTCTTCCTTCATCGGCTCCATCAACGGCTACATCCTGGCCCGGTGGCGCTTCCGAGGCTCGGAGCTCCTCTTCCCGGTCATCCTCTTCGGCATGTTCATCCCCTATCAGAGCATCCTGATCCCGCTGGTTCGTTTCCTTCAGTCCATCGGCCTCTACGGCTCCATACCGGGGCTCATCCTGGTCCACGTGGTTTACGGCATCCCCATCACCTCCCTCATCTTTCGCAATTACTACGCGTCGATCCCCGGGGAGCTGGTGGAGGCCGCCAAGATCGATGGGGCTTCTCTGCTGGGCATCTATCGCTGGGTGATGCTCCCCCTTTCCCAGCCTGGATTCGCCGTGGTGGCCATCTGGCAGTTCACCCAGATCTGGAACGATTTCCTCTTTGCGGTCACGGTGACCAACAAGCCGGCTCAGCAGCCGATCACGGTGGCGCTGCAGAACCTGGCGGGGAGCCAGATCGTCGAGTGGAATGTCCAGATGGCCGGCGCGCTGCTGGCCGCCCTGCCTACGCTGCTGGTTTACATCTTCCTGGGCCGCTTCTTCCTGCGCGGGTTGCTCGCGGGGGCCCTGAAAGGATAGACGAGCATGCCGATCAGGGGATCTCCCGAGCCCTGGGAAGGAGGAAGCCGTGGATTTGCGCCCGTGGGAAACTCGAGGATATATAAAAACCCCGGCAGGGGGCCGGGGTTCTGGTGCCCGGGGCGGGATTTGAACCCGCACGGCCTGAAGGGCCAGCGCCCCCTCAAGACGCCGCGTCTGCCTGTTCCGCCACCCGGGCAAGGCCATAGCAATTATACCAGCGGTCCGTCGCATCGACAAGATCCATCGCCTCAATTCGGTTTTTAACTGACATGAGGAGGCTGACCGTGAATAGCTTGCTCCGACGCGCAGGAAACCTTCTTCTATTCGCTATCCTGGCGACCGGATTGCTCGGCTCCGCGTTTTTAAGCGGGTTCGCCGTCGCATGGGGAATGCACCCAGCGCCTTCCCGGACCCGGTCCGCCGCGCCGGCGGTGACCACGCCAGCCGCGCCGCCCCAGGATCTCCAGCAAGCTTTCGGGATCTTCTGGGAAGCGTGGAAGCTGGTTCAGGAGGAATATTACGGCGAGATCCCTGCCCCCCAGACGGTGGTCTACGGCGCTGTGCGGGGCGCCCTGCAGACCCTGGGGGATCCCTATACGTCCTTCATCGAACCCAAGATCGCCCGGATCCTGGAGGAGGACGCTTCGGGGCAGTTTGAAGGGATCGGGGCCTTGGTGCGCATGAACCGGGACAACAAACTGGAGATCGTGCGCGTCTTCGAGGGCTCCCCAGCCCAGAAGGCCGGCATCCGGGCCGGGGACCTGGTGATCGAAGTCAACGGGCAATCGATCGTCGGCTACAGCATCTATGAGGCCGTGGCGCTGATCCGGGGCCCGGCCGACACCTCGGTGACCCTCACCATTGAACGCCCTGGGCAGCGCGAACCCCTCCGGGTCACCGTCACCCGGGCTCGCATCACCATCCCCGTTGTGGAAGCCCGCATGCTCCCTGAAAACATCGCGTATATCCGGCTGCTCGACTTCAGCGCCCAGGCGACCCGTCAGCTCCAGGAGCAACTGAAAGGGCTGCTGGCCCAGAACCCGCGGGGCCTCATCCTGGACCTGCGCGATAACCCGGGGGGGTTCCTGGACCAGGCTATTCAAGTCGCCGATCTCTTCCTGGACGAGGGAGTGATCGCCTATGAGCGCACGAAGGACGGCGAGGAGCGGGTGTTCCGCTCCAAGAGCGGCGATATCGGGGAAAAGATCCCCATGGTGGTGCTGGTGAACGCCGGAAGCGCCAGCGCCACAGAGATCGTGGCCGGCGCTCTGCAGGATCGCGGTCGGGCCCGACTGATCGGCGAGCGAACGTTCGGGAAGGGATCTGTGCAGCTCGTCCATACCCTTTCCGACGGCTCCGAGCTGCGGGTCACCATCGCCCGCTGGTTCACGCCCAGCAACCGGGCGATCCACGGGGAAGGATTGAAGCCGGATATCGAGGTGAAGGCAGAGCCTGGAGCGGAAACCGGAGGGGTGGATCCTCAGCTGCAGCGTGCGGTGGAGGTCCTGCTGCAGGGGCAATGAGCCTTTATTGAATCACCGGCATCCCTTCGGGATCGTCGACAGCGGGATCCTTCTGGCCCTCGCCGGGTGGATCGCCCTCCTGTTTTCCGCCTTACGGGGCAATGACAGCTGTGTGGGTCCATGCTACAGCTGCCATGTCTCCCCCCATGCGTTGAGGCGCGTCCGGTAATCGGGGCGTTCGTAGCGATCCAGGGTGAAGGCGGAGGCGTAGTCCGGAAGCGGCTCCCCCAGGATGTGGGCGGCCAGGAGCTCCCCTGCCCCCATCGCCGCCATAATGCCGAAACCGGAGAGCGCGCCGATCAGATAGGCTCCCTCCACCGGCATCGGGCCGATCAGCGGCCGGTTCTCCGGCGTTCGGACATAGTATCCTCCGTCCACAACGGGGCGGGGCATACGGGCCCGGTAGACCTGAAGCCCGGGGATCGCTGTCATCAGGCCTCGCAGCACCACCTCCGGGAACAGGGGATCCTCCGGGAGCGGGAAGATCGGCTCGACCGGCTGTGCCGCATAGGGCCAGAGCATCAACACGTAGGGGCTCTCTGCGCCCCCCTCCGGCCGCAGATGGGCACCCCCGGGCAGCTCCTCCAGCAGCTCCGAACGCCCCATCTCCCTCAGCAGCTCCCGCTCTTCTTCCGACCACGGCAACCGCTGAGGATCCGCCCAGATCACCAGCGGCGCGTCCCGCGGGATCACCCGCTCCACATCCGGGAACATGGCTTTCCGGTGCAGCTCGCAAAAGACCGGCAGCTCAACCCCCATCATCCGGGCCACATCCGCGACAAATGGGCCTGCCGCGTTGACCAGACATCCGGCACTCACCGTTTCCTCGCCTCCGGGGAAAGCCAGCCGGACCGCCTGGAGACGGTTCCCTCGCACCGCAACCGCCTGGAGCGCCGCGGTGCGGAACACCACCCCGCGAGCCCGCGCCTGCTCCAAAAGCCCCATGCCCAGGCCGTAAGCGCTCAACCAGCCACACCGGCGAACGTGCAGGACGGCCACGGTTCGCTCGGAGAGATAGGGGAAGCGGCGGCGGATCTCCTGAGGATCCAGGAACACATCCACGCCGTCAGGCAGCCCATCGAAGCCTTCAGGCGGTGATGGGAGATAAGGGGAATCCGAGGGGGAACCTGCGCGCCGGCGGACCGGGCCGGCGCCATACCGGGCGGCCTGTTCGGCGGCCTGGAGAAGCTGTTCCGCCCGGGAGGGATCGGCGGTGGCGTAGAGGTAACCCCGACGGTTCATGCGGAAGGCGTTCTCACCGGATCGGGCCAGCTCCTCCAGGAGATCGATGCTCCGGTTCATCAGACGGACCATGGCGTCATCCGGACCGGGCCACCAGTTGCGATAGGCTTCCGTCGATTTATCGCTGGTGAGACCGAGAGGCGCTGCCCGATCGATCACGAGGATCCGAAGGGAGGGCTGGCGGAGGCTCAGATGATAGGCCGCGGAGATCCCGGCGATCCCCGCCCCGCAAATCACCACGTCCGCTGTCGCCATCACCGATTCCTGGACCTCATCCAAAGGGTCTTCGGGCTGGACGGCGGGCCTTCGCCCCCCCACCCAGCCCCCACAAGGCGGAATCCCCACCCGCAGGCGCTCGCTATCCGGAGTTCTCCCCGTTCCCTCCATTGCGCCGACCGCAGGTGCAGTTCTCCCCGTTGTGGCATGGCTTCTCCGCCTTCTGCTGGAGCGCTTTCAGCTCATCCAGGGGCTGGAGCTGATCCCTGGGAACCTCGTGGAGCTGATCCCCCACGCGGACCAGGGCGGCCTCTTTCAGGGGAAGCACCTCCACCACCACGCCTTCCCCATGGGGGGTCATCACCGCCTTGCCCTTCTTCGGCAGCTCCTGTTTCGCTCGAACGTATTGCTCGTATTCATAGATCAGGCAGCACCGAAGCCGCCCACACATGCCGGTGATGTCCTCCGGGTTCAGGGAAAGGCCCTGTTCCTTGGCCATTTTGATCGAGATCGGGCTGAATTCGGTCAGGAAGAGGGAGCAGCATCGGGTCTCCAGGCCGCATGCTCCCATCCCGCCGACGATCTTGGCCACATCCCGTGGGCCGATCAACCGCAGCTCCACCTGTCGTCCCCGGTAGGCTTCCTCCAGCCGCTGTCGCAAAGGCTCCAGATTGACTTTCTCCTCGGTGTGATAAAGGAACGAGATATGCTTCCCATCGAAGGAGATCTCCACCTTCACGATCTTGATCGAAAGCCCGAGCTGGCGGGCGTGGTCCCGGGCCACCACCAGGGCCTCGATCTCCTTGCGCTCCCAGTATTTGCGGATCGCCAGGTCCCGATTGGTGGCCGGCCGTTCCACCGGCCGCAGCGGTCCCTCGATCCGGCCGCTGCGGGGCATCCCTATGGAGACCACCTTGCCGAGCTGCTTGCCCCGCGGGGTCTCCACGATCACCCAATCGCCCACCTGCAACGCATAAGGTCCGGGGTCGAAGTGATAGATCTTTCCGACCGGATGGAACCGAACGCCCACCACCCGCTCGCTGGCTGAAACCATCTCTGCGGCCATCGCGATGCTCCATCCCCCATGGGTTTTCGAGCGGGAAGATCCAGGCCCTGGTGCCTCGCTGGGGGCGCGCCGCCCCTTTGAAGGCGGGTCACTCGATGGCGATCCACTCCATACGGGGGATCACCAGCCGCCAGCGGACATCGAAGCGCCACAGGCCGGCCTCCCGCGCGATCCGGAAAGCTTCCTCCATCTCCCGACGGAACACCCGCCGGTTGATCTCCGCATAGCGGGGATCCGTCTTCGCCTTCCAGGCCGGATAATATTGATCCATCAGGTTGACGTAGGTGTCCCGCGAGAGCCCGGCCAGCCACCGCATGATCTCCCGGGTTTCATCCAGAAGGCCGGGCATCACCAGGTGGCGCACCAGCACCCCTCGCACCGCCAGGCCCTCCTCATCCACCCGGAGCTCGCCCACCTGGCGGTGCATCTCGGCGATCGCCTGACGGGCCACCTCCGGGTAGTTCGCCGCCAGCAGATACTTCCGGCTCCGCTCGGGGGTCCACAGCTTGAAATCCGGCATGTAAATATCCACCAGCCCTTCCATCACCCGCAAGCTCTCCAGGCTGTCGTAGGCGCTGGTGTTATACACGAGAGGCACCCGCAGGCCCATCTCGATGGCATACGGGAGCGCCTCCACGATCTGCGGCACTACGTGCTCCGGGGTGACGAAGTTGATGTTATGGCACCCCATCTCCTGAAGTCGGATCATCAGCCGGGCCAGCTCCTTCGGCGTTAACTCCTCTCCCTCCCCGAGCTGACTGACCTCATAGTTCTGGCAATTTGAGACTGCAACAAACGAAGCAACATAAGAATGATCGGGATCATCGACCTCCAGGTTATAAACAAATCCATCGTATTTCTTGGTCTCAATTTTGCGTATAGCAACCAGATAGAAATCTCCCACATCTTTACAAAAGCCACGCTTTCGTCCTTTTTTCGGAAGCTTGACTATGTATACCGGGGATGGCTGCACCCATCGACCTTCAATCTGTTTAATCGGTTGTGGTTCCCATTGGTAAATAGAAGGGAAATATCCGAGACGAAAGCCTATCTCCAAGGCACCGAAAGCAAGCTTCCTGGACGTTGTGGTCAGGACCTCATCAGAGCGCTCGCGATGACCATCTCCCGCCAGCAAGCCATTCATGAAAGACTGCATTATGGCCTCTGAAGACAAGAATATGATTGAAGGAACCCTTTTGTTTTTCGAGTTATTGCCACATAGATGGTAGAATAACAGGGCAAGCGAGGTTTTACCGACCTCCACTGTAACAGTGGTTCGCCGCTCAACGTATTGAGGACGGATGCCGAATCGACGTTGGATGATCTTGGCCACACGGGCAGCCAGCTCCCTCTCATGAAGGCCAAACGAGAAAACTAATCGATAAGCATGAGGACGATTTCGAATCTTGGACACATGTCCTTCCGCACAATATATGCCCAGAAGCCAGGCAAGATCGGGAGTCAATCGAATACGCTCCGGTATCCCTGGGCGCTTCTCTGTCTGAAAGCGAATTTTCCCTTTTTCTACAACCAGAGTGTTGCTTGTGGAGAGCTCCGTCCCAGGATTCAAGCGCCCGCGTCGCCACATTCCTCGAAGCTTACGCAGATAAGCAGGATGATAGCCAGTCAAACCTGCCAGGTCCCTGGAGGTCAGAGGCTGAGCGAAGAGTGCGCTCAAATCTGTTACGGACAAACGCCGGGGCACTGCCTTGCGGAACGATCCTTCCTCCCTTGAAAGGAGCTCCCGGAGCCCCAGGATTTCCATCGCCTGAAATCCAGTTCGTTTGGGAACCAGAAGCCAGTGCTCACCGGTCAGTTGATCGGCTCGAACCCTGAGCACCTGATGCGGGGCGGAGGGATGAACCGCAAACACCTCATGGTTCGGAGTCAGAAGCAGGGGAGGGCCATAATAAGGCTCGATGCGGATCAGATCCCCTTTATAGGGATGTCGGAACGCTTTGCTCACCCATGCCAGCCGGGAATGCCGGGTGAAAACCCTCAGGGATTGATCGAAGAAGCGCACCTGACCTCCTGCATAATCCAGCTCCCGCTCGCCACGCTCAAAGATCTCACGGATCGGCAGCGGCCCTTCTTCCGTCATCACCATCGTGTCCGGCGGCATGCAAAAGACACAGCGCAGGTTGCACCAGGAGAAGAAGATGGTGCCTGATCCACGCCAGCCGCGGAGGACGTCCTCTTCCCCGAAGTGCGGGAACGCGCTGGCCACGCGGGCGTAGCGCCCCACCCGGCAGACCCCGAAGGCATTGGCCAGACGGTCCACCCCTTTGCACAGACGCGGGCACACCCGGCAGGAGGGCCCCAGGTGCGAAAGGGCCTCCTCCACCTTCTCCTTCAGACGGCCCTCTTCATAGGTCTTCAGATAGGCAGGGATGAACTCGCGGCGGGGGATCAGGAAACGGCCGTTCCCATGGACTTCCGGCGGGATCACCCAGCGCCCCATCCCTCCCTCCTTTCTTGAACCGACAGCCCGGCATCCAGGACTTCAGAGAGATGGCGAACCTGGATCGCTGATCCAGATCGACGGGCTCCCCACTCCAGCTGGAGCATGCATCCCGGGTTCGCGGTGACCACCACGGAGGCGCCGGTGGCAGCGATATCGGCCATCTTCCGCTCCAGCAGCCGGCGGGACATCGCCGGATGGGTCAGGTTGTAAATGCCCGCGCTCCCACAGCAGCGGGTCGCGTCGGGCAGCTCCCGGAACGTCGCCCCCTGCAGCCGGCGCAACAGCGCCCGGGGAGGCCGCCGAACCCCCTGCCCATGGCTCAGGTGGCATGGCTCATGATACGTCAGGCGGAGCCCCGGAGCGACCGGCTGGAGGTCCTCCGGCCAGATCACCTCCAGCCACTCCGTGAGATCCCGGACCCGGGAGGCGAAGGCGCGCGCGCGGTCCGCCCAATCCGGGTCATCCGCCAGAAGATGGGCGTATTCTTTGAGGAAGCCGCTGCACGCTGCGCAGTCGGCCACGATGGCATCGAGAGGCCCCAGGGCCTCGAAGGCAGCGATGTTCCGGCGGGCGAAGCGCCGCGCCGTCTCCCGCAGGCCCTGATCGTCCTGGGGCGCGCCGCAACAGACCGGATCCGGGGGGACGATCACGGCGCACCCCAGGCGCTCCAGCAGGCGGACGCTGGCGCGCACGACGTCGCCATACACCGCATTCATCACGCATCCCAGGAAGAAGCCCACCCGATAGCGCGGCGCCGGCGGGGAGGCCCGGCGCGTTAGCTCCTTTCGAACCGGACGGGCCGGCCGCGGGGCGAGATCCAGCAGCTCCCCCAGCGAGGGGAGGAAACGAAAGAGGCGACGGGCGAGAGGGATCAGGCCCAGGCGCCAGGCCCAGCGGAGGGGCGCGGCGGCCCATTCGGCCGCCCGGGGCGAGCCCAGGGCGCGCTCCAGGAGCAGACGCAGCCACCATGGGCGCGGACGCTGGACCGCGGCCGCCGCCCGTCCGGCCACGATCAGCTCCCCGATGGGGATCCCGGCCGGGCAGACCGTATTGCAGGCCCGACAATCCAGGCAATGATAGAGGTGCGCCTCCACCGTCTCATCCAGGGACAGCCGTCCCTCCTCCACCGCCCGGAGGAGCGCGAGACGCCCCCGGGGGGACTGCACCTCATGGAGGGTCTCCTGGTAAGTCGGACAAACCGGAAGGCAGCGCGCGCACCGGACGCAGGAAAGCAGGGCCTCATAATCCGGCCCCTCCGCCAGCGCCACCTGCCGGCCCGGGATCGGCTCGAACAGGCGAGAGGCGAATCCCTCCATTCATTCCCCTCTATCCATTATGCCATCGGATTCCAACCTGGAGCCCGGAAAACCGGAAAGCCAGCATGCAGGGATCCGACATCTTCAGCCGATTCGATGAACCAAGGACATGATTTTGAGGTCCGCTGGTTCCAGACAGAACTTCCATCACTCATTCTACCCCACGCAGGCCGATTTTCGAATACCCTATTGACAGATCCTCGATACAATGTTAGCATGTCGTTGGTTTGATTTTTGTTTGACCCCAACTGGAAGTTGAAGGAGCCCCGATGGTTCATCGCATCCCGATGGGCATGCTGATTCTGGGGTTGACCTTCTGCGGGAGCCCTTCGCTACCGATGTCTTCTCCTTTGGTGACGGTGGAAGCGACCGGGGTTCCCTCCTCGCTGCCGGCCTTCCCATTATCGATGGCCTCCCCGCCTCCGGCCCATGCGACCTCCACGCTCCCGGGGATCTCCCTCGCAATTTCCGCGACCGCAACCTACCGGCTGTATCTACCAGGGGTGTTCCGCCAGTTCGCCATGAGCAGCACAGACGAATGGACCCAACATGCCCACGACGCCCAGCGAACCAGTTCCACCAACCAGGTGGTGCCCCCTCCATGGCGCTGGAAATGGGCCTGGAACGGGCCGGATGCCCAGGGCCGGGTGAGCCCGGGGAAATTCCGCCTTCCCCGCAACAGCCAGCCGGTCACCGGCGGGGGGAGGGTTTACATCGCCGCCGGCGATCGGGGTGTCTTCGCCCTGGACAACATGAACGGACAGGTGATCTGGAACCGAAATCCTGGCGGGGCGCGGATTCACTCCACTCCGGCCTATGATGCAGACACCGGCTCCCTGTTCGTTCTCTCCACCAATGGAACCCTCTACCGGCTGAATGCTGCCACGGGGGAGATCACCGGGCAGTTCCCCACCGGGGCCTCCAGCGATCTCCCGCTCCCACCCGCCCTGTTCGGCGATCGCGTCTTCTTCTCCATGGGAAACCGCGTCTACGCGATCCACAAGAGCTCTATGTCCCTGCTCTGGTCCTATGACGCTGGCTCCTCAGTTCACACACCGCCCGCTTACTCCCCCTCCCGAGACCTGGTGGTCGTGGCCTCCCAGGATCTTTACGTGCACGCCATCCGCAACTCCGATGGATCCCGCGTCTGGCGGGTCAAGCCCACCCCTCGCCAGCCCGGAGATCCCGGGTCGTCTTCCAATTACGCGGAGGTTCGAAACGGCTGGCCGGTGATCGCCGAGGGTCATGGTCTGGTCCTCATCAAGCTGCGCCTGGATTGGGAGGCCATGTGGAAGCCGTGGAGTCCATGGCCCGGCGATAACGCTGCCATGCGAAGCGGGCTGTCCGCCCAGCCCCAGTATCAGGCCCTGCTGGCCCTGCGGCTGGCGGATGGATCTCCCGCTTTCATCGCCAATGTAGGCCACGGCGGGTTCGGGGATGGCGGCTATCTCCCTATGGGCCCCCAGCCGGTCGTTAAGCGTTTCCCGGATGGTCAGGAGGTCGCCTACGTCGTCATGCGCGGATCCCCATGTCTTCAATCCCCATGCGATGGGCGCTACGATTCCCGTCTGGGGGAGATGATGCTGGATGACACCACGGTCCCGGGCTACCGGGCGGGAGATGTTCGCTTCATGCAGAACACCTTCTTCCCTACGGATGAGCAAGCCAACCTTTCCATGTCGGGGGATTCCATCTTCGGGGCTCACTGGATGTTCGGCTTCGCCCACCAGATTCTGGATCGCTCCCCCTCTCGAGGCACTGGAAGCAATCCGATCCCCACTCAGAACCTGCCGCACATCATCACCTCAGCCAGCAACTGCGGTTTCAGCCCCAGCCACTACTGCCCGGACTTTTTAACTCAAGACGGCGACTCGCGGACGATCCCAGGAGGCTTCTACATTTACTACAATCAGGGGAAAGTATATGATCAGTTCTGGTCCGAATACGCGGCCTGGGTGATCAGCAACAACACCATCTACTTTGTCAGCGCGGACGGAGCAGTGATCGCCCTGGAACACGGGGATCCGCTCTCGGTCTCCTCGGGCTCCTCTCCAAGCCTTCCGGACGCCCGCGTGGAAACCTCATGGCCGGAGAAGGAGAGGCCTGCCGAACGCGCTCCGAACCTGAATCGACCGATCCCCGCTTCGCTCGCGGCGATGCACGTGGGAAAGGTCGGGGAGGTGGAGGGGGTCATCCGCTTCGTGTTCAACAACGGGAAAGCCGTTTACCTGGGATTCCAGAACCCACATCAAGGCGCGTTGAAAATTCGCATCCTGCGCCCCTACTGGGATCGCTTCCCGTTGCCGCCGGAGCAGATGATCCGGCCCGGCACCGCGATCCGGGTGCGCGGCCAGATCGACTGGTATCAGGGAGACCCGCAGATCCTCGTAGAACAACCAGATCAGATCCGCATCGTGGACTCCCCGTGGCTCACCGATCTGGCGCTCCTCCTCCGCGCCGGGGTCGTACGCCCATAGCGGATCGAGGAAAGCGCCCATCAAGGCGGGTAAACCACGTCCAGGGGACGACAGGCCACCCGATAGTCATACAACGCCCGGACGGTCTCCCGGCCGGCCTCGCCGATCCGGCGTGCTTCCTCGGGACATCGCAACATGGCCACCACGGCCTGAGCGAAGCCCTCTGGATCGTCGGCGATCCAGATGTTCTCCCCATGATGGGCTATCAGCCCCTCGCAGCCGATCGAGGTGCTCACCACCGGCATCCCCCGGGACCAGGCCTCCAGGATCTTGACCCGGATGCCGCTCCCCGCGTGGAGCGGGACGATCACCACAGCGCTCTGTCGCCAGTAGGGGGTGGGATCGGCCACGAAGCCCGGCACGACCACTGAGGGATCCCGGGCCGCCCAGGCGCGCAGATCCGCCGGCGGACGAGCGCCCACCAGGAACAGCCGGGCCTCCGGCTCCGCCGCCCGCACCCGTCCCCATACCTCCCGCAGGAACCACCGGATCCCCTCTGCGTTCGGAGGCCAGTGAAGACCCCCGATATGCAGAACGCCCTTCGCTCCAGGCTCCCGGGGAACCGGCGGGAAGTCCTCCGGATCCAGAGCGATCGGCATGATGAGGGCCGGAAGTCCCCTGCCAGCCGCTTCCTCCAGGGCCTCCCGATCGCTCTCGCTCACCGCCAGCACGTGATCGAAGGCCCGGCAGATCGCCCCCTCATAGCGCTTCAGGCGTTGTGCTTCCTGTCTCGCCAGAAAGCGTAATGGCCCCGCCGGCATCGCCCGGGCCAGCCGCTCGGCGATCCGCCAAACGGCGTTATGGGCGTCCAGCACCCGCCGGGCCCGCACCCGGAGCGCATAAGGGGCCATGTTGAGCTGATCGGCGTGAACGGCATCGAAAGCGCCGACCCCATTCAGTCGATCCAGCAGGCGATAAAGGGCCGGCCGATGATCCCGAGTGATCACAAAGGGCTCGCCGGTGATCACAGCCCGCAGGAGGGCGAACCCATCCCGGAGCCTGGAGCGGGGGAGGATAACCGTGTGAATGGCCTCGCAATAAGGCCGCAACGCCTCAGCGAACCGGGCCTCCCGGTCGGAACGAATGAAGGAAACCAGGGTGACACGATGATGCTGGGCCAGGTAGCGCAGGGTGTAATGGCTCTTGATCTGCGGTCCGCTGGCCAGCGGATAGGGCAGCACCTGGGTGAGCATCAGGATCCGCATCGATCGCCGCTCCGATCGGGGAAGCTCATGAAAGCCGCCGCAACGCCCACCCCCCGATGGCGCCGAGCAGAAGGATCGCGCCCCCGATCAGGCCCACCAGACGCATCGCCTCCGCGTCCGGACGGGGTTGGCCGGCCGGCAGCGCCGGATCGACCGCGCGGGGAATAAACGGCGTGGGAGAAGGAAGAGCCAGCACCCCGGAGGGCGTGGGGGGCAGAGGCGTCGGAGTGCGGGTTGGGATCGGGGTGCGCCAGACCGGCGGGGCATCCGTCAGAGCTGTGCTATACCAGACCGTATAGCGGGCTGCGTCCGAGTTATACATGTTCTCGGGATCCCGCTCGAACCAGACCAGGTGCAACCGGCGGCCTTCCGAAACCGCGATACGGGTCCACTCCGGGAAGTTCCGATCGGCCGAGACCAGGAAAGGCCCTTGCCACCCTATCCCATCCCCCATGAGATGCCAGACCCCCAACTGGCCTGCCGTCCCCACCGCCCCGACCCCTACAAAATGAAGACGTCCCAGACTGTCCGCAGCCACATCATAATCATCATACGGAATCTGGGTCCATGGGCGGGCCCGAAATCCTGGGAGCGGCTCCGGAGAGGACCAGGTCTCGCCATGATCAGTAGATCGCTGGAAGTAAACCGCCTCCCCCTCTGCGATCCGCCAGATCAGCAGGAGGACTCCGCGCCCATCCTCACCGATCACCGCCTGCTGGGGAGAGCCGACGGTCGACGTGATCCATATCGGATCCCGCCATGTGCGGCCCCGGTCCGGGGAACGGGCGAGACGCACGCCGGCGGGCTTCCCGCCCCCCACGAAGAGACCTTCGCTCTCCTGCCATGTCACATACAGCCAGCTCCCCCGACCAATCCAGAGATGAGGCTTCAGGGAATCGTGCCTGGGAGACTGAGAAAGATTCACCGGAGATGACCAGGTCTCTCCCTCATCGTCGGAATAACGATAAAAAATATCGGCACATCCCTCACAGGCTGGAGCTGCTCGGATCTCCGACCAGACCACATGGATCCGCCCTTCGGGATCCACGCCCAGCTCATTGTAGTAGGCCACATTGGATCCACTAAGCCGCCGGGGCGACGTCCAGGCCCGGGCCGAGGTCGCCTGATCTGCAGAGGCTTTCGAGAAATACAGGATCGTCGGCACCCGAAAGGTCACCAGCACATCCCCATATTGATCCATGGCGATCGAATTGCGAACCGCATAGCTCATGTTCCCAACGATGGGGACGGCCTGGATGTCCACTGGCCATGACCATGACCCTTGCCGGAGCCGGGAAAGCATCAACGCATCGAACCGGGTCCGCCCCCGTCGGGCACCGCCGGACCAGATCACGATCACATCCCCCGCATCGCTGGCGGTCACATCCGGGAACCAAGCCAGCTGATCTGGATCGGAAAGCCGCACCGGCTTCTCCCACCGAACCTCCGCGCCCTGTCCCCAGGCAGGGGCCAGCCTCCCCGCCTCCAGTGCGAGGAGCCCGAGGAGCAGCCCCAGCCATGCGAACCAGAACCGCCTTCGCTTCATGGTTGAAGGCCCCCTTCCCCGGAAGGCGGGACCGCGCATTCCCGGGGGGCATACAGGCGATAGGGCCCGAAGGCCGCCACCGGACGCGGACAGTGTTCCTCCAGCTCCCGATACAGCTGCACCCACCGCCCGAACGCACCGACCAGGACGTAATCGGGCCGGGCGGAATCCCAGGCATAGAAGGCAGCAGGCGGCGGCCCGCCCAACCAGATGAACTGCGCCGCAACTTCCAGCAAAACCTGAGGAGGTTGATGATATGAATGATCGGTCAGCACCATCATCTCCGGCTCCCAAGTCTCAATCCGGGCGCTCTCCGGGATATGCTCCCGAAGGTATCGGGCCATTTCAAAGGCCGAGCCGTCCCCCTGTCGAGCAACCCGGCCCACGATGACGCCGGCGGAACCCACCAGGAGAAGCGCCAGCCATCCCATCAACGCCCGGCGGAGCGCCGGCGTTGCCACCCGGCTCCGCAGATCCTCGAGCATCCCCCCCGTCCCCAGGCTAAGCAGGGCCAGGCCGGGATAGGCGTAACGCAACCATCCATTGGAGGCCACCACCAGCCATCCCAGGTTCGTGGCAGCCAGGATCCCCACCAGCCCCCAGCGATAACCCTCCGGATCCCGCCGCAAGGCTTTTCCAAAAACATAGAGGGCCACCGGGAGCAACGCGCCATCGAAAACCGTCAACAGGCTTCGGGCCGTCGCCCCCATGCGGGGCGAGGGGAAAGCAGCCACGCTCCCCCCCGCGATCTGCCGCAATTCCCCCATGGTCCGGGCCGGATCCGGGATCAGCGCCCCCCACAGAATCCCCTGCCACACGCCCCACAGCCCGACGGCCACCCCCGCGGCGACCAGGTTCCCCGCCCACGATGGATCCCGGTAGAACCCCCTCCCCAGGAGGGCCATCGCGATCAAAGCCGGGATCAGGAAAAGCCCCCACTGGTTCTTTGTGATCATGGCCAAGCCGAAGCCCAGGCCGGCCAGGATCAGCCCTCCCTTCTGGCCCCGGGCCATCCGGGCCCAGCCGATCAGCCCCAGGGCGAGAAAGGCCATCCCGGGCACCTCCCCCAGCACCTGGCGGCCCAGCGTCAGCGTATCCAGGCTGCGGGCGAACGTGAACCAGAGCGTCGCGAAGGCCGCCCCCCACCCCGGCACCCAGCGACGGGCCACCGCGCTGAAAAGGCTGACGCCCAGCAGGAGGTAGCCCACCATAACCCATCGCGCGGACCACAGATCGATCCCAAAGAGGCGGAAGGCCCCGGCGATCGGCACCAGCACGGTGGGCCCCACGCCGAAAATCGGCCCGGAGAACCGAAAGCCCTCGCTGCTGTAATCGGCATAGACGCCCCAGCGGACCAGCGCCTTGGGCACGTGCAGATGGGATCCCTCATCGAACCATGTCGGCGGGTAGAGGGTCAGGCGGTAGAAGGCCAGGGCGCTGAGCCCGAGGATCCCGATCGCCCCAGCCCAAACCGGTTTCCATCGCTTCATCGCGGGCCATCCGGTTGGGATCTCGATACGTTCATACGCACCGCCAGCACCTTCGCGTTCGGACGCCGGAAAACCGGCACCAGCCACGGCGTTTCCTCGATCCCCCCATCCGCCCGCTCACGATCAGCTCCCACGATCACATAAGTGATCCCATATTGCTGCACCAGAGCCCGCCGCTCCGCCTCTTCCATCGCCGGGCTGTAGAACGCCCGGGTTTGCTCCCGCCGCTCGAAGAACCGCAAAGTTCCCGTCCAGTGGGCGAGAAACGCGCGGCATCCCGTCCACATCGGCACGAAAGCGCCCACCGCCTCGGGGGCCATCACCACGCCCCCTTCGCAACCGTGCTCCGCCACCCAGTCCAGGGCGGCCACCTCATCCCGATGCAGGCTGTAAGGCGGCTGCCCCCGGCTCAGATCCAGAACCCGCCAGCCCAGCAGATACAGGTTCGCGGGGAGGGAGAGGAGCAGAGCCCACCGCATCGCCCGGGAGAACGTGAGGGCGGGTCGCCGTTGCGTCCATCGTTCAACGCCGCGCACCGCCCAGTACGCCATGGGGACCTGCCAGCCGTTCAGCAGATGGATCTGAAAGCTGAGGGGCAGGTAGGCCAGCGGGAGATGGGCCAGGAACCACACCCCCATCCACGCCTCCACCGGCGTCCAGGCGTGCCAGCGTCGGGGATCCCCCAGGCCGATCAGGGCCAGGAGGAACGGGAGGCCCAGAAGCAGGAGGAGCTGGAAGGGCGGCGGGGTGAACACCCCGGCGTTGACGAACTGGGCCAGCACCTCCCGCCATGTGGGATCCCGCCCCGTCAGCCAGGCCATGTAGAACGCCCCGGGCGCGGCCATCCCCATCACCAGGGCCGCATGGGCGATCCAGCGCCATGGGACGGAACGGCTCACCGCCGTGCGCCACAGGACCAGCCCGCCGAGGACTGCTCCGATGGTGAGCAGGTCGTAAGTGTGATGGAGGCTGAGGGACAGCGCGAGCAGGCCGGCCCCCAGGCTGGCCCGCCAGCGGCCGGCCACCATCCCCTCCACGGCGAGCCAGAGAATGGCCGCGATGGAGGCCAGGGCGATCAGGAAATGGGGATAGGCGACGGCGGAAAAGAAGGTATTGGGTTCCGCAATGGAAGGGACATAAGGCGCCATCAGGGAAGGAACGGGAATCCACCCTTGCAGGCGTTTGGCCAGGGGATGCAGCCAGGCGAAGCCGCTCCCCAGCAACGCCATGGCCAGCATCGCCCGGGCCCTCGAGGGCGCGGGCGCCACCCGGCGATAGAGCAGGAACAGGACGACCACCCCGAGCAGGATGGCCAGAGCGCGCAATCCCTGATACGTCGCCTCGTAGCCCAACCCGACGACCCGGGAAACCCGGGCGAGGAGCCACCAGAGCAGGTTGAAATACGTGGGCGGCGTCGGCTCCGGGGTGAGCAGGTTGGAAGCCAGAAAGCCCCGCTGAAAGGCCCGCCACCAGGCGAAATACTGCACGTGATCGCTGACGTTGAAGGCGAAGCCCATAAACCGCCGTTCCGGGCCCACAGCGAGATAGCCAGCGCCGTAAGGAAGGCTGGAGACCAGCCCGATCCCCGCCGCCCAGAGCCCGACCTCCAGCCACTGGCTTCTCCGGGCAAACCATCGAAATCCGTCGATGAGTTGCATCCCCACCTCATTGGGAAAAGAGCTTTCTCACGGTTCCCCAAATAATCCGAATCCCTCCGGCCCGTAGATCCAGCGATCGCCTGGTCCCCATTCCCAACCCGGCAGCCGCACGCCGTTGTGCGCCCACCATCGCCACGGGCGGGATCCCGGGCGCACCCAGCGGGTCAGCTCCGGCTCGAAGAGGACGATGGCCTCTGCCCCGCCGGATGCCTCGTGTGTAAAAATCTGCTCCGCCCGGGGACGCTCGGCCGGATCCTCCAGGCCGAAGGGCAGCACCCGATATTCCGGCGCGTAGAAGTCAAAGAACCGCCACTGGGAAGCCACCACCAGCGTTCGTTCCGGGGGGAACTGCGCGTGAAGCAGGGCGAAACGCCCCGCCAGCGCGGCGTCGTGATTCCTCAGGGCGGAGAGATTCAGCAACCGGATCCCGTCCAGACCCATGGGATATTCGGGGGCCAGCAGGAAAATCCCGACATTCAGAAGCACCCCGGCCGCCCCCAGCCACCGGCCCCACGAACCGCCCGTTGCGGCTGCCCAGGCGGCCAGCAGGATCAGCGCGGGCAGGAACACCAGCACCAGGCCCTGCTGCCCCATGTGGATGAACGTGTAGAAGCTCAGGCTGGGCGTCACCCAGAGCCCCCACCCCAGCGCCGCCGGCCATCGCTCGGAAAGACGCTGGAGAACGGCGGGGAGAGCACGAAGTCCCCGAATCAGGACCAGCCCGGCCCCGGCGACCCCGTAGGCCGTGTAGGCGACCAGCTTGCCCGCATTCCGCTGGAGCGCGGAGAGGCCCCCAGGCCCGAAGACCAGCGTGGAGGTCCAGAAATGGGCGTTGAAGGCCCGCGAGATCTCCAGATAACGCTCCACCCCCCCACTGAGGGCCAGCAGAGGGATCAGCCATAGCATGATGAACCCGCCGAGCCAGAGCAGCGCCTCCCCCCGCGCCCGCCATCGCTGGCCAGATAGCCCCCAGAGGAAGATCGGCCCGAGGAACAGCAGGTTCTGCGGCCGCAGCCCGGAGGACACGGCCAGGGCCAGGGCGAGAGGGCGATGCATCCGTTCCCCCCGGGCGCACCGCCATGCCAGCCACACCACCAGCAACACGAACCCGGCATCCAGGGCATGGGGGAGGGCGATCTCCCCGTAGAACCAGACCAGGGGGCTGCTCAGCCAGAAGAGCGCCGCCCACTTCCCGGCACCGGACCCCACCCATTCCGCCCCCAGCCGGTAGATCAGGACGGCAGCCAGAGCGGTGCCGGCGACGCTGAGGGCGACCAGAGCCGTCTGCGCGTCCCCGAAAATCCAGCGGCTGATCCGCCCCAGCCCCACGTAGAGTGGGTAGCCCGGGATGTGCGGCTGGCCCCGGGCCACATCGAAGTGGTCCAGGGCCAGGGCGAAATTGACCGAGTCCCAGTGATAGAGCCATCGGCCTCGCAACGGCCATCGGGTCAGAACCGCTAAGGCAATCAGGACCCCCTCGGGACGCAGGGCCAGATCAAGGGCCCGATCCGTCCAGCGCCGGAGCCTCGTGATGGGGATGATCGAAGCGATGTTCACGGCCGGCCCTCCAGAACACGCGGTCCGATGCGTTCGGCTGCGAAACGGCGAGGCGGACGGGCGAGCCACCCGAGGCCCAGCCCCCATAGGGTCCCCAGAGGGAGCAGGCTCGAAGGTCCCCGCAACCCCAGCAGCATCCCCCAGTTCCGCGCGATATCTCCCGCCTGCCACCGGGGCCAGACGTATTCCACCAGAGGGAACCGTTGATATTGAGGGAACTGCTGACCGGCCAGGCTCTCGAGAACGACCATCCCGAAGCTCCAGAGCCCCAGCACGGCCACCAGCCCGATCCCCGCGCGACTTCGGGCGATCGCTGGAACGGCGAATCCAGCCGCCAGGGCGAGGAAGGGCACCATCGGCAGCAGATAGCGCGGCCCCACCGCGAACCCTCCGTCCCACATCACCGAGGACGCATTAAAGGCGATGAAACTGAGCACCGCCCATGTCGCCAGCCACCCTTCCGCCTGCCACTCCGGATCCCGGAGCATCCGCCATAGCCCTACAAAGCCGAGGAGGAGGAAAGGCGATCGGAAGAACAGCCCGCGATACGGGTTGAAGGTGATCCCCCACAGGGCCTCCAGGGAAGGCCCTCGCAGGCTGAAAAACCCCTGCCGATGGACGTCCTGCCAGAGGGCGGAATAGGCGTAACCCAGCCGGAAGGGGGAGCCGAACACCACGGCGTTATGCCAGGCGGCGAGCAGAAGAGGGATAGCGCCGCCCAGCGCCATCATCAGCGTCCATCGCGCAATGCGGCGGGGAGAACCCCCCTGTCCCCACAGGCTATACACCGCGATCCCCGCGGCGATGAGGATCGCCGGATACTCGGAGATCACGGCGTAGGCCAACAGAAAGCCCAGAGGGATCCGCCCGCCATCCCCGAGGAGTCCCCGTCGGATCCCCCAGGCGAGGGCGAAGGCGGCCATCAGCAGAGCGGCCACGAATTGATGGCTCACAAAGAGGTTCGCATACGCGAAGGCTGGCGTCCCGAGCCCATAGACCATGGGCAGGATCCAGGACACCGGGTGGGACCCGAACCGCTCGCGCAAGAGCCCGTGGAGCCAGATCCCAATCGCGGCAGAGGGGAAGGCGACCACCAGGGCGCTCAGAACCACCAGGGCAATGGCAAGGCGAACTTTCCAGGGGGAAACTCCGGTGCCAGCTGGATTCAGCGTGGCTCGGAAGGCTGCCGATCCCTCCAGATACCGGGCGAGCGGGGCGGCCAGCGGGTGCACCAGGGCCTGATGGAGGAGCGCATACACCGGAACGGCCGCGAAAGCCAGGCCCGGCGCTTTGTCGCTGTAGAAATGCCCCCCGACCACTGCGTAATCCCCGGTGTTCTCCACGAAGGCATCAATGCGAAACGTCCCCTGCTCCACCAGGGCCAGCACCAGATCCAGGCGGGAATTCTGATTCCAGTCCGCCCAGCGAGGGAAGGTGTAGATCGTGCTCAGAAAAAGGAGCATGAAGAGAAGGCCAGCGGTGGGTGTGAAGAAGATGCGGGCCCAGCGAAGCCACCCTTCCGGATGGATCACCGCGCCGTAAGCGGCGGCCTGCTCCCGGCGCCCGAGAAGGGTCATCCCCAACCATTTGAGAAGCGTGATGAGCCAGACCGCTGCCTGGTAAAGCGCGGCAATCAGAGGACCCCGGGCCCGACGGAGGAAGCGCGCCTTGCCGGCATACAGCCACCGCCGGCGCATGCCGTCCATCCGACGGGCCGTCGCGCTCCCCAGATGGATCACCCGGGCCTGGGGGACGACGGCGACCTGCCAGCCGGCCCGCCGGGCCCGCCAGCACCAGTCCACCTCTTCCCCATACATAAAATAACCTTCGTCCAGACCCCCGATGGCCTCCACCACCTCCCGGCGGACAAGGAGACACGCCCCCGAAACCCAGTCCACCGGCTTTGGGGACTCCGCCGGAGGATGAAAGGGGAAATGCGGGCCGCGGAGCCAGCGCCCGATTGGACCCGTCAGCAAAAGCAGCTCCGTCCCCAGGGTGGGGAAATCGGCAGCGCATCCCTGCGGGCTGCCGTCCGGGTTCAGGAGACTTCCCCCTGCTATCCCGATTTCCGGATGCTCCTCCAGATAATGCACCAGCGCGGCGAGAGCCCCCGGGCGCGGGATCGTGTCGGTGTTCAGCAGCAGGAAATAGCGACCCTGAGCCCGGGCCATGGCCTGGTTGTTCGCCGCCGCAAACCCCCGATTGCTCGGATTGCTCAGGATCTGGATCTGCGGATAGTGGGTCTGCAGCCAGGCCAGGGTATCATCCGTGGAACCGTTGTCCACCACCCAGATCTCGTAGGGGATTCCTGTCAGCGCCGCGGGGAGGGCCTCCAGGCAGCGGGCCAGGAGCTCCCGCGTGTTGTAGGTGACCAGGATCACAGAGACCATCGGTCTCATAACGCCCCTTTTCATCCTCATCCAGAGTGGACGCCGCTGGGCTCGAATCGGCCGCGAGCCCTCAGGTCACCAGGAGGCAACCGGTTGCGCAACTCCTGGCTTCCCCGGATGGACGCCGCATAGAAGAGCTGCAGCCGGAGGCTCCGATAATAGCGTCCCATCGCCACCGCCGCCCCGGCGAAAATCCATCCCCACACGGTATAGCGATAGCCGGCAATCGTTTGCGTGTAAGGGAACGGAAGGAACCAGTCCCCCAGACCCATCGCCACCAGCAGCCCGGTGAACCCTCCCATCAGCCCGGCAACCAGAGCGCGCGCCTGGTGATCAGACGCACGGACCCAGCGCCAGATCTGATAGACCTCCCGTCCCAAAGCCGCCAGGAACCAGAGGAAAAACCCCATGCCGATCAGGCCGGTCTGCGCCAGGACATCCAGATAGTTGTTGTGGGTGGCCATCGCCTGGTCCGGGAAATACGTCATGTAATAGGCGGCATATCCCGCCGGCCCCGTCCCGAACAGCAAATGCTCCCGGGTCACCTGCCAGTTCCGAAGCCATGCCTCCAGGCGGGTTACCCCACTGGTCTGGTAGTTGTAATCGAACATCCAGAACTGAAGCGGCCCCCAGTAGATCACGGTCAGCAACAGCAACACGCCGAACACCAGAGCAAAAAGCCGTCGGGATCGAAGCCACACGACCACCAGGAGGGCGATGATCGGCGGCAACCAGCCGCTGATCCAGGAGATCCCGGGGACCAGGACATACCACCCCCAGATCCCCAGCATGAGCCCGAGCCCCAGGCGAAGCCAGGCCGCCATCGGCCGGAACACCAGAAAGGCCACGCCGAAGCTGAACAGCCAAAGGGGGAACAGCCCCCCCGTGTTCAGAAAGGGGAATAATGGCTGCCCGGCCAGGATCTGGATCGCCCCCAGCGCGCCGGCGATCAGGAACATCCCCACCAGCCGATCCATCTGCCGGGGGTGGCGCAGGTGGGCGGCGGCCAGCCAGAGGGCCAGGGGCGAAAGCACCATCACCCCCAACCCCCCCAGCCGCGCCCGATACAGAAACCAGGATGGGATCATCGGATCCCGCCAGATCTCGCTCCAGAAAAACGAGATCACGGAAACCCCTATGAACCCCAGCAGCGGAACAACCGCGGGGGCTTTGGGCCAGTGCTCTTTCTCCCGCTCGAACACCCGCCGGAGCAGCCAGATCCCCCCGAAGAGGGCGGTGAGGAGCAAGCTGGCCACAATGGGGCTCTGAGAGCCCGTGGAGATCGTGAAGGGAACAAAGAGCGAAGCGAACAGGATGATCTCCACGGTGTAGCGGCTGAGGAAGAGCAGGATCGGAAACCCAAGCACCCCCAGCAGCCCGATCGCGACCCACTGACCCCGGGAGGTGAGCACCAGAACCCCGATCAGGGGCGCCAGGAGAAGCCCAGATCCGGCCCCCCAGACCGCAGGGGAAATCCGATCCCACCATCGGGACCCCCGGTCAGGCGATCGCGGCCATGCGATCCCGCTCATGGATCGTCCTCTCCACCAGCTGAAGATAGCGCTCCCCGATCCGCGCCCAGTCGTAATCCTCAACCGCCTCCCGGGCGATCTGTCCCTGCCGCATCCGCTGGTCCGGATCGTCCAGCAGGGCGAGGACAGCCCGGGCGAAATCCCGGGGGTCCTCTGCAATGGTCACCGCCCCTTCCCTTCGAAACGCCAGCCCTTCCGTCCCCTTCGGGGTCGAGACCACCGGCGTCCCCAGGGCCATGGCCTCCAGGATCTTCAACCGGGTCCCTCCACCGAACCGCAACGGCGCCACCATCGCCCAGGCGCGAGCGATCCACAGCCGGATATCCGACACATAGCCGGTGTAGATCCATCCGGGCGGATGGGGGAGCGGGGTGCCCTCCGGAAGCCGCCCTGTGATCCACAACCGGGTCGATGGGCGGCAGCGATGGATCTCCGGCCAGATGGCTTCGGCGAAGAAGACGAGCGCATCCCGGTTCGCCCAGTAAGTCGGCGCCCCCGTGAAGATGAGGGTATCCGGCTCGGGAGGCGCTTCCACTCCCCTATATCGCCGGAGATCGATCCCGTTGGGGATGACCGCCACGCGAGCATGCGGCGCGATCCCCCGAAGGATCCGCGCTTCCACCTCCGAGACCACCGTGCACACCGTGAAGTCGCGCGCCAGATCCCGCAGGAACCGGGCATACTTCCACCACATCAGCCACCGCCGCGCCCGCCGGAGCGAATCCCGAGCCAGGCGAACCTGATCCAGGAACAACCCGCTCTCGACCTCGTCCAGGATCTTCGGGACACCATCCAGGGCTCGGACATAGCGGGCGGATGGAAGCTGGGAGGCGATGATGAGATCGAACGCCCGCTCGGCGCAGAGATGGCGCACCCGCGCATGGACCTCCGGCAGATCCACATCGATCAGCCAGCGGGGCGTGGAGGAAAGGAACCCCCGGATCGCCCGCCAGCGGGTCGGCTGGAACTCGCGACGCGGAAAGATGTAAAGCGCCTCGCATCGGGCGGCCAGCTCCCCCTGGTAGCGTTCGATTTCCGCCTCCGGATCCGCCAGCACCACCAGAGTCAGCCGATGGCGAGGGGCCAGGGTGTCCAGGAGCTGGGAAAGCCGGATCCGCACCCCTTTATCGGGCGGCAGGGGAAACCAGCCCATTACCCAGAGGATACGGGCCACAGCGCCTCCTTTCCGGTTTTCCACGAAGCCGTTTCGCTCCCCCACGCCCCCCACCGGCGGGCGAAGAAATCATAGAGCCCCTCCCAGACGGCCTGGGCATGGGAAGGCTGATCTTCCCGTTCATACCTCCGCGCCAGGCGGATCGCGCCGTGAACCGCATGGAGGAGCGCTATCCATCGTCCCATGGATCCCCCATGCTCCCAGAAGAAGAGCAATCGATTTCGGGTCATGTAATAGAGCGTCGCGGGAGGGAGATCTTCTGGGTGAAGGGGAGCCTTGTGCCACATCTGCGCCCGGGGATCCACCTGGATGGAGAACCCAGCGCGGCGCGCCCGCTGACACCAGTCGGCCTCTTCCCAATACATGAAATATCGCTCATCGAAGCCCCCCACCGCCTCCAGCGCCTCGCACAGCAGCAGCATCCCGCAGCCAGGAACGAAATCCACCGGATGGGGATCGCGCCGGGAGGGCTCCGCGCGCCCGGCTTCTCGATGAGTCGTGTAGGCCCGGCGCCAGTGGATCTCCCCGCCCAGCGCCCAGATCCCCTGGGAGGGAGGCCATGCCCACACCAACGGCCCCACTGCCCCGATATGGGGCGCGGATCGCGCCGTCTCCAGCATTGCGACCAGACATCCGGCATCCACCAGCGTGTCATTGTTCAGGAGGAACACCCCTTCCATCCCCTGCTCCAGCGCCATACGGAGGGCCCGATTGTTCCCCGCCGCGTAGCCCAGGTTGTCCCCCAGCTCCCAGACCTGGACCTCGGGGAACGCCCGGCGGATCGCCTCCGGCGTCCCATCGGTGGAGCCGTTATCCAGGGCCACGATGGCTCCCACCGGTCCCTCCAGCTGCCGGACCGATTCCAGGCAGGCGAGGGTGTCATGCAGGCGGTTATAGGTCAGGACGGCGACCAGAACCCCTCCCATGGGTTGCGCCTCAGATCGGTTCATGGGCCACCGCCTCTTCCGCCGTCCCGGGGACCCGGACCTTCCCCGCGATCTCCGAATACAGCGCGATCCAGGCGGACATCGCCTGCTCGAAAGGGAAGACCGGCTTTGCGCGCATGCGCAACTGCTCCAGCCATTCCCGCTCCCGGACGGATCGGATCAGTGCCCGGGCAATGGCCTCTGGATCCCCGGGAGGCACCAGCCATCCGTTCTCCCCATGGCGGACCACCTCCGGGATCCCCCCCACCGCACTGGCCAGGACGGGAACCCCTGTGGCCAGGGCTTCCAGGACAACCATGGGGCTGTTCTCCAGCCAGATCGACGGCAGGGCCAGCCAGTCCGCCGCTATCAGCGCCTCCCCCAACCGCTCCCGGGGAAGGATCCCGGCCAGCCGGATGGTGGAGTCCCCCCCGATCTTCTGTTCCAGCAAGCGGCGATAAGCCGGGAACGCCTGGAGGTCCCCATAGATCGTCAACCGCAACATGCCCGCCTCATCTATGCCGAGACGATCCTTCGCCCGTTGCACCCCATCCATCAAAACATGAACTCCTTTGTGAGGAGCAACTTGACCGATGTATATCACGTGGACTTCACCGGTATCTTTTCGCTCTCGAGGCGAAGAAGATGGCCTCAGATCTGGAGGAGCAAAATTAGGGATGATACGAATACGATCCATGCGCATCCCGAAAGCCTGGTGAAGGCGGATCAGGAAACGCGAAGGGCTATGGATCTCGCGCACCTGATTCAGCTCCGCCATCGTGGTACGCCGCCGCGTTTCCATAACCTGAGCCCACGGCCGGAAGAACGGCCACAGTCGCAGGAAACGCCCGGCTTGCCGATGGGGAGATCCCACGCCGAGACGCGCCAGCCCTTGCTCCAGCCATCGGTAGCGACGGCCCTGGCTGAGCCAGCAATATGCGCAGCCAGCCGGATCCTCCGGCCCCGGGCAGACCTGCCCGCTGGGCCGCAACAGCGTGTGATGAGCGCACAGGAACCAGAAATCATGAAGCGAGACCACCGTGGGGACCCCGGCTTTCCTGGCCGCTCGCAACGGGGCGACGGTCAGGAGATACCCGCTGTGCAGATGGAACACATCCGGGCTGCAGCTGTGGAAATACGCCTGGAACCACAGCTGCATCGCCGGATTGTCGAAGCGATCCCGCAACCCCAGCGGGCCCTTCCGCCAGCGCACGGTCAGCCAGTGCACCGGGAATCCCTCTGATCGATCGACCCGCGCGGTCACCCGGGGAAACGGCCCGTATTCGATCCGTTCGACAGCGATCACTTCCACCCGGTGGCCCTGCTGATGCAGCCACCGGGCCAGGGATTGGACATAGAACTCCACACCCCCGATGTTGCGCGGCGGATAGTGCGGCGCGGCCAGGGCGATCCGCATGGCTCAACCCACCTCGCCGGATGCAGGCGTTCGCTGCGCCATCCGTCGAAGGAACTGCCATTCCGCCGATCCCACAGCCCCCAGTCCCCACAACGCCAGGCCATACACCAGCGCGCCGAGGGCCAGCAACACCGGTAGGGGAAATCCCTTCAAGATCCAGAGGATCCCCCCCATCGCCCCGGCGGCCAGCATCGGCTTCCCGAAAGAATCGAACGCCAGCCCTCGCCACAAACGAAGAAGGGTAATGTATTGCCCGACCAGCAGGAGCTCCGTGAACAGGGTGATCCAGGCAGCGGCCATCAGGCCGTAACGGGGGATCATAAAGAGATTCAACGCGACGTTAAACGAGGTGCTCAGGATCAGGGAACGCGCCACCAACCACTCCCGGTTCCGGACCAGGATCACATAGCCCAGATATTCCGAGAGGAACATCAACGGAACGACCCCAATCAGGATGTGGAAGGCTGGGACGGAGGGAGCAAACGAGGGGCCGTAAAGGGCGGGGATCAGGCGATCCCCCAGCACCCATCCTCCCACCGTAAAGGGAATGGAAAGCAGCCATAGATACCCCATCGCACGACGGACCACCGAGGCCAGGGCCTCCGGATCCGAGAGGGCGGCCATCGAAGGATAGAGCGCGACGTTGGCGGCGTTGGAGAGGATGGCGATCGAGAAGATCAGATTATAAGCCGCGTTATACCAGCCGACGACCCCCGCCGGCCACCAGATGCTGAGCAGGATGGTATCCACTTTATAGGAAAGATTAACCGCCAGGCCGATCAGGCCGAAGGGAAGGCCGGCGCGCAGCAGGAGGGGCCAGAGGCGCCATCGCGGGCGTTGAACGATCAGGAGGCCCAGAGCGCGAGCGGCCCAGGCGGTCAGGGCCAGCGCCGCGGCGGTTCCGACCAGAGAGGCGCCGATCAATCCATAGAAGCCTACACCGGACCAAAGGGCGAGCGCGCCCAGGACCACGAAGACCAGCTGCTGCAGCACGCCGGCCGCCGAGATCCAATCCAGCCGACGCGCCCCCTGCAGGGCCGCTTCCAGAGGTCCCTGGAAGGCATACAGGAGAAGCGAGAGCGAGGCGAGGGCGATACCTCCCAGCAAAAACATCGGCTGCCCGTTCCATTGCGCCAACCCCAAAATGAGCCCGATGGTTCCGAGGGCGAGCAGAAACCGGAGGGCCATCGCATTCCCCACCAGCTCGCCAGCCCGCCCCCGATCCCGGGCGATCTCTCGGACCAGATAGGGGGCCAGCCCCCAGTCGGAGAAAATCGCGAAAGCGGTCACATAGGCCAGGGCCGTTGCATACAATCCAAAGTCTTCCTGGCCCAGGCGCCGCACCACCCATACGGAGAACGCGAAAGCCAGGATCTTCACCGCGAGGCGCCCACCCAGCCCGAACATGGTGTTCCGAAGGACGGTGACGGCCAGCGCGCTCATCCGGATCGCTCCTCCGTTGTCTCCGAGCTGTCGGCGGAGGCAGACAGTTCCTCCTCGGCAGGGGCAAGCGTGGTCAGCCACTTCGAAACTTCCGCCAGCAGCTCGGGATCGATCTCTACAAACGGAGGGGCCGAAGGACGCCCGGCCTGGGAATCCTCCGAAAGCGACGGCGGCGCGGTTTCCAGACCCGGCTCTTCCTCGGGAAGGAAAGCCCCGATGAAGGGTCCGCTCCCCTCCGGGATCCCGGTGGGTTCCTCCACCGGAGCGATCTCCGGCGCCTCAGCCGGCTGCGCGGGCGGCGCAGGAGGAGGTGGGACAGGCGGCGAGGGCCTCACCAGAGGCCGAGAGAATTGTCGAACCATCCGCTCCCGCTCATGGCGCGGTGGAAGCGGCCAGGCCGGCGGATAGGGCTCCTGCGCCGATGGCACCGGGCGCCTGGCCCGCCACGTCTGGATCCCCCGGGAGATCCCCTCACGCCATGCCTGGAGCACCCTGGAGGCTGCAGATTTCTGGGGCGACCTGCGATCGTAGCGATAACCCCCATAAGCATAGCCATAGCCCGGCCCCAGCTTGCGGCGCGGGATGTCGTTGACCACAATCCCCAGGATCCGCTGACCCCGCAGGGCATACCGGGCCTGTCTGACCAGCCGTCGAGGCGTCTCCCCATCCCGGATCACCAGGAGGATGCCATCTGCAGTCCGGGCCAGGAGCTCGAGCTCCGCCAGGAACAGCGTGGGGGGCGCATCCAGGATCACCACCTCATAACGCGCCCGCAGCTGGTCCAGAAGAGATCGCCATCGGGGTGAGCTGAGCAACAACCCGGGATCCCGCGGGATCCCTCCGAGGGGAAGAATCGAGAACCTGCCATCTACCGGAAGGAGCAGGGCCTCCAGGTCCGTCGTGTCCACCTTCCCTTCCAGGTAATCGACGATGCCCCCACGGATCTCCTCCGGGGCCAGAAGAGCGACTGTGCCCCCTCGCAGATCTGCCTCGACCAGCACCGTCCGCAATCCCGCCTCCCCCATCGCCATCGCCAGATTGCTGGCCACAAAGGACTTGCCGTCCTCCGGCATGGGGCTGGTGACCAGCAGGGTCCGGGGGGAGTTTCCCTGCAGCATCTGCATGATCCGAAGGCGAAGGGAGCGCACCGCCTCCGCTTCCGCGGAGTCCGGCGCGGCGCGAACGATCAACGGGTCCTTCCGGTTGCGCCAGTGGGGAAGGACGCCCAGAACGGGGAAATTGAACATCGTCAGGCTGCCGTCCCAGCGCACCGCCCGGCCCATGAACAGCTCCAGGGCCATCAGCACGCTGAGACTGAGGAGCAATCCGGCTCCCCCGGAGAGGGCCAGATTGCGCGGCAGACTGGGGGAAACGGGGCGCGTGGGCGGAAGGGCCGGCTCCAGCACGCTGAGGGTGTTCACCCGCCCCTGGCTGATGACCGAGACCAGCTGCGCATACGTCTGCTGGTAATCCCGCTTCAGCTGCTCCATGGCCTGAAGCTGATCCTGGGCCTCTCGCAGCTCCGCCGCCGAGGTCATCGTCTCCATGCGACGCCGCAGTTCCTGGATCCGCTGGTCCACCTCCTCGATCTTCGCCTGGACATCGGCCAGCTGGCCGCGCAGGAACGGCTCGTCCGCCTGAGAGCGCGCCCCCGGAGCCTGTTCGATCAGGGTCTGGGCCAGGGCATTGGCCAGCGCCGCCGCCCGATCCGGGTCGAAGTCATAAACGTAGATCTCCAGGAGAGCGGCATTGAACACCACCCGGGTCTCCACCGCGCGGGCCAGGGCATCCGGCGAAAGATCCAGCTTCAGCCGCTTGATGGTTTGTTCCAGCACCGGCCGCCGGCGGGCCATCTCCCCGTAGATCTGGGCCAGCGTGCGGCTCAGGCCGATCTCCTGCGGATCCGGGCTGGGGCTGGTGATGCTGGAGCCCACCATCAGGGTCACCCGGGCGGCATACACCGGCCGCTGCTGTCGGGTGTAGAAATAGCCGCCGGCTCCCGCCAGCACCGCGCACAGCACCGGGAACCACCACCAGCGGCGGAGAGCATCCAGATAAGGTTGCAAGCGCTCCATTTGGGTTTTCCTCAGGGAGATAGAAGGGTCAGGCGGGGTGCCTTCAACGCTCCGCTCAGCCTCCCGAGGGATCCGCTGCGCCCCTTCCACCCCGGATCCCCTGGAAACACGTGAAGGCACATCACTGGGCCACTGACCCTCATCGGAGCCGATCCCGGAAAAAGGCGACGGTCCGCTCCAGCCCCTCCTCCAGATCCACCCGTGGCCGCCAACCCCAGGCCCGATACACACGATCCGCCTTCAGATAGATGCGGAACGTCTCCCCCACCTTCGGCGGGCCATAGATGGGCTCCCACCGATAGCCCGTGATCGCGGCCAGCATCCGAAAGATCTCGTTCACTGTTGTCCCCCGTCCGCTTCCCAGGTTGAACACCCCCGCCCCCCCGTCCTCCAGCGCCATCCGGTTCGCCGCCACCACATCTTCCACATACACGAAATCCCGCATCTGCTCCCCCGTCCCATGGATCACCACCGGCTCCCCCCGGAGCATCCGCCCGATGAAAATCGCCACCACCCCTGCCTCGCCGTTCGGGTCCTGCCGCGGCCCATACACATTGGGATAGCGCAACACCGTGTAGCGGAGCCCGTAATGCTGATGGAAGAGCGCCAGATATTGCTCCACGATGAACTTGGTCACCCCATACGGGCAGAGGGGACGGATCGGATGGTCCTCATCGCACGGCAGGTAAACCGGCTCTCCATAGACCGCGCCCCCGCTGGAAATGTAAATGAACTTCTTCACCCCATACCGCAGGGAGAGGCGGATCAGGTTCAGGGAGCCCAGGACGTTCACATCGGCGTCATACATGGGATCGGCCATGGAAACCCGCACGCTCATCTGGGCTGCATGGTGATTGACCACCTCTGGCCGCTCCCGCTCGAACACCTCCGCCAGGGCCGGGCTGCGGATGTCGACTTCATAAAACCGCGCCCGCGGGTTTAGATTCTCCCGCCGCCCCGTGCTCAGATTGTCCACCACCACCACCTCGTGGCCATCCTCGATCAGCGCATCCACCACATGAGAGCCGATAAACCCCGCCCCCCCGGTGACCAGACATTTCATGGCTTCGCCTCCTGAGCGAGTCATGCTATCCATCCATCGACATCCTCTCGACCGAGGCCAATGGGGAAGATTGCGGACAGAAACGATAGCCCACCCCCCACACCGTCACGATATAGCGAGGCCGGTAAGGGTCGGGCTCGATCTTATTTCGCAGGTGGCGGATATAGAGCTTCAGGTAGTGAGGGTCCCACCCCTGATCCTCCCACCCGGCCCGGAGCAGCGCCTCGTGCGGGACCACGCGGCCCGCGTTCTCCAGCAAGCATGCCAGCAGCCGGTATTCGATCCGGGACATCCGAACCCGTTGCCCGCGGACCCGCACCTCCTGAAGCCGCAGATCGATCACCAGGTGCTCATCCGCGTAATAGGTGATCGTCCCCTGTTTCCCCCGCCAGTGGTAGCGGCGCAGATGGGCCTGCACCCGCGCCCGGAGCTCAGCGAAGGCAAAGGGTTTGGGAATGAAATCGTCCACCCCCATATCGAAGGCGTGGATGATGTCCCGATCGGAGCGAACCGCGGAGATCACCAGGATGGGGCTGGAGGTCATGGCGCGGAGCTGCTGACAGAACCGGAAGCCATCGTGATCCGGAAAGGCCAGCTCGGTGAGGATCACATCGGGGGTCACCACCGGGACCAGCGCCAGCGCTTCCGAGGGACGGGCGGCGACGAACACCGACATCTGCCCTGCGCTGAATTCCTGCTGCAGCAGGCGCCGTATCTCCGGGCTGGGATCCACGACCAGGATCCGCACTTCCGCACGATCCTCCGGCCGGTCTCTCGGGGAATCCAGCGGCTGGGCCATCCGGTCCTCCTCCGCTCCTGGTGATCGCAGCATCCATCACGCAACGCGGCCAGGCGATCGGTTCGGGAACGATCCAGAGGTCGCCTTTTGAGCGCCTGGCCTTTCGTTCTTCAACACTGTAACGGAGAGAAGTTTGAAAAGGTGAAGATTTTGGTTTGAATTCATTTAGAAGACCACGCCCCCTGCTGATCTCTCAAGGGGCAAAAAAGAGGGGGTTCGGGCGGATTTCCGCACCGGCCCGAACCCCCTCCGTTGCTGGGGCGCGCTGGATAGGGAAATCAACGGTGTCCCTTGCCAGGTTGGCGCGTTAATCACACTGGAACCGATATCCGATCCCCCATTCCGTCAAAATATACCGTGGGTGTCGAGGATCCGGCTCGATCTTCTGACGGAGGTAATGAATGTAAAGCTTGAGGTTATCGATGTCCTCGGCGTATTCCGGCCCCCAGACCTGAGTGAGGAGATACCGGTGGGGAAGCAGGCGCCCGGGATTCCGCATCATCACGCTCAGCAGCCGGAACTCGAGCGGGGTAAGCGACACCGGCCGCCCCGCAACGGTCACCGTGTGCTGATCCAGATCCAGCACGATCTCCCCACAGCGGTAGACCCCTTGCTCGGGCAGCGCCCGAGCGCTTGCGCGCCGCAGGAGCGCCCGGATCCGGGCCAGGAGGACATCCGCCTGGAAGGGCTTGGTGACGTAATCATCCGCCCCCAGCTCCAGGCCATACACCACATCCGTGGTCATCCCCTTGGCCGTCAGCATCAGGATGGGAACCGTGGAGATCTGCCGGATCCGTCTGCAAACCTCCCAGCCATCCATCCCGGGCATCATAATGTCCAGGATCACCAGATCCGGGCGCTCGGTTTCCAGCATCCGAAGGCCCGTTTCCCCATCCAGAGCGATCAGGAGCCGATAGCCAGCTCCCTCCAGGCGCTTGCGGAGCAGCTCCACAAACTCCCGGTCATCATCGATCACCAGCAAGGTGGCCATCACTCCGCCCTCCATGACCGAAAGGCTTTTGTTGCTGGCATGGGGAGAGGGAGACGATCCCTCCGCCTTTCTCCCCGCCGCTCTGGGGAAAGGGGACTCCCCGAACACACCCGTTGCCTTCCTGGCTCCCTATGGCCCCAAAAGTCCCTATCAGGCAACGAGGCAGATCATCTCGAAGGCACCAGCAGGCGCGTCGCGGGAACCCCGGTCAAGCGCAGAACGTGCGATCCGACAGCTGAGATGAAAAGCACAAAGAGCTCAGAGCAATCACAAAACAAGCAACAAGTTGTTTTGAATTTATAATAACCGAGAAACCTTCTTTGCGAATAGGACTTTTGTCCCACTCCACATTTCTTTGGGCCATCGAGGGGAGACCTTCAGAGCGCCCTGCCCTGGGGTTCAAACGGGGGGAGCTTACAACGATTCGCCAGAGGGAAGAAGACCGCTTACCATGAGGGTTCGGAAACCGTTCCAGAGCGAGGCGTTTCCCAGATCCATAGAAGGGACGAGAGCCACCGATGCGACGCGGCGTTCGAATCGACCGATGGCTGATCCTGATGATCCTGCTGGCCTTCGCCCTCCGGCTCCATCGGATCGCCGTCCAGAGCTGGTGGTGGGATGAAGGTTACAGCACCTATCTGGCCCGTCACGGCATCCTGACCGCCATCCGGATGACGGCGGTGGATATCCATCCCCCCCTTTACTACATCCTGCTCTCCATCTGGGGGACGTTCGTCGGTTACACCGAGTTCACCACCCGTTTCCTCTCCACGATCTTTGGGATCCTGATGCTCCCCCTGCTCTATCGGGTCGGCCGGGAGGGAGCGGGGCGCGCCGTGGGGCTCCTGGCCGCCGGGCTGGCGGTGCTGGCCCCCGCTTATGTGTATTATTCCCAGGAAACCCGAATGTATACGCTGTTCGCCCTGGAGTATCTTTTCGCCCTTTTCCTCCTCGGCCGCCTGATGGACGCCCAGCGCTGGCCCCCCGGCCTCCTGACGGCCATGGGCCTCACGGAGGCGGCGATGATGTATACGCACTACTTCTCCGTGGTCGCCATCCTCTTCCTGAACCTGGCTGCCCTTTTCCTGCTCCTGCGCCAGCCCATCGAAGATCGTCGCTGGAATTTCCGCCGCTGGGCCCTCACCCAGGCGCTGGTGGTCCTCGCTTACGGACCCTGGTTGCCCCCCGCCTACCGCCAGACAGGCCAGCACAGCGACGAGCGAGCCGCCTTCCCCACGCTGTTCGAGTTCCTCTCGCTGACCTGGCATTTCTTCAACATCGGCATCCGGGAGGTCCTGGGGAAGATGGGCGAGCCGCCGCCGCGACCCGGGTTTGTGGCCGCCTCGGCCGCTTATGGAATCGCCTTCGCCGGTGCGCTGGCGCTCGCCGGGCTGGCCACGTGGCGCCGCCATCCGCCGGTTCCCATCCGCCCTGCCATGTGGCTGGGGGCCTTCGCCCTTCCCCTGCTGCTGGTCTTCGGCATCACCCGGTGGAAACCCATCGTCCACCCCCGCTATATCCTGATGCTCACCCCGGCCCTCCTGCTCACCGATGCCTTCCTGATGGCGATGCTCTGGAGGGAACGCCCCCCCTGGCGCCTGCCCGGCCGGGCCCTGACCGCAGCGCTGGCCCTGGCCATCGGGGCAACCTTCCTGCAGGGGCTCTGGATCGTCTACTATGATCCAGCCTTCTTCCGGGAGGATGTGCGAGGAGTAGCGGCCTATCTGAGCGCGGTCACGACCCCGGATGACGCCATCGTGGTGGATTCCGAGGAATACACGTTGCAACAATATTACACCGGGCCCTCCCCGATCCAGGGGATCAAGATGCGAGGCCGGGAGGCGGAAGGCCTGGCCGAGCTCCAGGCGATCACCGCAGGCAAGCGGCGGGTCTTCCTGCTCCACTGGTTCCGTTCGGTGACCGATGACAAGCGCTTCATTCCGTTCCTGCTGGAATACGCCGGCCGGCTGATCGATCACCGGGAGTTCACCGGCTACACCCTGTGGGTCTATGAACTGGAGCGCGCGGTGGCGATGCCGCCGCTGCGACCGGTCTCGATCAACTTCGGGGATCGCCTGTGGCTATCCGGGGTCTTCATGGAGACCGAGGCACATGCCGGGGAAGGGGTGGCGGTCGCCCTCCGCTGGCGGATGCCGGCACCGATCCCGGAGAACCTGAAAGCCGCCGTCGCCCTCCTCGACGCCGGACGACAGCGGGTCAGCGGCATGGACTGGATGCTCATGAACGATCTCCACCGCTACACCGCCCGCTGGTCCCCCGGGGAAGAGACCACCACGTATTTTGTGGTCCCGGTTCCCCTGGGCGCGCCTCCCGGGCCTTACACGCTGACCGTGACGCTGTATCGGGAACCCGACCTGAAAGGGTTGGACATCCTGGATGAGGCCCACAACCCCGGGGGCCGGGCCCTAACCCTGGGCACTGTGGACGTGAGCCTGCCTCGTGCCATCGCGGATCCCTACGGGACGATGGCGGGGATCCCTCGTCTGGAGACCCCAGTGGCTCTGGGGGACGGCCTGCAGCTCCTGGGATTCCAGCTCCCGGCTTCGCCCCTCGCTCCCGGGGAACCCATGCGCGCGTGGCTGCTGCTCCAGTCAGACCGCCCGGGCCTGCCCGATCTCCCGTTGTCCCTGGAGATCCGGCGCGGGGAGGAGGTCCTGGGCCGCCAGGAGGGGGATCCGGGCTATGGTCGCTATCCGGTTTCCCGATGGATTCCCGGGCTGCCCGTTCTGGAGCGGCGAGCGGTCTGGATATCGCCCCAGGCGGGCGCCGGACCGGCGGAAGTGTGGCTGCGATGGGGAAACGGGCCCGGCGTCCCTCTAAGAACCATAGAAATCGCCGGGCGGCCGCGCCGGTTCGAGCCGCCGCCTTATGACATCCCGGTGGGCCAGCGCTTCCCCGGCCTGGCCGAGCTGGTCGGGATCTCGCTGGATCGCACCACCGTCCGGGATGGGGAAACCCTGAACATCCGCCTGGTCTGGCGCGCCCTCAACGAAGATCCCATCGAACGCCCCTACGTGGTTTCGGTGCAGGTCCTGAACGCCGGGGGGCGCCTGGTCGGTCAGGACGACCGGATGCCGGCCGATGGCGCTTCGCCGACCACCTCATGGGTCTACGGGGAATTCATCGAAGATCCCCATCCGGTGGCCTTCCGCGAGCCCCTCTCCGGCGAGGGCCGACTGATCGTCGTCCTCTATGATCCAGATACCATGCAACGAGTGCGAGCGGCCGATGGGCGCGATTACATCGAGCTGCCGGTGCGGGTCATGGGAGCCCCATCTCCATAGCAGGGCAACGGCAAGCCGTTGCCCTACTCATCGAGGCTCAACCGCGCGAGTCCTGTTCCACCTTTTCCACAACCATAAAATGGGAAAGGCCCAATCGGTTCATGGGGGTGTGTTCGAGGAAATCGGCCAGGCGGCGCAGGAGACGGCCCATCCCAGGATATCGCCGCTCGATCCGATCGAAGGCGGGGAAAATCCGCGTGTGATAGAGGACCCGGACAGGAAGGCCGGCGAAGAGGCGACGCAGGGCGCGGCCGCTGTAGGCTCGCACATGAGGCGCCAGACGCCGGCGCAAGGGGTCCGGCAGGTAGTTGATGAGCGGGGTGTTCCCGAAGTGGTAACGCCCTCGCCAGTAGTGCCCATGGGTCTCAAAGGGGAACCAGCGGTTGGGACAGAACAGGAGGATACGGCCGCCGGGTCGCAGCACACGGACCATCTCGGCCACCGCGCGGCGGTCATCGGCCACGTGCTCGATGACCTCGTGGGAAAGCACCACGTCGAACGTGTTATCGGAGTAGGGGAGGGCTTCGGCGGCGGCCACGACCAGGAGGCGGATCCCGCGCGCCTGCGCCTCGCGCAGGTATGCCTCCTCGATGTCCAGCCCATAGACCTCGGGGGTGAACGCCCGCAAAGCCTCCACATACATCCCGACCCCGCATCCATCCACCAGAACGCGGGCGTCCTCGAGGCGAGCGAACTGCCGCATGAGCGTCAGGCGGCGCGCCTGCCCTGGGCCCCAGATCAGGCTGGGCACCCCCCGCTGTGCGGCTTTCTCCAGCGAGATCATCCGGAGAGACCTCCATGGCTGGGCCCGGGGGATCCCGGGGCGCGATCGCAACCGGTGGCTGCTCTATTATAGAGCGGCTTTTTTGACGAGGTCCCCAGGAGGATGTAACCTGACCAGGGGGCCACCACAGGATGGCGGGGCGGGTTCGACCGCCTTCGGTCGAAACGTCCTCAGGGGTGGGCGGGATTCCAGAGATCGCCTCAGGAGGTCCATATGGAATACCCGGTGTGGGTGGTTCCCTTCCTCACGGCTCCGATGCTGATCCCCCTGGTGGCCATCCCCCATGTGATCGTGGCCCAGTTCGCTGTCGGAGGCGGCTTTCTTCTGGCCGATGGGGTGGCGTGGGCTTACCGGCATAACCGGAGGGATGCCCTGGATTACCTGCGGGATCTGGCCCGCTTCTTCGTGCTGCTGACCATTGTGTTTGGGGCCATCACCGGCGTGGGGATCTGGTGGACCATTGGCCTGACCTCGCCGGAGAGCACCAGCGCCCTCATCCATGTGTTCGTCTTCGGTTGGGCTACGGAATGGGTGGTCTTCGTCCTGGAGATCGTCTCCGCCTTCGCCTTTTACTACCTCTGGGATCGCCTGAGGCCGCGGGAACATATGGCGATGGGATGGATCTACGCCGCCTCCGCCTGGCTCAGCCTGGCGCTGATCACAGGCATCACCGCCTTCATGCTGACCACCGGGCGCTGGACTCCGGAATCGAATTTCTTCGCGGCCTTCTTTAATCCCTCTTTCCTGCCCCAGGTGCTGATCCGCACCGGAGGCTCTCTCGCCATCGCCGCCCTCTGGATCGGGGTGCATCTCTCCTTCCGGGCCTCCGAAGGGCTGCGGGACGAACTGGTCCCCCGCATCTCCCGCTGGGCCATCGCCGGGATGTTCCTCATCCTGATCGGCGGGATCGGGTATTTCGCTGTGCTCCCCGATCACGCCCGCCTCAACGTGATCCGCGCCCCGCTCCTGCTGATCATGACGGCGCTGAACTTCGGCGCGACGCTGACCGCCCTGGCCGCTTTCGGCCTGGGTTACCTCCGCGGAGGGCGCTGGATCAACCCGCCCGAAGCGATCCTGATGCTCCTCATCGGCATCGTGGCCATCACCAGCGGGGAGTTCCTCCGCGAAGGGGCGCGTAAGCCCTACCGCATCGAACGCTACATTTTCTCCCCGGGCATCCGGGTGGCGGAGGCCCCCCGCCTGCAGCAGGATGGCCTGATCGCTCATTCCCCCTGGCTCCAGCTCTATCTGCGGGAGACAATGGGATTATCCGAGGAGGAACTCCGCGACCCGGCCCGCCTCCCGGAGCCTCAGAAGGTCCGGGTCGGCGAGGCCCTCTACGTGTATCACTGCTCCGCCTGTCATGCGCTGGACGGCTACAACGGGATGCGGCCGCTGATCCAGCCATGGACTCCCGAGATGCTAGCGGACGCGGTCCGGCACCTGCATCGGACCAACCCGGCTATGCCCCCCTGGCTGGGGAACGAAGCGGAGCGCGAGGCCCTGATCGCTTACCTGATCCGTCTGCAGCAAGGAGGAGAACCGTGATGCCGCCGATCCCGAAACCGGACCCGCTGGGGATGCCGATCCCCATCGGCTATCTGTTTGCCCTGAAGGTGTTCGGCTTTTTCCTTCACATGGTGTTTATGAACCTGTGGCTCGCTGGGCTTCCAGTGGCCATCGCCCTGTCCCGGAGCCGTCCCCGGGTCTCGGAGCGCCTGTTCGTCGTCATGCCCTTCGCCATGGCCTTCGGGATCAACGCAGGGATCGTCCCCCTGCTCTTCCTGCAGACGCTCTATCCTCAGTTCTTCTACCCGGCCACTATCCTGCAGGCCTGGTTCTGGTTCCTGATCATCCCCCTCCTCCTGATGGCCTACACGGCCGTCTATGCGGCGGCCTTCGGGCGCTGGCGGATCGCCGCCAGCCTGATCGCCGCGGGGCTTCTCACCTGGATCGGTTTCCAGTTCTCGGCCGCGATGAGCCTCACGGCCCGGCCGGAGCGCTGGCCCGCCCTTTTCCAGATCGCCACCTCCGCTGGCGGAGTGCACGGCTTGACGATTTATCTGGATCGGGAGGCCCTCCTCCGCCTGGGATTGATGACCGGGATGGCTTTGGGGACCGTGGGGGCGTTCCTAACGCTCCTTGCGGAGATCGACCGGAAGGATCCTCGCTTTCGAGAGGAGGCCCGCCCGCTCGTCCCGATTCTCTTCACCCTCGGCCTGGGCCTCTTCGGGCTGGCCGGCAGCCAGTATGTTCCGATGGTAACGGATCGGCTGCCTGTGGCCCTGCAGCTTCTGGCCGGGGCCAGCATGCCCATCGCCTGCGCCGCCGCCTGGCTGTATCGAGCCCGGCCCGGTCGGGCGACGGCCATCGCCCTGGCGATCCTCCAGAGCGGGGTCCTCCTGAGCAACGCCACCGCCCGCCAGGTTGTCCAGGCCGCCGAGCTCGGCGCATGGGTGGATCTGCGGCAGGTTCCGGTGCGGGGCGAGTGGGGAAGCTTCGGGATGTTCCTCGCGGCGCTGCTGATCGGGCTGGGCGTCCTGGGATGGATCCTGCGAACAGTATGGATCCGGTTGTGGGAAGCGGCTTCCAGGGGATAAAAAATGGGGGCCACGCCGGTGATCTTCAGCATCCGGAGTGGCCCCTTAGGCAATGTCCTTAGAGCGCACGCCCCTGAGCACAGCTCCAGGAGCATGATCTTCCCGAACAGAGAATTCCCTCTACGGTGTCACCGTGGGGCAGCCGGTGCCGTTGCAGACAATGCGGCCCTGAATGGCCGGGGCCACCGGGCTGGCGGCCTGGATGTAAGCTTCCAGGACCTGATCCATCAGTTCCCGGGTGGCCGCCCGGCTGATCAGCACCGGATAGCCGTCCCCCCCGGAGGCCATGAAGTCGTTCATGGCGATGGTGTAGGCCGCGGCCGACGAGAAGTCCACCGCAGGCCCGGTGCAGGAGCCGTCAGCCGCCTGACGGACCGCGCTTATGACCCGGCTGCCGGACGGCGCATTGATGTCATAGGTGAAGCAGAGGCCGGAAACCTGGGGGAAGCGGCCATCCGGGGAAGGCATGCGGGAGACACCGTTCTCCAGGATGGCTTTGAGCTCGGCGCCGTTGACCTGGAGCGTGACCACCGCGTTGCCGAAGGGCAACACCTCCAGGATGTAGCCCCGCCGGATATTGAAGAACCCGGTCCCCGCATCCACATCGCCTGAGCGGGTGAGGTCCGCCCGCAGGCCGCCCGAGTTGATGACGGCGAAGTCCACCCCGTAAGTGAACCGCATGGCGTCCGTCACCAGGTTCCCGATCCTCGACTCACAGGTGCGGCCCAGCGGGTTCCCGCAGGCGTCCGCCCGCGGGATGGCGACCTTGGAGAGGCCAACGACCTGGTTGAGGATGGGCGCAAGCTCCGCCTGCAGTTCAGCCAACCGGGCCTGGATGGCCGGATCGGGAGCCATGCCGATGTTCCACGGTTTATGAAAGTCCGCCGTCTTATAGATGGCAGCCTTTGTGTTCGCATCCACAATGATACGGATGCGGGTGAAGCGGATTCCCTTGCTTCGATTCTCCACCACCAGGACTCCGCTGGGCCGCACTGCATTGACCTGGAAATCCGTATGATCGCCGATCACCACATCCACACCGTGCAACGCATCTGCAAAATCAATCAGGGGACCTGTAGGAGCGGTGATCGTCCCACCGGTGGCGCCCAGATGCCCCATGGCGATGATCGTGCGGATCCCCATCCTCCGGAGCCGATCCACCTCCTGCTGCGTCGTGGTCACCGGATCCAGGACGATGAAGTTTTCCAGACGCCCAGGGAAGATCAATTGAGGAATATCCGGGTTGCTGAAGCCCACCACCCCCACCTTGGCTGCGTCGAATTCAAAAACGTGGGAAGGCTTCCACTCCGGCGGCGGGCGGAGTGTGTCGCGGTCGACGATGTTGGACGAAAGATACGGGAAGGTCGCCAGAGGGATCAACACAGTGCGCAGGTAGGTGGCCCCCCGATCGAAGTTGTGGTTGCCCAGACCATCGGCGCTGAAGCCCATGAGGTTCATCATCTCAATGGTTGGCCGATCGCCGAAGAAGTTCGAGATCGGCGGTGTAGCCCCCACCGAGTCGCCACCAGCTACTGTGATCGTCCCATCCCGTGCCTCCAATCGATAGCGATCGAACCAGGCCTTCAGGAACGCCGCTCCCCCTATGGCGAAGGAAGGGCCCACCGTGTCCGCTCGCTCAGAGAGCGGGAGTAGATGGCCATGGTAATCGGAGATGTTAAGCACAGTGATTTCCTTCCACTGGCCAGGCCGTTCGAAGATCTCGTAGAGGATGCGGCCGCTGGCGTTCATAGGACCGGGTATCCCCAGATAGAAGGCGATCGTGGGGGCGAAATCGATTGCCCGCACGCCCGGAACTGTGCGATGACGAATGCCCGGCCCTGCGGCGAGGAAAACGGCGCGCATGTTGATGTTGTGCTCCAGATCCACCAGGTCGGGCATGTAGCCGTGCTGTCCGAAGAAGGGAGCGTCAGCGATCTTCACGCCCGGCGTGGCTGCATCGAATTGATAGGGCGGGAAGAGGACCACCACCACATCCCCGCTGCGGTTGGGGTGCAGGGAGTCCCCGCCGGGAAGGTTCCGCAGCTCCTCTTTCCGGAAAATGCGGTCCACCACCTTCGCCGTGGGGTTGTCCGGATCGCGCAGATTCGCAAAGGCCTCGATGGCTGCATTGCGCACGTCCTCGTAGGTGATTCCGGCTGGCAACGAGGGGTTGACATAAATCTGCACCGTCCCGCCTGCCCAGCAGGCTTTAGCAAGATCTTGGCTGGTCGCAGCGCAGTTGCTGGTAGCTGTGGCCCCGCTGGCGTGCAGGGAGACGCCCTTCACGCTGGCCTCATACAGCACGCGGCGGGCGTTGACCGCTTTCCACTGGGGGGCGAAGCCGTGGTCTGAGGAGGCGAAGACAGCGGCGCCAGGCATTAGGCGACGGGCCAGCCCCAGGGTGGCGTCGGCCCCCTGGTAGGCGCGGCGGATGAAGCCCTCCCGGATCGCCACCCGGCCGTCCGGCACCCCATCCCGATCGGCGTCGTCATAGACCGGGTTCGGCGCGCCGTCAGGCGCCGTGGGAGTGATCAGGGCCATAAACTGATGGGAGAACTCATCGGTAACCGGGTAGCCCAGGAAGAGGACCTCCGTATCCGGCTGGGCGACAGTGAGAATGTATTCCAGGATGCGATGGTGGGCGTCCTCCCAGAACAGCCCCTGCTCCACGTAGGTCTCCTCATCTACCAGCCCGGCCTCCAGGGGCGCGAAGTCCGCCGCTGTGGCCGTCGGGAAATCCCGGGCCAGGGTCTCCTCAAAGGCCCGAGAGCCCGTCGGCCCCAGGGCGTTGAACGAGGCGTTGATGCGGGTCACCGAGGTGAAGTAGAGGCGGAAGCGCGAGAGATCCGGAGCGAGGTCGATGATCTTCACGTAGAAGCCGGCCGTCTGGCCTGCGCGGGCTCCTGTGAGGGTCACTTTGATATCCGCCCACTGGCCCCGGGCGAGGTTCGCAGCCACCACGCTCGCATCCTTGTCAACATCCAGGATCACCCGATCGTAGTTGGTGACCCCGTCGTCCGTGCTGTCATAGATCAGCACGTTATAGAAGCGATGGGGGTTGACCGCGGTGGCCGTGGAGGTGATCACCAGCACCGTCTCCATCGGCGGGCTGAAGGAAGGCGGGGCGTTCGTCCAGCCCGAGGCCGGACGGAGGTCCACCCGCTCGTAGTCCAGGCCAAAGGCCTGGGCTCCCGCCGGCTGGCCGGGGAGGTCATAGTTCACCAGCACCCCTCGCCGGGAGAAGGAGGTGCGGAAGTCCACCACCGGTCCCTGGAGAGGGGGATCCAGATTGCGGGCACCCACCCACTCCACGGAGGCGACCTTCTTCCCAGCCCGCTCCGCAGCCTGTAGCAGCGTGTCCGCCTGGAGGATGCCGAAGGTCGCGAAGGAGGTCCTGCTAGTGAAAGGCTCTCCAGTGCGGTGGAAGGTGTTGTTCGTCGAGCCGTGCTCGCCGGGCCCGGTCCCGGTCGCCAGGGTATACCAGCCCACCCCGGTGTTGGGCGGGAAGGCCTGGACCAAGCCGTTCTCTCCCACTGCCCCCCGGCGCAGGAGCTCGGCGAAGGTCGGCATGGCCCCTTCCCGCGCGTAGCGCTCCATCAGGTCCGGCCGCATGCCGTCGGCCGCGAAGATAATGATCTGGTTCACCGTCGGCTTGGTCGGTAGGGCTGAAGCGGCGGGCCCGGCCGGGGCTGCCCCGACCAGGATCATCGCCCCCACCGCCAGCGCGATCGCCCAGCGCATTCCCGTGCGATGGGACATGAAATCCCCCTTTCTGGCAGCCCCCACGATTCACGGAGTGACCCCGAAGCCGGCCAGGAAGCCCAGGGAATCCGGAATGTCCGTCCGGTAGGCGAAGGCAGCGCCCTTACAGTTGGCGTTGAGAACGAAGGAATTGACACCAACGATCACCTCCTCCCCGCTCTCCGTCCGGTGCAGCACCGGGCCGCCGGAGTCGCCGAAACAGGTGCCGCCCGGGCCAACCCCCTCCCCGGGGCTGTTGGAATAATGGAGGTTGTAGCCGTCCGTCAGCGCGCTACGCAGATCCACCAGGCTGACAGTCCCCACATAGCGGGTCCGCTCGCCTTCCAGGACAGGCTTCACCAGCTGGAGGCCGTAGCCCACCACCGTGAACTCCACATTCTGCAACCCCCGCCGGGTCGCGAGGCGATCGAGATACCCTTCCGGCGCGATCCGGCCGTATTGACCCCGGGTGACCTCCGCTGGGATCGCCTTGCGGAATGTGACCACCCCGATGTCATGGGTGTTGGGGATCGTGAGATATCCGGTCCATCCCGGGTGGGCATGGGGCGTGCCCCAGAAGCCACCGCCGCATGGATACCCCTGGATCTTGGGGGTGCATGCCGTCCCCGGAGTCCACGCCGGGTCGACCGGGATGGGCCCCGGATCGAACCACACCTGAGCCCAGGAGGGCGCGAAACCGAGCTCTGGGTCAAAGCCGGTACAATGGCCAGCCGTCAGCAACACCGTGGGGGAGATCAGGGATCCGGTGCACCGCCAGAGGGGAACCTTATGTTCGTCATAGAAGACCACCAGGCCCACATAGGGATGGCCATATCCATCGGGCTGGCCGTATTGCACAGCTACAGCAGGGGCAACGTGGAACAGCCCCACAACCCCCAGAAGCCATGCCAGGATCAACAGGATGCGAAACTTCATAGGAGCCTCCGCCATGGTCAGGATGGACTTGCTTCTCCACATGGGGGGATTTACGGCTTCCTTTCCCGATCCACCCGCAGCCACCAGGGGACTCGCAGGGTCTTCCCGCCACAGGTGAAAACCAGATCGCCCTCATAGTCCCCGGTGGGCAGGACCCGGCCGCCGGACATCGAGAGGATGACCATGGCCGTGCCGCCGACGCAGCGGCACGGCCGCGCTGGATGCCACCCCGGAAGCGTAAGCCTGACGATAAGCCCCAAACGACAGCTCCGCCGGAGCTTTCACAGCGTTTACGGCGCAATAGCCTTGAAACGCTCCCAGGGGATGAGCACCCAGGTCTCGGTGGTGGCATGGCCCAGGGTGCGGATCACCGCGCTGGCCCGGGCAGCCACTTCCTCATTGGGGGCCTCGATGATGTCCAGGTAATCGCATGGCCCGAGGACAGCGTAACTGGCCACCCAGCGGGCTTCCGGGACCTGGGCCTTGAGGGCCTCGCTCACCTTCGCGCCCAGCTCCTGGATCGCCCCCGGGCGGGCGAGGGCTTCCGGAGAGAGCCGGGTGAGAATGGCGTAGAGGGCCATCTCCCACCTCCTCTCAAATCCAAAGGGGAGGGGAAGAGAGCAACCCCCTCCCCTCCCCGATCGCCTCAGGCTTCACGGTCCGACGATCGCGAAGAAGATATCCGAATCCGTCTTGCCCGGCCGAACGCCTGTCCAGACCGGGAAGGAGAAGCCGCGGAAGTCAATGGCCAGGCCGTTGTAGTCCCCGATAAACCGGCCGGTCCCGAAGAACGCATCGTCGAAGTTCGAGGCAAAATCCGAGACCCGGATCTCCGTCCAGGTCTGACCGCCATCCCATGAGCGGGCGAGGTAGGTATGCGCCCGCTTGTTCTCCGGATCGTCCCGCCGGTCGTAGAACACCACGTCCACCCGGCCATCCGGGGCCACGGCCACCCATGGGAACCACTGGTCCCGGTCGTTGCCCACCGGGTCCTGGTTCACCCGGACCGGCGGGCTCCAGGTGCGGCCGCCATCGGTGGACTTGCTGAGGAAGACATCGGTGTCCGTAGCCTTGCCTGCCGGGCATGGGTACCCGTCCGCCCGGCTGCCGACGAAAGTCGGGAAGGGGAACTCCCCTGCATGGCGGCGGTTGTCCGACCAGACCAGATAGAGATGGCCTGTGCGGGGATCGACCGCGATGTTGCCCGCGGAGTTCACCCGGAAGTTGCTGTTGCACAGGGTCTGGCGGCCATCCTGGTTGATCGGGTAATCGTTCAACCCATCGAAGAGATCCGCCACCTTAAAGGGACCTTCGATCTGGAAGGTGTCGGGGTTCACCCGGACCACCAGATACTGATTTCGGAAGCCATCGGCAGCGCCCTGGAACTGTTCGTTTTCGAAAGCGACCACCAGGGTGCCATCGGGCATCACCACCGGGATGGAGAACTGGTTCTCATCGCACTCCCCCGGCGGCCCGGAGACCTGGGTGCGGCAGAGCGCAGGGTTGGAGCCGCTGATCTCGATGGGATCGGAGAACGTCACCCCGTTGTCGTCGGAGTAGGCCATCATGATCGGGGATTCCTTATACTGGCCGTTGGCGAAGAAGAACCGCGTCCAGGTCACATAGATCCGCCCATCGTGGGGACCGCCCGTGTTATCCACCGTGATGAACTCCTTATCATGGAACACCGTGCAGTTCTGGGCGCTGTCCCAATAGACCACCGTGAAAAGCCCTTTGGGTGGGGCCAGCGGGGGAACCATGGGGCGGGTCCAGGTGCGGCCATTGTCCAGGGAGCGATAGACGAAGACCCCGTTCTCGCAGAACGTGACGCTGAAGCCAAGGGAGGCCATGTAGACGACCGGCCGCCGCACCCGGCCGCGAGTGAAACCATAAGCGAGGGCCGGATCCCCGGTCCCGATGGGCGCTTCGAGGAGGAACTGGGAGCCGGAGCCGCCCTTGCCGAAGAGGAGCGGGAACGGTGGGAAATAGTTGACGCCCTCGCTGTTGTAAACGCCGGTGCCGATGGGAACCCCGATACCATAGTCGTTGGCGCCGATCACCCAGGTGCCGGTGAGCACGGGATGGGTGGCGATGGTGGTTTCGTTCTGCGGGCGACGGTTCCAGTCGGCGTTGGCCTGGAGGGCAGCGGGGGAGAGGGCCTCGAGGGCCGCCTGTTGGGCCTCCCAGCGGATCAGCTCCGCCAGGTCCTCCGCGCCCAGCTCGTTCTCCCGGGCGAACCGTGAGAACAGGGCAGGCTGCGAAAGCGGAGGGCCTTTGCGTGGAGGAACGACGGGGGCAGCACTCGAGCGGGGGATGAAACCGAGGACAAGCATCAGGGCCATCAGGCTCGCTACCGCTATCCGACGGAACGCCATAGGCGCCTCCTTTCCGGGATCTGGGAATCCGTCCCTTCGACGCGCCCTCCAAAATCTATTATATGCAAATTTCAAGGTCCATGGGTTCGAAAATGGTTTCATATGGTTAAAATATTTTAACTTATTGCTTCTCATCCGAATGAAGGGGCATTTTGAAAGGGAATTCGCATCGCAGCGGTGGCTTCGTCGTTAGAGGGAGGAGACAGGCGTATAGAGGTTCTCGCAGAGGGTATGGCCATCGTCGGCGGCCATACCCTGCGATCGCCATGAGAGGGGATCGCTTTTCCGTCCCCCATCAACTGGCCTGCACGGGCTCGCTTTACGGCAGGTGCTTCAACACGTAAAGCCCGAACGACGATTCCAGTTCGGATCCTCAGCGGTCCGCTCCGCGGGATCCCCGCCGGGGGAGGGCTTGAGGGATCCAGCGCCCGGCGCGGCCGATGCTGGCTCCCAGCAGCGGCCCGATCAGCGCCATCGGCAGGCCCACGGGATCCGGCAAGCCCGGGAGATCCAGGTAGAAGGCGCTCAGGGTCAGCAGATCCAGGTAATACTTGAACCCCCATCCCAGATCGGGCAATCCCCAACGGAAAGAAACCCCATAGGCCCAGTAGAAGAGCAACACCTGCAGGGCGAAAGCCAGCGCGATCCCCCCGTAGGCCCGCAGGATCCCCTCAAAGGCCTCGCCCCAGCGACGCCCTTTCCAGATCCCGATGAGCAGGGCCACCACCCCTAATCCCAGCAACGCGTCCAGGATCCGGGCTATAAAGAAGGCCTCGATCTGGGCCTCCGTGTTGAAGACGGAGAGGGACCAGCGATAGCCGCGCCCGAAGTAAAGCCCCCACACGATCCCGAGGAAGACCAGCGTCCCCACCAGGATGGCCCCCCGATGGGGAGGCCGGAATAGGAGCGCGGCGATCAGCGCGATCAACGCCAAGCCGAGCAGGGCCACGGGGGTCCGCCCCAGGCGGTCCCGCCCGAGCCGATCCGCATATGCCCGGTCCAGCGCCCGGCTCGCCTCCCGATCAAAGGCCGGAAGGTCCCCCACCGTCCTCACGTCTGGGAGGCGCGTGGGCGGGCGCCCCAGGACCTGCTCGATCCGGTGGATCAGCAGAGTTCGCTGCTGCGCGGAAGCCCGAGCAATGGCATCCAGCGCCTCCGGCGGCCCCTCCAGGGCCTCCATCAGGGGGCGACCCATGGCATGGACCGGGATGGGGATCCCCAGCAGCGCCGCAACCGTGGGCGCGATATCCGCCTGGGTCCCCTGCCCTTCCACCCCCACGCGGATCCCCTTCCCGGCCATCACCAGAGGGACTTCCTTCACGATGGGCTCCCAGCCTCCATGTCCCCCGGTGTCGATGTGGCCGTGATCGGTCGTCACGATCAGAGTTCCGCGACGCAGGTCCATCGCCGCCGCCACACGGGCCAGCCGCTCATCGGTCCGCCGGACGATCTCCCGATAGGCGGGGGAAGCGCCGCCGAAGGCGTGGCCGTATTCATCCGGTCCGGCGAAGTAAATCAGAATCAGACGGGCCTGCGGATCCTTCAACAGATCCAGCCCGCGCGCCAGGATCGCCTCGTCCAGGCGATCCACCTCCTCCGGCCGCTCCAGCGGCACATCGGGCACCTCCAGGCGATCGAACCCGGGGCCGAAGAGCTCCCCCCAGCCGCCGGTGCCCGCGCCGACCACGCGAAGGCCTGCCCGGCGGGCCTCCTGGAACACCGAATCCACCGGGACGGGGCCCTGGAACCAGTTGGTGGTGACGCCGCTCAGGCTCTGCCAGGCCCCGCTGCCGATGACGGTCCATCCCGGATAAGAAAGCGAGGGCTCGCCGACGCGGACGACATAACGGGCCCCGCGGCCCGCCAGCTGCTGGAGGGTCGGCATGGCCGCAGCCGCCGTATCCCGGCGCAACCCATCGATGACCACCAGGACCACCCGGTCGGTGAGCGGGGGCGTGGGAGGCGGCGGCGGGAGCTCCACGCCCAGATAGGGGCTCCGGTATTCCACCACGCTGTTCCAGGAGAAGAGGGCCCATCGAACGGCCCCCCAGCCGAGGGCGCTCAAGGCCACAATCAGCAGAACATGGCCTCCCAGACGCTGCCCCATCGATGTTCCTCCACAGGAGATGGATTCCGGCCGTTCGGCCGCACAGTAAGGATCCTTAGGGCCCAAAACAATTTCTAACTATTCGTATGTGATCATCCAACCCCCCTTATTTATACAATGAATAAATCGAAAACCGGACGTAATTTCGAAGATGCCTGACGGAGCTCTCCATCCAGATCGACCACCTCGAATCCTTCTCCGGAGGAGCCGCCGTGGTTCGGTCTCTTGCCTCGATGATGATCCTTGCCCTTGCCGTGTTTATGCTTTTTCTCCTTGGGACCGGGAGATCGAACCCCCATCCCCAACAGCTCTGGGTGGATGATGATGGAACCGTCGGAGCCGCCAGCCGTTCATGGGAAGGCACGGATACGGCTTACTTCAGTATTCAAGCGGCGCGGGATGGGGATGAGATCATAGTTTGCCCCGGGATCTATGTCGAGCAGATCACCATCCACCGGAACCAGCTCTCGATCCACATCTTTCGATCGATTGGCGCTGGATCCGAGCCCGGATACCATCCTGCGGCCGGCGGAGCTGGCCCCCGCAGGGGTGTGGATCCTCGGCGATGGGAACACCTTCGAAGGCTTCGTGGTGGAGGATAAAGCCCCGGATCCCCCGGCGCATCCTCACCCCCACACGCTCATCCTCGTTCAGGGGGATCGCAACATCATCCGGGCCAATCGCCTGATCGGCCGTGGAAACGCGGGCCAGCCCGATGAGGACATTATCGTGCACGGGGCGGATGTGGGCAATGGTGTTGCGGAGGGCAATCAGGTGGTTGAAAACGAGATCCTGAACCTTGCCGGCCATGGGATCCGAGGTTTCAGCCTCGCGCCAGGCCAAGCGGCTTACTGGACCACCGTGGCTCGCAACCAGGTGCATGACAACGCCGGCAGCGGCATTACCGTCGATCGCTCGCCCTACACGCAGGTGGAGCACAACCGCCTAACCCGCAACGGCATCGCCCTATCCTTCAACAGCGAGGCCTCTTTCCCCGGGACCGGAACGGTTTTCCGATGCAATGAAATTACAGGGAACGCCATGGGGGCGCGGAACGCAGCGACCGATGGGACCGTGATGGCCGCGGAGTTCAACGGGTGGGGGAACGCATCAGGTCCCCTGCATGACCTGCGCAACCCCTTCGGCGGAGGGGATCGAGCAGGCGATCATATCGATTTCGAGCCCTGGTTGAGCGAACCGCCCGGGCCGGTTTGTCCGCTGCTCCGGATCCGCATCGATGTCCAGCCGGGAACCGTCCCTAATCGCATTCCGCTCAACCGCCCGGTGGTCCTGCCGGTCGCCATCCTCTCGGAGCCCGGTTTCATGGCCACAGTGGATCTGGATCGGACCCGTATGACCTTCGGCCCAACCGGGGCTGAGGCTCCCGTGGTGAACTGTCAAACGACCGCAGGGGATCTCAATGGGGATGGGCTGGCGGACCTTCTTTGTTATTTCCGGGTTGATCAGATGGGCTTCCGCCCGGAGCACACCGTAGGCGTGCTCCGGGGGCAAACCCGGGAGGGCGTGCCCGTTGAGGGGCGGGACGCCGTTCAAGTTGTTCCGTAAGGGGGCTGCTGAAAGCGGCCTTCCCTTTTACAGCCTGCTCGATCCAGCTCAACATCTCGGTTTCACAAGGCAGGGCCTGATCGAAGCAAACCCAGGCTCATCAACGCCTGCTGAGCTGCCGGCGGGACCTGCAGAGTGGGTTCCAGGCCCTCCAGGGCCTGCAGAACCGGGCGAAGGGCGGATTCCCATGGTCCTGTCGTCAGCGCTTTCAACACGTGATGGGCGCCCTGGCGAAGCCATGCGGAGTCGGAATGATGAACCAGCGCCTCCAGCAGCGGGCGCAGGCTGGCTTCCCCCAGGCTCACCAGCCCCTCCGCGGCCATCCATCGAATGCCGGGGTCCGGGTCATCCATCAGGATCTGGACCAGCCGATCCGCCACCTGCGGATCCCGGATTTCTACCAGCGTTCGGGTGATCTCCCAGCGGAGGGAATCATCGGCCTGGGCCCTGGCCGCCCAGAGTGCCTCCACAACTTGAGCTCCCCTGGCCACCAGCGCTCGGCGGGCAGCATGCACAGCCGCATCATCTGCGCTGCTCAGCGCCATGAGATATTCCGATATTTCGGAGCTGGATCCTTGCATCTCGGCCATCTCCTCCCTCCTCAGCGATATGCATCATTTCGCTTTCGAATCTCCAGGATCTGAAGCAGGCCAGGCCCCCGCTTCACATAGAGGCGATATTCTCCCGCCCGGCGGCTCAGGAGGAGCCCCCGATCATGCCGGATCTTGGTTAGTTGGGGGTTTATCTCCTCCGCCAGCGATGCCACATGCTCCAGGATCTGCTGACGATGCTTCTCCGGCAGCCGTTCCAGAGCCTTCAGTGCCTTCTTGGTGAATTGGATGGTGAGCATCGTCCCCTCACCCCATACAAAACGTTGATCACGGCTGACGAGGGCTCTGACCGATCAAGCCCCCCATCCATCGGCAACTCAATCGCTTCGTGGCGCGTGGGCAAGGGAAGGCCCGCCCGTCTCCCAGGAGGCGAAATCAGCCCCAGGCGAACACGATCAAAAAGAAAAGCCCCATTAGGGCCAGGCCCAGACCCCCGATGAGGATCCAGCCCTCAATCCGCCAGAGCTCCGCAGGCCGGGTGCGGCAGCGCAACAGAAGCCAGCCGACGCTCAGCAAGCCAAGGGAAAGCGCCAGCCAGGCTCTGGAAAGCCAGAAAGCCGACACCGGCCACGGTCCGATCCGCATCATCGCGGATCCCGACGAGGAATAGCCCGGCACAATCATGAAGAAGCGGGAGGTTCCGGAGGCTCCCGGCCCTGAGCATGAGGCATCTCGAGGGGTTCCTCCGTCAGACCGCGGCGAAACTCCCGAACGCTCTGGCCCAGCTCCCGAGCAATCGCCGATAGCCGGCCCGGGCCGAAGAGGAGCAGGGCCAGCAGCAAGATCAGCAATAGCTCTTCCGCACCGATACGGATCATCGCTGGCGCTCTCCTTTTCGCCCACCCCCTTGTTCTGGCCCTTTCTCTGCGGCGCGAAGGGCAGTGGGCAGAAAATAAAAAACATAAAAAACATTTAGAAGAGAGGGGCTGCCTCCAGAGGCCCACGCCCCTTGCATGCTCCGCCTTTCCAGGAGGAGCAGCCTGCCGTCTATCGCCAGAGCTCCAGGGAACAAACCTCACCGAGCTCGGCGAACCCGGCTCATGAGCGTGACATACCAGGTGTCATCGAAGTGGCCAACCCCCAGGGCATTCACCCGATCCCCCACCTTGAAATCGTTCAGGGTAGGGCTCTTCACCCCGGGGACGCGGAAGCGTGTTCGGTCATCCGTGAGCAGGTTTACTTTCCCCCTCGCCGTTTCCAGAACGAGACGGTTCCCCTTGATTTCCACAATGGTGCCATGGAAGGTCCGGACCGGCGGCCGGACGCCGATCCGCAGTGCCACCACCTTCCCGTCCGCCCGCGTCCCCACCACCAGCACGCGCTCGTCGGGATGAAGATCCGCCCACGTCGGCTTGCGGATCCCGACCACCAGCAGGGCCGTCTTATCCGTTCCGGAAACCTCCACCATCTCCCCTTTCGCTGTCTTCACGGTCAGCGTCTTCGCCCCCGGGTCCACTTTAGCGATCGTCCCCCGCACGATGACACGGGCAGGCGTGCGGGTCTGAGGAGCCCCCTGAGGCCAGGCCATCCCGGTTCCCCAGCTGAGAAGCAACAGGCCTCCGAGCGCCGCGCCAATGACCTTCTTCCACCGCTGCAACGCGCCCATGTTTCCCCCTTTCCTCAGGACTTCCCTCGCTGGGCCCAATACGGAAGATGGTCAGATCCCTTCCCGGATGTATAGGGGAGCAGGCAGGGCACCCTTCAATGCCTCGCCCGCTCCCCCCACCGTTCCGACGGGCTCTTACTTCTGGATCGGCATTCCATCCGGGCCGATCACATACCAGAGCTTGTTAAACCCCTGACCGTTGGTATCACCGGGTTTGGCGTCGCCCGAGAAGTAATAGAGCGGATGGCCGTTGTAGGTGACCTGAATGGTGCCATCCTTGCGGCGGATGGTGCCCAGCAGAGCCGCGTTCACCCCCGGGCCAGCGATCGGCCTGCCCGCGGTGAGGAAGGGCGGCCATCGCTGCGCACACTCCGCCTCGCAGGTGCTGGTGTTCTTCGGGTCGTTCATAAACACATAAAGGGTGAACCCCTGCTCATCGGTGAGGAACTTCCCCAGGGCCGCGCTCTGGCCCACCTTCACCGTGACCGCCTTGCTCGGCGTAGGCCGGGGCGTGGCCGTCGGGGTCGGCGTCTGCGTCGGAGTAGGCGTGGGCGCCTTCGTCGGGGTCATGGTTGGCGTCGGGCTGGGCGGCGCCTTCGTAGGGGTGGCGGGCGGCCGGGTGGGCGCGGGCGTCGGCGAAGGCGTGGCCCGGGCACAAGCCGTCATGGCCAGCAACGCAACGAACCCGAGTCCCCTCAGCCCGTGCACCAATCGATGGCGCATCGCCTCTCCTCCTTTCAGCCGGATCTTCCAGAAAAAGGATGTTAAACCACTTCATCCCCTAGAGCTTACGTATACTCCCGTTGCAGGAGCCGGTAAGTCTCCCATACGGCGAGGGCCATCCAGAGGGCCAGCCGGAGGCCATGGAGGCCATCGCTGTATCCTCGCAGCTGTATAAAGCGGCGCCAGAACTCCCGCGCCATCATCGTCCATGGCGTGTAGATCCGAGGGCGCACTCCTGCTTCCCGAAGGGCCTGCGCCTCCAGCCGCGCATAGGCGCGTTGCTTGGCCCGAAATTCCGCTGGGGAATCGTAGTTATGATGGATCAGCGGGTTCCGCAAATACCCCGCCGCGCCCTGCAGCACCACAATCTCATGGACCGGACGTTCGTATCGGGCATAGCCCCGGCGCAGAACCCGCAGCTGGTAATCCGGCCACCATCCTCCGCCCCGCGTCAGCCGCCCGAACAGATAGTTCCGTCGGGGCACCCACCAGCCTACATAGCACGGATCCCGGATAGCCGACCGGATCTCCTCCGCCAGCTCCGGCGTCGCCCGCTCATCGGCGTCTACGAAGAAAATCCAGTCGGCCTCCACCTGCTCCAGGGCCGCGTTGCGCTGGGCTGCGTAGTTCTCGAAGGGATGCTGGATGACCTCGGCCCCGCAGGCGCGAGCCCGCTCCACCGTGTCGTCCTCACTATACGAGTCGAAGACCACCACTCGATCCGCCCAGCGCACGCTCTCAATGCACGCCTCGATAAAGGCCGACTCGTTACGGGTGAGGATCACCACCGCCAGCATATGTTTTCCCACCGAAGGAAGTTACGGAATTCAGCGCGACGGGAAGGCGAGAGGATCCCTCTCTGCAACCCCGATCGCCACAGGGAGGGGGATCGAAGCTTCCCCCCAGGAAATCGGTTGCGAACTAATCGGGGAGGATTTCCGCCTGAAGCGCCATATGCTTTACCGCCTTATAGGCCGCCCGCAAGGCCACGCTCTCAGGATCCACCAACCGGGCCAGGGCCCGGGCGCGCACGTCGGCACCCAGGGCCACCAAGCAACAGGCGGCCCGGAACTTCCATCGCGGATAATGCCGGCGGTAAAGCCGCAGACGGCTCGCCCAGAGCGCCCGCACCATCTCCGGGCGCATCTGCCGGGCGCTCTCCCCGCCCGCATGCACCACGACCGCTTCCGGCACGCAGTAACGCTCCCAACCGGCCCGGGCCATCCGCCAGCACCAGTCCACCTCCTCCGCATACATCCAGTAGCCCTCATCCAGCAACCCCACCGACCGGATCGCCTCCCCCCGGACCATCATCGCCGCCCCAAGGGGATGCCCGATCCGAAACGGTTCCCCCCGCACATACCAGGCCCGGGGATAACGTCCGTTCAGACGGGTCTCCAGCAGACGGGGATGAAGCGGGAAGAGATCGAGGAAGAGCTGAGCGAGCCCTGGGAAATCAAAGGCGCTGTGTTGAAACCGGCCATCCGGGTAAATCAACCGCGGGCCACATATGCCGGCACGGGGGGTGGATTCCATGAAACGGAACAGGATGCGGGGGGCTTCATCCAGGATCTCCGTATCCGGATTGAGCAGCCAGACATAACGCGGCGCCGCAGGATGATCCGGGAACCCCATGGCCCGCAGCGCCTGGTTGTTCGCGGCGGCAAACCCTTGATTGGTGGAATTCACGATCAGGCGAACGGCGGGGAAGGCAGAGCGGACCGCCTCCACGGTGCCATCGCGGGAGGCGTTATCCACCACCCACACGGAGGCGGTCAGGGCCGATCGCTCCAGGGCGACGAAGAGCGAACGCAACGCCCGCAGGGCCCAATCCCGCACGTTCCAGGTCACCATCACCACCGCCAGGTCATCCATCCGCAACATCCAGAGGGGACGTCCCTACCGGATCCGCACCCGAATCCGGGACTCCAGCAACGGGAGCCAGGGCCAGCCCTGGGGGGCGATCCGGATTTCCGGCGGCTGAGAGAGGGGAAAGGCCTGGAGCTGACGAAGGGCCTCGTCGAGGGATCGCCCGCGGATCTTTTGACGGATCTGCGCGACGGAAAGGCGAGGGATGGCTTTCCCCTGGGCCTGGAGGGTCATCCGGATACGCGAATTGCCTTCCGCATCGCTCTCCATCACGGCTTCCAGATCCTTACACCCGGTGAAGGCGAATCCCTCGGCGACGAGCTCATACCCTGGAGGGGTCTGCCGGGTGAGGGCGACCAGGGCGATCGCTCCGATATCGCTTTGCAAGACCTTATATCCGACAACCCGAGCGCGCATCTCCGCCCGCAGGGTCTGGGCCGGCTCCCCGACCAGTCGATCGTATCCTTCCAGCAACACCTGGATCTGCAGGGTTTGCGGCAGCACACAATCCTGAGGATCCAGCCCGGCCAGCATCTGAGCGTAACCCTGCTGGCGCAGCTGGGCGATCAGGGCCTCGCGCAACCGATCCCGATCGGCGGCGGTGACGACCGGGATGATATCGAGCCGGCCCCCTGTCAGAGGCTCCGGATTGCTCACGCGCAACGCGAAGGCCAGGGGCCCTTCCACCAGGTTGATCTGGTTCGGCCCCACATTGCCCACCGGCCCGGGCTCCAGGGCCCGCACCCGGGCGATGGCCGTGGCCCCAAAGCCCGCCGGCACGGTGACCGACGGGCTGATCACGAAGCGAACCGCCATGTTGCCGCTGGCCGCTCGAACAATCGTGCCGGAAGGGACTTCCACCGGACGGGCGGTCTGGTTCACCAGCACGACATGGCCTTCCGCGTAGCCAGCAGGCTGTTCCTGACGTCCGGTCGCTTGCGTCTCCGCCCGACCCTCCACGATGACAGCCACCGGGTAAGCCGGGATAGCCCCCCGGCGGAGATCCCGGGCCGCCAGGCGGGGATCCGCGATCACAGTTTCCCGGACAGCGACCGGCTGTCCCTGGGGATAGAGGGTGACTTCCGCCGAAGGGATCAGGAAGATCGCCAGGAACAGCATCGCGAGAAGCCCCAGGCCGCCGATCGCCAAGCTCAGCCCATAAGCCCATCGGGGAAGCGGCCGACGCCGGGCCTCCGCCCACGCCTGCATGGCCGGCGTGAGCCCCAGGACCACCCCCGGCTCGCTGTAATCTCCATGGTCCGGCCATGAGGCGCGCAGGGCGGCTTCCCGGGTGGGGAAAGCGGGAACCCCCAGCTCGCGGGCGATCCGGCGCCCCTCACCGGAGGGGGTGACCAGAGCGATCGCCTTCCCGATCCCTTCCGCCAGATGCTGAAGACGACGCAAGAGAACAGGGCCCATCGCGGGATGATCCGCCGGGACCTCCAGGATCACCCGGGAAGCCCGGGCGGTGGCGATCCGGAACCGCAATGAGGCCCAGTCATCATCCGGCCAGACCGTGAGGATCTCGGGCGACGGCTCCGTTTCCATCGCCTGGAATTCCGGCTTCTCATCCGGGATCCCCATCCATCCACCCCCTCATCCGTTTCGACAGAGACGGACGATCTCCTCAATCGTATCGTTCACAGAAGGCACCAGGCGATCGGCATAAGCCTCCAGAAGCTCCGCCTTGGGACCCGGGTGCGGAGCCACCCCGAACACGGTCAGGCGGACGGACATGCCCAGCTCATACAACTGGCGAACGGTGCGAAAAATCCCCTGGATGCCCTTTACGGAATCCTCGACCAGCACGACATGCCAGGAGAATTCCGACCATTCGGCCAGGGGGCCGGTCAGGGTTCCAGCCTGGAGGGTCTCATAGGCGGACTGGAGGGCCTGGGTTTCCGGAATCCCATCGACGGAGGCGATCGCCGCGGCAAAGGCGGCCATCCCGTGGATCGGATGTGGCTTGGTCGGGTTTTCCCGCAGCCCGACGGCATCGGCCAGCCAGAACAGGCGGCCCAGGCCCACCGGCGGCCAGTCCTCCAGCCGGATCTGCCGGGCAGCCAGCTCCGCCTCCGGGGAATAAACCGGGAAAGGCGGCGGCGGTTCTTTCAACGGCGGGCGGGAAGGTCGTGAGGTGTAGAACGCGGGGGCCAGACGACCCTCATGCCAGACATGGACGAGCGCTCGAGATCCCTCGTAGGCCAGTAACGGCTGGTCCTCCTCCAGCAACCCTCGAGGGACCTCGACGGGCGCGGGCTGCCCATACGCCTCGCGATAGGCCTGGCTTCCGACCATCCAGGCCTGAAAGACCGCCGTGGTCGGGCAGGACAGGCGGTGAGTGTTGGCCAGGAGGACATCCAGCAAAACCGCCAGCGCATCCGAGCGAGGAAGCTGCGGCAGGAGCTCCTGCCGCCAGAGGCGCAGGGCCGCCTGGGAAGGGCGCTCACCGGGCTGAGCTGCTTCGCCCGCCGCCTTCACCCAGGCGACATAATGGGGGCGAATCTCCCGGCCATCCAGGGCCCGCTCGGCCAGGCGGGCCATGGCCTCCTCGAAATCCGGGACGATCCAGCGCTCATCGAGGCGGGCAGCCTCCAGCAGCAGCCCGGCCAGACAGATGGCCGTGGAATCCCATTCGCTGGTCACCCCCGAGGCCTCAAACCATTCGATGTCCCCCTCCGTCGGCAAAGGGATTTCCCATCCCAGGCGCCGGGTGAAGGTCCCCAGGGTAGCCGGGATCCCTCGTTTATACCCTACCGGTAGCACCAAGACATCATCGATGTCCAGCAGGAGGACAACGGGCATCCCCTCTCCTCTCCGAACGGATCACGGGGCTCCACAACTCGAGATGATTCTATTCTCGTCCTCCCGGAATACACAAAATGGGGAAGCGAGATCGGTTCTGGGATGGCGATCGGCTCAGCTCCCCGGCTCCTCGAAAGCCCCCTGCGGCGTAGCCCCGGCTTGAAACCGCGACT